>Ga0209350_1000062_pt1 | contig 69113 bp, 67 predicted proteins | sample GraSoi013_2_20cm_2_FD_185822 | JGI IMG/M metagenome (GOLD analysis project Ga0209350, IMG submission 185822) | Grasslands soil microbial communities from the Angelo Coastal Reserve, California, USA - Sample 09_27_2013_2_20cm (SPAdes) (version 2) | ecosystem: Environmental > Terrestrial > Soil >...
ATCACGCGGTGAATATGCCCCTGCTCCTTGCACACACCGCCCGTCAAGCCACCCGAGTTGAGCCTGGGTGATGGTGCCGTTCTTGCGGCGCTAGAACCTAGGTTCAGCAAGGAGGGCTAAGTCGTAACAAGGTATCTGTAGGGGAACCTGCAGATGGATCACCTCCTAAAGAACGTCATTCAAGGAGGTCTTGGCAAGGTAGAAAGGGCCTCTGCTTCCCGATCGCGAACGTCTAATCCACTCCTTTTTGGAGTCGTCGATCAGACCGAGGTCCGAAGGGCCTCGACGCTAGGCCTCGGCGGACGCCGGCGGGACAACGAGGTCCGTCTGGATCGCGTCCCCCTTTGCGAGAGGCCTCGCGCGCCAAGGCGAATGGACTTGCCCCATCAGCTCCCGCCATTCGGCCGGCATGGGACGGCCCTCCTCGTCGCGCCGGTACCAGTCGACGACCCCTTCGACCATGGTCCGAGGTCCTTTCATGGTGACGAGGATGGCGTTCCGCACGTTAGCGGCCGCCTCCGCGGCGACCCGGTTGGAGAACACGGCCGCATAGGGATTCTTCGACATCCACCAGATGACCAGAAACACCGTCGGGTTCGCGTCTCGCCGCTCGCGCCTCTTTCCCATCCGATCCTCATCCTGCGTCCGCCCGGGGGTGGGCGTTGGCGGTTCAAGCCGATGGCACGGGGAAAGAGCCTTTGTCAACACGGGCTCTTCGCCTTGACAAACGTCGGGATCGTGCGTGAAGCGGATCACTTTCGAGCCGTGACAATGACGCATTCGCAAGGGATCCGGATTCCATTGTGGGTCCGCCACTCCCTCAGATTTTCTCGCGTACGCGCGAGGATCTTGCCCTGGACGTCGGGGTCCTCCTCTCGAATCGAATGCCCGAGGGGAGTGCCTTCGACGAACGTCTCGATGTAGTCGTCCGCGTCCTTGAACGACATCGTGTGGGTCTTTCGGTCCTCCTTCGCTTCGTGGAAGCCCACGGCCTCGAGGAGCTTCATCATTTCGCCGGGACCTCCGAGTTCGAACGGCGTTGGCAGGTAGCCGGTCTCGTCCGGTTCCGCGAACTCGAGCATGGGACCGACGACGGCATGGATCGCGGACGCCCTCTCCGCCGTGCTCCAGATCGCGACCCCGATCCGCCCCTTCGGCGCGAGGACTCGGTACGTCTCACGTGCGACGGCCTCTGGGTTCGTGAAGATCTGGAAGCCGAATCGACTCACTGCCAAGTCGAACGACTCATCGGGGAAATCCATCTTCTCCGCGTCCATCGTCCGGAACTCGACGGATGGGATCCGCCGTTGGGACGCGACGCGGGTCGCCAGCTCCACCATCTGTTCCGACAGGTCGATTCCGACGACCTTCCCATCGGGTCCCACCATCCTCGCGAGGCTCATCGCCGGCTCGCCGGGCCCCGTGGCGATGTCGAGACACCGTTCGCGGACCTTCGGGTCCACGCGCGCGAGGAGGTCGAAGCCGTACGGCTCCAGATTCCGGAGCATCTTCACGTACCGTCCGGCCGCCTCGTTCCACGTGGTCCGGGTGTATTCCCGGTAGGAATCCTCCGAGTACGTCCACGGCGTCGTCTCGCCCCCCTGAGGCCATCAGCGTCTCGGTATTTATTCCTCGGAGACGAAGGGCTAGAGCCAGCCCTTCCGGCGCATCCACACGGCGAGGACGACGGTTGGGATGGCCATCAAGGCAAGGGCGGCGTAGAGCCCTTCGGGCCGATTGAAACCGTAGAACGTCACGTTCATCCCGAACGCGCTCGAGACGATCGCGATCGGCAGGGTGATCGTGAAGATCACGGTGAGCACCTTGATCACCTCGTTCATCTGGTTCGAGGCCAAGGTCGCCTGGACCTCCATGAGGCTCGCCACGGTCTCGCGGTTCGCATCGAGGGTGTCGAGGGCGCTGATCGTGTGTTCCTGGACGTCCCTCAGGTAGGTTCGCGTTTCGTTTCGGAAGGACGGAATCTCCAGTCGGCCCAGGACCGCGAACATTTCGCGCTGCGGGCGCAACGCATTGCGAACGCGCACGAGGTCCGAACGGAGCGAATGGAGCCGCGAGATACCCTGCCCACTCGGTTGCTCGATGATGTCCTCCTCGAGTTGGTCGACGATCGATTGGAACCGGTCCAGCTGCGGGAAATAGGAGTCGACGATCGCATCGAGGATCGTGTACGCGAGGAAGTCCGTGCCGGATTTCACCATCTTCGGATTCTTCTTTCGGAGGCGGATCCGCACGTCCTCCAATTGCGCGAATCCCTGGTCGTGGACCGTGATCAGGAACTTCTTGGTGACGAACAAGGAGAGTGGATCGGTGTCGATCTCCTCCGTCCATGTGATCGCCCGCGCGATGATGAACACGACGTCATCGTAAACGTCCACTTTCGGCGCCATCGCCTGGTTCCGGGCGTCGTCGAGGGCGAGCGGGTGGGCACCGAAGAGAGTCTCTAGTTCCCCCGCCGTCCGGTCATCGAGCCCGACGACGTTCACCCAGGTGACCGCATACTTCTCGACGAGATCGCGGCAGCGACCGATTGTCACGTCCTTCTCTTCGAGGAATTCGGTCGGCGTGTAGGCGATCACGTCGACGCGGGCCATGGCCGCGGCGAACCCGTCCGGGTCCCTTTAACCCTTGTGCGGTGCCGCGAATCCGGAAACTCCAAGTGCCCGCCGCACGTTGCGGACCGGGGCGCGCGAATGAAGGTCGTACCACGCAAGAAGGCGAAGGCGCTCAAGGGGGACCGGAGCCTTTCCTATCAGCTCATCACGCCGGCGAACGCCGGCTCGCGCAAGTTCATCATCACCGTGGTCGACATCCGGCCGGGAGGGAGCACGCGCCTGCACGAACATCGCACGGTCGAATCGATGTATTACATCCTCGAGGGCCGCGGAGAGGTCCTTTCCGGGAACGACAAGAAAGTCCTCGGCCCCGACACCGCGGTGTACTTTCCCGCGGGCTCGACCCACGGCATCCGCAACGTCGGTCGAACGAGGCTGCGGTACCTTTCGTGCCACGCGCCGCCGTACGAGATCGAAGAACTGTACCGGAGCTTCCGGGAACACGAAAGCCTCGTGGTGACGGGAGGCTGAGGCGGAGGACGTACTTGGCCAAAGCTTAAGCGTGGCCATCGAGTCCCAAATTTTCGTGCGAGTCATCGCGGTCGTTTTCGGAATCCTCATCGCGCTCGCCGGCTCGGTGTGGGCCCTCCAGGGCGCCGGACTGATCTTGGGGTCCTTCATGTCGAACGATCCGTTGTGGATCTGGATCGGGACGGGCACCGTCCTCGTCGGATTGGCGCTTCTGGTCTTCGGACTCCGCTCCCGTCCGGCGCAGAGTGCCTAGATCGGTTTCTCTCATCCGACGAGCAATGTGATCGAGTCGTAGCCGGAGGAGCCATTCGGGAACGGCGGGGCGGGATTCGAATCTTCCGATCCGCCCGTCCCGTCGACTGCGCGGGCGACGATCCGAAACGACCCGCTCCGTCTCGGCGTCCAATCGTACGTCCAGAGGACCCAGGTCAGGTTCGACGGGGCCGGATTCAGGGTCGCCGCGTTCCAGGTCGAACCGCCATCCGTGCTCACTTCGACCAAAGAGATCCCGCGGTCCCCCGCGAAGGCGACGCCGCCAAGATGGACCAGCCCGTTCACGACCGTGCCGTCCGAGGGCGTCGCGATGATGGCCGTCGTGTGAATCTGTCCCTGGTTCGTCCAGCCTTTCTGCTGCCAGAAACCGCGGTATTCGCCTTTTACGGCCTCGATCTTGGTGAGCCATTTGGCGTGGAACATCCCGTACAAACCGGGGACGATGATGCGGGCGGGAAACCCGTGTGTGGTCGCGAGGGGCGCGTCGTTCATCAGGACCGCGACGATCGTGTTCGGGTTCAGGGCGCGATCCCGCGGAATCGCCGCGGTGTATCCGTCGGCGCACGTGAAGACGATCCATATATCGGCGGCAGGATCGAGGCCCGCGGACTGGAGGAGAGCGGCGAGGCGCACCCCTTGCCAGCGTGCGTTGCTGATCAGGTTGCCGCCGACTTCGTTGCTCACGCATTCGAGCGTGACGATCTCGTCGGCATGGTCGGGATCCGACGAATTGGATCGAGCGAGCAGTTGAGGATAGTCGTACGTCGCAGGGGTCGCCACGAGGCCCTCGATCGAGAGCCGCCATGAACCCTCATCGACGGCCGGATCGATCACGTTCTTCGTCACGACGTAGAATTCCGAGGCTGGCGTCCGTTCCTTCAGGAACATCTCGCCGATCGACGCGAAGACGAGGCGGCCTTTCTTCACCGCAAGGCTTGCGAGCCCGTAGATGGCGAGGACCGCGAGGACGATCGCGCCGACGCTCCCGACGAGGAACTGGCGGCGGCTCAGGCTGAATCCCTCCGGATATCGCGCGGAGACGTCGACGAAGAAGTAGTCGAGCACGGCCGCGTACACGAACGATCCAACGAGCTGACTGAAGGAGGCGAACCAAGGGCCGGCCGACGTGTTCGATCCGAAGAATCCCCCGTCGAGTAGGGGAAGGATCGCGAGGAGGAGGATTCCCGCGGAGGTCAGGGCGTAGAAGGCCATCACGAGCGATCGACGGCCGAGCCATCCCTGCACCCTGCGGTACACGAGTCCATAGAGTCCCGGCAGGGCGAGGAAGACGGCGACGGCGGCGACGAGGCCGAGCAGCTTCGCGCCTTCCCCGAGGGCTCGGATGGCGAAGGACTCGAGCTCGCCGGGGATTCGATAGACGACGAATTCCTCCGCGACCTCCGGCAGGAACACGCCGAGGCCGAGCCATCGCAGGACGAAGGTGACCGCGAGTCCGCTCCCGCCGGCCAAGGCCCCGGCCGCGAACCGAATCCAAGGAAGGCCCCGGATCGTTCGGGAAATCGTCTTCCACAGGGGACGCACGCGGACCGAACGCCCGGTGCGTCGCTTGAACCTATGCCAGCGTCGTGATTTGCGACCAATTCTTTATCTAGGCCAAGGTTCGTCCTCGAAGGGAGAGCATGCCCGCGCCGTCCAGTTCCCAGATACGGGTGGGCCCGCGGCTCGCCTTCACCGTGCTCTGGACGGTCGTCTCAGTCATCGGCTTGGGCCTCGGACTCCTCGTCGGAGTTCCGGGCCTTGCCGATTTGGTCCAGCGGGGGTCCGCTTCGACGACCGAGGCCAAGACCTTGGTCGTCGCGGTTGCCGTCGGCATGTTCCTGACCGGCGCGTACGGGATCATGGCGAGCCACCGGAATCTGAAGCATTCCGTCGACTTGATCGCGGAAGTCGATCGCGCACGAACGGAGACACTGGTCCGGGAATCGACCCGATTTATGCAGCCGCCGCCGAAGTAGGCCACGCGGGGCTCCCCCAACGCTTCCTCGAAGACCCTAGAGATTCAGCAGCCCTTCGGTCAGACGCAGGTAGAGAAACACCGGCTCGCCGAGTCTGGCGACTTGCCGCCCTTTCTCCGTCAGCGAGTATTCGACGCCCGGAGGCCGCGTATCGAGCACCGACCTTCGCACGAAGCCGAGCCTCTCGAGCCGCGCGAGCTTGACCGAAAGGACGCGGGCGCTGATGTCACCAAGGGCCTTCTTGATTTCCTGAAAGCGACTCGCTCCTCCCGTGAACAGGAACGTCAAGATCTCGACGGACCACTTGCTGAACACCGTCCGTGCGACGCGAATATTGAGTCGGGCGTGATTCGCTGTCGTCGATTGCGTGCCGCTCCGCTCGACGATCTCGCGGGCGAATTCCGAAGATTGCTCCCCGAATTCGTCAAATCGCGCCAGGAGCTGGGGATTGACGGTCAGTCGAGGGGATTCCGGCGGACTCTCTCCTTCGGAGATCTTCCTCGCCCGGCGTTTTCGTGTCTTCTCCTTCGCCGGTGGTCCCGAGCGCTCCATGGATCGTCCCCGTCGGTCGAGTACGGGACCGGCGGCTCGTATCGTAGGCCGCTCCGTCGCAAGAACCTATTCCCATAGTTACCGAATTGTAACTTACTCACGACGGCCCCACTGCTCAATTCACTTTCCGAAGTACCATCCCGGAAGAAGATGCGGCGCGTTCCCCTTTTTTCGGTGGGATTTGCGTCGACAGTGTTTCTCACCTCCAAGGCGACCTTCGCGATCGTCGGGTCAGCAAGCGACACCGGGTTCACGACCCCAAATGGTGTGCTCGTCGATAATCGGTGGCTGGCCGCCGCTGGATAACGATTACCCTCTTCCTGCGCGGGGGCCGCCGCTCTCATCGACCCCCGCCTCTTTTCTTTTTGCCGGCCTGAATTGGCAAAGCGAGCGCCGCAAATATCCGGCCAACCGCCATGCAGGGTTCGGGAACGGGCATGACCGCCGAACGACAGAAGATCCGGGCCGCGGAGTGGCTGTATCGTTGGAACTTGAGTAGCAGCATCATCGGGATTGTCTTCACGATCGGCACGTTCCTCGGGGTGTTCACCATCCTGCTCGGGCCGATCTTCACGGCGCAGTTCGGGTTCTCGTCCTTGCAGACTGCGCTGGTCTTGTTCCTCCTCGTCCTCGCGGTGATCATCGGATTCGGGCTGTACCTCGACAAGGTAATCCACTTCTGGTCCGCGCAGGCCACCGTGGCGACGACGAGAAATCCCTACTTGGTCTCGGCGCTGTACCAGAAGGAGCTTCTGTCCCTGGTGTACATCCAGGTCCCGGTGTTGAAGAGCTTGCGGGCCCTCGTCGAGACGCAGATGATGGACGAATCGAAGAAGCATGCGTTCCTCACAGAGCTCGACCGCTCCCTGGCGAAAGTCGAGCAATCGATCCGAGACAAGAGCTGGCCGATCGAGCCCCACGAGCGGGTCTATTGACCGGAGCTTAGGGCGATGAGACGGTGACTTTATAGCGCGAGGAATGCCTTTCGCGCGGGGGATACGATGCGCGTTGCGGAGGGTGGTCTACGCTCCGGAGTCGACCTGGGGATTGGAGTTCTTGTCTTGGTCCTTGCCGCGGCCGTGGCCCTCACGCCGTCGGTCCTCGGCGCTGGGTTTCCGTCGAGGGGTCCGGCTCGGGTGTCTTCCGATGCGGTCGTGCCCGCAGGGGTGGCGACCTTCAATCCGCCCCACTTTGACAGTGGCTACGATGCGAACGGGAACGGCTTGTTCGACTTCCTCTTGGTCAACGTAAGCCTCTCGGTCACCGTCGCAGGCAATTTTACAGTCGCTGGGACCCTCCATGACCCAGGCTATATCCTGTACCTCAACAACGCGACGTCCGCGTTCCTCCCGGTGGGGCCGGCGATCGTAACGGTCTGGTTCCAGGGAGGGGCCATCTACGCGTCCGGTGTCGATGGACCCTATACGGTCGACCTGCTTCTCTTGAACGAAACCTACTCGATCATCGACATGGGCAGCCACACGACGCAGGCCTACAGCCACCTCGCGTTCGACCCACCACCTGCCTTCATGACGCCGCCGCACCCCGACTCCGGCGAAGACACGAATGGGAACGGACTCTTCGACTTCCTGAATGTGGACGTCCACGTCCAGGTCAACGTGGCCGGCAACTACACGGTGTCGGGCTTCCTGCACAACGCGAATTACAGCCTGACCGTGTTCAGTACGGCCGCGGCCGCCCTGACCGTGGGGCCCGCGTCCATCCGGGTTCCTTTCTCGGGGCCGTTGATCAATGAATCCGGGATCGACGGGCCGTACATCGTTGAGCTCCAACTGTTTGCGGTCGACGGGACGCCCGTGTCCCTAGGGAGCAACACGACCACGACGCAAGCCTACAATCACCTCGCCTTCGATGGAGCGCCGCCCGTGCCCCCGATCCAATCTTCTCCGGCGACGACCATTCCGATGATCGACGGCACGATCTCCTCCGGGGAGTGGGACGATGCGACCCGCGTCAATCTGACCGCGATTGCTGGCAACACGCTCCCGGCGTATCTCCTTGTGAAAAACAACGCCACGATGCTCTACATGGCATACGACGCGGTCGGCGATACGACGATGACCGCAGACGATGCCGCGTCGCTCGCGTTCGATACGGGGAACGATGGCGTGGGGTCGAACGGACACGAGGACCAGTTCGTCCAAGGCGGTATCGGGGGGAATCCTTCGAATCAGTCGCACTGGGTGTTCAACAGTGCGTCAGGACTCTGGAGTCTCGAGGACGCCCCGTACAACCCGAACCTCCCCAACCACGCGGGCCTCGCAAGCGCCTGGGGCTTCGGAGCGAGCCCGGCCCTCGGCGCCGACCACCGGATGTACGAGTTCGCGATCCCCCTCGCGCTACTGGTGAGCGGTCCGAATCAGACGCTGGGTTTCTTCGGCGGGAGCCAGCAGTCACCGGGCGTCGTTGACTTCGCCACGTTCCAGTACAGCCTCTGGCCCAAGTTCGCCGGAGGGCCGATTCCGTTGGCCGAGTACGGCGACCTGATTCTGGCAGGAGCGGGTGGCGGGGACACCACGCCGCCGACCATCTCCATCAATACGCCCGCTCCGGGCCAGCTTTTCCCGGTCGGTTCCGTCCCCGTCAACTGGAGCGCTTCGGATGTGGGGACCGGTCTGGATCACTTCGAGCTCCGCGTGGATCTCGGGACGCCCGTCGTCCTCGGCCCGGACGTCACCGGTTACACGGTGTCACTGGCCGACGGCAACCACACGATTCAGGTGACGGCCTTCGACGGCGCCAACAATTCCGCCTCGGCTTCGGTGCCCGTCATCGTCGATACGACGTCGCCGTCTCTCTCGGTCACATACCCTGCGGATGGCGCGGTGTTTGCGACCACGACCGTCGCCATGGCTTGGACCGCCTCGGATGCGACTTCGGGATTGGACCGCCTCGAGCTCAGCTTGGATGGCGGGCCCGCGACAGTCTTGGCCCCGAACGAGACGAACCACACCTTCGCGGGCCTCTCGGACGGCTCGCACACGGCGACGTTGGTGGCCTACGATCGGGCGGGCCATTCGACGACGGCCGCGCGGACCTTTGTCGTGGACACCGCGGCCCCCACGGTCACGATTGATGCTCCCGTCGCAGGGTGGGTTTCGACGCGAAGTGTCCAGGTCACATGGACCGCCGCCGACGTGGGCAGCGGATTGGACCGCATTGAAGCCAGCCTCGATGGAAACCCGCCGGTCGTCCTACCGGGGACCGCGACGAGTACGACTCTCACCGGGGTCTCGGACGGTCCGCACACGATCGTCGTGCAGGCGTTCGACCGGGCCGGATCCTCGGCAAGCGCCTCCGTGGCAATCAGCGTCGACGCGACATTGCCGACCGCCACCGTGACCTCGCCGACTCCCGGTCAGTTCCTCGGGACGAGCTCGGTCCAGCTCGCGTGGACCGCCTCCGACGCACCGTCGGGGATCGACCACTTCGAGGTGAGTATCGATGGCGGCGTCGCGACGACCGTGCCGAGTGGGACCACCACCTACGTCTTCACCGGCGTCACCGATGGGAGCCATACCTTCCGCCTCCGAGCGATCGATCGGGCGGGCAACGCCGTGACTGCGAGCGTGACCGCGACGGTCGACGTGAGCCCGCCGACCTTGGCGATCTCGTCTCCGACCGCGGCCGCCTTCATCCGATCCCACAGCGTGATTGTGACGTGGACCGCCGGGGATGCCACCTCGGGCATCGACCACTATCTCGTCTCCTTGGATGGCGGGTCCGCTCAGACCGTGGTTGGAACCGCGACCTCGTACACCTTCGCCGGTACCTCGGATGGAGCCCATACAATCCTGGTCACGGCCGTCGACCGGGCAGGGAACACGCACCCCGCCTCGGTGACAGTCACCGTGGACGCCACGAACCCGAGCGTTTCGATCGTCGGTCCCGCGGCGGGCGCAGTGATCTCCGCCGCATCCGCGACCGTCACGTGGACCGCAAGTGATGCGGCCTCCGGGATCGACCACATCGAGATTCGCGTGGATGGTGGCGCGGCTCAGACCCTGTCCGCCGACGCGACCTCCCAAACGCTCTCGGGGCTTTCCGATGGAACGCACACTGTGAACGTGACCGTGGTGGATCGGGCAGGGAACGCGGTGTCAAGCACCGTCTCCTTCCGAACCGATACAAGCATCCTGAGCCCGTCCGGCCCGTTGGGGATCTTCGGCCCGACATCGATTATCCTCCTGGTCGTTGCGGCAATCATCGCGGCCATCCTGATCGTGCGGAGGCGGCGTCGTCCAAAGGCCCCTTAGTCCGCGGACCGGCGCCAACCTACGACGAATGCTCCGGATGCCGGGGGACCGAATTCAAGGCCGCCGAACGACGGGACTAAGGCCTTCCCCGTGCCGTGCCATCACAGGTTCATGAAGAGCCGCTTTTACTACGCGGGAATCCGAGTTCGGAATCTGAAGCGCTCGATCGCGTTCTACACGAAGTCGTTTGGCATGAAGGTGGCTGCCCGGGGCACGATGCCCCATGGCGGAAAGTACGTTCACCTCGTGACGCCGGGCACCCGGATGCGACTCGAGCTGAACTGGTATCCCACGGGAAGCCGGTTCTACGTGCCTTATCGAAAGGGCGAGGAGTTGGACCATCTCGCATTCGTCGTAGGTGATGTCCTCGCGGCCTACCGGTCTCTCCGACGAAGCGGCGTCCGGGTGGCGGTGGATCCCAGGCATTCGAAGGGGACCGAGGTGTACGTGAAGGATCCCGACGGAATTTGGATTGAGCTGCTGGGGTAGTGCACCTTCCGAAAAATTCACGTTGCCATGCCCGTCGCTGTAAGGTGGAAAAAGGAATTCCAAGGGAAATCGAGGCTGTGCGTGTATTTCAAGGCGAACTCGGCCTGATGCGTCTCTTCCACGGCACCTCGGTCCATCATCCGGGAGTCGAGGTCTTCCTCGGTCCCATGTTTCTGTGTCTCTTTCATGCAGGATTAGGCGGCCTGCGAGGTTATGAGCCTCCGGTCCAGAATCTACGCTACGATACGGGGACTATGTAGCCCCTTTCTCCTTGGTTCCGTCGTGTCGCTTCGCCCGATCCGCCGCGCGAATCCGAGGCAGCCAGTCGCCAGTCACCATGTAGACGACCCGGAGGCCGATGTTGACCGCATGGTCCGCGATCCGTTCGAAATACCGGTTCACGAGCAAGTACCGCGCCCCGGTCTCGATGCTCAACTGTCCCTCGCTCATCCGACGGACGAGGTCGCGGAAGTTCTCGTCATGCAGCTGGTCGACCGCATCGTCCACCTCGATCATGTTGCGGACTGTCTCGGCGTTGCGCCGGACGAACGCGTCGATCGCGGTGTCGACCATGGAGATCGTCCGATCGGCCATCTCCCGGATCCGGGCGACGTCGCCTCGATCGACGACCGGTTTGTCCCGGAACTGGAGCGTCAGCTCGGCGAGATCTTTTCCATACCGGCCGATCCGATCCAGGTCGGTCGTGATCTTGAGCGAGGTCGTGATCGTCCGGAGGTCGCGCGCGACGGGCGCGTGGAGTGCGAGCAGGTCGATACAGTTCCGTTCGATCTCGAGTTGGAGCCCGTACACCTCCTGGTCCAACGTGAACACCTCGTTCGCCGTTTCCAGGTCGAACCGGGTCAGGCCATCGACGGCCTTCCTCACGGCGAGCTCGCTGAGCTCGGCGAGGGTCAGCATGTTCTCGTTCAGCTTCTGCAGCCCTGTCGCCAGGGCCTTCCGTTCGGCAGCTTGCGGCACTACCCAAACCTCCCTGTGATGTAACTCTCTGTGAGCGTCTCGCCCGGCCGCTCGAAAAGTTCTCGAGTGCGGCCGACTTCGATGAGTTTTCCCAAGTACATGAAGGCGGTCGTCTCCGCGACCCTCGCGGCCTGTTGCATGTTGTGCGTCACGATCACCAGCGTGTAGTCTTTCTTCAGATCGAAGATCAGGTCCTCGATCTTCGCCGTCGCGATCGGATCGAGGGCGGAGCAAGGCTCGTCCATCAGGAGCACCTCCGGCTTCACCGCGAGCGCGCGGGCGATGCACAGCCGTTGCTGCTGCCCGCCGGACAGGCTGGCCCCGCTCTTGTCGAGCGAGTCCTTCACCTCGTCCCAGAGGGCGGCTTGTTTCAGGCTCTCCAGCACCGCCTGGTCGAGTTTCTTCCGCTCCCGCACGCCGTTCAACCGCAATCCGGCCGCCACGTTGTCGTAGATCGACATCGTCGGAAAGGGGTTCGGTTTCTGGAAGACCATCCCGATCCGCCGTCGCACGCTCACCGCGGGCTGGCCGTAGATGTCCTGCCCGTCCAACAAGACCTGGCCCTCGACCCTTGCCTTGGGGATCGTCTCGTGCATGCGGTTCAGGCATCGGATGAGCGTTGACTTCCCGCATCCCGAGGGACCGATGATGCCGCTGACCGAGTGCTCCTCGAAGTCCAGGGAGATGTCCTGGATGGCGAGCTTCGGCCCATACCAGGCGGATATTTTGTCCACGTGCACCTTCGCCGACACGTCATCACCTCCGCACGGCCCGCATCCGGATCACGGCGCGGGAAGCGATGCTGATGCTCAACATCAGGAGGACGAGGATGAGAGACGCGCCCCAGGCCGCGCGGTTCTCGGCGAGGGAGGGGCTCACCGCGAATCGATACACCTGCGTCGGCAAGGCCGCGATCGGTTGATTGAGCCCGTTGAAGAAGTCGTTGTTCCACGCGGCCGTCATGATCAGCGGGGCCGTTTCCCCTCCGACGCGGGCGATGCCGAGGAGGGCCCCGGTGACGAGCGCGCTCGCGCACGACGGGAGGACGACCCGAAGGATGGCCCGGTATCGGGGGATGCCTAGGGCCAGGGCGGCCTCCCTCGCGGAGGTCGGCACGAGCCGCATGGCCTCCTCGGAGGTCCGGGCCACGATCGGGATCATGATCGTGGCGAGCGCGATGACCGCAGAGATCACACTGAAGACGAGCGGCGGCGGGAAGAAGCCCAGGAGGGAAAGCTCGAAGATGAACGAGTAGGCGAAGATGCCGACGACGATGGAGGGGGTCTGGGTCATCACGTCCACGAACAGGCGGACGATGCCCCCGAGGCGATTCTTCCCGTATTCGGAGAGGTAGATGCCCGTTAGGATGCCGACCGGGAGCGCCACGAGCGCCGTGAGGCCAATCAGGACCACGGTGCCTTGAATCGCGTTCGCGATCCCGCCCATCAGGGACGACTGGGTCAGGAACGTCGGGGTGAGGGCCGGCGCGCCTCGGACCAACGCCTCGAAGAGGATGCTCCCTAGCGGGAGGAGGGCGAGCGCGACGCACAGCAAGGTCGCGCCGCTCATGATGAAGTCGAACCATCGGCGCCGGGTGTCGCGATCGACCGGGAACTTCATTCCGCCCCCTCCCCCACCCGCAGGAACCGGCCGACCATGAGCCGAGCGAAGAGGTTGATGAAGAGGGACACCAACATCAGGACGAGGCCCAATTGGATGAGCGCGCCGAGTTCGAGCGGCGGCACGGCGTCGAGCCATCGACTCGCGATCTGACTGGCGATCGTCTGCCCCGGTTCGAACAGCGAGCCGAAGAAGGCGGCCCGGTTGCCGATCGTCATCGTCACGGCCATCGTCTCCCCGACGGCGCGACCGAGTCCCAGGATCGCAGCGCCGAAGATGCCCGCCCGGGCATACCGCAGGACACCCAGTCGGGTCGTCTCCCACCGCGTCGCGCCGAGGCTGAGGGCCGCCTCCCGTTGGCTGTCCGGGACCGCGAGAAGGGCTTCGCGCGACACGGCCGAGATCGTGGGGATGATCATGATGGCCAAGATGACGCCGGCCGTGAAGACGTCCGAGCCGATCGGATGTCCTTGGAACGGAGGAAGGAAGCCGAGGACCGCTTGGACGCCCGGTTCGATGTAGACGCGCATCGCCGGTCCGAGGACGAAGATCCCCCAGAGTCCGTAGACGACCGAGGGCACTGCGGCGAGCAGCTCGACGATGAACGTCAGCGGGATCCGCAGCCAGGGCGGCGAGAGCTCGGACAGGAAGATCGCGATGCCAAGGCTCACGGGCACGCCGAGGAGGAGGGCGAGCGCCGAGGTCACGAGCATCCCGTAGATGAAGGGGGCCGCTCCAAAGCGCTGCGAGACGGAATCCCAGACGCTGCCGCTCAAGAAACCGAAGCCGTAGGTGCGGATGGACTCCGCCGCCGCCAGATACAGGATGACCGTGATGAGGACGAGGAGTCCGACGACGGACAGGGCGGTGAATGCCGAGAGGCCCTCAAAGACAAGGTCCCTCGGGGTCGCCCTTAGGCGCGCTCGCGTGCGGCCCCGGAGGGTTTGGAAGACGTGCATCGGCCGTTCGAGGGCGAACCCCTCCCTAGCTATGTAGCGTTTGTCCGTTGAACGTGATGCTCCGGATGGCTCCCTCGTCCAACGTCACGAGCCCCGCCGCCAGCTTCGGGTAGGTGAGCGCCTCGCTCAGATCCTGACCGCCGTGGACGGCCCACCACAGGAAGTCGACGAGGGCTTGCGCCTTCGTCTGGTCCATCGTGGTGAGGACGTTCAACTCCTTGTAGACCAGGAGGTACGTCAACGTCGCGATCGGGTAGCTCGTGGCCCCCGGCTGGTCCAGGATCGACACGTCGGCCCAGTCGCCTCCGGGGCTCGGCGGGCTCGTCAGGGCCGCCGCCGCAGCCGCGGTGGTCGCGAGGGTCGGCGTCGTCCACTGGCCGTCATGGTTCTTGATCTGGGCGACCTTCATGTTGTTCTGGACGGTGTAGGCGAGCTCGACGTAACCGATCGCGTCGGGCGTCGTTTGGATCTTGCCCGCGACGCCGGCGTTTCCCTGGGCTCCGATGCCCACGGGCCAGTTGATCGCCTTGCCGACCAGGGACACGTTCCACCAGGGATTCGCCAGGTGGAGGAAGCTCGTGAACACGAACGTCGTGCCGCTGCTGTCCGACCGGTGGACGACCTGGATCGCCCGCGCGGGGAGCGGGATGCCCGTGTTGTCCGCGCTGATGTTCGGCGAGTTCCACTGGGTGATCGTCCCCCGGAAGATTTCGGCCAAGGTGTAACCCCTCAGCTTGATCCCGGTCGAGAGCTCGACGACGCTATACGAGGCCGTGACGGCCCCGATCGTTTCCGGAATGTGCAGGAGGCCCGGCGCGGCCGACCGTTCGGAGGACTTCAACGGCGCATCGGTCCCTGCGAAATCCACCGTCTTCGAGGTGATCTGCGTGATTCCGGCGCCGCTGCCGACGCAGTTGTAGTTGACCGTCACCTGCGGCCCAGGTGTCGTCGGTGCCCTGGTCACGTTCACGAATTCACTCGACCAGGCGGTGATCAGAGGGCACGGGAACGTCGCTCCGGCCCCATTGAGGGCGGTCTTCGCCTTCGGACTGCCGGATGGAAAAAGCCACCCGGCGTAGACGGCGACCGCGATCAGGGCGACCGCGATGACGAGGACCGCCACGACGATGAGGAGCCGGCCGCGACCGGGCCGGGCCCGCTGGAGCTTCTCCATCTCTTCGGTTGTTGCCATAGGTCTCTCTCCGCTTCTCCGAGGATTCTAGATTTCCTTGGGACGCATGGAAACCCCATCCGTCTATGACGCTTCCCACCGGAGTCCTCCCTGACAACCGATGTCGAAGGGGGGACTATATAGATTATGGTGCCAAACGTTTAGGCTATATAGGAGTTCGAACTAGTCGGAAGTGGAGTGAGGAAAATGGAAGGCCGTAAGCTTCAGTTGACCGGCGGTTCGACGTACGTGGTCTCCCTGCCGAAACGTTGGGTCACGGACGCCGGGCTCAAGGCCGGGGACACCGTGTTCCTCGAGCCGCAAGTCGACGGCGCGGTGCAAATCCGGGCCCGACCGATGGAGAAGCCGCTGGCGCGACGTCGGGTCTTCGAAGAGAAAGGGGCGGAGCGACGCGACCATCTCCTCCGCAAGCTCATCGGGGCGTACATCGCCGGCTTCGGATACATCGAGATCCGCTTCAAGCCGGAGGCCGGCCCGTTCGTCCGCCGCGTGGCGAGGGACTTCAGCCGCATGGTAATCGGTCCCGAGGTCATCGAGGAATCCCGGAATTCGGTCGTGATCCAGGACCTGTCCGACACCGCGGAGCTCAGCCCAGAGAAATGCCTGCGGCGGATGCACCTGACGGTGCGGGCGATGCACGAGGACGCCTTGGCGGCGCTGCGCTCCCGCGACGACGCGCTCGCCCGGGACGTCGCCCAGCGGGACCAGGACGTGGACCGCCTCTACTGGATGGTCGCCAAGCAGTACAACTTGGCCCACACGCCCGGGGCCGCTTCCCGGGACGCCGGCGAGAAGACGGAGCTGCACAACTACCGGCTCATCGCCAAACTCTTCGAGCGCATCGGGGACCATGCCGAACGGATCGCCCGGACCTATCCGGTCTTCGCGGAGCACGGCCTCGAGCCGAGGCTGCTCAAAGAACTGGACGCCGCCCGCGATTCCGCGATCGCGATCCTCGACAAGGCGTTCTTCGCCCTCCTCACGGCGGACATCGACTCGGCGAACGAGGCGGTCGATGACCTCGATCGCCACCAGAAACTGATCGACGGACTGTCCCACCACGTCGCCTCGAAGAAGGGGGAGGAGCTCCTCGCGCTCGCCGCGATCGTCGACAGTCTCGCGAGGTCGGCCAACTACGCCACCGACATCGCGGAGATCGCGATCGATTACGCCGTATCCAAAGGGGCGGAAACTCCATAGACCTATGGAAACTCCGGAGGAAGGGTATGTGGCCGACGCGTGTGTGGATGGACGCGATGACGGAAACGAAGAAGGAAGTGTCGCCGCAGAAGGCCGCGGCGCTCGTTCGCGAATTCTACGATTCCCTCTCCCGCGGACGGATGGTGGATGCCCTGAACCTGGTCGCCACGGATGCGGTCTTCCGGGACGAGGCGGGCAAAGAATCGCGCGGCATCAGCGCGGTGGCGCGGTCCTTGCTCCCCTACCGCGAGCCGGACGGGATCACCGTGGAAAAGGTCGAGTCGGAAGGTCCGGACGTCCATGTCCTGTTCCGGACGAAGAAGAAGCCGCGAGGATATCGCAGCTCGATCTCGGTGGACCGAGGGCGCATTCGTTCTGTGAGCGTCGAGCGGACCTCCTGATCGAAGGACGATGGGCCGGCCCGATTGGAACCTCCCAGGTCCCTATTGAACACCCTCGTACGCCTCGGAAAGGTAGAAGGGCCGCGGGGCGTTCGCGCGATCCGTTGCACGCAGCGTCGGGTTTGCTTGCGGAACGGCGACTCGGGTTGGCCATCGGCGGCCTCTTCGGCCTCCCGATCGGCCTCCTGTCGGGCTTCACGGGCGTCGGGGGCGGGGAATATCGAGCGCCCGTCCTGCTAGTCCTCCTCGGACGAGTCCGCTGGGCCATCGCCGCGAACCTGTTCATCGGGCTGTCCGTGGGCCTCTTCAACGTCATCTTCCGCCAGGCCTGGACCCTCCCCGTTGAATACCTAGCCCTGGCCCTCCTCCTGGTCCCCTCGAGTCTGCCCGGGGCCTACGTCGGGGTGCGCATCACGAAGCACCTCTCGACGGGGGTTCTCAAGGGCCTCCTCGCGGGCATCTTGATCGCCACGGGCCTTCGACTCATTCTGTTCGAGGTCCGCACGGGCGGCTCGCTGTCGTTCGATCTGTCTTCCATCGGACTCGCCCTCGTCCTCGGCTTCGCCCTCGGGATCGTCTCCGGCCTCCTCGGGGTCGCTGGCGGCGAGTACCGGATACCGGCCCTCGTCTTCCTCTTCGGAGTCCCGGCGGTCTTCGCGGGGACCATCAGCTCGCTGGCCTCGATCCCCGTCCAGTTGACGGGATGGTTGGAACACCGCAAGTTGGGCCATGCCGGTCCGACCACGTTTCGCCTCGGCGCCGTCATGGGAATCGCCTCCCTCGTCGGCGTCGCCCTGGGCGTCGTGTTCCTCGGCCGCTCGACCCAGGCCCTCGTGACTCAGGTCCTCGGCGTCGCGATGATCCTCGCCGCGATCCGGATCGTATGGGACATCCGGCACCCGCACCCCTCCGAGGTCCTCGGGATGCCGGAGAGGGCCTGAAATCAAAGCGCGAAAACAAAACTTCGAGAATTGTGGATATAAGCGATTATGATGTGATTATCACCAACCTGCTTCAGGTTGTCGCCGACCTTATTCGCGGCCATTGAAGGTCTCGATCCTGTTCGGAGGCGTGTTCGACCGGTGTCGCCTATGGCGGACGACAACACGCGAACCATAGACGGATCAGGGAAGGGCGGGACCGTCCTCGATCCCGAGACCGACATCGATCGCGGACCGCGGGAACTCCGAACGAGTCGGTGCCACCAATGTCACTTCCCTTGGGACCTCCATGGGAAGCGGTACGACCGCGAGGAGCAAGCGTTCGTCCGCGTCTGTTCGGAGTACCCGGCGCGTCCTGTCCGGAGCATTCAGGATTGTATCGTGCCGTGACTCGCGGCCCGGTAACCATCGGGATCCTGAATCGCGGGCCCACCCAGTTGCGACTTTCCGTTGCGGCAGGTTCCTTTCATCTTGATGCGCATACGCTTATACCCGCTCCATCGGTTCGCGGACTCGCGTTGGGTCCGTGGGGTAGCTTGGTCTATCCTTGGTGGTTCGGGACCACTAGACTCCGGTTCAAATCCGGACGGACCCACTGCAATTCCGGTACGGCTCTTGAACGCGCAGAAGGATGGACATAGCGTCGCCGGGCAGTACTTGCTCGGATTCGAGTTGATGCGAAGACGGCTTCGGAACGTCGACACCCCTCATCATTCGGCTTGGATTCCTAGTCCTCGCACCAGCTGCGGCGAGGTCTGTCCCTAATCGCATCCATGACGGCAACGGTCTGCATGACGACGCCTCACACAGTCGATCGCTCTTCGTCAAGGATGTTAACGCAAGACAAAGGACATCGAGAGTGGGAGGTTCAACGAACTTGAAGGAGCGGCCGCAGCCTTAGGTTTCAAGCCTCTCGAGTTGCGGGTTGAGGGCGCGGACAACCGGTCTTCCAACTGTCACCGGTTCGATCCTTTTCTGAAGAATAGATCTCTCGTTACCTTGTCCAATGGCAAAATATCGCTACAAACTCGCCGGTGGAAGCCGTATTCAGTCGAGAAATTCAGGACACCTGTTCTGGCCTCGTGGCCGTCTCGATAAGGCGGGGTTCGCTGTCCGTGAACCCGGACTGGGGGCGCCTTTTTCATAGAGGAGTTTCAGGGCCTTTCGAGCGGTCGTCAGTCGTTCGAAGAAGGGCGGTCCCGGCTGCTGGGGGCCGTCTTCCGTCGCGGCGAGATCCGGTGTTGACCGGCGCGAGCTCGATTTCCTCGATGAGTTGCGCGACGACCGAGTTCGCCTGTCGATCGTCGCCTTCGACGCCGGGGCGATTGCGTGTTTCTGGAGGCTGTCAAAGAGGTCATGCAGGAAAAAAGGGGGGCCCTGGAGTGACTCACCCATCCTGAGAATCGGATTAGATAATTTTGGTATCGTCATTAAGTATCGCAAGGTGGGTCGACGAGGATCGTGGCTGACGGGTCACGAGACGCCGCGCACCGAGCCTTCGTCGCCGGTATCCTGTTCTACGTTCTTCTGATGAGCGCCGGATACGCGATGGGGCTCGATGGTGGGTCGAGCTCAGGCGGCGGGACGATCAGCCAGACGGTCAACCCGAACGCGCCTCGGCTAATCGCATTCGACATGCGGTACGCTTCGAACAATTCGTCGGCGATGGGGAACCAGGTTGACGTCCTCACAGGCTTGCATTTCTGGATCCAAGTGAACAACACGAACGGCTGGGCGTCGCTCACCAAACTCTGGGTCAACCTCTGGTACGACGCGGGCAACGACTCGACATCCTATGATGCCGCGAGCTCTGCGGCGAACTACAAGATCAACATTACCTACACAAATGCGGGAGCCTCTTCGCCGACCGCCACCCAATGGGCGCTCGTCGGAGGTAACATCGCTTTCGTCAACAGCGCGAACGTGACGACTTATACGGTGCAGCCGAACTTTGAGTACGCCTTCCGACTGTCGTTTCAACTTCACGCCCAGATTCACCAGGCTCAGAAACCCACCTTGAGCTCCAGTGGCTATGCGAACGCATACAGCTGGAACGCTCGGTTTGGAGCGAACGACCTCTCGAACGACATCAACTACACAAGCAAGGATCCCACCGCCGGGACGTTCTACGAGTTCGGCGTGTACCAGTACACGAGCATCTCGTTGGCATCGACGACCTGGACGGGCGCCAGCGGGGCTCCGGGACAAACCGTGCTGACGAACAGTATCACGGTGACCCATAGCTCCAACGCGGCCTACTGGCTGAACGTGACCGCGGACGGCGACCTCGATGCAGGCAATGGACACACGATTGGAATCACGAACGTGAAGGTCGTGCACAACGCAGGCCAGGATGACCTCAGCGCGAACACGGCGTTCCCCGCGACCGCCCCGAGGACGGTGAGGTTGCTCGGCACCGGCACGAACACGCCCCACGCCTTCAACACGACGGGAGACTCGGAAACCGTTCCTGTTCAGTTCCAGATCTCCATCCCGCTGGGCACATTCGCCGCGACGTACACGGCGACGATCACGGTGTTGGTCGACCAACGAAAGCCGCCGACGACCTGAGACGGTAACTCAAAAAGGCGGAGGAAACCGATGCCCCGAACGGCATCCGCACTCGCGACGGCATCCACGGCCGTGTTCCTGTTTTTGATTCTCATCGCCGGGCACCCGAACCTATCCGGCTCAGCCCAGGCCGCGACCGCGACCTTCGGCATGCATATCGTTGGAGAGTCGCCCACCTTCGATGCCGGCCTGCCCGTGCTGGTCGCCGGCGTTTGGCACCAGGTCGCGTTGAACCTATCCTCGACCTTGTCGACGCCGATCACCCTTCGCGCCATCCTGCCCGGCTCCGGATCCCCGAGTCCCGCCAACACATACGAATGGGTGCGTTACCAATCGAACGATTCCTGGGCCGACGTACGATATGGCACGTTTCTCCGCGCCGACCTGAGTTCGGACGACGGAACCCACGTCGTCTTCGGGATCGGGGTCGACGGAGAAGCAAGTCCTGGGACCTGGACCCTCATCGCTTCGTCCGGAAACTCGACGCTTGTCACCCAGTCCGTCGAGGTTCAGGCTCCTCGCGTCAGCTACGGAATCTCTGCCGCCGATTTCCAGTTCCGCGTCGATCCGTTCACGGCGGCCGACCTGTCTTCGCAGATTGGTTCGCAGCATCTCCGACTCATCGATCAAGGCAACGTGCCTTTGCGTCTGACCGTATCCTTCGATGTTCTACGGAGCCAGCTCTCCCTGGAGAATTCGGGCGTCGTCACCCATCCGAACTCCGAATCGATGTACTACCTCCACCTGGCATCCGGGCCCATGCCGCCCCAGATTGTTCGCGCGAACGGGCTCGCGAACGTCTCCGTCCTTTACGTAGTTCCGTCCTCGGGCTCGACCCTCCTCGTACCGACCTTCGAGCAGCCCTTTGGAGTCAGCGTTCAGGTCGGGCGCTCCGGATACGCGTTGAAAGTGGTCGGAGGCGTTGTGTTCCAGACCCTCGATACCGTACGCGTCGACTACGGCTCGCGCACGATCTGGCAGGTCTATGTGACGGGTTCCCAGAACGTCTCCCTTGATGTATCGGCGTCGGGTGTCCGTCTGCTCGGAGTGTCCACCGAAGGGCACCCGATCGGTCTTCCCGCGACCCTCGCCCTGTCCCCGAGCAGCGAATACCCCCTGACGATTCAGGTCGAGGCGGACCAAGCCGGGCCGTCGACGGTCACGTTCGCCCTGCACTTGCTGGCGACGGGAGAGGTCCAGACCTTCACGACCACGATTCTCGTGAATGGCGGGCCGGCGGGGACCTCCAGCGGGGCGGTGCTCTACCTATGGATTGGCGGGTCCGTGGGTGCCTCCCTCGTGTTTGGATTCGTGGCGTCCAGCCAATGGAAGCACCGTCGAGGCCGGGTGTCCCCGCGAGACCTGTCGTCTCAAAACGGGACCAAGGCGAAGCGCGGATACAACGCCCGGCGACGAGCCCAGCTTCAACGTCGCAACAGCCGCGCGAACGGGGACACGGGAGAGGCGACGAAATCGCGAACCAAATCCGGAGATCGCAATGGCCCTCGGACGAGCCGCATGCGGTGAGCGTCACCTCGGAGCAGCGGCGATCTTGGCCGCCTTGTCGGCCTTGATGGTCGCAGGCGCAACCTACGGTCCACCGTGGGCCGGGAACGTTGGTCGCGAAGGCGGCGGCGTCACCGTGATCAACGTCCCCCCGCAATTCAGCGGCTTTCGCATCCAGACGAAGGACGGGCTCAACTACATCGACGTCGTCGTATCGGACTACAATTCGTGGTCCGACATCTTCCGAGTCGAGGTCGCCATTGAGAACGATCTGCAAGCGCCCGTTGCGGACGTCACGTTCCAGCAGTACCCCGACAACGTCACGTTGCAGCGGCAACCCGAGTTCGCGGAACCGGTCGGCTCTTTCCTCGTTCGGTCCCTTTCCTCGGCCACATATAGCGCGACGGGTCAGTCGATTCCCGAGCGCACAGAGATGCGCGTGACGTTCGTCATGAGCCCGGTGAACGGGAAATGGCTCAGCGTCACGGCGACGGACCTCGGCGGCCTCACGGCGTTCGCCCAGGTGGAGTACAGCCCGGGTTTTCTCGGGCGCCTCCCCACGATCAACGGTTGGATTTTGATGGTGATCGCACTCAACGTTTCGGTCGTCCTCGTCGCCGTGCGCATTCGGAGGGATCGGATTGGACAGTAGGTTCCGACGAAACGCGGAACTCCCCGTCGGCTCGTGGCTCCGGGACTTCTTCCGTCCGAGGTACCTGGCCCTGGGGATCAGCGTCTTCCTGGCGATGTACGTCGGTCTGAAGTTCGTCCTCGTCCTCTTCAACGCGGCGGACCTCGGGGAGCGATGGTCCTTCGAACTCACGCCGTTCGCGGCCCTCAACCTTCCGGACGTTCAGCTCGCCTTCCTGTCCGGCGTCGCGGTGGTGTCGAACGCGTACCTCCATTACTCGGCCCACAGAGCTCATCGCAAGTGGGCCATCCTTCTGACGGGGTCCATGGTAGCCGGGCTCCTCCTCGCGCTCCGCGGAGCTTCGGCGGATCTCGATCCCGTGAATCTGGGCCGGGTCGCGGCCCTCGTCTCGCTCTTGGCGGTTGTGCCGTTGGACCATGTCGATTTGCTGCGCACGGCGCCCGAGGCGCCGGAGGACTTCATCGAGGCCGAGCTGCGTTCCATTGCGGCGACACACGCGGCGGCCGGACCCGTCACCCCCGCCGCCGTCGCGAGGGCCCTCCAGGAGCTCGAAAGGCTTGTGACGGAGCTTCCGGAGACGAAGCCGGTTTCGGTTCCGTCTCCTCAAGAGGGCTCGGCCGGAACCGCCGACGATGAGTACATGCGGGAGCTCATGACCTCGGTCCTCGGGGAATCGAAGTCCGACGAGGGACTCTCGCGGCCTACCAAGACGACGATCCAAAAGTCGATGCCCGTTTCCGCCCCGGCCGTGGGCGAACCGGCCGTCAAGGACGATACCGATACGACGGAGGGACGCCTCACGCATCGCCGGGGTAGGCTCGTCCGGTCCCCTGACGCGCTGCTCGCGGAAGCACGCGTGCTGGTGGAGCAAGGCAGATTCGACAAGGCCTTGAGGCGGCTTGATCGGGTCGCAGCCCAGGATGTGCGGTATCCGGGATTGTGGGAGCTCGCCGCGGAGACCTACGAACGATTGGGCGAACCGGAAGCTGCCGCGGAATGTCGCCGTCGCGCGGCGGAATCTTCCCGTTGAGGTCCCTCCTTCTCGATTGCCTCGACTACCGCGGAGCGCATCGACAATCGGTCGGCATCTGGAGCAAAGTCTTTTGACCGCTCAGTTGCCTCGCTGTCCTCCCATGCGACTCGTCCTATTCGGACCGGCCGGCGCCGGCAAAGGCACGTATGTAACGCCCTAGCTAGTTCCCGCCGGGACACTCGGCACACCGAATGTCAAACGCAAGCCGTTCCTAGCCGTTCTGTCTGGCGTGTACCTGCTGGGCGTCGAGACCACCTCTGTTCGCTCTCAAGCCGAACTTTCTTGGGGCTCCATGTTCATGTCCACACGGTGGCGGGGGAAATTCCGAATCCCTTGCGCAGCCTCTTCTGGGGCCTGCTCGGGTTCACGATTCTCATGTCATTCGTTGCTTGGGCCGATATCGGAGAGCTCTTTGTCCCGCCGTCGACGGGCCCCGGCGTCCGGCTCGTCGACATGCCCGCTCCGCTCCTTGCCTTGAACCTCGCGCTGTGTGCCCTCCCCGTCGTCGCCTTCGTATTGATCTTGGCGGGCGTGGCGGGGATGCTGCGGTGGACGCCGGGGCTGTTATCGACACTCTCGTGGCGCGTGGGGAAACTCCGATTCACCCCCCTTCGCTTCGCCGCGATCCTCGTACTGTCCTGGAGTTTGTTCTTCATCGCCGTGGTGGTCTTTGCATTGTTGGAAATCCTCGGGACTTCGGTCAATCCCGCGATTGTGCTGGGGGGACGCCTCACGGTCAGCCTGCTCCCCATCGCCATTGGATGGTACTTCATGGTGATGTCGGGTTGGGTACTCTCTCCAGGAGCGACCCGATGGGAGCGCATCGCGATTCGCATCGCGGTGATTAGTGCGGGATTCCTCGCTGCGTTACTGATTGCTGCACGGGTAGCAGCGACCTTCGCGATGGGTTCTTTCGCACTGGATCCGGACGCCCGGATTCCGCCATTGGTACCTTGGGCGGATGTTCCCGCCGGAGTCGGCGGATTCGGATCGCTCGTGGTCCTCACCACGGTTGCAAAGCGAGCCGCGGCTCGAGGGAGTCCGGTGCCGGCACCGGAGAAATCACTTCAGTTTACAACACGTGAGAAGGGCTCGGAAGACAAAGCGGAATTCGTCTGCTCCGAATGTGGCCGCGATGTCTCGCAAGAAGACAAGGCATGTCCCCATTGCGGTGCGCTGATTGAGGGATAGCAGCCTCGGGCGAACGCCCTGCTGTCAAGCAAATCGCATCCTTTCGATGACAATCGGCTGTCCAATTGTCCGCGATCCTCCAACGGTTCGGGTTCGATTCCGGCGGGGTTCGAACCGGATTGAGTTTGGGTCCGGGCTGACCCATTCTCACGGAAGGCTGGGAGGCTCGCCATTGAGCCGTCCACCCACCCGTGAAAGGAACATGAGCCGCTAGTTCGAGATCGTCCCCATTCCGTGATTTCTAGCTTCGCGCTGGAGCCGCAAGGGCCGCGATCCCGTCGAGGGGAATCGTAAAGTTGGAGACACGATACTTCAGCTCGTACTCGAGTTCGTAGAGGGCCTTCTCCATCGCCCAACCTCGAATCAGGCGCCGGGCCCCCCTAGATTCGAGATTGTGATACAACGCCGAGTGAGTGAGGTAGGCTTCCATGAACCGTTCGACCATCCCCCCTTCCCAAGCTGTCAGTTCTTCCAACGGCGCCTCGGAGGAGGCTAGGTGCGAGGTCGGGTCCGGATCCGACCCACGATTTGAGGGCTTGCGAACGAAATCGCGGATTACAAAGTGCCGTACGTAGGCGAAGGATCGAACGAGGCTCCCGACGTCGCGGAGCGGAGGCAGTTTCCTTCCCCGTTCCCCCGAAGTCCGGTCCGGCTCGCCCTCGAAGTCGACAAAAAAGAGCTCGCCGTCCGAACGTCGTCGGAGCACTTGGGCCAAATGGAGATCGGAGTGAACGACGCTTTTCAGTCCCCCCACGCTTGCCTCGAGTTCTCGGAGAGTTCCCTCGATGCGCGGACGCAAATCGAGCAGCTGGGCCCGAGCCCCACGGGCTGATTCGGTTACGGCCGGGTCCTCCGAATGAGCGAGCTGGCCGAGCCGCCGAAGAGCCGATCCGAGAGACCGAGTGGCCGATTTGAAAGTGTTTCGGAAATCTTCCTCGGTGAACGGCTCAGCCTGCCAAAGTCCCGGATGGTGGTCGATGAGGGCCTCATGAAGCGCAGCCGTGGCCTCGCCGAGTCCGGAGGCGAGATTGAGACCGGCGGCCGAAACATCCTCGAGAGGGTCGGCCTCCCGACCCAAGGACTTCCGCCATCCGTCGCAAAACCAGGTGAACAGGTCGATCGCATCCACATGATCGGTCGCGATCCCTACCACCAGGCGGTCCTGTCCCTGCCCGAGTGCAATATCACCGAGGTGTCGAGCCACATGAGGAAAGTTGCGGGCATGCAACCGAGCCAGGATTTCGGGTTCCCGATTTCCGGTGTCGAGGAACTTGTACGATTTCAGGACGACGTCTCCCGAACCCGTCGCGATCCGGAGGACAACGTTCGAGGTGTCTCCGCCCAGGATCGGGGAGGCCCCTCGAAAAGCGCCGATGCCATCCCCATGGAAGGTCAAAGAATCTCCTGATCCGGTCCCGAGTTTCGCTCCTCGTCGAAACGCGTCCACCACGAATCGCGCGTAGACCTCTCGACGCTCGGCCTCCATGACGTAGATGGGACTCGCGCCACCTTCGAGGGCGACGGCTTCCCGATCGAATCGGGCCCGGGCGATCGAAAGTGGGAGATGGATCGGGCGCGCGCCTGCGCCCGGATCCGTCGCAAGAAGGAGGAAGAAGACGATGGCCTCGGTTCCCGATTCCGACAGAATCGCACGATCCTTGACATCGAGTCGCGTCGTAATGCGGATGGAGTCACCGCACCACCGAAGCGACCCAAGCCAGGTCCTCAGGGGGCGGGACGTTCGGAGCGCCCGATCCGTGACCTCGATCGCGTCGTCGAATCGCGAGGGCATCACGTCAGCGACCGATACAGTTCCAGGGTCTTGGCCGCGATCCGGTCCCACGTGAACTGGCGAAGCACGTGCCGCCGGCCTGCCTTCCCCATCGTTGTACCCGTGGTCGGGTCTTCCACGATGCGCGTGATCGCATGGGCGAGTTTCGCGGGCTCACTCGGAGGGACGAGGAGTCCCGTCTCTTCGTCGACCACGACTTCCTTGATGCCGCCGACCCGCGTCGCCACGACCGGCGTCTCGCAGGCCATCGCTTCCAGGTTGATGATTCCGAACGGTTCGTAGACGGAAGGGCATGCGAAGACGGCGGCTTCGTTGTACAGATTCACGAGGTCATGGTCTTCGAGCATTTCTCGAATCCAGACCACGTCGTTTCTGAGCTTCAGCGCGGCACGGAGATCGTCCTCGATTTCCGGGGTGTCCGGCTTGCCGGTCGCCAGGACCAACGTGGTCCCTTCCGGGACGCCGTCCATCGCATTCAGCAAATCGAAGATCCCCTTCTGGCGGGAGAGCCGGCCGACGAAGAACACGTACGGTTTCCGAATCGAGAACTTTGCCACGCTCTCCAGGCCATCTCGCGGGTAATACTTCTGCGGGTCCACGCCGTTGTGGATTACGGCCACCCGCGAAGCCGGGATCGGATACGCCTTCTGGATGTCCGCCTTCATGTCCCGCGAGACCGCGACGACCGCGTCGCAGGCGAGGAGACCCTCCCTTTCCATCCAGGAGCTGAGCTCGTACCCGGCGCCCAACTGCTCCCGTTTCCAAGGCCGCAAGGGTTCGAGCGAATGGACCGTGGCCACGAGCTTGGCCCCGTAGATGCGCTTCGCCATGGCACCCGCGAAATTCGTGTACCATGTGTGGGTGTGCACGATCGCCGCGTCAATCGGATCCGCGACCATGTTCATGTTGAACGAAAGGACCTGAAGCGCCTTGATAATCCTCGGATCGCCCGTCGCGAGGCCACGGAGGGTCGATTGGTATCGCAGGACATTCACGCCCTCGATCTCAGGAGGGGCACCGATATCGAGGGTCCGCACCTCGACCTTGACGAGTTTCGCCAACGCCATCGTGATGTACTTCGCGTGGACGCCCGCACCGCCATAGATCGCCGGCGGATATTCCCACGTGAACACGGACGCCTTCATCCATTTGCGAATTGGATGACGACCACGATGAAGGTTCCGGTGAGGATTCATCCGGGCCGGTGCTCGCACCACCGGGGATTCGCCCACTCGCCGTGCGCCTCACCCACGATATGCCCGGTGTCGGCCACGACTCCGTCCGCGGAGGGCATCGGCTCTCCGCCGGGCCACTCGCCACCGGGGCCGAGAGCGAACAGCGCGGCCCGTTTCATCACATCGAGAGGGGAGAGCTGCCGGACCTCGGACTCGAGGGACGCATACCATGCGGTCTCGCTCGTTTCCCAGGCAAGGACGCTTTGGAATGCCGCGAACTCCCCGCGCGTATGCCAGTCCGAGAACTCGAGGAAGGTGGCCTGGAGTAGACGACGGAGGGCCCTCGCGCGACCGGCGTCGGCAGCCAGCCGGCTTGCCTCGGCGAGATCCCTGAGCGCGGCCGACAGGAGGACGACATTCTGGAACGTGACCCTCGTGTCCGGATTGTCCCAGAACCTCGGATCGGACCGCATCCCCATGAGCATCAACACATAGCCTCGGGCGAGGAACCCCGCGACCTCGAGGTCGACTTTGCCCCCGAGGATTTCCTCCGCGGATCGTGCAAAGTCCGTCTCCTGCGCGGCGATCCCCTGGGCTCGAAAGTGTTCGCGGAACCAGTGGCGGCCATACGCCACCGCGAGTCGGCGCAAAACGTAGGTATGCCGGGCTACGCCGGCCGACTGAAGCACTTGTAGAGCCCGTCGTCGGATCGCGGTTTCGACTCGCTCGGTCGCCAGGGTGAAGGCGTGCTTCCACAGCTGGGACAACGGACGGTCCCGGTGATTGCGCGCCACGACGAGTCCGTCGGATCGCCGAAGGCCGGTCCAACGCGTATCCGAGGGGATGCCTCCGGCCAGCATGTCGTCGTAATCCGACCAACTCGAGTAGTCGACGAGCGCGGATGGCGGTGCCTCTGCCGGGGGTGTGGGTTGGACCACTTGGACCCTTCCGCCTCGGAGAGCCCGGACGATCGCCTCGTACCGCTCGGCCTGGTGCGGGTTTGCCAGGAGGGATTCGAGGTCGTTCGCGACCAGGAACGCTCCGTTTCCGCGACCATGTACCGAAGCAGCGAACTCCGAGGCTGTCGTCGCTCCGAAGGCGAACTCTCCACTCAAAGAGTGGTCACGGACTATTGCCGGAAGGCGGTCCGTCGTTTCGAGGCGAATCCACGCTCGACCGGGTTCCGGGGGTCGAGCCAGCTGACGACCGTCCGCGACTAGGTAGGCCTCCTGAAGCGAGTCCGCCATACCGTCGTGATCGAGGCTCGCCTGCCGCGTCGATTCCCTGAAGCTTTCCATCGTCTCGCGGGAGTAACAGGCCTCCGGAAGCCAGAGGCCGATCGGACGGCCCGCCGACCGTCGAAGTAGCGGGGAATAGAAATCGATCATCATGTCGAAGAGGGCCTCTCGCTCCTGGCGGTGGAGATGCGGGAGGATCGGATGGAACGGTGGGGTCATGACGAATCCCGCGGTACCCACGTCGTACGCCGCGACGATCTCGCGGTAGGCGGACGGATCCCGTTCCAGGAGCCATGTCAAGGTCTGGGGCTCGATGTCGACGGATGCCGAGCTTTCCGCCCGTCCCAGGACGGACCCCATCCGCCCATACGTGCGCAGGACCGCGTCGGTCCAGTTCCGCCCCTCGATCCGGTCCGGACCGATCCGCAGGACGACGGGCGAATGCCGTTCCTCGATTCGCTGCGGCCGGAGCGGATCCGGCTCCGGCCAGCCCACAATGTCGCCGGGCTGATATCCATGGAAATGAAAGGAAAGGGTGGACATCGAAGTTCACGGTTCGAGGGTCCACGATTTGAGATCCAGGTCGGGGAACGGAGAATCGCTCGCTTCGATCGCCGCCAACCAGGCTAGGTCCTCCGGAGCCAAGGTCCCGTCCTTGGCCCGCGGCAGCATGGACCGGAGCCGATCGAAGGCCCCGACGTGCTCTTTCACCCGGGCCTCCGCATAGTCCTTCGCGGCGACGGTCGTGATCAGGAAGGGCCAATCCGAAGATTCCAGAAGGAGGAGTTCCTGGGCGAGCTGCGTTAGGATTCGACGTACGATCGGTTTCCTCTGTCCCCGAGCCGCCCGAGAAGCCTCGAGGAACGCGTCTTCGGCTCGGTACACCTCCTCCCAGATCCATCGGGTGCCGTCGTTCAGCCACACCCAGTGGTGCCCGCCCTGCCCCCACGAACCCTCTGGAAGGCGAATCGCGGAGCGGGGAGGATGCTTCGCTAGAAAGGAGGAAGCGGTCGCCACTTCGACTTGACCCTCGAGTCGTCGGAGCACGGCCTCCAGCCACTGTGGACCTTCAAACCACCAATGGCCAAAGAGTTCCGTGTCGAAGGGCGCCACAACGACGCCTGTGCGACCCGTTGCCTCATGGTATTCCCGAAGAGTGTCGATGACGAGGGATGTGAAGTGCTCCGCGTGGGCCTCCGCTCGTTCCTTCGCGGCCACCGGATCGTAGGGAACCTTTTCGGGCAAGGGGATGCGCCGGTCGGTGACCCGCCAGTATCGGAGGCCGTCCTTCCCGTGCTTGCGGTGAAATTCCAGGTAGGCGCCGTCTCCAGGATATCCGTAATCCGCGCTCCAGACCTGGACGCTGGACCGCGGGTCCCGCGCGAGGACCGCCACTTTCCGCCGACGGGACGCCGTTATGGCATACGGTTCGTTCGGAGAACGGCTCGTTCCCTCGCGGGCGGCGTCAAGTCGTCGTTCCACCAGCCGGTCTTCGTACGTACCGATCGGCGCTCCTCCGGCGACGAGGTGGGTGTCGACGAAGAAGTACCGGAGGCCCTTTCGGGCCAGGAACTCCTCAATCCCGGGCCGGAGCCACGCTCGGGCCGGGCCGACCGGACGCGACCATGTGGATCCTGGGCGGTAGGCGCATTCGGGGAGCCAGATGCCGCGAGGCCGTCGGCCGAATCGACGGCGGTAGCTCGTGATGCCGATCCCCAGCTGGGCCTCGATCGACTCATCCCGACCCAGGAGAGGTAGATAGCCGTGGGTCGCGGCGGACACGATGATTTCGATTCGATTACTCTCTTGCAGACGCTTGAGCGCGGCGAGCAAGTCTCGATTGTACTTCTCGAGGAAGTCCACCTTGGCGCGCTGATAGAACTCCGACCAGACAACGGCGGCGCCCCGGGCGTGTTCGTCGCCGGAAGCCTCGAACTCTCGCCGGTCCGCGTCCGCGCGGCTTGCCCGTTCCTCCAGGTACGCTAGGAATCCGTCGCGGAACCGGTGAGACGCCAGCATCTCGACGAGGACGGGGGTCATGCCGAGCGTGACGGACCCCTTACGATCCTCGGCCTCGAGGCGATCTAGGAGCCGGAGGATCGGAAGGTAACACTCGGCGGTGGCCTCGTAGAGCCACGACTCCCCGTGGGGCCAGCGACCATGGCCCAGGACCCATGGTAGGTGCGTGTGAAGCACGAGCAGGAGAGTACCGCGAGGAGTGGGCGACACGCCCTCTGCATGGAGGTCCAAGGAAAAACCCTTCGCGAATACCCCGGCCGGTCCGGTGGGCCCGGCATCGGGGTACGGGGCTCGGACGAGGATGCACGGAAACAGGTTTAAGTAAGGACCGTCGCGTCCTCCCCGGGCATTCGATGAAGATTCTTTTCGCCTCGGCCGAGGCCTATCCCCTGGCTAAGGTGGGCGGCCTTGGAGACGTCGCGGGAAGTTTGCCGAAAGCCCTGAAGGCCCTCGGCCACGATGTGCGAATCGTCCTTCCTCGATACGGAATGATCAAGGACTCTCTCGAAGACGTAGCCCGGTTCCCCGTCGACCTCGGGGCCGCGCGCGAGGAGGCCGGCCTCCGAATGGCGCGGATCGGAGGCGTCCCGGTCTATCTCGTGGACAAACCGGACCTCTACGATCGTCCGAAGGTCTATGAGTATGACGACGACGGGAAGCGGTTCGGATTCTTTTGCAAGGCCATCCTGGACATGCTCCCGGCCGCGGATTTCTGGCCCGACATCATTCACGTGAACGACTGGCATTCGGCCCTGGTCCCCGCCTTCCTTCGTTCGACGTCGGCAGGAGATGCCAGGTTCCGGCGGATCGGAACCGTCCTTACCATCCACAATCTCCTCCATCAGGGCCTGTTTTCCCGCGAGCTGTTCGAGTGGCTAGGACTGCCCGGCGACCTGTGGGGCCCCGAGGGGGCCGAGTTTTACGGTCAGTTGAATTTCATGAAGGCCGGGATCGTCTCCGCGGACTTCGTGAACACGGTCAGCCCGACGTATGCAAGGGAAATCCAGACGGCGGAATTCGGAGAACGACTCGACGGCCTCCTCCGCTCCCGCGGCTCGAAGCTCTCCGGAATTCTAAACGGCATCGACTACGACGTATGGAATCCTGCGAAGGATCCGTTCCTGACCCAAAAGTATTCGAAATCCACCCTGGAAAGAAAGCGATCGAACAAGACTGCCCTTCAGAAGGAGGCGAGCCTCCCCGAGGATGCGAAGGCGCCTTTGATCGGATACGTCTCGAGGGTCACGGCGCAGAAAGGGTTCGACATCCTGATCGATGCGCTCCCGAAAATCCTGGACCAGGGAGTCCAGTTCGTCCTCCTTGGCACGGGGGAGAAGAAGTACGAAGAACCGGTGTCCGAGCTCGCCCGAATACGGAGCGACTTGATGGTCTGGCTGAAGTATGACGAGGCCCTCGCGCATCGGATCTACGCAGGTTCCGATTTCTTCCTGATGCCCTCGAAGTTCGAGCCGTGTGGTCTGGGACAGATGATCAGCCTCCGCTACGGCACGATCCCGATCGTCCGCTCCACGGGCGGCCTGGCTGACACCGTCGTCGACGTGACAGGGGACGCTTCCAAGGGGAACGGATTCGCGTTTCGCGAGTACACCCCCGACGCCCTCCTCGAGGCGGTTCGACGGGCGGTCGGGTTCTATCATGGCGGACGAGGCTGGAAGTCGATCGTCCAACGCGCCATGTCCGCGGATTTATCGTGGAGCGCATCGGCCCGTCAGTATGTCGCCCTGTATGAGAAAGTGGCTGCGCGGGTCAGTGCGGCGACCTGATGATGCCCTAAGAATCTCGCACGACTCAGTGCGGTTTGTCCGAGAGCTTGACCCGCTCCCGCAGGATCGCTGCCGCGTCCTCCGGCATGACGGGATTGATGTAGAAGCCGGTGCCGCGCTCGAACCCCGCGGTCTCCGTGAGACGCGGGGTGATCTCGAGATGCCAGTGGTACTTCGATTCCTTCCGATCGCAGGGAGCCGTGTGGATGTAATAGTTGAAGGGAGGGTCATCGAGGATCCCGAACATCCGGCCCAAGGTGTCCTTCAGAATCCGGGCGAAGGGGAGCCGCTCGTCGTCCGTGATATCCTCGAACGCCATCTCGTGGGCCTTCGGGAGGATCCAAGTCTCGAACGGGAACCGGGCCGCATACGGGGAGAGGCAGACGAAGGATTCGTTCTCCGTTACGATCCGTTTCTCTTCTTCCAGTTCCGTCTCGACGATCTCGCAATACAGACACGATCCGCCGGTCGACTCGTAGAAGTGATGAAGGGAATTCACCTCTTCCATGATCCGCCGAGGGACGATTGGAGTCGCGATCAGCTGCGAGTGCGGGTGGGAGAGGGATGCGCCGGCCCGCTCGCCGTGATTCTTGAAGATCAGGATGTACTTGAACCGCTTGTCGCGGATCAGGTCGAGGTACCGTTGCTTGTACGCCGTGATGATCTCCTGCACCTGGAACTCGCTCTGCATGGAGAGGTGGTGTTCATGCTCGGGTGTCTCGACGATGATCTCGTGCGCGCCGACGCCGTTCACGCTGTGGAACAACTGGCTCACGCGGCGATGGACCTCCCCCTCGACCTGCAACGCCGGGTACTTGTTCGGGACGCAGCGAATCCACCATCCCGGGCCGTTGGGCACCCCGTCCTTCCGATAGGCGAGGACCTCGGGCGGTGTCATGTGCTCGTGGCCGTAGCAGAAGGGGCACTTGTCCGGGTCCGTCGTCGATTTCCCGCCTCGAAAGGCGCCGGGCCGTTGCGCCCGTGCGGCCGAGAAGACAACCCAGGTATCCGTGACGTAGTCTTTTCGAAGTTCGGGCATAGAGTACCGGACGGTTCCTCAAACACAAGAGGCTTCTATTTCAGGGTTGCGCAGTCGGCCTCTTCGACGATACTGACGGGTGTGGTCCGTGAGGACGGGACCTCCAAACGGCGTCGAACGCATTGGCGAGCGCCGCCGCCAGCGTGTGCGCCTGGTTCGTCTACCATGACGGCTAGGTCGCCGATTCCCTCTCCCTTCGCATGAGGTATGATTCCTTGTCGGGATTCGAACCGGATGGGGTTCAAATCCGGACGGACCATGGTCTCATGGCGGTAATACAGGTAGCCTCCAGTGGCCCTTTCTCCGGGCCTAAACCCGACTCGAAATCAGGCGAAGGGGCCCGAACGGAACACACGATCGTCAGGCGGCATCTGTTGAGCGAGTCGTAACGCGCTTTCCAACCGGTTCCGTCTCGTCACAAAGCGAACCGTGATGGTCATCTGACCGGACGCGAAGTCGATCGAGCTGATGAACGTGCCAAAGTCGACTGAAGCAACATGAAGTTCGGTCCCTGAGCGCTGGGGCCAGAGCCGTAGGATGTTGCGTCCAAGGAGGACGCCAGCGGCCGTCCCCAATGGAATAACCATGACCACGGCTAGAAGCGCGAAGAATTTCATCGTGCCAGAGGGAATCGAATCGACAAAGTCACGCGGCACAAGACTCATGCTTAGAGCGAGGCCCCCAACCATCCCAGCAAACAACGATGCAACCGTTGCGACTTGCGCCGGTATCGAAAATCGCCGAGCCATGACACCGTTCGACGAGAACTCCACAACGAAGGGAGCCTTCTTCTGAGGTTCGAAGCGTTTCCGAAACGTCTCTAATGGCCCGGGGAAAGGAGTGTCTCCGACCGTCACGCTGGCGAGGAAGAGGTATCGGTCCGGCACAAGATCAGGAACTGGTGCGACCTTAATCCGTTCTTCGAATTGACGCAATTTTCTTGGATGGTCATGCGGCCGCAATCATTGTGGATTGTACCTTCGTTACACGGGAAAAGGGCGTAGCGATGCCCCTCTCGGCACATGCCGATAGTCTCTTCGACACGCTTATATATCGTTCCCATTCTCGCTCGCACCATGCAGTTCCCGCTCCGGGAGAAAATTGCCGGCGAGATCGCGTTGTCGGAGCAACCGGGGAAGACGATGCGGAAGTGGCGGGAGGAACTGCGGATCACGCAGACGGACCTCGCGCACCACATGCGCGTCTCCCCGAGCGTGATCAGCGACTACGAGGCGGGACGACGGACGTCTCCCGGGATCAAGACGATCCATCGGCTCGTCGATGCCCTCTTGGAGATCGACCAGAGGACGGGCCAGAAGCTCTCCAAACGCTTCGAAGAGTACTCCGACGTCATCCCGTCGATGCGCGACTGGTCCGTCGGCATGCGCGCCGGCGACTTCCTCCGTCGGATCGACGGGAAGCTGCTCACGCAGAAGCTCAACACCCGGCGCCTCGTGAATGGATACACCGTGATCGACTCGATCAAGGCGATCACGACCCTCGACGCGACGGACTATCTGCGGATCTACGGATCGACGAGCGAGCGGGCCCTCTGCTTCACCGGCGTCAAGTACGGACGGTCGCCGATGATCGCGATCAAAGCCCATCCCCTCAAGCCCGCGATGGTGGTCTACGTCCAGCCGGAGAACATCGACGAGCTCGCCATGAAGCTCGCCGATCTCGAAGGCATCCTCCTCGCGCGGACGGAACTCGATCAGGCCGAATTGATCTCGAGACTGGAGCGGATTGCATGAAGTCAGGCATCGTCAGCTACGGAGGCTACATCCCGCGGTACCGGATCCGACCGAAGGACATCGGCGTCGTCTGGGGGGCCGATGGCGAGGCCATGGGCCGCGGGCTCAACATCCGCGCGAAGAGCGTTCCGGGCCCCGACGAGGACGTCATCACGATCTCGGTGGAGGCCGCGCGGGCGTGCATGGCCAAGGTGGACCTCGATCCCACGGACATCGGGGCGATCTACGTCGGCTCGGAGTCGCACCCGTACGCCGTCAAACCGACCGCGACGGTCGTCGCGGAAGCGATCGGCTCGGCGCCGGTCCTGACCGCCGCCGACTTCGAGTTCGCCTGTAAGGCCGGGACGGCGGCGATCCAGACGACGATGGGACTCACGTTGTCCAAGATGATGAAATACGGCCTCGCGATCGGGGCGGACACGAGCCAGGGAGCCCCCGGCGATGCGCTCGAGTATAGTGCGTCCGCGGGCGGCGCGGCCCTCCTGATCGGCGTCGATCATGTCGCGGCGGAGATCGCCCACACCGTCTCGTTCACGACGGACACCCCGGACTTCTGGCGCCGCGAAGGCCAGCGGTACCCGAGCCACGGAGGCCGATTCACCGGCGAGCCGGCGTACTTCAAACACGTCCTCAACTGTGCGCAGCTGCTCTTCAAGCGGGCCGGCACGACCGCGGAGGAATACGATTACGCGGTCTTCCATCAGCCGAACGGCAAGTTCCCCGTCCGGGCCGCGAAGCAGCTCGGCTTCAAGGAGGGTCAGATCGACGCCGGCCTCTGCGTGCGCGAGATCGGGAACACCTACAGCGGGGCGATCATGGTTGGCCTCTGCGCGATCCTCGACGAGGCGGACCCCGGCGACCGGATCTTCGCGGTCGGTTACGGGAGCGGCGCCGGCTCCGACGCCTTCGACCTGACCGTCACGGAGGAGATCCGCAAGATCCGCCGCGACGCGACGCCGTCCATCAAGGAGATGATGGCCGATTCGGTCTTCCTCGACTACGCCACGTACGCGAAGTACCGCGGCAAGATCCTGATGCGGGAGGCCTGACCGTGCGGGACGTCGCCGTGATCGGCGTCGGCGAGACGGAGTTCGGCGAACTCTGGGACCGCTCGTTCCGGGACCTCGGGATCGAGGCCGGACTGAAGGCGATCCAGGATGCGAAGCTCCGGTCCGAGGACATCGACGCCGTGTACATCGGCAACATGTCCGCCGGGAAGTTCATCGACCAGGAACATGTGTCCGCGCTCGTCGCGGACTACTCGGGCCTCGCGGACATGCACCTGCCGACGGTCCGCGTGGAAGGCGGCGGCGCCTGCGGCGCGATCGCCCTCCTGCAGGCCCGCCTCGCGATCGCCTCCGGCATGCACGACATCGTGGTCGTCGGAGGCGCGGAGAAGATGACGGACGTCGGGGAGGTGCAGGCGGCGGAGATCCTCTCGTCGACGGCGGACCAGGAGTGGGAGAGCGTCTTCGGCGCGACGTTCGCCGGCCTCTACGCGATGATGGCCCGACGCCACATGCACGAGTTCGGCACGACCCGGGAGCAGATGGCGGCCGTCGCGGTGAAGAACCACAAGAACGGAGCGCTGAACCCCGAAGCCCAATTCCAGAAGGAGATCACGATCGACGCGGTCCTCCAGGCGCCTTGGGTCGCGGAGCCCCTGGGCCTGTTCGACTGCGCGCCCCTCTCGGACGGCGCGGCCGCGGTCGTCCTGTGCGAGGCGCAGCGGGCTAGGAAGTTCAGCGACACCCCGATCCGGATCGCGGGGTCCGGCCAGGCGAGCGACTTCCTCGCCCTCCACGACCGGCGCGATCTCACGACGCTCGATGCGACGGTGATCGCGGGGAAGCGTGCCTTCCACGAGGCCAAGATGATGCCGAAGGACGTCCAAGTCGCGGAGGTCCATGACAACTTCACGATCTCCGAGATCCTGGCGATCGAGGACCTGCGGTTCATCGAGAAGGGGAAGGGCGGACCCGCGACCGCCGAGGGGCTTACCGCGCTGAACGGCAAGATCTCCGTGAACACATCGGGCGGCCTGAAGGCCCGCGGCCAGCCGGTCGGCGCGACCGGCGTCGCCCAGGCCGTCGAGATCGTTCGTCAACTCCGAGGGGAGGCCGGCAAGCGGCAGGTCGTCGGGGCTCGCCATGGCCTCACGCACACCCTCGGCGGGACGGGCGCCACCGCGGTCGTCCATCTGTTCGAGCGAGGCGATTGACCTTGGCCATCCCCCGCTTTTGGCGCGAGATCCAGAGCCGCTACAACCTGATCGGCACGAAGTGCGGGAGCTGCGGCAAGGTCGATTTCCCGCCGCGGGCGGTCTGCCCGGTCTGCGGCCGCAAGTCGATCGGCAAGATGCAGCGGTTCCAGCTGGGCGGAAAGGGGAGCGTGGTCACGTACACCGTCATCCACGATGCCCCCGCCCAGTTCGAGATGCAGAAGCCGTACGTCATGGCGATCATCGAGATGGACGAGGGCGTGCGACTCACGTCGCAGCTGATTGACGTGAAGCCGGAGGACGTCCGGATTGGGATGAAGGTCCAGGCCTCGTTCCGCAAGCTCGGCCAAGAGGGGGACGCGGGCGTCATCCACTACGGATACAAGTTTCGACCTGCGGGCTAGGCGTTTGTCCATCTTTCCATCCGGCCGATTCCTCGCCGATATTCTCATGATTGAATCCAATTCCAGCACTCGCCCTTTATCCCGCCACACACCATTCCCTATCGGGGAGTGGAGGATTGACGAAGCGACTCCGGTCGCTCCGGTCGCACGTTGAAGGTTCGCGCCCGGAGCAATCGGGACCGACATTGGAACCGTTGACGACGTGGAACCTATCTCTGGCGCGGCTCCGGAAGATGTTCCATCGCTCGAGTCATCCGGCCCTGCTCTTGCGCCAGCCTGTCGCCCCGTCGATCGTGCTCGCGTGCGAGCAATGCGGCTTCGACTACAGCGTGACCAAGATCGAACTTGCCGGTGGGAAAGAGGCCGCGATTTGGTCCTGCGAATGCGGCAGCCGGTACATCCCTCCGGGCGGTGTGGAGCTTTCCCAGTACGTCTGTCCCTGAGGAGCCTCGCGGCCCCGGGATGTAGCGTTCTTCTTCCGCGACGTTACGGTCTCGAAGTCGGTGCCCGGGCCCCTGGTACAGCGGGCCTTCGCGTGCGGACCCAATAGAGCCCAACCGCGATGTAGATGACGAGCAGCACGCCGAGGATCGCGGTCCAGATTGAGACGACGAGAGATCCGGAAACCGCCCGCAAGGAATAGCGCCACGTGAGGATGGCGACGGAGACGAATCCCAGCCCCGCGAGGACCCGCGCGAGGGCGCCGAACCGGTTGCGGTCGAGCACCCAACGCAATCCCGACGTGATGAAATTCGACAGGGCGAGGAGGGCGAAGAACAGGAGGCCGCTCCGGACGATTCCATCCGGAGGCCGCACGAACAATCCGCCCGGCACGATCAGGTCCCACCACGATCGGAAGTCGTTGAGCAAGTTCGTGTTCAGCGTGAAGACGAGGCCGAGGATCAAGAGGAAAAACGCGACGCCAATCAGGGCGACGAAGTCCGGCCGACGCTCCGGGAAGGCGCGCGCCGCGGCCGGCATCGGCCTCAGAGCCGAGGCGGCAGAAGGGGCGGTCGGAGCCGGGGCGGCCGGCGTCGGTGCGGACGCATGATCCGGAAGCAGGGATCCGCAGTACACGCAAAACGCGACCTCATCATCATTTTCTGTGCCGCACTTCGGGCATCGCACGGTGTGCACCCCGGGGTCTCGCATGTCGGGTACAGGCCTTAGAACTTTTGGTGCTTCAGTCTTTTCCGCGGATTTCGCCGCCGGCCCCGGAATTTCGCCCAGGATTTCTCCGAGTTCTTCGATGTCGAGTTGACCCTTCACCTCCTTGCCATCGAGGACCTGCAGGTTCCGCTCGAGCAAGGCGAGTTCCCGAGGATCCAAGGTCTGCGGCCGGAACGCGATCAGGACGACGGCTTGGGTGCCCATCGCGAATTCGTTGAGATGCTCGACGAAGGCGAGCAGCGTCGGTTGGAACCCGTTGTGCAGGATCACGTACTCGAGGCCATCGATCAGGACGAGGCCGGACGAACCCTGCTCCTGGACGAACTGTTGGACCGCCTTCGCGACAGAGGCCATCGCGTTCGCGCTGAAGTGATCCTCGCCCGGGACCTCCGCGAGCCATCCGATCCGGACCTCCGCGAGCCCGAATCTCGTCCGGACTTTGTCCGGGTGGATCCGGGAAATGCAAAAGCCGGATCCCATCTCCGGCAGAAGGCGCACGAAGAGTCGGTAGGCCGTGTCGGCCGTCTCATCCTCGAGGAGGTAGCAGGCGCCCCGCCGGATTCGCATCGGTCACCCTGAGGATTTCCGTCGGGCCGAGTCAACGTCGCCTTCCCGGTTCCGAGTCCGAGAGAGCTCCGTCCCGATTGGGAGGATCGAGTCGCGCCAGCATTCCCCACGGACGCTGCCGACGAGGTCGGCCCAACCCTCGACCGCCGTAGGCCTCGCGACACATAAAGGATGCGCACCATTTCTGGACCGACTTCGTCCCGAGGCACGGGCCCCATCGGTCACAGGGCGGGTCCCGAGTTCGGCCCCAGCAGATGCTCACGGGCGAGGCCGAGTGGCGGAGCGCCGAGACCGAGGAAGGTGTCGTGGAACTCCTTCAATCCCCGCCGCGGGTTCCGCTTCATCCAATCGTCCCGGAGCTTCCGGATCATCAACTTCCCCAAGGTGTAGTTGAGGTAACCGGGATCCCAGGTGCCGCGCTTCGCCTCTCGTTCCGCGGGCAGGCGATCCAGATACGCATTCTCCATGAAAAACTTGGTCGCGTCCTCCCAGGACCAGCCGGCCGTGTGCATTCCGATGGACGAGACATAGCGACAATTGCGCAGCAGGGCGTCCTGTAACATCGCGAGCTTGAGCCGCGCGTCGCCGAAGCCCTCCTCGACCATCATCGCCTCGCAATAGTGAGCCCATCCTTCCGTGAAGGCATAGGAGGTGTAGCTGCGCAAGACGGTCGATGGGATCTTCATCCGATGGAGGAAGTGGACGTAGTGGCCCGGATAGCACTCGTGGACGGAGATGTTGCGAAGCGTGGTGTAGTTCAGGTGGCGGAGCCATTCTTCTCGTTTCTCGGGAGTCCACGATTCTTCGACCGGCGTGACGTAGTAGAAGGCGTCCTTGGCGGCGCGTTCGAAACTCCCGGGCGGATTCATCGCCGCCGTGGCGAAGCGGTAGAACCGCGGCGTCTCGATCACCTTCGCGCGCTCCTCCGAGGGCACCGTCACGATGTCGTGATCGATCAGGTAGCTCCGGATCTCCTCGAGCATCCTTCGGGTGTCTTCGATCAGGCGATCGGCCGTGGGGTGGTCTCGTTCCATCCGCTCGAGCACTTCCGTGGCCGGCTTCGCGGGATCGATTTTCTTCGCGGTCTCCCCGAAGGCCGCCTGGTTTGCGCGGAGGTCCCCCTGTCCGACCGCGGTGAGGCGGTCCAGGGGGATCGCGGCGAGGTGTTCGGCAAAGATCATCCGCGCGTACTTCCGCGGCCCGAGTGCGAAGTCGGTCTTGATCCTTGGTTTGTAGGTCGTCGTGAGAGACTCCACCAGGCGCTTCAGCTCGGACGTTGCGACCGCGTTCGTCCGCTCGACGGCGGCCCGGACGCGGGAGGACGCGTCCCGAAGATGGTCCGGGAGTTCCCGTACGTAGGCGTCGAGCATCCCGCTCGCGGCCATCTCCCCGATCTCGTAGAACGTGTCCGCGAGCCTTCGATCCATCATCTGTCGGAGGTCCCGCAGAAACGCCGGGATCCCCGACTGGAGCTTCGCGACCGCGTGGAGGCGCCGATCGAGCGGTGCGTAGTTGCGCAGGAGGTAGTTGACGATGTTCAGCCGGAACAGGAAATAGGGAGGGAACGAATGCGGCAGCCGCTGATCCTCGATTTCGGAGAGTTCCGACAGGAGCATGCCTTGGAGGACGCCGAGTTCCAGTCGGGCGGTGCGAGACAAGCCATCGGTCCGTTCGAGACGGGCCAGGGCATCGAGATCCTTCCGGGACCGGGCCACGTACCGATTCAGGGCCGCGGCCGAGTAATCCGGCAAGATTCCATCGAATCGATGAAGCCCGGATGCCGCGGACCCGGTCGGATCGAAGGTCCGATGGTCCTGGACGATTCGTGCGGCCAGTCCCCGAAAGTTCGTGGCAGTCGATCGAGGCAAGGATTCGTTCCGCAGAGGGGGAGTGGGACTCGCTCCAAAAGGATTGCCTTCCCGGCGGACGGTTCGCAGAAGCAGAATCCTCATTCCATCGAAGGCCTTGCCCCCTAACATGGGGCGCATTGAGGCCGACCTCCTCATCCCGGGGCGCGGCGACCCGATTCCGAATGGCTGCGTCGTCTTTGACGGACCCACCATCTCCTATGCGGGACCGATCGAGGGCGCACCGAAGGCGACCTCGGGGACCAAGGTGGACCGGGCTCCCGTCGTCCTGCCGGGCCTGTGGGATTGCCACGGGCACCTGATGGGACTTCGGTCGGCGAACATCGAGGAATTCGCGAAGACCGCCCTCCCCGTCCTCGCGGCCCGTGCGGTCGCGGATGCCCGGCGGGCCCTCCTCGCCGGCTTCACGAGCGTCCGCGACCTCGTGGGCCTCGGGGTCCATCTCGCGCGGACCGTCGACGAGGGGACAATCCCCGGACCGCACATCTACGGCGGCGGCGCGATGCTCAGCCCCACCGCGGGCCATGGCGACCTCCACATGTTCCCGACGTCGTACCTTCGGACCTTGGAGGCGGGCGGCCATTATGTCCAGCTGTGCGACGGCGTCGCCGAGTGCCTGCGAGGGGTGCGGAACCAGCTCCGCCTGGGCGCCCGGGTGATCAAGGTTTGTGCATCGGGAGGGGTCATGAGCGAGACGGATCACCCGATCCACCAGCAATTCTCGGAGGAGGAGCTCCGGGTGATCGTCGAGGAGGCTGGGCGCGCGGAACGGATCGTCGCGGCGCACTGCCACGGCAAGCCGGGGATCATGGCGGCCCTCCGCGCGGGCTGCGGGACGATTGAGCACGGTTCGTACCTCGACGAAGAGTCCGTGGATCTGCTGATCGAAAAGAAGGCGACGCTGGTCCCGACGCGATACATCCTCGAGCGATTGGTCACGTTCGGTCCGAAAATGAACGTCCCCGACTATGCGTATCGAAAGGTCGTCGAGCTCGTGGACCACCACAAGCGATCCCTGCAGCTCGCCATCCGGAAGGGAGTGCGCATCGCGCTCGGCACCGACATCTGGAGCAGCGGTGAGGGGACGATCGCCCCTTGGGGACAAAACGCGCGAGAACTCATCCATCTCGTCGAGGCCGGCATGAATCCTCTCCAGGCGATCGAGGCCGCGACCGCAAACGCTCCGATGACGCTCGGACCGCAAGCGCCGCGGTCCGGCCAACTCAAACAAGGATACGACGCGGACATCCTGGCGGTGCGAAAAGATCCGCGGACGGACGTCTCGGTCCTGTCCTCGTCAGAGAACATCCTGGCGATCTGGAAATCAGGTCAGCCGGTCGACCGCGGTCCGATCTAGGGTCTGCGCCGCCAACGGGGCGAGTCCCCAGACGAGTCCATGGCCCACGGAACGACGCTCGATCTTTCCGCCGTCCTCGAGTTCCTCGAGGAGGAGCTCCGCGTCATCGTCGGTGACACCCAAGACCGCGGCGACTTCGCGAGTCGCCCAACGCCCGCGTCCTTTTAGGAGGTCCAGGACCGATTCCACTCTCGCGTCGATTCGCTTTCCCTTGATCCCCGGATCGACTTGACGAAGGACATCCTCGAACACTTCCCAAGGCTGCCATCCATTGAGACGCGCGGTGACTTCTCCCCGGCCGATCGTGAACGTTGGGAATCCGCGGACCTCGAGCCGTTCGCATTCGGCTCGGTCCGCCTCGAAGGCGGCTTTCGCGCGGCCGTCCTCCAGGGATGTCGAAAATTCGGCGACATCGAGCCCGACTTCGCGGGCGACTTCCGTCTGTACCGATTCCCGATGGATCGGTCGAGCGTCGAGACACCAAGCCTCGCGCAGGGCCCGCAGGTACCGCCAGCCCTCGCCGGCTCCCTGGAGGGACGCCGCCTTGGCGGCAACGCACGCTGGCCACGTCGAGTTGAAATCTTCGACTTGATTGATCATCCGATCGGAGTCCATCGGCATCCGGTGCTGGCTCGAGACGGCCTCGAAGAACGCACGGACCGATTCCGTCCATCGGCCCCCGGACATGCGGGCCCACTGTTCGCGGAGCGGGGTGAAGTCCTCGAATAGCCCGCCTTGCCGGACCTCGAGGCGCACGACGTCGGCGTAGACGACCTCGAGCCGCCGCATCATCGGCTCGCAGCCCCAGCACCAGATGTTGTGCGGGTCGGTGTACCAGGTCACTTGCAACGGTTCGGCCATGGGCGACAGTCCGCGCTCGCCAGGAAACCGTTGCCTATGAACTCCTCGGTTTGGCCCGCGGGCCGACCGCTTATCGCTCGATGTCGAAGTAGATGCGGACGGTCGCGCGGTAGGCCTTGACCTTAGCCCCGTCGAGCTCCAATTCCATCTCGCCCACCCGTGCCCACCGCATGCCTCGAACGGTCTTCGCGGCTTCGGCGACGGCGTTCTGCGCGGCCTTCGCGAAACTCACCGGCGAGACGCCGACCACGTCGATCACTTTCTGCACCATGGAGATCCTCCGGCCCGGGATGGCGCATCCCCCACAAGGTCGCTTCGCCTTCCGGTTCGCAGGACCCGCGACTGGGTGCCGGCGAGGGCCTCAGGCGCTACCGGATTCCACCTTTCCGGGATCGGGGAATCGCTTGAGGACGGCGGCGAGTTTGGTCGCCTCCTCGCCCATCGCCTCGATGTCCTTTTCCAAGATGCCCCGCCACTTTCGGACGGCCGCGTCTCCGTGCGTCGCATATAACCGGGCCGCGGACTGCCAGGCATCGAAGCGGCCGTCCAAGAGCGCCGCCACGAGCTCGCGCCCGCGTTCCGCGGCATCGTTCAACTTCCCGAGGCGCTCGACGAAGCCGACGATGGAAGGCGTCCTCCGTTTCAGCATCGTCACGTCCTCGCTCCATTGGATTTGCAGCGACCGACGTTCGTCGTCCCGAATCGCCTTCAGCCAGGCCCATGCGGCATCGAGCGAGCCGCGGATGAGCCGCGCGTCCCCGAACACGTGGGTCAGCTTCGCGTCCGAATAGCCCGGCAGTTCCAGGAGTCCATAGAAGGACCGGGTCCGGAAAACCTCCCCCTGGGGACTCGCGTTGTTCAGGAGTCGCAGGAGCGGCTCCGGATCGCACCCGGGAGGTGGGGCCGGAACCCCGATGCCGGTGCCTTGCGACGCCTCGAGCAGGAGAGGGATCGCCTGGTCGGCCCGGCTCCGGGACAAGAAGTCCAGGTAGGCCGCCGTCGCGGCGGCATTGAACGCGTCGACGAGATCGTTGAAGGTCCGCGCGTCCTCGGGCGAGGCCGGCGGCTTCGGGATCTTGGACATCCTCTCGATCTGGTTCCGGAGTTGCCGGATACGCGCCTCGACCGCGCGATAGCCTTCGCGATACTCGGTCTGGAGTCGCCGGACTTCCGCCCCCATGTCGGCGATGCGATCGAGCCGCCTCCACGCCTTCCGGGCGCCGTAGAAGTCTCGCTTCCGGGCTTTGCGGAGGGACGCATCGAGGCCTGCGACGAGACGCGGAGAGAGGCGCTTCTCCTTCGCGGCCTTGCCCAGATCCGCGGCGAGGGCATCGACGTCGCGATTGAAGATGCGCACCTGGCGCCAGTTGTCCACTTCGCTCTCGCGGAGGAGTCGGTCGATCCGTTCCCGGAACCGGTCGAGGGTTCCGTCGACGAGGCCGGCGGTCCCTTCGACCCGCTTCCTGGCCCGAGCGATCGCGTTGAGCAGTTCCGGAGCCTCCGACTCGAACGTTTCGGCGTTCGGCGTCTCGGGAGAGGCCATCGACAGACTCTCATCGCGGGCCGGTTATTTAGTTTGCATCGGACAATCCGAGAACGCGGTCCCGGTCCGTCCCTCGGGCCGTGCGCCCGCAAAGCCTTAAGTGGCGGGAACCTCTCCGCACCGACCCATGCAACTGAGGCTCCTCGAGAAACAGAAAGATTCCGTCCGGATCGAGATCTTGAACGCGGACGACACGGTCATCTATCCTCTCATCACCGCACTGTTGAAGGACGCGGACGTGGAGGACGCCCTCTACTACACGGGCCATCCGCAGCTCGACAAGCCCGTCCTCACGGTGAAGGTGAAGAAGGGGAGCCCGCAAGCCGTGCTGAAACGGGTCGCGGAAAATCTGGCGACCGAATTCGGCGGCGCGAAGCAGCTTCTGGAGAAGGAGCTCGCGTAGGGCCATGGAACGGGACGTCGGGATCGTCGGCTACCTGACGTCGACGCCCGGGGTCGGCGGCACGCTCAAGGACGCTCCCGAGGATTTTGTGGTGGAGGAAATCTCCTCGCCGCCGCCTCCGTCCGCGGAAGGGCGCTTCACGGTTGCCACGATCCGCGTCCGGAACTGGGAGACGAACCGGCTCGTCCGAGAACTGGCCCGCGCCCTGCACGTCAGCCGTCGCCGAATCGGCTTCGCCGGGACGAAGGACAAGCACGCGGTGACGACTCGGTTGTTCTCCTTCGAAGGCATTCCGATCGACGCGGTCCGAGAGCTTCATCTGAAGGACGTCGAGGTCCTGGACGCCTTCTGTTCCGATCGCCCCCTCGAGATCGGCGGCCTGGCGGGCAATCGGTTCCACATCGTCGTCAAGAACTTGGCCGTCGACGAGGCCACCGCCGCGAGATCCGTGGCGGAGACCGAGCGAGCCCTTCGGCTCATCGGAGGATTCCCGAGTTTCTTCGGGGTCCAGCGATTCGGCTCCGTGCGGCCGATCACTCACGTCGTAGGACGGCACATCGTGAGGGGCGAATTCCGCGAGGCGGTCGAGGCGTACGTCGCGAATCCGTTGGAAGGCGAGGACCCGGAATCATACGAGGTCCGGTCCGCACTCCGCGACACCGGAGACGTCCGGCAGGCGCTGCGCAGCTACCCACGGGCCTACGGCTTCGAGAAGGCGATCCTGAACCGTTTGGCGACCCGTCCGGAGGATTTCGTGGGCGCCTTGCGAGCCCTCCCTTTCAACCTCCAGATGATGTTCGTCCACGGCTATCAGTCGTTCCTGTTCAATCGAATCTTGAGCGAGCGGATCCGCCGGGGCCTTCCGATCCATGAACCGGTCGCCGGGGATCTCGTCCTCCCGGCCGATCTCCGCGGCCTCCCGGATCGGAGTCGGACGATCGAGGTCACCTGCGACAACCTGGAGCGGGCGTCGAAGCGATGCAGGGAGGGGAAGGCGTGGGTGAGCGGGATCCTCTATGGCTCCGAGCCGGAATGGGCGGGCGGCGAGCCGGGTCAGATTGAGAAGGCGGTCGTGGCGTCGGAGGGGATCCGTCCGGAAGACTTCATCATTCCTGAGATCCCTCGGATTTCGTCCAAAGGGACCCGTCGGGAGATCCTCGCGCCGATGCGAGACCTCGTCGCGCGGCTCGAAGGGGGAAACCTCAGCCTGGCGTTCGAACTCACCCGCGGTTCCTACGCGACGTCCCTCGTGCGAGAGTTTACGAAGTCGGAATAGCCTGCGGTGGGCGCGCCAAGGTCGAAGACCTAGGTCCTGAGCTTCGACCAGAGATCCGCGAAGCGGTCGACCGCGTCGTCCTGGAAGCTCGATTGGTTCGCCAGGAGGAGCTTCCGGACCTCCTCCAGGTCCTTGATTGAGAAGACGCTCTCCCGCTCCCGTTTCGTGCGGAGCAGCACCTCTCGGTTCATGAGCTTCTGCAGATGATACGAGAGCGTCGACTTCGAGACGCCGACGGACATCTGGAGTTCCCCGAACGTCCGCTCGCCGTACGAAAGGAGTTCGATGACGATCTTGCGCGGGACATCTTGTCGGAGGACCGCGAGGATCCGCCGCTGGGCCTCCACGAACGCCCGCGCGATGAAATACCGCTTGCGATGCCCGTCCTCTTCCGACTTCAGGAGGCCGCTCCGCTCGAGGTACCCGAGATGGTAGGAGAGCATCCCCGTGGACATGCCCAGCGCCTGGCCGATCCGACGGAGATGGACACCCGGGTTCGCCGTTAGGAAATCGTAGATTCGTCGCCGGCTCTCAAGCTCCAGGCCTTCCGCCATTCGATCACCGCAGTAGCGCGAGGTACAGGGACACCAGCACCCCGAGGTTCAGGGCCAGCCACTCGGTCCCCACGGAGGAGACGACCTTCGTGGCCAGCTCTGCGATCAGCCAAACTCCTTGGACGAGGAAGATGGAAAAGGCGGCGGTCAGCAGAAGGAAACGCCGCTCCCGATGTCGGGCGTACGATTGGACCGAGACGGTCGCCAAGATCGCCGCGAATCCGGCGAACGAAACCCTGAGGAAAACATCCAGAGGGCCCATGTGCTCTGGCGATGAGGCTCCGCCATAAAGATACTTTTCGTACGCCGGTCGAAGCGCGGATCGACCGCGGCGACGGGGAAGGTTCGTTTGGCGTCCCAAGAAGTTGCCCCCGTGGACCAAAATTCCCTTATCGGCGGAAAGACACTATTCCTCCATGGAGGACGGAACGGACGCGTGCGCACATCTGGCAAAGGCCGCGGCGGCTCTTGCGGTGCTATCGCTTCTTGCCGTCGCCTTGAGCGGATTTGCTCCCTCTCATGCGTCCGCCGTCCTCCCACCTATTTCGTCGGTGGTCCCGTCGGCCGATTCCGCCGGAGTCTTCCCGTGGTCGTCCCCTCTGTTCGCGGCGTTCCGCTACGACGGGGGACAGGTGCTCGGGACGTACGTGCAATTTGCCTATGACCCTTCGAGCGGGACCGTCCGGTCCGTCCTCGGGCTGGCGGGGAACGCGCCCGTCCTCTACGTGGGGTCGATCCAGATCTCCGGTTTCGCCCCCGCCCGCGGGGCGTCTGCGCGAGGGCCGACGTTCCAGGCGGAAGGGTACCTCGCCACGATCACGGCCCACGACGACCCGACCGTCCTCCTCGAGGTTCGGACGGACGTCGCGCGCACGGCCGCGATCGAACTTCCCGCCGGTGCGAAGAACATCTCCGTCCAGACGGCTCCCGGCTCCTGGCCGGCCTCGTCGATTTCGTACACGGTCGGGGAGGAACAGGCTCGATTCCTCCTCGGGGTCGGCTCGTTCAGCGTGAACGGGATCCGAGTCGTGGCGAAGATGGCCGATTCGGACCTCCTCACGTTCAAGTCCGTGCCGCCGTCCGCGGAAAATCGCGGGGAATGGCTGGCGGTCCTCGACGCCATCGGCGCGGGACACATCGTGGCCGAGCTCGATCTCGTGGCCACGGCGGACGGCCGGTGGGTCCAAAACGTGGTCCAGTACCGTCTGGGGGTTTCCGGGTGGGCGCTGCACGTCGAACCGGGGCGGGCGTCCGTGCAGGTGGATTCCCTTTTGCCTGGAGGAGCCACGGTCCTGCTCGCCTTCGATCGGGCCACGATGCCCTTCACCGCGCCGACGGAACTCCAGATCCGAGCCAACGCCGGGGAAGCGAATCGGACGGAGAGTCCCCTCAGCCTTTTCTTCTCGAGCGAGCCGCGGTCGCGCGGCCCTTCGTATTCGCTCCTCTCCTTCCCCGGCACGGTCGTCGCTCTCTATCTGCCATCCCTTGCGGCGGTCTCCGTCGAAGTCGTAAGTTCGCGGGCGAATGCCCCTCCCGCCGGCCTCCAGGCGGACAGCGAGATCGCGATGATTGCGGCCCTCGCGATCGTGAGCGCGGCGGCGGCCCGCATGCTTCGTCGAAAGAATGAATGAGGTCCGTCCGCGGCCGGCCCGCACCGATTTGCGACCGTCTCCACTCCCGGTGCGCGCATCTACTTATAGCGGCGCGGCATCGACTGCGCCGATGGCCGCGGGCGACATCTGCGGAGTCCAGGGATGCGGGAAAGACGCTCGACGGTCTCTCTCCACCAAGAAGGTCCAGGAGGCCCTGCCCGACCTCAAACTGATCGGCGAGCCGCGGCGGACCCATCTCTGCAAGGATCATTACCGCCAGTTCCGAAAGAAAACGAAAAAGGAACGGGAGCTCGATCGGGCCACGTGGCAATGAACGCCGCGCGGTCGTGGTGGCGTCGACTCACTCGAACACAATCTCTCGCAACCCGGTCTTCGCGTTGAATCGTCGATTGAAGTGGATCGAGTCGAACCGCTGAATCTGGATCTCGTTGACCACCGCGGTCTTGGCCCGGAACAAGTGGCCGCCAATCGCCGTCCGATCGGGGCGGCCCAGCGAGACATGGAGGTGGAGGAGCGGATCTCCCCGCAGCGAAATGCTCCCGTGCAGGGCGAGGAGCTCGTGGCGATCGGGGAAGACGGCCTTGTCATAGCCGTTCGTTCCGAAGAAACCGATTTCGAAGTCTCGGAGCATGCCGATGCCCCAGAGGACCGCGCCGCTCTCCACCTGATTCTCGCGCGCGGCCGCCTCCAGGCTCGGGAAGAGATCGTCGCCGTCCGAGAGTTTGACGAAGACGGTGTCCCGTTCGCGTCGCGACTCCACGAACTCACCGAGTCAGAAGCGCTTCCGACTTGATCCGGAGACGGCGCTCCACCGCTTTCGCGAGTTCCTTCGCATTGCTGAATGCGGTGTAGACGCGGCGAGGACGACACGCCGCGATGAAGTCCATCACGTCGTCGAAATCGCCGTGGTCGCTCAAGGGGAACTGCGCGTCGACCCCATATCGCCGCGTGAAGTCGAACATCGCACACCATCCGCTGACGTACGCGGTCCGCAGGCCGATCGACCCGATCCACGACACGCTGTCGTCGAGCGGGGGACGGAGCCAGCCGGGCGGCAGGATGTACGCCCGCGGGTCCTTTCGCTCCGATTCCGACAAGGACGACAGCCGACGGTACCGCAGGTCGATCCCATGTCGAACGTAGATATCGGCGAGGTCCGCGATTCGGTCGGCGACCGCGACTTCGACGCCGAGTCGGTTCACGAGGGCGATCAGCTCCTGACCTTTGCCGAACTCGTAGCCCGCAAGGGCGACGGGTCCGTCCGCGAGCTCCATCTCGAGCCAGTTCAGCAGGTCGGACTCGACCTCCTTCTTCGGAGGGAAGCTGTACCCCGGGCGTCCGTAGGTCGCATCGACGATCAAGCTCTGGACGAATTCGGGCCGGGCCTTCCCACAGGTCGCGCCGCCTTCCGGGTTGAAGTCCCCCGTGTAGAGGAGGTCGTCGACTCGGACCATCGCGGAGCCGAACACGTGCCCGGCGTCCTTCAGGGCGACGCGGAATCCGTTCAGGTCGATCTCCTTGCCCAAAGGCAGGGCATGGCCGGTGCCCCCGCGGCGGACCTTGAGGACGTCCAGGGTCTGGGGCGTCATGATCCCGCCCGACGTCAGATGGTCCATGTGACCGTGGCTGACGACGCTCCCCGGCGTCTTGCGCACGGGATCGAGGATGACTTCCTTCAGCAGGTCCTGGACGAGGAACCCGCCCTCGTAGCGGACGCGCATCAGGACCTCCGGGTGAATACGTACCGCGTGGGCACGCGACGCCTTAGGCCCGTCCAGTACTTGCAACGTTCGCACCGATAGCCGAGGGTCACGGTGCCGCCGTAGACCGTCATGTTCCGCACTTTCTTGAGGCGTTCCCCGCACACGGGACATTTCACGAGCGAACGCATCTCGGGGGTGTCGCGGCATCGGATCTCCAGGTTCACGAGGCCCGATTCGATCGCGAGGACCCGCAGTCGCGGCTCCCCGACGCGGTACTTCTCATCACCTTTCATGTCCTTCTCGACGAGCGCCTTCAAGCGCCGCTGGCTGTCCACCATCGCCCGTGTGCTGAAAATCCGATGGAGGGACTCCCGGACCCGAGCGTCGTTCGGAATCCGGTAGGAGGGCATTGGCCGCGAAACGGCCGCGCCCCTACTAAGGTTTCCGGGGTGGTGTCCGTTCCGAGCCCCGCGACAGGAGAGGACGCCTCCAAGGATGGCCCGCGACGACGGTCGACACCAGTCCCATCCAACCGATGATTCCCGATCCGGCCATCGGAGTTGAATTCACGGGAACAGGGGCCAGCCGGTAGATTCCGGACGGCGTGGTGAGCCACAACATTCCGTCGAGGCCCATCTCCACCTCGAGGATCCCATCCGGCGCCGTCGCGAGGAACGTCTCGCGGTTGACGCCGGTTCCATCGGCGGTGAGAGCGATCTCGTGGAGGCGATGATCGTTGAAGCTGCCGACGATCAGGTGCCCTCTCGACGCGGCGGGGATCGTGGCGGTGTAGAACGCCGCGTTCGTCGGGACGATGACCGGGGTGTAGGCGATGATGGGATCGAGGTACGGCGGCGTCCGGGCGATCCCCCGGACGTTTGGCCAACCGTAGTTCCCTCCCGGGATGAGGAGGTTGATTTCGTCCGAGTCCTGCGGTCCGTTCTCCGAGACGTATCCGGCGTGCGTGCCCGGACTCCAGGCGATCCCGAACATGTTCCGATGGCCGAACGTGTAGACATCGGCGTCGGCGCCGGGCCTTCCGACGAAGGGATTGTCCGAAGGCACGGTTCCGTCGGGGTTGATCCGCAGCACCTTGCCGTTGGGCCCCGAGAGGTCCTGCGCGGAGGCGGAGTTCGCGGCATCTCCGACGAGGGCGTACAGTTTTCCATCGGGGCCGAACTCGATCACGCCGGAATTGTGGATCGTGCTCGCGGCGATGCGGTCCCGCAGGACGTCCATGCCGATTCCGATGGACCCGCTGCTGCGAATTCGGACGATTCGGTTGTAGACGGTCCCATTCGCCACATCGTCCCGGGTATAGTATACGTAGACGTAGGGACGGTTCGGAAAGTTCGGATCGACCGCGAGGCCGAGGAGTCCTTGTTCGCCCGAGGAGGCGATTTCCGGGATGGCAAAGAAAGTCGAGTCCAGGATCGTCGTGTTCCCGAGGACCTGGATGCGTCCGCTGAATCGCTCCGCGAAGAAGACCCGGCCGTCCGGGCTGAAGGCGAGGCCAATCGGCCAAGGGAGCCCGGTGCGGACAGGTGCCAGCTGGACCTGGTCATTCCCCGGGGCCCCGGGCCGACTCACGGACCACCAGAGGACCGCGAGGCCCGCGAGGGCGACGAGGATCGCGACCAGGGCCGCGACGAGGGCCAGACGGCCTTTCGTCTCCATCGCCTCGCAATGGTCGCAACCTCCTTAATTTTCTATGGACTGAGGGAGCCGACGATTGTGCGTAAATCTCCGAAACGGCCGATGGTAGGCGGTCGCGATTCCTTGGAACGCGTCACGGCCGAGGTCGTTGGCTGCCGCCGCTGCCCCCGCTTGGTACGATACCGCCAGGAGATCGCCCGATCGCAGCGGGCCGCGTTCCGGGATTGGGAGTACTGGGGGCGGCCCGTCCCCGGCTTCGGAGATCCTCGCGCCCGGCTCCTCGTCGTCGGCCTTGCCCCGGCGGCCCACGGAGGCAATCGGACTGGCCGCGTCTTCACGGGAGATCGGAGCGGCGACTGGTTGTTTCGCGCCCTCCACCGGAACGGATTCGCGAATCAAGCCGCCTCCGTCTCGAAGTCCGACGGCCTCCGGTTGCGCGATTGCTACATAGCTGCCGCGGTGCGATGTGCTCCACCTGGAAACCGACCCACGCCGGCGGAGTTCCGCAACTGCCAAGCGTATCTCGAGCGGGAGGTGCGGCTCCTCACCGCCTTGCGCGTGGTCGTCCCCCTCGGGGCGGTCGCGATGGACGCCTTCCTCCGGACCTGGCGAGCGATTGGTCACGATGTGCCGGTCCCGAAACCTCGGTTTCGGCATGCGGCGACCGTCTCCCTGCCCCCGATCGAATTGATTGCTTCCTACCATCCGAGCCAGCGGAACACGCAGACCGGCCTCCTCACGGAGACAATGCTCGACGAGGTATTTCGGGGGGCGCGCCGGCTTTTGGAAGAAGGCCGTGGGCGGATTTTCTCCGAGGATGCGGCGAGTTAACCTTATTTAAAGTTGATATTGCCTTCGCGGTGAAAAGTCCCAAAAAGGCTTTAGACGACCGGAGACTCCCTCGCCCATGGCGGTGCCGCGCCGCGTCCTCATCATGGGAGCCGCCGGAAGGGACTTCCACAACTTCAACGTCATTTTCCGCGACGACCCATCGGTTCAGGTCGTCGCCTTCACCGCCACCCAGATCCCCGGCATCGAGACCCGCAAGTATCCTGCCTCCCTCGCGGGCCCGCGGTATCCCGACGGAATCCCCATCTTCCCGGAGGAGGACCTGGTGAAGCTCATCCCGAAGTTGGCCGTCGAGACGTGCGTCTTCTCCTACTCCGACGTGGACTACGGCCACATCGGCCACCTGGTCGCCCTCGCGAACGCCCACGGATCGGACTTCCTCCTCCTGGGGGCGCAGCGGACGATGCTCCAGGCGAACGTGCCGGTCATCGCGATCTGCGCCGTCCGCACCGGGAGCGGGAAGAGCCAGACGACCCGGCGGGTCGCCGGGATCCTCCGGGCCCATGGCAAGAAGGTCGTCGTGGTCCGCCATCCCATGCCGTACGGGGACCTCGCCTCCCAGGCCGTGGAACGCTTCGCGACGTATGCGGATCTCGACCGCTACGAGACGACGATCGAGGAGCGGGAGGAGTACGAGCCCCACATCGACAAGGGGACCGTCGTCTACGCGGGCGTGGACTACGAGAAGATCCTGCGGCAGGCGGAAGGCGAGGCGGAGGTCCTCCTGTGGGACGGCGGTAACAACGACACTCCCTTCTTTCGGCCGAACCTCCACATCGTCGTCGCGGATCCCCTGCGGGCGGGCCACGAGCTCGCGTACTATCCGGGCGAGACGAACCTCCGGATGGCGGACGTCGTCATCATCAACAAGGTGGACTCCGCGACGCCGGAAAGTGTCGAGACGGTCAAGCAGAACACGAGGAATGTGAACCCGGACGCGGTCATTGTGGAGGCCGCTTCGCCGATCACGACGGACGAGGCCGCCCTGATCCGCGGGAAAACGGTCCTCGCGATCGAGGACGGTCCAACCCTCACCCATGGGGGAATGGAGTACGGGGCCGCATACCTCGCGGCGCAGCGGTTCGGAGCCTCGGAGATCGTGAGCGCGGTGGGCCACGCGGTCGGTTCGATCAAGGAGACCTACAAGAAGTACCCGAACTCTCGGAAAGTCCTGCCGGCGATGGGGTACGGCCCGAAGCAGATCAAAGAACTGTTGGAGACGATCGATGCGACACCGTGCGACGTCGTCGTGAGCGGCACGCCGATCGACCTGAGCCGGGTGCTGAAGACGAAGAAGCCCGTGGTCCACGTTCGCTACGAGCTCGACGAAATCGGCCACCCGAATCTCGAGGACGTCCTGCGAGACTGGGACTTCATCTGACCTTCAGGTTTCGCGTGCGGACCCAAGGGACCTTTTCCGGATTCAACCGGTAATAGTCGTAGAGGATCGCGACGAGGAGACCCACCGCGAGGTATGCCCAGTCTGCCACATTCCTCACGCTGAAGAGGAACCCGCTGATCGCCGCAGGGACGAAGACGATGAGGAGGAAGGAGGCCCACACGAAGCAGCGAACGAACCCGCTCCGGGGATTGTACCCTTTCCTCTCGAGGAGCTCGGGCACGACGACGAACGAGCCGAGCACGGCGGACGCGGTCGCCGCGAAAACGATCAGGAGCTGAATCAGGTCCACGTCCGACCTACGTTGCATCCGACGATGAACGTTCGCACCCTCCGGACACCACACCTTTAACTCCGGTCCTCCGTTCCACTCCGAGAGAGCGGCCACGATGCGGCTCGCGGTAATTGGCGCGGGGGAGATGGGCCATGGCATTGCCGAGCTCGCGGCCCTTCACGGCCACGAGGTCGCGATGCGGGACGTCAAACAGGAGCTCCTCGACCGCGGTATGGAGCGGATCCGATGGTCCCTCGGCAAGCTCGTCGAGAAGAACCAGATCCGGCCCGAGCAGAGGGACGAGGTGCTCGCCCGCATCCGAGTTACGACCGACCTCGCCCAAGCGACCCGCGACGCGGCGATCGTGATCGAAGCCATCTTCGAAGATCTGGACCTGAAGAAGCGTGTGTTCCGAGAACTCGATCGCGCGGCTCCGAAGGACGCGATCCTTGCGTCGAACACATCCGCCTTGCCGATTACCAACATGGCGCGGGCCACGAAGCGTCCCCACAAGGTCGTCGGGATGCACTTCTTCAACCCGCCGATGCTCATGCCGTTGGTCGAAGTGATCCGGGCCGACACGACGGACGACGCGACCTTGGAGGCGGCCGTCGGTCTGGCGAAGTCCCTGGGAAAGACGGTCGTCGTCGTGAAGAAGGACGTTCCGGGCTTCATCACGACCCGTGTCCTCGGCCCGTATTTCGAGGAGGCCGCGTGGATCCACGATACGGAGCGCGTCCCGATCGAGACGATCGACGCCGCGATGCGCTTCCGGGCGGGGTTCCCGATGGGACCGTTCGAGCTCGCGGACCAGGTCGGCATCGATGTCCTGCATCACCTGATCAAGAACGCCAATCGACCGGTCCCGCGGAGCGTCCAGACCCTGATCGATGAGAAGAAATTCGGGCGCAAGGTCGACGAAGGGTACTATTCGTACAAGGGCGGTCGGCCGACCCTGAGGCCCGAGATGGGGAGCGGATTCGATCCGATCCGCATCCTCGCGCCAATGATCAACGAGGCGGCGGAACTCGTCGCCCTCGACGTCGCGAGCCCCGCAGAGATCGACGAGGCGATGCGGCTCGGTACGGCGTTTCCCGACGGACCTCTGGCGATGGCGGACAAGGTGGGGGTCGACACGGTCCTCTCCGCCCTCCGCGATCATCCGCGGTCGAAACCCGCCGCGATCCTATCGGAGATGGTGGCGCGCGGGGACCTCGGGGCCAAGTCCGGAAAGGGATTCTACCAACACCGAATGGAGCGCGAGATGATGGCGCAGGGCACTCTCTTGATCGCGAAAGATCCGGCGACGCACGTGGCGACGATCACGATCAACCGCGCCGACCGTCTGAACACCCTCACGCCGGAGTTCTTCGAAGACCTCGATCGGGCTCTCGGCGAATTACGAGCCGATGAGACCGTCCGATGCCTCATGATCACCGGCTCCGGGGACCGGGCATTCAGCGCCGGGGCGGACCTGACCTCTTTCACGGAAGTCTCGAAGGCGTTCAAGGTGTGGCGGTCCTCCCGTCGTTCGCAGGAGGTCTTCCTCCGGCTTGCAAATTTCCCCAAGCCGACCGTCGCGGCGATCAACGGCCATTGTTTCGGAGGAGGCCTCGAATTGGCCCTGGCGTGCGATTTCCGCATCGCCGCGAGGCGAGTGAGGCTCGGACAGACGGAGGTCAACCTGGGCCTCGTGCCCGGGGCCGGCGGGAGCCAGAGGCTCGTCCGGATTCTCGGCCAAGCGAAGGCGAAGGAGCTCGTGATGCTGGGGAGCCGCCTCACGGCCGACGAGGCCGCTTCGCTCGGCCTCGTGACCAAAGCGGTCGAGAACGAGGCGTTTGCCGCCGAAGTCCGCGGGTTTTCCGAGAGACTCGCGAAGCAAGCGCCGATCGCGATTCGCCTGGCCAAGGTCCTGTTGAACCGCGCGATCGACACGCCGATCGACGCGTCCCTGGAGATGGAGGCGATGGCGTTCGGCCTCGTCACGTCATCGGAGGACGTCTTCGAAGGGCTGCAGGCCTTCCTGGAGAAGCGAGAGCCGAAATTCAAGGGCGAATGACGCCGCGTCTCCGAAGGGCCTCACGTGGCGACGATTCCCTTCTTCGAAAGTCCCGAGATCTGCCGCGCGCTGAAACCGAGGGATCGGAGGATCTCCTCCGTATGTTCGCCTTTCTTCGGGACGCGGGCAGGGTTCGCGATCGTCGTCACCGCATGTTTCGCCGGGTGGGCGATGACCCGACGCTTACCGAGCCCCGGGATGTCGACGGCCGGGAGGAGGTTGCGGGCCGCGACATGCGGATCGCCTACGACTTCGGGGAGGCGCTTGACCGCAGCGATCGGAAGTCGTTCCGGTTCGAAGATGCGCTCCCACTCCGACAGGGTCTTCTCGCGGAACCTCGCGGCAAGGGTCTCCGCGACCGCCGCCCGGTCGGGTTCCTCCGCGAACTGGCGCTCCGATAACTCCGGCGCCCCCGCGAGCTCGCACATGCGGACCCAGAACTTCGGTTCGACGGCGGACACGGAGAGCCATCGGCCGTCCTTCGTTTCGTAGAGGGCATAGAACGGGAACGTGCCGGTGAGGAGCGTCTCGCCGGCGATCGGCTCCTCGCCGGTCGCAAAGTATCGGGCCAATCCGAGGACCATGAGGGCGATCGTGGTGTCGTAGATCGAGAGGTCGATGAACTCACCTCGGCCGGTGCGGTCCCTCGTCCGGAGCGCCGCGAGGATCGCCAGGGCGGCGTTGAAGGCTCCCGCGAGGTCGGCGATCGGCACCCCCGGGATCGCAGGTCGGGGGTCCGAGCCGCTCCGCGTCACGGCCAGGATGCCCGCGAGGGCCTCGAAATTCAGGTCGTGGCCGGGGAGGTCCTTGTACGGGCCGGTCTGGCCGTATCCGGAGAAGGAGCAGTAGACGATCCGGGGATTCATCATCGCCAGGTCGTCGTACGAGGCCCCGAGCCGGGCCATCACCCCGGGCCGGAATTGTTCTACGACTACGTCGGCGCGGCCGCTGAGTTGGCGAAGGATGTCTTGCCCTTCCGACGTTTTCAGGTCCACCGCGAGAGACCGTTTCCCGCGGTTCACCATGAGGAAGGGGTAGGACGTGCCATCGACGAGCGGCGGGACCGAGCGCATATAGTCGCCCAATGCCGGGTCCTCGATCTTGATCACATCCGCCCCGAGGTTCGCGAGGAGCTGCGTGCAAAACGGGCCCGGGAGGAGCCGGGTGAAGTCCAGCACGACGAGGCCCTCGAGGGCAGCGACCAACGCGCGCGACATCCGGGAGAGGGCCTTGAACCTTGCTCCGGAAGACCCGCCACTCGGGGGGATGCGGTGGTTCGCGGCCTACCGAAACCGATCGAGGAGGGCCGTGGCCAACCTTCTTATTCCGCGCGGTCAATGGTCTTGGCCGGAGACCCTTCCATGCGAGACGCCGTCATCGTCGAGGCCGTTCGCACCCCCATCGGGAAGCGCGGCGGCGCCTTGAAGGACTGGAGGCCGGACGATCTGGCCGCGTTCACCCTCCGGGCCCTCGTCGACCGCGCCGGCGTGGAGCCGAAGCTCGTCGAGGATGTCGTCCTTGGCTGCGTCACGCAGGTCGACGAACAAGGCGTGAACATCGGGCGCCTCGCGCCGCTGATCGCGGGATTCCCGGAGTCCGTTCCGGGGACGAGCGTGAACCGCATGTGCGCCTCGGGCCTGCAGGCGTTCAACTTCGCATCGATGGAAATCATGACGCACCAGGCGGACGTCGTGATCGCCGGGGGCGTGGAATCGATGTCCCGCGTGCCCCTCGGGTCCGACGGCGGGGCCTTGAGCCCGAAACTCCTCGAGAAGTACGAGATCGTCCAGCAGGGGATCTCCGCCGACCTCGTGGCCGACAAGTACGGGGTGACGCGGGAACAGATGGATGAGTTTTCGTTGTGGTCCCATCGAAAAGCGATCCGGGCGATCGACGAGGGGCGGTTCAAGCGGGAGATCGAGCCGGTCCCGGTCCTCGATGACAACGGATCGAAGCGGATGTTCGACACGGATGAACACCCGCGGCGCAACACGTCCTTGGAGAAACTCGCATCGCTTCCGCCCGCCTTCAAGGCGGACGGACGGATTACCGCGGGCAACTCGAGCGGGATCAACGACGGGGCCTGTGCCCTCTTGGTCACGGACCCCGACGCCGCGAAGCGATTGAAATTGGAACCGAGGGCGCGCGTGGTCTCGACCGGCGTCGTGGGCACGAACCCCACCATCATGCTCGACGGGACGATCCCCGCAATCCGAAAGGCCCTGGCGCGCGCCGACCTGAAGGCAGACGACATCGACATTTGGGAGGTCAACGAGGCCTTCGCGTCCGTGCCGATCGCGACGCGGGACACGATCGGGTTCGAGGATGCGCGGCTGAACGTCAACGGCGGAGCGATCGGGCTCGGCCATCCGCTCGGCATGAGCGGCGCTCGATTGATCACGACGATGCTCCACGAGATGGAACGGCGGGACCTCCACCGGGGACTCGCGACGCTGTGCATCGGTTTCGGGATGGGCGTGGCGACGATTATCGAGCGTATGGCCTAGGGCCCATTCGTCCCCCGGGCGTACTGGAATCATATTGCAAAATCGAACATTCTGAGCGACAAGTATATTGCCCGTGCCCGGGGATGGGAACGGCGAACTCGGAGTAGTCGGTCGACGTGGACCTCATCGCTTGGGCCGTATTGATCGCGTTCGAGGGAATTATCGGCGGTGTCGCGGTCCTACTGACCCTGACGTTCGTCTCCTTCTCCCGCATGGAAAAGAACGTCCGCCGGGCGCGGATGTTCATCATGGCGGACCGGATCCAGCGCTTCATCGGAGCGTTCACGGTCGGGTTCGTCGTGCTCGCCGTGACGTTCGCCGGAAGCTTCGTTGGACTGGTGCTCCCGGCAGCCGTTGCCGCGGGGGCGTTCTTCTTCTTCCTCGGGACGATCGCATATGGAATCGTCGAGCTCTATTTCATCGTTCGACCGCGGCGGAGCGTCCGGGCGCCGGAGACATCGGCGCTCCCAGGGCTGCGGCATGCCCGGTCTCTGAAGTCGGTTCCAATCGAAGCATCGGAGGACGAAGGGGATGTCGCGAGCTGAGCTTCGCCCGAGGGCGTTGGACCTGGGCACGAAGAGTCTAGAGGGCATCGAAGCCCAGCTGGACGAGGTCCTCCGGCAACTTCAGCGAAAGGTCCGGGGCATCCGCGGTTCCGTCGTCGCCGACTCGAACGGACTGACGATCGCCTCCGACATCCGCGAGGGCGTGAGCCCTGCGACGCTGGCCGCGATGAGCACCCTGATCGCCCAGTCGGCGGGAAGTGTCTTCGAGAACATCGAGATGCCAGGACCCGATCTCATCATGATGGAAGGCCCGGAGTCCAACGTCGTGGTGATGCACATCGCCCTCGCGGACGTGACGATGCTGACGCTCATGGATAGGTCGACGAACCTCGGAGTCCTGAAGATCGAGATCGGCCGGGCGGCGAGGGGCATCTCGACCGCGCTGGGCTTCACCTCGTCGAGGGACCGGACCAACCTCTCGGAGCTCTTCATCATGACGAAGGGCGGCCTCCTGATCCGGCATTATTCCGACAGCCTCCGGACCGACATCGACCGGGACGCGCTGAGCGGCATGTTGGTCGCGGTCCAAGATTTCGTGAGGCAAACCCTCGCTTCGAAACCGGGCGCGTTGAGCCAGCTCCGCTATGGGGCGCACAGCATCTTCTTCTTCCGCGGCACGTACACGATCGCGGCCGCGGTGGCCAAGGAAGGCGACGCGGAGGCCCTCCAATACCACATCCTCGACGCGTTGCAAGACTTCGAGGATCGATATGCCGCCACCTTGGAATCGTGGAATGGCGATATCTCCGTCTTCCCGGGACTCGATGACTGTTTCGAGAAGGTCATCAAGGGCTGACCACTCGGCCGTGGGAGGCCGTTCGCTGGCGACGAGGCCATTGTGCCCGACCCATTGATGACGGCGTCGCCACTCCTTGCCCACGCCTCTTCCGCGGGATGGCTTTCATGGGTCGGTCAATTTCGACGCCCGGCCCGCCGCGAGGCGACAGCTGCCCGGAGAACCTCATTCAGAATTCACGATCGGTGAGAGCGAGATTTGCAGGCCGCGCTACGATCCGAAGCTGATCTCGATCAGTCGACGGTCCACAACGAGTGTGTCCACCGCGCGGATCGTGACGACGGCGACGCCGGAGACCACGGCGGTTATCACGCCTGCGCCCACATTCCGGAACGTCTCGTTGAACCACACCGCATAAGCCGGGGCGTTCGCGGACGTCACCCGGAAGGTAACTCCTTGGTACCAGTACAGCCACTGGTTGAGGCGGCAGCCGTTCAGGCGCACGTTGTCCGTCGTCTGGAATGCGAGCCAGTTTTGGACGTTGCCCGCCGCCACCTGCGCATTGATGTTGGTGATGGCAATCGACAGCTGGGCCTGGGACCGGTCCGCGTTGAACTTCGCGTCGACGAAGTCCCGCGCCGTCCAGTTGTCCTGCGCCCATTGGGCGTAGTTGGCGGCGCTGATCAGCGGGGGCCGTATCGCCGTGACCCCGGCCGGCTTGGCGGCGCCCTGGGTCGCCCAATATTCGAAGTCCAGCCTGCCCGTGGTGATGTCGGTGGAGGTGTCCCCCAAGGGGGCCTTTTGGATCGATTGCGTCAGGAGGTCCCGCCCGATCACGCGCCCTTCAACCGTCTCGAATCCGGTCCCAGTCGCGATCTGAGGGGCCCCGATCAAGGTCGGGAAGGTGGCCGAGAGGCCGAGCCCGTCGCCCGTCTGGCGGTAGGACAGGGGCATCCCTCGCCATAGCGTCGTGCTGGTGCCCTGTCGCACGTTGATCGCGCCGGCTTCCATCCGGAGGGTCTGGGCCGGGTACCGGGTGGCCCCGAGGCTCAATTCGAGTGCGCCGAACGACGTGTCGCTGGTCGACTTGAGGCCGCACACGAAGGCGCTCAGGTAGCGCCGGCTGATTTCGTAGTACACCCATCGGATGTCATTCGCGGTCTGGGCGTGGTAATAGGTGCCACCGGTGTTCCCAGCGACCGTCTTCATCAATGGCTCGTTGAGATCGGCCCCGAGGCCGATCATGTAGATCGTGACGCCCAGCGTCTTTGACCGCAGCGATTCGCTCAGCGCTAGGGCATCGCCTTGGGCGCCCGCGGGGCAGCATGTGTTCTGGCCGTCCGTCAGGACGATCAGGTTCCATGCGTGGCTGGCGTTCCCGTGGGCGACGAACTCATTGTTCGCAATCTGGATCGCCGCGCCCCAGTTCGTGGTCCCGGACGAGTCAATCGTGTCGAGGTCGGCCTGCGGGCTGACGTACATGAGCTGACTGTTCGGCGGATAATTGAGGAAGTGCGCGGGTCCTCCGATGTTCGCGCGGGTGAAGAACGCGTTGTCGTCGAAGTCGATGCTCGCGACGCGGTCCGGCGGGATCAGGTTCCTCATGTACTCCTGCGCCGAGGAAATGCGGAGCCGGGAGGGATCGTTCCAAACCATCGACCCGGAGCTGTCGATCGCGAGGATCACGTCCTGATCGATGTGAGTGACAGTGGCCTGGAACAACTTCGGGACGTACTGGAACGAGACGGCGATCGAGGTGCCGTTCGCCGGGTCGAATCGCAGGCTCCCCTGCTTCGCCGTGGAGAAGGGCGACACCGCGTCGGTCCCGAGCGGGATCGGGATCGAGAACTGGGACCCGTCGACGGCGGCGAGTTGCGTCGCGAGCCGGAGCCGTTCGAAGGCGTCGATCGCGGCGCGAGAGGTCGCCCATTCCGCGTTGTATTCCTGCGCCGGGACGACCGCGACGATCGTGAGCTGCATGAACAGGAGGATGACGAGCAGCGTGAACATCGTCGCGACGGTGGAGGCAACGCCTTCGGAATCCTCGCGCAAGGGAAGAGGCATAGACGACTCTCGAGCAGTCGTCCGGGCGCTCATTAAAACGTTTCCGTCCGAAAATCATTCGTGATTGGGATTGCTCGGCGGGCCATCGAGATTCGAAATTCCACCATGGAGCCCGTTCGAGGTGCCTCGCAGGTTCCCCGGCGTCGGCGGTTCTGGATGGAGGAGCGGCTGAGTTGGCCCCAGAAGTTCGCCGCCGGACTCGCCCTCGGGGGAGCGGTCCTTGCGAGCGTCCGATGCGGCAAGCTTTTCAACGGCGGCTCGTCTCGCCGGGCGTGTTCCACCCCTGGCGGTCCTTCCCGACGATGGTCGCCAGCGGCCTCGTGATCGGATTCGTCACCGGCGGGTTTCCGGCCTATTCGAGAGAAATCTCGCAGATTGCCTTGGGCCTCGGGATGACGTTCGCGATGACGGAGATCTCGTTCGCGGGGATCTCCCCGCGACAGGAGCTCCGTCGGTTCCTCGTCTCCCTGGTGATCACGTACGGAGCGCTCAGCGGGCTGATCCTCCTGTTCGCGTTCCTGACTTCGGATTCTGGGATCCACGACGGTTGGGTCCTCATGGCCTCCGTGCCTCCCGCCATCGCCGTCGTGCCCATCACCGCCTACCTGAAGGGCGACACCCGGCGGACGGTGATCTCCCTGGCCATCCTCTACCTGATCGGCCTCCTCCTCGTCCCCCTCATCACCCTGGCCTTCACGCACCAAACCGTCCCGCTCGGCGACCTGGTGCTCCAGACGATCCTGCTGATCGGTCTTCCGATGCTCGTTTCCCGGCCCCTCCGGCGCTTTCCGCGCGTCGTCGCGGTCCGGACGAGCGCCGTGAGCGTCTCCTTCTTCTTCCTCGTCATCGCCATCGCGGGCTCGACCCGTGGTCCCCTACTCCAGCGACCCGAGCTGCTCGTCTCCCTCGGTCTGTTTTCTCTCGCCCGGACATTTGGGATCGGGGCCTTCGCGTTCCTCCTCGGGCGGACCCTCCGGTTCCCTCGAGACGAACAGGTCGCCCTCACGGCCTTCGCGTCGTTCAAGAACCTCGGCCTGACCGTCGTTTTGGCCTTCGCGGTCTTCGGCCCAGTGGCGACCCTTCCTTCGATCGTTTCCCTGGTCTGTGAAATCCTGTGGCTCGCGACGCTCCCGTTCCTGTTCCGACGGGCCGCACCGATGCGATCTGCCAGGGGCCCAAGCTGACCTAGCCCTCGGCCGACCCTCGAGCCGCGAGCGCGGCGTCGACGGCCTTCCGAACCGGCGTGTAATCGTCGGGATTACGGAACACGTCGCGCCCGTCGACGATGACGGCGAAGCCGCGTCCCACGCGATGCCGGAGGCCGAGCCAAATTCCGCGAGGGGACTCGAGGCCGACGACCTCAATCCGAAGGCGCGAGCCGAACTCCCCGACGAGGCGTTCGGCGAGCTCGTGCGCCCGCTCCGAGTTCTCGCGGAGCAGGTCTGGCGTCTCGCGACGTTCCTCGTCGATGAGGGCTTCGACGCTCACATTCGTGAATGGCTGGGCACAGGCCGGCCCGCACGGCTTGAGGATCGCTGGTAGGAGGCCGAGCAGCTGGACCTTGGGGGGCCGCGGCGACATGGCGCCCTATATTTCTTGGCAGGACTATCTGCTTTCTCCCTGTGGGCCCACCCCTCCGGGATGCGCCAGCGGACCGAGACATCGACGGTTGCCGTGCCTGGTAAACGTGACTTTTAAGCGGCCCAGGACGGATACCGTGACAGCCCGTCTCATTGGGGTTGGGTCGAGGGAGGAGTCGCATGGCAGGCATACTCGAAACGCCGTTTCTGTGGGTCATCGCAACGATTGCGATCTACGCGGTCGCCTATTGGGGCTATGGAAAGTGGATCGACCGGAACATCTGGCGGTCCGACGCGAAGAAGACGACGCCCGCCCACATGTACATGGACGGGGTCGAATATTTCCCGGTGAGCCGGTACGTTCTGTGGGGCTATCAATTCAAAAGCGTCGCGGCCCTCGGGCCCATCCTGGGTCCGTTCATCGGCATCACCTACGGTTGGCTTCCCGCTCTCCTTTGGATCATCGGTGGGAATTTCTTCATTGGATGGCTGCAGGACTATGGCTCGATGATGCTATCGGTCCGCAAGGAGGGCCGTTCGTTTGGGCCAATCACCTACGAGTTCACGGGGGCGAAGGGGCGCACGAACCTCCTGGCCTTCGTCTTGTTCTATCTCATCATCATCTCGGCAGCGTTCATCGCCCTCATTGCGGTGTTCTGGAACTCGTTCAACGGGACGACGTTCGTCCCGACGATCGGAATTCTCATCGCCGGGCTGCTTTGCGGCCAACTGTTGTATCGAGTCAAGATGAACGTCTTCGCGGTGACGGGCATCGGGCTGGCCTTGGTGGTCCTCAGCCTGTACCTGGGCACGATCCTCCCGGTGAAACTTCCCTGGGGAACTTGGAACGTGGCGGTCTGGGGAGGCATCTGCGTGCTCATCCTTTACCTCGCGGCGATCCTCCCCACCCCGACCTTCATCCAGCCGACGAACTATCTTGCGTTTTACCCCGCCTACGCCGCGATCATCTTGATCATCGTCGGCGCGCTCGCGACGCCCTTCACGAACGTTACGATCAAGCTCCCCGCGGGACCGTTCCTGAACGACCCGCAAGGGACCCTGGGTCCGATCTGGCCGATCCTGTTCGTCGCGATCGCTTGCGGGGCGATTTCGGGATGGCACAGCCTGGTAAGCAGTTCCTCGTCGTCGAAGCAGCTCGATATTGAAACGGACGCGCTTCCCGTCGGCGGTGGTGCGATGCTTTCGGAGGGCTTGCTGGCGCTCGCCTCCCTCATCGCCTACATGGTCCTGACGCCCCTCTTCGTGTTCGGCGACGGGAGCGCCGCGAACCCGGCCCATAGCAACATTGCCGCGTGGCCCGTCGGGGCGGCCGCCCTCGTGGCTCCGATCCTCGGCATCCAAGCGACGGCCGCGATTCTCACGACTTTCTTCGGGCTCGTCTTGGTCATTTATGCGCTAACGGTCCAGGCGCTGGTGACTCGGTTCTTCCGGTTGGTCGCCGGGGAAACCTGGGGGGAAGGCCGGTTCCGCGCGCTCGGGAACAAGCACGTGGCCACGGCCGTCGGCCTCGGAGTCCCTTGGGCTTTCGCGGTCACGGGCAGCTGGTGGGCTTTGTGGCTCTATTTCGGCGGCGCGAACCAGCTCCTGGCCGGCCTTGCGATCATGCTGATCACGATCCACCTCGCGAGGGTTCGCGCGCGATCTCGGTACTCGCTCGTCCCCGCCGTCTTCATGGTCATCACGACTCTGGCCGCCCTCGTTTGGCAGACGGCGACGTTCGCGTATTCCGTCTGGGCCTATCTGCAGAACGACAAGACGTGGATCCTCCGGAACGTCCGCCCACCGATCCAGACGGATCCCAATCTCCTCTGGGCCGCCATCGTGATCAACGCCGTCTTCGTCATCATCGGTGCCGTTCTCTTCGCAGTGGGCCTATCCATGGCCGTTCGGCTGTTCCGTAGCTACTCCAAGAGTCTGGCAGAGGCACGGACGAGGGCCCCGGCCGCCGCCGATGGAGGGACGCAGGAAAAATAGCCGGCGCTAAACATCAAGCTATTAGGACTCCGGCGTATCCCTACAGAGAGGAGCGGCAGATGGGCGACTCGAAGGAACCGCCGAGCGAGAAGACTCGGGCGAGAAAAGTCAAGGAAGGCGTGAAGGGCGTCTTCTACGGAATGGCCGCGCACGGCCACGTGACCGCCGCCCTCCGGACGCGGATGTACCTAGAACATCTGTTCATGTTCATCACGCTGGGCGACATGCTCGGAGTTCCCGTGATCCCTCCGTATTACTCGCTGAAGATCCTGCCCTACGCCGTCCCGAACATTAAGAGCTGGAAGCAACGCGTGTTCCGGGAGCGGGACTTCACGGACCAGGTCTTTTGAGGCTTCGTCGATGGGCCTTTCCACCTACTTCGAGAAGAAGGGCGACGCAGGCATCGTGATCTTCGCGGGGAAAGGCGGCCTCGGGAAGACGACCTGCTCCGCAGGATTGAGCCACTACATGGCCTCGAAGCGGAAGCGGAAGGTGCTCTGCTTCTCGACGGACCCGCAGGCGAGCTTGAGCGACATCTTCGACCGGGACATTTTCGGGAAGGGCCTCGTTTCGGTCATCCCGCAGCTCGACGTCGTCGAGATCGACGCGGACCGACGTGTGGCCGAATACCAGGAACAGGTCAAGCAGAAGATCCGCACGATGTACGGCATGACCGACCTCCCCCCGGAGATCGAGGAGTACATCGACTCGACGTCGGCGGAGCCGGCCATGTACGAGTCCGCCACGTACGACGCGATGGCGGACCTGGTGTCCACGAGCGGGCACGACCTCTACGTGTTCGACATGCCGCCGTTCGGCCACGGCGTCCGGATGATCGCGATGGCGGGGATCCTGAGCCAGTGGGTCGGAAAGATCACGGAGGCCCGCGAGAAGGCCCAGGAGTACGAGGCCGTCGCCGCGACCCTGAAAGGGGGAAAGGTCTCCGAGGACGAGGTCTTGCGGGAGCTGCAAGAGATCCAGGCGAAGATCACTCGGTTCACGGATCTCATGGTCGACCAGCGCCGGACATCGTTTTTCATGGTCCTGATTCCGGAGCGAATGGCGATCCTCGACACGGAACGCGCCTTGGAGATGTTCGATTCCCTGGGATTGCAGATGGCCGGGCTCATCGTGAACCAGGTGTATCCGAAAGAACTCGCGGACGCCAAGGGAGGGGAGGCGATGGACTTCCTCCGCAATCGCGCGCGGATGCAGCAGAAATACCTCGATGAGATCCGTTCGAAGTTCTCGGGAAAGGTGGTCGCGATGCTTCCGATGTATCCGCGGGAGCCGCGAGGCATGGACATGATCGAAAAGGTCTCGCAAGACCTCCTCTTCGGTCCCGCGCTGTGAGGGAGACGGATCATGACGACGATGCCCGAACTCCTGGCCCAGCGGCCCAAGATGCGGTACATCTTCACGGGAGGCAAGGGAGGAGTCGGGAAGACCGTCGCGGCCGCGGGACTCGCTCACCACTATGCCTCCCAAGGCGAACGGGTCCTCCTAGCTTCGTTGAATCCAGTGCACTCCCTCTCGAGCTTGTTCGGACAGAGCCTATCCGGGGGAAAGGTCATCGAGGTGAAGGGCGCAAAAGGCGTCCACGCCGTCGAGGTCGAGACGTCCGAGGTGGTGGAGAGGTACCGCAACTCGATCCGCGGCCGCGTGAAGGAGTTCCTGAAGTGGGCGGACATCCCTCTCGACGCGAAGCCGTTCATCGAGATCGCGACGACGAATCCCGCGTTCGAAGAGAGCGCCATGTTCGATCGGATGGTCGACTACATCCTCAAGGAGGGCGAATCGTTCGATCGCGTGATCTTCGACACCGCCGCGGTCGCGAACGCGGTCCGCCTTATCGGACTGAGCAAGATCTACGGCCTGTGGCTCACGCGGATGATCGACTCTCGGAAGGAGGCGCTCAGCATGCGCGTTCAACTGTCCTTCCGCAAGGAACGGGTGATGGAGGAGGTGAAGAAGGATCCGCTCATGGCGGACCTGATGTCCATGAACGAACGCTTCGATAAGGCGAAGGGGGTCCTCGTGGATCCGGAGTCAACCGCGTTCTTCTTCGTGACCCTGCCCCTCGCCCTGCCGATCGCGGTCGTGCGACGCTTCATCGGCATGGTCCAGAAGTTCAACATCCCGATTGGCGGGGTGATCGTGAACGAGGTCCTG
>Ga0209350_1000064_pt1 | contig 68610 bp, 48 predicted proteins | sample GraSoi013_2_20cm_2_FD_185822 | JGI IMG/M metagenome (GOLD analysis project Ga0209350, IMG submission 185822) | Grasslands soil microbial communities from the Angelo Coastal Reserve, California, USA - Sample 09_27_2013_2_20cm (SPAdes) (version 2) | ecosystem: Environmental > Terrestrial > Soil >...
CGCTCGGTCTTAGCCGAGGCCGACGAGCTACTTAAAGGAAGGGCAAACTACTTTTCGGTGCACACGCGTGACATCGGAAACCCGCCGAATTGGTTCCTGAATCCATTTGAAAATAAGCGACACCCGCAACCCGCACTGCATTGGAGCGAAATTGCGGACTTTAGCGCCAAGGCGGGAGACATCAAAGTTGTCTGGGAGATATCTCGGTTTAGTTGGGCGGTGGTTTTTGCCCGCGCCTGGCGAATAAGCGGAGATGTACGTTATCTCCATGCGATGCAGCACTGGATGGAGGACTGGTGGCGGTCCAATCCTCCTAACACCGGGCCCAACTGGATGTGCGGACAGGAAGCTTCTATTCGGCTGATTAATGCGCTACTGGCATTGCGCATGACGGGACTCGAAAAAAATGTTGGAGCTGGGCTGGTGGGTTTTGTTGAGGCGCATTGCCGGCGCATTGCTCTCACTACGCTTTATGCCGTCGCGCAGGACAATAATCACGGAACGAGCGAGGCCGCTGGTCTTTTTGTGGGTGGTTCTTGGCTGGCCAGATTTGGCGCAGGAGACCCGAGATCCCGTGGCCAACGGTGGGCCGAGAAAGGCCGAAAGCTGCTCAATAAGCGGGTCCGCCGGCTGATCTTGCCCGATGGCAGCTTCTCGCAGCATTCGCTCACGTACCATCGGATGCTGCTCGACACTCTCAGTGTTGCGGAAGCATGGCGACGATACGTTGGGGAGACGCTATTCGCCGAAGATTTTTATACCCGGGCGGCTGCCGCGACCCGATGGCTTGGCGCGATGATTGATTCTACGAGTGGCGACGGCCCAAATCTTGGGGCGAATGACGGGGCGCACCCATACCGCCTGGACGTCAGCGCTTACCGGGACTTCCGGCCCTGCTTGCAGCTTGCGTCGCTCCTGTTCATCGGTAGCGGAGCGTTAGAGTCCGGTCCGTGGGACGAATCTGCGCGCTGGCTGGGTGTTCCTGCCAAAGGGCACGCGCGACCCTGGCTGAACGACTTGAGCAGTGCCGTGTTCCCAGATGGCGGCTACGTAGTCATACGCAATACAACTGGTGCACAAGTGGTGCTCCGCGCGCCCACCGCCCGTTTCCGCCCGGCGCATGCCGACGCGCTTCACGTCGACTTTTGGTGGAAGGGAAAGAACCTTCTGCGGGACGGGGGCAGCTACTCTTACGCCGATGGCGACGTCGTGACAACGGCGTTCGCCAGCGCGGTTGGCCACAACACACAGCAGTTTGACGACCGCGATCAGATGCGCCGGCTCGGTCGTTTCCTGTATGGCGATTGGGTGCGGGTTATCGGGGAGCCTGCAATCACGACCGGCGCCGAAGGGCAATCTTGGGCGGGAAGTTACACCGATATTTGGGGAGTCCGGCACAGGCGGACCCTCATTCTCAGAGATAAGGCGGTTTCTGTGTTGGACGAGGCCCAGGGATTCAAGCGTAAGGCGGTGCTGCGGTGGCGCCTAGCTCCTGGGAATTGGTCTCAGAACGAAACAGGATGCACTTCGAGCATGGGACGGATACACGTAAAAAGCAGTGTACCTATACGCCGAATGAGCCTTGAAAGCGGCTGGGAATCTCGCCATTACCTGGAGAAATCCGCAGTGCCGGTTCTGGAAGTAGAAATAGATCAATCACCAGCTGTTCTTACAACTACTGTTACGCCGTTCTAGTCTTGCAGATTTGTAATTCCACCAGTACTTAGCCGGTCAGACCCCTTGAAAATGATTTGGTTCAAATAGCGTATGAGAAAGGATTAGCCGTGAAATCCAATTGGCTCTCGCGACAGTGGAAGGAACTAAAGGACGAAGGGCGCAGGTTTCCGTGGAAAGACGGAGTTTTGCGGATGGCCGCCGACATTATTTCCGTCAATGCTTCGCTGATCCTTGCCTTCGCGCTTTGGTACTTGTTCTATGTCAACGTGCTCAAGGCGCCACGGGCGGAAGAGCTTGCGCAGCGTTTTAGCCGCTTTGTAACCGAATACGCATTGATGTGGTCCTTAATAGCTCTGCTTGTGTTCTTGCTTCATGGCTTCTACACGCGGACGCGCGGGTATGCACGCCGCTATAAGGCTCTGGTCGTATTCCGCGCGGTGACACTCTTCGTGATCGTGTTTGTGTTTGCCGATTACTTTCTGTTTCGCGGAGACCTCTTTCCCCGCGGGGCCGCGTTTTTGAGTTGGATGCTTTTGCTTCTGACGGTTGGCGGCAGTCGCTTTGCGAAACATTGGTTCCTTAAACTTTATCGAGTGGAGCCCAAGCGGCCGCCCAGAAAACCGGAGCGCGTCTTGGTGGTTGGTGGCGCTGGTTATCTCGGGTCTGCTCTTGTGCCCATGCTCCTCGACCGCGGGTACAGCGTGCGCGTCTTGGACTCGCTGCTCTTCGGCAAGGAGTCCCTGAAGTCCGTCGACAAGCATTTGGAGTTTGAATTGATCCAAGGTGACGTGCGCGATATCCAAAGCGTAGTTCAGACGATGAAAGGATGCGATGCTGTAATTCACCTCGCTGCTATCGTTGGCGATCCTGCTTGCGAGGAAAACCCGCAGTTAGCGGCGGAGATCAACCGGGCTGCAACTCGGATGTTGATCGACGTAGGTCGCGGACACGGAATCCAGCGGTTCCTGCTGGCCTCCACATGTAGCGTTTACGGCGCTTCCGACTTCCTGATGGATGAACGCGCCCAAGTGGCGCCTATCTCTCTTTATGCCCAGACGAAAGTAGATTCCGAGAACCTGCTCCTTGAGTCGAGATGCGCGGATTTCCACCCGACGATTCTTCGGCTGGCCACACTGTTCGGAGTCTCACCACGGCCCAGGTTCGACCTTGTAGTGAATCTTCTAACGGCACGAGCAATCCGGATGGGCAAAATCACAATCTTTAACGGAGAACAGTGGCGGCCATTCATGAACGTTTACGATGCTGCCCGTGCGTTCGTCGTGTGTCTCGAAGCTAACGTGGATGTAGTTTCCGGAGAAATCTTTAACGCAGGGTCTTACGCGCTGAATCATCGTCTGTCTGAGATTGCCGAGAGCATCTCGAAAATAATCCCGGCCGTCGACGTCGAGCGTGTGGAGAACGAAGACCGGCGTAACTACCGAGTTTCATTTGATAAGATTCATACCAGGCTGGGGTTCGTATGTGAACGAAGCTTGGAAGACGGCATCCGGGAGCTAGCCGATATGGTCAGAAAATCCCCAGCCGAGGATTTTTCTACGGAGATGTTCAACAACCGGGCCATGGTCAGGCTCTACGTTCAGAACGGCGACTCCGGACGCTCCAGCATACGGATGCTGGAATCCTTGGCAAGAGCAGCAAGAGCAGAATGAGAGCGCACACACTGCCATAGCCATGCACGTTTTATATTTCCATCAGCATTTTACAACCCCGGATGGATCCACCGGCACACGCTCCTACGAAGTCTCGAAGCGGCTACTGGCAACCGGCCATCGGGTCACCATGGTGTGTGGCGCTGCGGTATTGTCTAAAACGGGACTTTCCGGCCCGTTCTTGAACGGGCGACGCGAAGGCAGCGTGGATGGCATTTACGTCATTGAACTGGAATTGCCGTACTCAAACTACCAAAGTTTTCTGCGCCGCTCTTGGACGTTTCTACATTTCGCGTTTCGCAGCATTGTTTTGGCCCTGAGGCTGGACTACGACGTACTATTTGCGACCTCGACGCCGCTGACAGCTGCGTTGCCGGGGATCGCTGCGCGGTGGCTCCGGCGCAAACCATTCGTCTTTGAGGTGCGCGACCTCTGGCCAGAGCTGCCGCGGGCAATGGGCGTTATCCGCAATCGCATGGTGCTGTTGATGATGGACTGGCTGGAATTCGTGGCTTACCGCTCCGCAAATTCCTGCGTTGCACTTTCGCCGGGAATCGCGCTGGGCATCACTCGTCGGGGCGTTCCCGACGGCCGCGTCGTGACCGTGCCGAACGGCTGTGATATGGATTTGTTTGCGCCCGACCCTGTTCAGCCGCTACCTGAAATCCCCGGCTTACGGGAAGACGCATTTGTGGCGACCTTTACGGGAGCCCACGGTGTTGCCAATGGTTTGGGGGCAGTCCTGGATGCAGCTGCGGAGCTGCGCCTGCGCGGGCGGACCGATATCTCTTTTGTCTTTATTGGTGACGGGAAGGAAAAACCAGGTCTGATCGAACGAGCACACCGCGAAAAGCTGGAAAATTGCATTTTCGTGGACGCTATGCCAAAGAGGGCTTTGGCCCAGTTTCTGTGCCGGCGTGCGAACGTGGGGTTGATGATCCTGGACAATGTGCCGGCTTTTTACTATGGGACTTCTCCTAACAAATTCTTTGATTATCTGGCCAGCGGTTTACCAGTTCTGGTGAACTACCCTGGGTGGATGGCGGAGATGGTTACTGCAGAAGGCGCGGGCGTGGTGGTTCCTCCGCGAGATGCGCTGGCGTTCGCAAATGCTTTAATTCACATGGCGGATGCTCTTGCCGCGACAGAAGAAATGGGGAAGCGGGGCCGTAACTTTGCGGAGCGCGAGTTCTTAAGGACAACGCTCGCACAACGTTGCGTTTCAACGATGGAGAGCGCCGCCGCTACGCGATCAGTTGGAGAAACCAGCGCCTATCGGCGATGGGGCAAGCGCGCGTTGGATCTTTTGGGGCTGCTCGTTGCTTCCCCGTTTGTGTTGCCGGTGGTGATGATTGTGGCTCTGGTGGTGCGGCTGCAGTTGGGAAGTCCGGTGTTTTTCCGCCAGGTGCGGCCCGGGCATAAAGCCAAGCCGTTCACGCTGCTGAAGTTTCGAACCATGAATTCAGTGCGCGACGAACAGGGCAATTTACTCTCTGACGAGAAGAGACTCACGAAGTTAGGAGCGCTGCTGCGTCGGCACAGCCTGGATGAAATCCCCCAACTCTGGAACGTGCTGAGGGGTGAGATGACCCTAGTGGGGCCAAGGCCGCTCCTTCTGCAATATCTGGACCGGTACACGTCAGAGCAGGCTCGCCGCCACGAAGCCAAGCCGGGGATTACCGGCTGGGCTCAGGTGCAAGGCAGGAATGCGCTTAGTTGGGAAGAGAAATTCGCACTAGACGTGTGGTATGTCGATCACATGAACTGGTTCCTGGATATAAAGATCCTCGCAATGACTCTGTGGAAAGTCGCGAAATCCGAAGGAGTAAACCAACCTGGACAAGCAACAGCCGAAGAGTTCAGGGGCATATTGCGGTGAAATCGAAAGCCGCTAGCTCACCTAGGAAATCTCTGCGCGCAAGATTCGTCTCATCCATCTATGCAACCCACAATAATTCGCGCCAAGTTGGGTTAGCTTTGGGGCAGTGTTTGAGCGTCCTCAGTTCAGGGTCGCGAGGCTTAGTTGTTGGCGCGGGTTCAACGAAACTGCATCCAGCGCTCATAAACCTGGATATAGCTTGCGGAGAAACTATTGATGTGTGTGCATCGGCGGAACATTTGCCTTTTCCAGATGAAGTTTTTGATTTGGTCTTGTCGCAGGAGGTCCTTGAGCACGTGCGCGATCCTTTCCAGGCTATGTGCGAAATGAAACGCGTTCTCAAGAAAGGGGGGATACTATACTGCCAGGTGCCCTTTATAATCGGTTATCACCCTGGTCCGACTGATTTCTGGCGTTTCACGAAGGAAGGAGTTCAGGAGCTCATCCAAAGAGCGGGCTTAACATGCCAGGAGCTCAAAGTCGCTGTCGGTCCGGGCACAGGGTTTTATCGCATATTCGTGGAATTCTTGGCAGTAATAGCGGCTCGGTTGTGGAGGAAACTCTATATTCCTGTGAAAGGTACCTGCGCCCTTTTTTTTTACCCGCTAAAGTGGCTGGATCCGATCCTCGCTGGCGGCCCGCAGTGCGACCGTATCTCCGGAGGTTACCTTGCGATTGCCCGCCGATAAGAGTCTATCTGTCTGTCTTGGGTAATGAAAACCGGTGATTTAGTGCCATGGAAATAACCATCCTAATCTCTTCGGTTGGGCGGCGGGCCCAGTTGATCGACTGTTTTCGCCGTTCAATGCGAGCTATGAAACTGACGGGTTGCATTATAGGAATCGACTGCTCGTCTTCCGCACCTGGCGCTCACCTTGTGGATCATTTCATTAAGGTGCCGGGATGTGCTACTCCCGATTTCTTGGCGACGATTCTGAGGCTATGTGAGCAGCACCGCGTCTCGCTGCTAGTGCCCACGATCGACACGGAGCTCTCAATTTATGCGAGACATCGCGCGGACTTTGCCGCTGTCGGAACTACGGTGGTAATTTCTGCGTCGGAAACGGTCAGTGTTTGTGCAGACAAGTTCATCTCACACTCTTGGTTAGTAGAAAACGACTTTCCAACTGTGCGCCAAGGGACGTCAGGCCAAGTAGTCGCTCGTCCTTCCGATTGGGAGTTCCCTCTTATTGCAAAACCTCGCCGGGGGAGCGCCTCGGTGGGAGTAAGAATCCTAAACTCGCTTGATTCTCTTTTGGACTTTTCGAAAGATCGCGAAGACTTGGTCGTAGAAGAAATCGCACGCGGCTTCGAATACACGGTGAATGTGTTCGTTAACCGTGAGGGTCAATGCGTATGCGCGGTGCCTCATCGCAGGCTTGAAGTAAGGGCCGGCGAGGTAAGCAAAGGCGTAACCGTTAGGCACCGCAAGATGATGGAGTTCGCTTCATTAGTTTCAGAACGACTGCCCGGGGCATATGGACCGCTAAACTTGCAAGGCTTTCTGAGCTCTGATGACGAATTCCGCGTTACTGAAATCAATCCCCGCTTCGGCGGTGGATACCCGCTCGCCCACCAAGCGGGAGCTGACTTCCCTCGCTGGCTCATCGAAGAATGGCTGGGTTTGCCCTCGTCTGCCTCGTTTGATGGGTGGCAAGATGGGCTAGCTATGCTTCGTTATGACAGCGCCGTTTTTCTGCCAAGCCAAGAACTGGAAAATCACCGGCCTTGAATCCTGTGTGTATTGTCTTCGATCTAGATGACACGCTATATCTGGAGCGAGACTATGTCTGGAGTGGTTTCCGCGCATTAGAGCCATGGGCAAAGATAAACCTCGGCGTGGAAGAGTTTTGCGTTCGTGCATGGAAGCTCTTCAGGCGAGGAGAACGCGGGCATATTTTCGACTCGATTCTTGAAAGCGCTGGTATACAACAAGATCGAAATACGATACAAGCGATGGTGAATCTCTATCGAGGACATACACCCGATATTCAGCTAACGGCAGATGCCGCCGACTGCCTCCAGGATCTTCGCGGTCAGGTTCATTTGGCTTTAGTGAGCGACGGGCCAGAGCAATCACAAAGGAATAAGATCAAAGCGCTGGGTCTTGAAGGGAGTTTCGAAGCAGTCGTCCTCACGTCGGCACTGGGAAGTGAGTACGCAAAGCCTCATCTCAAAGGATTTCTGGAGGTTCAGAAGTATTTTGGACCTGCCGTCCAGGAATACACCTATGTCGCAGACAATCCCACGAAGGATTTTATTGGACCTCGCAGTTTGGGTTGGAAAACGATACGCGTTCGCCGAGATGAGGGGCTCTATTCGCATTTGGAAGCGGACAAATCCGCAACTGCAGATCTTGAGATCCTAGATCTAAGTCCGCTGATGAAAACCATAGTCAGAGGGGGGTAACAGTTATCGTGCTAAGCCAAGACCTTTTGACGATCCTTGGTGCGCAGCCTGTCCGCAAGACCTCTTTCGCACCATGGCCGCATTTTGAGGCGGACGAAATAGATGCGGTGACTCGCGTCCTGCAGTCTGGAAAGGTCAATTACTGGACAGGCGAAGAGGGCCGGCGGTTCGAGGAGGAATTTGCAGCGCAGGCAGGCTGCAAGTACGGCATTGCTGTGGCCAATGGAACGGTCGCTCTGGAACTCGCGCTCCACGCCCTGGGGATTGGCCCAGGTGACGAAGTTATCGTGCCGAGCAGAACGTTTATTGCCTCGGCAAGTTGTGTGGTAATTCGTGGTGCAAAACCGGTTGTCGCCGATGTCGATCCGAACAGCCAGGACATTACTGCCGAAACCATCCGACCTCTGCTGACAGCAAGGACCAAGGCCATCGTCGCGGTGCATTTGGCTGGCTGGCCTTGTGATATGGACCCGATCGTTGCACTGGCAAGCGAGCACGGACTGAAGGTGATTGAGGATTGTGCTCAGTGTCACGGAGCCACTTATAAAGGGCGACCCGTAGGCTCGCTGGGCGATGTAGGTGCCTTTTCCTTCTGCCAGGATAAGATCATGACCACTGGAGGGGAAGGCGGCATGGTCACGACCAATGAGAGGGCCATCTGGGAAAAGGCTTGGAGTTATAAGGATCACGGCAAGAGCTACGAGGCTGTCTACAACCGCGAACACCCGCCGGGCTTTCGCTGGCTTCATGAATCGTTTGGGACCAACTGGCGCCTGACGGAATTTCAGTCGGCGCTCGGACGCTGCCTGCTTCGCAAGCTTCCCCGGATGGTGGAGATCCGGCGCAGGAATGCGGCGATTCTGACCCAGGGGTTTACGCAGCATGACGCTCTGCGCGTTCCGCAGCCTCCCAGCCACATCGGTCATTCCTACTACAAGTATTACGCGTTTGTTCGTCCGGAAAAGCTGCACAAGGGATGGACCAGAGACCGGATTCTCTCGGCGATTGTCGCCGAAGGGATACCCTGCTTCACAGGGAGTTGCAGCGAGATCTACCTCGAGAAAGCCTTCACCCCGGAACTTCGGCCCGTGGAATGTTTCGCCCTGGCAAAAGAATTGGGAGAGACAAGTCTGATGTTCCTCGTTCATCCCACGCTATCGGAAACCGACATGCGCGATACATGCCAGGCGGTCGCCAAAGTTCTGGATGCGGCCGCCTCTAACGGAGAGGATCGGCATGTTGGTCGACGTATGAGCCTCGAGACAATCAGCTGACATTCAAAAGGAATTGGGTTCAGGCAGCACTTTTGTCAGGAGTGTAGATGATCAATTTCGGGAGGTTCAAATGAAGGGTGTTGTGCTCGCAGGTGGGTCGGGGAGCCGACTCAGTCCGCTCACGCGCGTGACCAATAAACATCTTCTCCCAATCTACGACAAGCCCATGATCTACTATCCGTTACAGACCCTGGTCGAGGCCGGAATTCAGGACATCCTGATCGTGACTGGGGGCAACAACGCGGGAGACTTTCTTCGGCTGCTACGCAACGGGAAAGAGTTTGGCCTAAAGCAACTTAGCTTTGCCTATCAGGAAGGGGAAGGAGGAATTGCGGACGCGTTGCGGCTGGCGGAACCCTTTGCGGCGGGCGAGAAAATCTGCGTGATTCTGGGCGACAACATTCTGGAAAACAGCATACGGGGACCGCTGGAAAAATTCGAAGGGCAGCTGGACGGCGCGCTGATCCTACTGAAGGAAGTGCGAGACCCGGAGAGGTTCGGCGTGCCTGTGTTCGAAGGGAAGCGAATTGTGGGAATTCAGGAAAAGCCCAAAGTTCCAGGGTCGCCCTACGCGGTGATAGGAGTGTATTTCTACGACGGAACGGTGTTCGACCGAGTGCGGAAACTCAGACCTTCGGGGCGCGGAGAGTTTGAAATCACGGACGTAAATAATTCATTTCTTTTCGAAGGGCAACTCAGTTACGACGTCATCGAAGGCGGGTGGACGGACGCGGGAACGTTCGAATCGCTCTGGCGCGCCACGAAGATGGTGCGCGAGAAAGTGCTGCTCGTTGAGGAACTGAGGCTGGCTGCAGCGTCGGCGCGATAGAGGAAAAATCTCACTGTCACTGATCTACGCGGCGCGGGCTACCAATTTGGCAGCGTAAGGGAAACGGCAGAGGTCATGATTCAGGAGGCTGCCCGATGAGGGTTCTTGTCACTGGCGGTGCCGGATTTATTGGCTCCAACTTTATTCGATACGTTCTCGAGACCAGGAAGGATTTTTCGGTCGTCAGCTATGACAAGCTCACTTACGCGGGGAATCTCGCAAATCTTGAATCAGTAGCGAACAATCCCAATTATGGATTTGTGAAAGGCGACATCTGCGATGCAGCCGGCGTAGAAACAGCCATGCGTGGTTGTGATGCTGTCATCCATTTTGCTGCAGAGTCCCACGTCGACAGAAGCATCTACGAGCCAGCTCCGGTAATTCAGACCAACGTCACGGGCACTTTCATTCTGTTGGAAGTGGCGCGCAAAGTTTCCGTGTCCCGGTTTGTGCATGTTTCCACTGACGAAGTGTATGGGGACATTCCGTCAGGGATCTTCGCCGATGAAAAGTTTCCGCTGGAACCGAGCAGCCCGTACTCCGCGTCGAAAGCCGCCTCTGATCTTCTGGTTCGGTCGTACGTCCGCACTTACAAGTTCCCCGCGGTGATCACTCGGTCGTCCAATAACTACGGCCCATATCAGTTCCCCGAAAAATTTGTGCCACTCATGATCACAAACGCGATAAGCGATAAGGCTCTGCCTGTCTATGGCGACGGCAGGCAGCAACGAGATTGGCTGCACGTCGAGGACAACTGCCGAGGGATTCTTTCAGTCCTGGAGAAAGGCAAAATCGGAGAGGTTTACAACATTGGGGGACTAGATCTCGATGAAAACCTAACGTTGGTACGCCGCATCCTCAATCTGACTGGGAAGCCCGAAAGCTTGGTGTCCTATGTGCAGGATCGCCCGGGTCACGACCGCCGTTATGCACTGAACTGCGAGAAAATAGAAACCGAGCTAGGCTGGAGTCCCGCCATCTCTCTGGAAGATGGCCTTCGCCGAACCATTGAATGGTATAAGAGCAATTTGCAATGGGTCGCTGGTGTTCGTAATGGAGAGTACCTTTCGTATTACGAAAAGTATTACGAAAATCGGGAGACTTCTCTTCGTGCGATTGCCCGATCCGGATCAGCAGCTTCTAATTGACCTCTTAGCTCTAACTTTAAACTTACTGCAAATGTGCGAACAAGCGAGCATCGGAGTTAATGCAACGAATCGAGACATCCCTTCCTGGCGTGTTTGAGCTGCGACCCGTCGTCCATCGCGACACGCGCGGCTTTTTCATTGAAACCTACCACAAAGAGAAGTTCGCCGACCTCGGGATCGCGGATGCTTTCGTTCAGGACAACCATTCACGCTCTGTAAAAACGACGTTGCGCGGTCTTCATTACCAATTGCCCCACCCACAAGCGAAACTCTGCCGTGTCGTCGAAGGCCAAGCGCTAGACGTTGCCGTTGACATTCGAGTCGGCTCACCTACCTTCGGAAAATGGACGAGCGTGCTTCTTTCCGCGAAAGAGCAGAATCAGATTTATGTTCCCATTGGGTTCGCTCACGGGTTCTTAACCCTCACGGACACCGTTCATTTCCTGTACAAATGCAGCGACTACTACAATCCGGCAGACGAGCGTGGCATCGCCTGGAATGATCCAGACCTCAAGATATGCTGGGGTGTGAGCTCTCCGATTGTTTCCGAGAAGGACGCAAGGTATCCCGTGCTCGCCCAAGTTCCTAGCGAACTCCTACCTGGGTATTCGGGGAAATGAAACCCGTAATCTTGCTGACCGGGAAGAACGGCCAAGTTGGCGGAGAACTTTTGCGTTTCTTGCCCCAAGTGGGCGAAGTGATTGCGTTTGGCCACGATCAATTGGATCTTTCGAATCCTTCTGATATTCGCCGGACAATACGAGATGTCCAGCCGCAGCTTATCGTTAATGCCGCCGCATATACAGCTGTCGACCAAGCGGAAACAGACGAGGCGACGGCGCAAGCCGTCAACGCCGAAGCCCCTGGATTGATGGCTGAGGAAGCAAAGAAAATTGGTGCGGTTCTGGTTCACTACTCGACCGACTACGTGTTCGACGGAACTAAGAAAACACCCTATGATGAGATGGATTCTGCAAATCCCTTGAACGTATATGGGAAAACCAAATTTGCCGGTGAGCAAGCCATTCGCTGTTCAGGTTTACCTCATCTGATATTCCGGACAGGCTGGGTGTATGCCAGACAAGGCCGCAATTTCCTTCTGACGATTTTGCGCCTCGCAACTGAACGGGAAGAGTTACGAATTGTAATTGATCAGATCGGAGCGCCAACCTGCGCGTCGGAAGTGGCGGCTGCCACCGCCAAGATCTTGACGAGCATGCGTGACAGCAATGACAGAGATTTTGTTTTCTCCGAGGTTAGTGGAACCTACCATATGAGCGCGGCGGGGCAAACGACATGGTATGACTTTGCCAAAACCATACTTGAGAAAGCAGAAGCTACATCACACATTCTAGAGTGGTTCGCTGCGGCTACCAAGGAACGCCCTTTGATTGCACGCCGTTTAATCCCAATCTCCACGAAAGAATTTGGATCTCCCACGCACCGCCCCGCTTATTCAATTCTTTCAAACTCCCGGCTGATTCAGACCTTAGGGGTTGCACTACCAGACTGGCAGGCTCAACTGCAATGCTGTTTTGTTCCCGATAGTATTACGACCAATCGTGGTGCTGATTAGATCCGGTTTACGCCGCCCGTCTCTGGAGGCATCTCTTCCTCCCTGACCGAGTTTTCAACACTCCGCAGAAACTGTTATATAGCGTTTCTACCGGCGCCTTCCGTGACATTTGCCATGACAACCGGCGCAAAGCGCAATCAAGTTCTGCATCACGTCGCCGCCGAGTTGGCTTCTGTGTTTCATGTGATGGACCTCCAAGCGTTTCATGGAACCGCACTCTTGGCACCGCCAGCCATCTCTCTCCAAAACGTGGATTCGGAGTTTTTTGTATTCTTCCGGGCTCAGTTCATGCCTGGGTTGCTTTTGACGTACACGCATCGGATTCATTGAGCTTTGCATAATCAAATCTATTGTTGCGTCTCTCCCAGCTTGGCACCCGCTAGAAAATCAGCGCAGATCATCTCCAGGCAGAAACCCCTTGACTTGTCTGAGCCGAGCATCAGTCCAGCAGTTTCGAGTGCCTCTTCGATCACAGGCAGTTGGCTTTTGTACACCTTGAAGTAAAGGATCTCGTGTGGCTCGGTCTCCTGCCCGGTCAGGTGCCGCTCGACCTCCTGCTTGAATTCCTCCCTGGGCAGCGAGCCCGCCTTGTGCACCCAGGGTGCACAATCGAACTTCTCCCCTTCCCTCTGGGCCACCTTCACCAGCTCCCTCGCCTTGGTCCAGCCCATCAACCTTAGTTCCGGTTTCGAAATCCGCGGTAGATGCTCGTGGATCGCCATCAAGTAATAGGCTTTTCGCCGCGATTCCGGGAAACGCTTTACGAGAAATTCGTCGAATGACTTCAACCTCTCTAACCTCCAGTACTGCTTCGACCTGACCTCGCATAAATACTCTCCAAGTTCGACAAACCGCGCGTCCTTTTCTTGCTCTTTCGTCTTCTCCCAACACAAGATCTCATCGATCTTGCCCAAGACGAAGACCGCCCGCCGACGATTCAATTCCGGCGCCACGGCAGTTCCTCCGTTAGTCCCCAAGCTCGTCAAGCCAATCAAGGTCGCTCGCTCCTGCTTTACGCACGAGATTCGTGTCGACTAACGGCTGGTTGTTCAGGCAAAGCCCCAGATGCGGGCAACTCACGCAACCGTTTTGTGGAAACCGGATACCGCTGTGCGAAGCAAACTGAGCCGCTTCGATCTGGTCGATCGTTGTCTCTACAAGCAGCTCGAACTCCTGGCGCTGCTCTTTTGAGATCGTCGCTCTCAAATATTGAATTTCGGGAGCATGCTTCCGCACGAATACAACCAGTGCTACTTCCGGGATCCCACTGATCCACGAATAACAGATGAGTTGCGGATCGAGCGAAAGTAATCCCTCGGGTTCCGTTGAATAGCGACTGGTTGTGGTTTTCCAGTCGATCAGGCAGTGCTGGCCATCGATGTCCCCTACGGCGTCAAGATAGGCAACGAATTCGCTCCCACCAGACAGTGTCCGAAGCATTTTGATTTGCAGATTTTTCTTTGGACTGTGAATCCGAACGCGATTGTCCCGTGCAAATGTTTCGAGTAAATGGACCCCTTGGTGGAAGAGCCGATCCCAGGACTCTCCCTTGCGGAATTCAAAGGAAGCATCGCGGTATGCATCCCATTCTTTGAAAAGCGCAGCAGCACTATCTTCCTTACAGAAGTAAGCACTCAGAGCCTTTTCGAAACAGCGACCGAAAACCATCGCCGCCCGTGTTTCTTTTTCCCGCCACCCTTCCAGGTAGCGGTAGCTGCGAGGGCAGCGAAGGTACTGGCTGATTTGCGTGTAGCTATAGACATCGCTGCCACCCTGCCCATCGCCGTGCGCCAGTGAGGTGCATTCGAGTGCCTCCCAGTCCGCCTCGGGGCGAAGGCATCCAGGTTTTGGTAAGATCGCCCGTTCAGAGTTGTATAAGAGGTCCGGACAACCCCACGAAGATAGCGCAGTGCTTTTTCATCGACTTGGTCATCTTTGAGCAGCTGCGCGTCGTAGCCAAAATCGCGAAGAAACCCATTGAGTTTCCTATTTCGGTGCAATACAACCGTCCGGAGAAGAGGCGGGTTTCGAAGGGTTTCGGTTCCAAAACAACAAATCGGATCTCTACGAATGGCTTCTGTGGATGGAGGATTCAGCGATTTTTGGGATGGAGCTGTTCAGAAACCCGAGAAGCGCCGGGGGTGACGGTTGTCAGCAGTGACGCGGGTTCGGCTGTTTGTCTTGCAGGGCTGTCGGATATGTAATACACTGAATTCATGAAGACTCTCACGGTACGATTGCCCGAGCCCTTGGTGGCAGACATCGAGGCGGAATCGCGCGGGCGCAAGATCTCGAAGTCCGATGTGGTACGCGAAAGGCTCGAGCGTGCTCCCCGCAAGCGGCGGCGCACTACGTCCCTCAATGCCATCGCCGATCTCATCGGCTCCGTGGATGGCTTACCGACCGACCTCACTGCCCGCAAGAAGGAGTATTTGCAAGACATGGGTTATGGCCAAAAACGTTCTCGTTGATGCTGGATTTGTGGTGGCGCTGCTTAGCAGCCGCGACAATCACCACGAATGGGCTGTGACCCAAGCCTCCGAATTGCCTCCACCTTGGTCCACGTGCGAAGCCGTTCTATCCGAGTCCTTCCACCTTCTCGGAGGACTTGGCGCACGCAATCTCGGCGCACTGCTTCGCCGCCGTGCTCTGCTGGTCGCCTTCGAACTCGCCGACAGCGTAGAACCCGTTGTGAGATTGATCGAAAAGTACTCGGACGTTCCGATGAGCCTCGCCCACGCATGCCTGGTTCGCATGACCGAAACGCTTGCTGATCCCGTCATTCTGACGACCGACCAGGATTTCCGGGTCTACCGCCGCCATAGTCGCCAGGTAGTTCCTTGTATGACACCTGAATGATCTTTGTTGATCTTTGCCAGAGGCCCATTCTTCGGCGAAGTTAAGTATCGGCTTTGGGCCAACTTGGCTGCTGCTACGGCGGGATTGAGAAACGACCCAAGAGTTTCGGGTCCACGGGCGGAGCCAACAGTTGTGACGGGCCGTGAACATCGTGAACGTTCCAGTGCTCGTACACAGCAAGCCTCGAGCGGTCTTTCCGCCGAACGCTTAGCCAGCTCGAAGGCCTGCAACGGATGCGGTTGGGCCAACCGGTCCTGCCGAAACTCGAGGTGCACCATTCGACGTTCTGATAATTAAGTGGTCAATTCAATGTTGACTAATTATAACGTATTCGAAAGGCATGGCATACGGATGATTCACATGATCGCTCCTCACAAGGATGAGATCACCGAACAGCTGACGCGATCATCGAGGGGCGCTGTTGAGTGCCTCGGTGTCAGTGCGAATGAGCTGAGGATAGCGCTCAAGTGAGGACCGCCTGGCGTCACGCCATTCCTGTGCCTCTGCTTGCTCTTTCCGGGCGGTTGCGATCTGCGGTTGTACAGCTTCGAGTGCCGGGCCGCCTGGAATCTTTCGGATGCTGATGAAATGGTCCGGGTCGAGCGCCCGCATCCAGACTTCGCGCGGCTTGTTGAGTTCTCTTCCTAACATTTCGGCTGCGAGACCCTTCAGTGCGGTCACCACTCGTTCGGGAGAGTACTCACGGCCAACGGCGCGGACGGCCGCGCCTACCAGATGGTGGGCCGTCCGGAAGCTGATGCCTTCTTCCCGGACGAGAGTATCTGCCAACTCCGTAACGCAAAGAAAACTCCCGTGAGCTCGGAAGCGCATCCGCTCGCGATCCACTTCGGCGTGGCTCATAGTGCCGGAGAAAAGGCGGAGCGCGCGAACGGCATCGGCGCACATGGAAAACGCCATCGGTTGTAGGTCATCCTCACTGTCCACGATGTCCCCGAAGGGAGTATTGTGCGCGCAACTGAGCACGGCCTGGGCCTGGCTGAATGCCTTGCTCGCCAGGATGCGCACGTGTTCCAAAGCCACAGGATTTCGTTTCTGCGGCATGATGCTGCTGATCTGGATGTAAGCGTCGCTCAAGCGCAGAAAACCGAACTCTTCTGTGCACCACAACAGCAAGTCCTGCACGAGTTTTCCCAGGTTGAGCGTCAGCACGGCGACGGCGGAGGCCGCTTCTAGAAGGTAATCGATCGCCGCGATGGCGCCGTAGGAATTTACCTGCAGTCCCTCAAAGCCCAATAAACGGGCGGTATAATCGCGATCGATTGGAAAGCCAGTCGTCGTAATGGCGCAGGCGCCGAGGGGGTTCCGATTAATGGTGGCAAAAGCGGCGCGCAATCGTTGGATGTCGCGACCCAGGAATTCAACGGCAGCAAGCAAATAGTGAGCCAGCGTGGTCGGCTGAGCCGGCTGCGTGTGCGTGTAGGCGGGCATGATGGTTCCCACGTGTGAGGCAGCGAGATCGATCAGCACCTGATGAGCGTCCACGGTTTCTTCCGCAATTCGCAGGATTTCGCGACGCAGACACATGCGGTACATCGTAAGATCGATGTCGTTGCGGCTGCGTGCGGTGTGGATCTTGCCCGCCACCTCTTCGCCGCAAGCTTGCACCAACAGTTCCTGGACGTGAAAGAACAGGTCCTCGCTGCGGCCGTCGTAGCGCGTCGCCAGAATCTTGGGACGATCGAGACGGGCGATCGCTTCAAGGCACAGACGGGCATCCGCCGTCGGAATAATGTTTTGGCGGGCGAGCATTAAGGTGTGAGCAGAGTGGATTTCGAGCAGCGCGTCCAGAAAATACTTCTTGGCATCTTCGAAGTTCACGGCCAGAACGGTTTCAGCATAGACGGGAGCGGGAAAGCGTTCGGAAGACTTGGACGGCGTTTCGGAGCGGTGGTCCAGTTCATTCAATGGGCGCGCCCCTCCACTAAGGAAAACACAGAACTATCAGCCGCTGGGCGCTTGGCGGCAGCAGCTAAGGAGAGAGTCATCCCGCAGTTCTCCTCTTCGGTTCGCGCGCGCATGAGTCTAGCAGCGGCACCAAAAAACATAGCGTGACCTTACCATCTAACTCCCAATCCGAAATTGAGAATTCGGCCCTGGAGGACGGTGGCAGAGGGCGTGCCGAAGAGCGCTGGAAGACCGGTGACTTGTCCACAATGTGTGGGATCCAAGGTAAAGCCATTGCCAGTCTTGGGGCAGCCCGTGGCATCTACAAGGACCCCACCTGTTTTCAGGCTTGTGACATTAGGGTGATTGAAAACATTAGTGGCTTCGGTCAAAAACTGGGCCCGGAATCGTTCTTTCAGGGTAAAGAGCGTTCTCGTATAGCGGAGGTCAAATTGATAAACGTTCGGGCCGCGGAGGGTGTTGCGTCCAAATCCGAGCGGTCGAGTGATGCTGGTCACGAGTGAGTCACCGTTGAGGTTGGCGTTTGCAGTGACGTTCTGTTCATCGCCGGAGGCGATGTTCGTCAGCATGGCCAACTCGTTGTCATTCAGCACGCGGTTCACCGATGAGTTCTCGACCTTCAGGCGAGGCGACCACACCACGCTTGCCGTGAAGGATTGTGGCCGATTGATGTAGCTGTTGCTGCGATCGCGGAGGCGATTGGTCGCATCTTCGACGTACACGAGGTTTTGCTCAAAGCCGTTGACGTCAGGAGCATCGCTGATGGTATGCGAATAGATGTACGCTGCGCTTGCCACCAGGCCGCGTGAGAAGCGGTGTTCGTAGTTGACCTCCAGCGCGTTATAGGTCGAGCTAGTGCCAACGTCCTGTAATGTCACGTTGTTGAAGGCCGGGTTTGCACGCGTTCCCGCATTCACCCTTGGGTCGAACACAGGTCGCCCATCAAGTAGCGAGCCCAGCGGATTAATGAGATTGATGTTGTGCAGCCACTGCAATTGCCGCCCGCCCGTGTTCACATAGGCGAACGTCAATGCATCATTCTTAGAAAGCTCACGCGATACCTGGAGGGTTGTGGTCATCGCGTAGGCATTCTTGAAATTCGGCGTAACCGTGAACACTGATGGAGTCGCTGGAGCAGTCGCTGTAGTCAATGGCTGCGGGAAAGAAGGAGCCCCGGGTGAAGTGGGAAACAACGACGCGTTGAACGACCGGCCGGAACCGTCGTTAGAAAGCGCGTTGAACCACAGATTGGTCGGTGGCGCGTCGTAAAACATCCCCCACGATGCGCGTACCACGGTCTTGCTCCCGACTCTCCAGGCCAGGCCTAAGCGCGGCGAGACATCGCCGGCCGGATTGTGGAAGTCCCGCGAGAATGGGAAAGGGGCCGCCCCGTTCGGCGAAGGAGACAAAAAGCGATCGTAGCGAATCCCGTAGGTGACAAGCAAAGACGGCCGTATCTGCCAGTTATCCTGCCCAAAGAAATTGAAGAAATTGGAAATATAGGCCACGCGCGTGTTGCCGATCAAAGCATTTACCGTGTCATAGGACTTTGGGTTCGCACCGCTCACAGCGGCCTGGTACGCAGCGACCGAAGCGAAGACGTACTGCGTGAAACTGTCGCCCTGCTGCACGTCGATGATGCGCGAATAGCCGAACCCCGCTTTAAAAGTGTGGGGGCCGCGGATGTAGGTGAGATTGTCGTTCCAGCTTGGGATTTTTTCCGCAAACACATCGCCCGTGGAGACGCTTCCGCCAAAATTAGCTATCCCAGAGATGGTAATCGCGGGCTGAGCCCCCGTCAGCGCACCCGCAATGTGCTTCTCATTCCGGTAGGGATAGGAGAAGCGAAACTCGTTGACCATCTGCGGTGATATCGTACTCACCCATTGTAGTCCGCCAACGTGTGCGCGGTCCCGGAAGTCAGCCTCAGCGGAAATCAGGTTCATCCCTCCCACCGCGGTGTTGAAGGGATACTCGTTCCGGAAGTAATTGACGCGAGCGAAGACGCGGTTCTTTTGATTGATATCCCAATCCCCCCGGACATCCAGAAACTGCGCATGCTGCACGGAAGGCGCAGTCCCAAACTGGGAGGTGGGAATGCCGAGAGGCACGAGCGTAGCCTGGCTTGCCGTAATTGCGACAGGTAGCGCCCGGTACAGGTGCTCGTATGCGCCGAAGAGGAAGAGTTTGTCTTTCTTGAGAGGACCCCCAGCATTCATGCCGTAGGAATTCATAAGCAAGTTCGGCTTCGGCTGGCCTGCAGGGAGAAAAAGGGGCCTCGCAGTAGTGTCCACAGGTCCGCGAATCCATTGGAACATTCCGTGGAGATCGTTGGTGCCTGAACCTGTGATGACGTTATAGATGTTTCCTGTGGTGCCGCCAAACTCGGGAGCGAAGCTGTTACTTACGGTCTGGACCTCGCTCACATAAACGGACGAAATCGGGAACAGGCGAAGACCGTAGCGATCACTCTCCGTGTCTACCATCCAATCCATCTGATAGTTGATGCGATCCACGAAGCCATTGGTGTTTAGCGTTCGCGGGATGCCCAGTTCCGGGTTGGGGTGTCCACTGACACCGGGCTGGAACATGATCCAGTTATAAGGGTTCCTCGAGGTCAACGGCAGATTCTGTACCTCATCTTCACTGATCGTTCGGCTGATATTCGTTCGCGCTGGATCAAGTACAGGCGCGCCGCCGATGACTTCGATCGACGTGCTCACCGCACCCAGCTTGAGCGCGCCGTCCACCACTGCTTCACGGCCTGCTTGGAGGACGATTTCAGTGAACTTGAGCGTGGTGAACCCGTCCTTCATTACAGTTACCGTGTATGTTCCGAGCGGAAGGGAGACAATCACATAGTAGCCGTCTTCGCCGGAATCTACGTTGCGCGTATACCCCGTTGCGTTATTAAGGGCCGTGACTCTAGCGCTGGCCACAGGCTGGTCGCTGGGGTCGCTGATGCGACCGCGAATGCTGCCGTTGATCGATTCTGATTGCGCCCAAGTGGCTGGCACGCAGGTTAGGAAGAATAAGGCGAGTGAAGTCACAAAGCTCGAAGTGCAAAAGCAGAAGAAAGGAGACCCGCGTTTTTCATCGCGCATTTTGATCACCCCAGATTTCTTCCCCGGACCCGACTTCGTAAGTGTGTCCCAAGTGTGAAGACTAAACAAGGCCACTCAGCAAAAATTTGACGAGATACTGCGCAAGTTCGTTCCTCTTTAATTGCGAATACCTCAACAGGACGGGGTTTGTTTCGTCAAAGACGCATATAGTCGTCGAAAATTTCGATAATCCGATTCTAGCGAAAATCTATTGCATTGGTGACATGGGAAAGCATTCGCGCGGGAATCTCTACAATCGCTATCGCGAATGGGTGTGTACTTCAAAGAGTTCGGGAGAAGAACAGGCACGTGGAGGACATGCATCCCTCCGGTAGTGCCGATTGAACGTCTTGTGTGAGATCGACCAGGAATCTGGTCGCCTGAGGAAGTATCAACAAGTATGCGCATCTCTCGAGACCACGGGAACCCCGCCTGAAGTTCTGCGTCACAGTGTACCTGATGCCCCGACACTAGATCGTCTGCTCCGCTACGAGACGAGTCTCGAGCGGTCTTTCGACCGGACGTTCAGTCAACTTGAACGCCTTCAACGGATGCGGCTAGGCCAACCAGTCCTGCCAAACTCGAAGTGCACGATTCGACGTCATGAGGATGGCGGATGTTTAGATCATAAAAATATCAATAAACTAAACAAAAATTAAAGCGACCATTCCGCCTCTAACATAGGCAAGAAAGCCACGGAATGACCGGTCCAGTCATCAGTCCCCACAGGATCGAAATTGCGAAACGAACTCCAGTAAGTCCCCAGAATAGATGCACTTAGGCTCCGGCAGATGTGCAAAGAAGCCCATTCTTGCCGTACGTTGTACCTAAGCAAACCATAGCATGGCAACGCGATCCTCTTGTGGGAGCTCGGGAACCATCAGAAGAAAGACTTACCTTGAGCGCAGCATCGACCGGATAGGGGCGCGAACAGACACCAGATTTTTGAAATGACCTTGTTAGCCCTATTTCAGCAGCCTGCTATTGTTTTAGCTACTTCTTCACGTACTTTTTCACATCCATCGTGAATTCCGCGCCATAGATATTTCCCGCCGCATCCGCGGCAACTCCTTCGGATACTGTGGACTCAGCGGAGGGCGGATAGGGCCCAGGGTCGGGCACAAAGTATTTTACCAAGCCGTCCTTGGCGCTACCGATGCGAATGCCCCGTTGACAGCCGGGGTTGTATCCGTAGCCTTGCTCGCCGCCGCGGGATTCCGAGTCAGCGACGTACAGCACATCATTCCTGTCAATGAAAATTCCGCTCGGGCGGCCGAATTGTTTCCACTCGGCAATGAAACGGCCGTCCTGGTCAAAGATCTGGATGCGGTTATTCTGGCGATCGCCCACGAAAAGGCGTCCCCTAGAGTCGAATGCCAAAGTATGCGGACAGTTGAATTCGCCGATCCCCGTCCCTTTCTTTCCCCAAGTTTTGATGAACTTTCCGTACTTATCGAATTTCATGATCCGGGCGTTGGCGGTGGGAGCACGACCGTGGCCGTCGGCAACAAAGATGTCGCCGTTGGGAGCTACGGCAACCTCGGTCGGCTGATCAAATGTGTCTGAACCGGGTCCAGCCGCACCGGCCTTGCCGAGGGTGAGCAAGAGCTTGCCATCCTGGTTGAATTTGAAAACCTGCTGGCCCCTGCCGTCTTTCAAGCCGTTATCGGCAACCCAGAGATTGCCGTCTTTGTCGACGGTAATCTTGTGAGGGCTCACGAACAGCCCATGAGCAAAGCCCTTGAGGAACTTGCCGGAGGGATCGAATTCGAGGACAGGGTCGAGCGGTGAGTCGGCGCAGTTTGTGCCTTGCGATCCGAAGGCGCCACATCGGTCGATAGCCCAGATGTTGCCATCCGTACCGATGGCGATCCCAGCCGTCGATCCCCATTTTCTTCCGTTGGGCAGTTGGCCCCAACTGAGGCCTAGGCGATACGGATTAGGAAGATCGTTGCGAGCACCAAGCGGTGACACTTGGGGCGCTTGCGGGACAGTGGATTGCGTAACGCGTGATGCTCCAGTTCCCACAACTAACGCGGTTGCGATCAGCAGAGACGTGAAGCAATTCACAGGCGAAATCGCCAGAGGTCTGAAGGACATCGGAACCTCTCTTTTTTCCCATTCCATTTACGACCGGGGATTTGCGTTTTTATTGCCGGCCGACCGCCAACTTACAACTGACCGTCGGGGAATGCAATGCTCGCTGACGCCTACCAGTACAGGCGAAACAGCGCCACGCCTTGTCGCGGGAGCGTGAATTCCAGCGTTCCCGTATGCGGCTTTGAGTTATTCATCTGTAGTTCCGGTGGCTCCATTGCTTCGAGCATGCCGTCCTTTTCCAACTGCACTTGTTGGGTTGTCGTCGGCTGCTGTGGGCTGCCCATCTTCCGCCAAACGGCGTAAGCGTTGCTGTGGTCCGGGTCCATACGGAACTGCTCGACACGCATTTTCTGTTCCGGCAGGTCTTCAATCCGCACCCGGATGGCAGCCGGATCCGTCGCGACATCGTCATCGTGATAGTTCCACACCAGGATGTCGAGTTCCTGCGGCCGGCGCGTGGCAATGGCGTTGATGTCCGGCGCGTCCACAACGCCCTCCCGAAGGATAGTGCTCAACGGCTGGGCCCCGTTGCTTTGCACGCTGACCCAATCGCCTCCTAGCATCCCCAGCATGCGAAAGACATTGAGAACCGGCTTGTCCACACCGTTCGTTGCCAGTTCGCGGAAGCCGGCGAAGTACGGCTGATCCTCAAACTCAAAAGCCCAGGTGACAATCCCCTTGAGATTGACACTGTATTTCTGCGCCAGCTCGTAGGTTCGCGCCGTAGCTTCGGCGATCGTGACCCCATATAGCGGTCCGTTGCGGTAACCGTTCTGCGCCCCCTGACAAGCGGCACACCCTTCCGGGTCGCTTTCTCCCAGAAGGATAGGGGTGTTCTTCCACATCGGGAAAGACGCAACGATCTCCATACCGCGATCTACCGCGAGCAGCTGGGTGGCGATGCCCATCCTCACGTGTCCATCCACGAATTTCGGACTGCCCTTGGGATGAAAGCTGATGAAGTCGAGCGGCGCGCCTACTCCTCCGGTGGCAGCGTTCCTACCTCGTGCACAGTGTTCCAGGAACTGGCTCAGGAAAGCGCCGGCTTTTGCGCTTGAGGGACGCGTTGTTTCCGGACCACCAATCCGAGCTGACGGTAGTACTTGCCGTATGGCCGCCGCCGTTACGTCGTAGAGCCGGTTGTATTCTTCGAGAGTGCCGTGCCAGTAGGGGATGTCCGGCTCATTCCAGACTTCCCAGAACCAGTTCTTCACGTTCTCGCCATACCGCCCATGGAGGTGGCGGACCCACGCAGTGATGAGCGTGCGCCATTTGTCGTAATCGCGCGGCGGATACGACCAGCCAGTGAACACATCGCCGCGCGGGAAATCATGCCGGTAAGGTTGCGGATGAGTCGAGAGCGCCTCCGGCATGAAGCCGACCTCCACCAGCGGCTGGACGCCATTTCGCGTGAGCGCATCAAAAATGCGATCCGTGATGGTCCAGTCGTACACCGGCGTGCCGTCCGACAGTTCCGTGTAGACATTCGTCGATCCCCATTTCAACGACCCTTCGCCGGTGCCGGTAGTCAGCAGATTGTGAGCACGAAAGTAGACCGGCACAGGGCTCAGAGCGGCCAGTTCGTGGAGCAATTTCTCGCCGTTGCGCGCATAAACGTAGTTGGGCTCATCGGCCCCCCAATAATTCCATACGGGCTGGTATCTGCCGGTTGTCTGGTTGGCGTGGACTGTGATCAGGACCGGTTCGGCGCCTGAGGCGGGAAAATGCCCCGCACACGCAAATATAATGAGCGCCATTACGGCGTTTCGAAGCGAGCGCGGATGCAGGGTTAGTACCAAAACAGACGCCATGAGACCTCCGAGGTAATGTTCAGCCAATTGGCCGCTGGCCATGCTGAGTTTCTGTCTAGGCAGCTTCTTGCGCGCATCAAATTTTCTGCACGCATGGCTTGAAGGAACTGAGTTTCCTGGATGTTCAGCGCAGCAGTGCCGAGGCACACGATAACACGGGCCTATCACGCTATGGCACTTCTTGGAAAACCAACCGGGGCCGACCGACCAAACCAGAAGGCAAGGGCTGCAAGTTCTCCATGTCTTGCGGAACCGCGCGCTGTCCATACTTGCTGTTAAGCAGCCTGTAATCCGGGAGTGAGTGGCCTGCAAGAGCATTGATAGCCAGATTTCCAACGACGATTTTCAGATGATTTTCTCCGGAGTGGAGCATGCCTGAAATGTCCAATTCAAAGGGAGGCTTCCAGATCGAGCCCGCAAACTCGTCGTTCACGAAAACTTGCCCGGCTTCACGAACGGGACTTTCCAGCCAGGCGCGCATGCGCGGGCGGCCGGCTTGCGGCCGTTCGACAACTGTTCCCGGACCGAAGTCGAGGTACACGCGAGTTCTCGGGTTTAGAGTCTTTGGGGAAACGGTGATATTTTTCTCGTAGACGGCCCTGCCGGAATAAAACCGCGTCTCTTCGTCATCCGTCCAGGAGTGCAGTTTATCCATATGAAGGATTCGGCCAAGCTCTGAAAAATTGACAGTCCAATCGGTTCCCAGGTCGAGCACGTCGCGAGGGGGTACTGACATAGAAGTCTTTGGTTTAGATTGAGCAGCGACGTTGGCATTACCAGCAGAAAAGACAATGACCCGTGATTCGTAGGGCTGCAAATTCAGTTCGAGCACCGGGTTTGTGTTGGCTGGCGAGATATCCCCGGAAGAAGGGTCCCACCATTCTGCATGGGGTTCCGAGGCGCGAAATGTAGCGGTTGCGGAAATGGGCCGGTTGCTTGTATTCGCCAGGAAGTAGATTTCGGCAGAGGGCAATTTGCGATGCACGAAGCCGATTTCCGGCGTCGGAGAAAAAGTCTTGAAGTCAGGCTTGCCTTGCTGCACCAGCACTTTGCCAAGTTGGCTTTCATCAGAAATAAGAAGACCTTTTCCGCTTGAAGGGTGGAACAAAACCTGCGAGATTTGGCGGACTTGAGGAGTATCTGCTTCCGACTCCAGCAAGCCGGGAGCCCGCGAAGGGAGATTCCGGAGAGCAATCACGATGCCGCCAGTGCGTGCGTACGTCTCGATCTGGCGATAGGTCGCCAGGGACAACCGTTCTACACCTGGCAAGACCAGAACCGCATAGGGAATGCCTGTCTTAGCGATCGCTTCCGGGTCGATAAAATCGAAATTGAACCCCGCATCAAGAATTTGGGGAATTACGACCGGTCCAAGCAACCGCTCCATCGATTCGCTGACGGAGTCCTTCCCAACTGTGAATTGTGCCCAGGCATCATCCGTGGGCAACAGGAGGGCGACATCATTCGGGGGCTTGCCTTGGCGGAGTACATAGCTGATCCTTTGCAGATAGCGCGTAACGTCCGGCATAACTGGCCACCACGGATTGTGATCATTGAGCGCCCCGGCAGCGTAGAATGCCCATCCCGGCTCGCCAGCCTCTTTCGGCGAATACGGCCATCCGTGCCCGACAAGCTGATTGACTCCTTGCAGAAAAAACAAGTCGGCTTCCGCTTTCATATCGAGTGGTGTGGCTCGAAAGGCGGGAGAATGCAGCCACGTCCAGGTTTCAGCGGAAGTAATATTCCCTCCCAGAAGGTGGTTCGCCGATGAGGCCCAACGGGTAGTTGAGAAACTTCGCCATTGTGTGCCTTCGCCTTCCGGCAGATCCACCAAAGCATTACTGGACAGCGTAACAGCGGGGATCCCGTATGTCTGAGAACGAAAACGTGTCTTGTGCTGGGCCGCCCACTCTCGAATTGGAGCGAGATAACGCTCATCAATCAGTTCGGTAAGCGTCTTACCCCAATCATGGCGGATGTCCGAAGTCTTCGGACCGATGTCTTGCACCAGGGCTGGCAAGTACGGTGTTAAATCATAGCCACGGCGCTGGTAGAATTGTCGCAGCAGGTCGCTGGTCCAGTCCGAACCATACACTTCCAGGCTGTCGCTGAAGACGGAATAGGGCGGAACATCTCCAAAGGCTTGGATCAGGCGGTCTCCGACGGCGTGAAGATGATTCTCGATTGCTGCGCGGTCAAAGTGATCGAGAACGAACCCTTCGGCGCCAATAGCGGGCCGCTTGACCATCATCCCTGTCCGGCTTGCGATGAAGAACAGGAGGACGTGCGGGCCAGTAAGGTTCCTTGCAAGGCGCAGCCGGCCATTTTGAATCTCGAAGACCTGCCGCGCTTCGGAAGCGGAGAAGTTTTTCGGCTCGCCGGGCGCCAAGAACCCTGCGATCAACCGCTCGCCGGCGCCAATGCTGGGGACGGCTAGTGAATATGCCCCCGGGGGAACAGCCGTCGTTACAATTCGCAGAGCACCAGCCGCCTGTGTTATAGGGATGTGCGGCCCCCCAAAAGGCCAGCCGCTCCCAAGTGTCACGTCTATGCGCAGACCGAGTCTGCGCGCTTCGTCCGCCGCAAAGTGCAGATCATCGATAAATTCATCGGACAGATAGGGGAAGTTGTGGAAGCCGCGTACAGGATCGTCGAGTTCGAGTGGGTAGACGGGCTGAACTTCGACTCCCCCGATTCCCCCTTCCTTCATCTTGCCAAGTTCCCGGGCGAGTTCCGGCTTTGTCACCGCAGGCCCGAACCACCACCAGCGCATCAGGATTCGGCTGTCGTCGGGAGGATTCAAGAAGTTTCGACGCAGGGTCTCCAATTCGGCCGCAGGGCTCAGTGGCCTGGCCGCATACACAAGGAGAACTGCAACGATTGGCAGCAGAGCCAGCAATCTTCGAAGTGTTTTCAAACAGCTCCTCTACCAATGCACTTTGAGCCCAAGTTGCAGAATTCTCGGGTCGAATGCGCTCGGAACGAAGCTCGGCGTAGTCGCGCCGCTCTGGCGTCCAAAGTTGGACGAATTAATGCCCGCCGTTGTGCCGGGACCTCCAATGCTCGGATTAAAATGATTGATAGCGTTAAACGCTTCGAACCGGAATTCAATCTGTTTCTGCTCGTGGATTGGGAAGATCCGGGTAATGGCCATATCCACATTGAACGTCCCCGGTGAACGTAAGAAGTCGCGCCCAACATTTCCGAAACCGAACGTGCCGCTGGGAAAGGCCGCGAAAGCTGCCTTGTTGAAAACCACATAGCACTGAGTTGTCCCCGTTGTATTGCAGGGCTGCCACTGGTTGATATAGAGCGGCTGCCCGGGGACAATGTTGGGCCGGTCATTGCCTTCACCGGTGGCGGAAGTGTCCGTCCCTGTTCGAACGTCAATGGGCCAGCCGGTCTGCGCGCGGATCCCTGGTGCGAGTTGCCAGCCGCCCAAAAGCCAACGCGTTGCTCCCTTCCCGTGGAACGGACTGTCCGCAACCATCGTCGCATTGAAGATGTGGGTGATATCAAAGTTGCAGACGGCATAGTCGGCGCGCGGATTGTTCTGGATCTGGAAGTATGTGCCTCGGAGATCTCCGTTAAAGTCCCCGATGCTCATGCACTTCGAGTACGTGTAGTTGGTATTCAGCGAGAAGCCTTTGCTGAAACGATGGTTCAGGGCGGCGAGAAGGCCATGATAAGTCGAAAAGCCGTTGGGCCATGCAACATCTAGTGTCCCAATAGCACCCGGGTTTTGCGGTGCGCTCGTTCCGCCTGCGGCCAGCGTCAGAAAGCGGCGCGCATTCGCATTCGCTGCATCATTGATCTTGCATGTGCCGCCCGGCGCTGCTGCGCACGCACCTGCCGTCACCTGCGGCGCATTGAGATCATAGGACAGTGGAACGTGGACGCTGCGATTGCCCAGATAGGAAAGCGAGAGCGCCCAGTTGCCGAAGAACTGGCGTTCCCAGCTCAGGTTCCACTGTTGCATGTACATGGGCTTCATGTCCGGCGGCAGCGAAACCCAGAACGAGCCGCCGGGGAAGATGGCGCCCGTTGGCGGAAACGGATTCTGGTTTGCATTTGCAGACCCGCAACCGGCCGCCTGCGAGTAGTTGAGCCACGGATTTGAGAATGTTCCACACCCATTGGCATTGTCAATCTGATTGACGACCGGAGGGTTTGACGCGAGCCTTTGCGAGTACCAAACCATTGCAGAGTCGTAGAAGATTCCATAGCCGGCGCGGATGCTTTGCTTGCCGTTGCCCGAGGGATCCCAGGCGATTCCGATGCGCGGCGCGAAATTCATCAGATGGTTGTTGGTGAATGCCGCCGACACACCCGGGTCTCCGAAGAACAACATGCCTGCTGGCGCATTGGGATACACTGAGCTGTGACGATTCTCGAGGAAAGCGTTCATGTCGAAGGTGCTTCCGCGATGGAACAGGTCGGAAGGCCAGAGCGTAGGCTCCCAGCGCAGACCGACCGTCAACGTCACCTTCCTGCCGAGCCGGATCGTGTCTTGGCTATAGAAACCAGGAATTGTCGAGCGATAAGCCACCTGCTGCGCGCGACTTTGCGTAAATCCCGTACCTCCGCTTCCGTTGTAACGTCCCAGCAGAAAATCGGCGAGCCCGTCACCCGTGAAGCCCCCATTAAAGGAAAAGGTTCCGTTCTCGTCGTATCCCGTTAGCGTGTTGTTCTGAGTGCGAATGACGAGCGCGCCGAAGGCGAAGTGGTGACGCCCACGGATCCAATCCACGTCGTCGGCTTCCGTCCAGGAATTCACGTTGAAATGCCCAGGAGCACACGTTCCGCAACCAACCCCGAAATAGCCGGAGATTGAAAGCAACAGGAAATTCGGGATAGCGACAAACATGTTGCTGCCTAAAGTTGTTGGGTTGATGTCACTCGGGTTCACGCCGCGGTTATCACGGCGGCGTGACGCGGTCACGTGAAAAGAGTTGACGAAGCGGGAACTAAGGGAATAGCTGTCGCCGATAGTGAGGCTTTGCGCTCGTTCCCAGTTGCCTGGCGTTTGAGTCAAAAACAGGTTGTGTATGTCGAACGGCGGCGGGGCCTGGAAATCATCAATAAAATAGCGCCCGTAGAGATTGTGCTTGTTGTTGAAAACGTAGTCGATGCGGCCGATTTCCTGGTTTTCATTATCAATCGCAGGAACAGAATACTTCAATAAGCCGCAAGGGTCCGTCGAAATCGGGGCGTATCCACCGCTAAACAGCTTGACAGAGGTGGAGTCAAATGAGGATGGGTTAGTCTGGTTTCCTGTGAATGGCGCTTTCAAAGTTTTGCCCGTAGTTGTTCCGGTACAGCCAGGGGATTCGAGGGCGGTGAAATCGCCACCCAGCGCGGCAGCAGTCACCGTGTGCGTGCTTGGCGTTCCTGCGGAGTGTTGACGAGTGCCTTGATAACCGGCGAAGAAGAACAGCTTGTCCTTGATGATCTTCCCGCCGACTACACCACCGAACTGATTGCGGAGCAGGTTGTCGGGAGTGGAGCCGCCGCTCGCCGTGAGGAATGAATGCGGAGCGGCGTTAAACACGCCTCCGCGGTAGAACTCAAACACGCTCCCGTGAAAACTGTTTGTTCCGGACTTGGTAATCAGGTTTACGACACCGCCGGGGTGGAGTCCGTTTCTGGCGGGCAAAGAACTGGTCTCTACGCTAAATTCCTGCAGGGCGTCGGGGAAGGGAAAGGGAAGATTGACGCTGGAAAATGTATCATTATTGTCTCCACCGTCGAGGAGATAGTTTGTTCCATTGGCTTGCCCGCCGGCCACAGAGATGGCGACCGAGCTGTAGAAATTCTTACTGCCAACTTCGTCGCCCCCAGGCGCCATCATCGACGCGCCCGAAATCAGAACGAGCTGTGTGACATAGCGGCCGTTCAAGGGAAGCTCCGAGATGCGCTGCGAGTCCACCACGTTCGAGACCGAAGCGTTCTCAGTCTGGATCAGAGCGGCAGCCGCTTTCACCTCCACCGTTTCCGACACCGAGCCGACCGCAAGAACCGCGTTGAGCGTTACGTGGTCGTTCACCTGCAACACAATTCCTGTTTGGCTGTAACTCTTGAACCCCTCTTTCTTGACTTCAAGCTGATAGGGCCCAACTGGCAGTCCCGGTAGAACGTACTCTCCCTGTTGATCGGTGGCAGCCGTGTGCGCGATGTTGCGCTGGGTCTCGATCATCCTGACCTCCGCTCCAGCCACAGCCGCTCCCGTGCCATCAGTGACTCGCCCGGACACCTGAGCGACGTTTACCTGCTGCGCTCTGACATTCGGGGACCAGAGGCCAAGCAATGCAGCGTATCCGGCCACACAAATCGTTCCGAAGAGAGCCGTACGGGGCATTTTTGATCTCCTTTTGACGGACACACTAACTTGCCGTTCCGTCGGAAGGCCGAAATCAATGCAAATAAGGACATCCCTCGCACAAGACTCTAGTCCCCTGCCGGAGCGGGCGCCAAGCGATTCGAGACGAGCCCAAGGCGTTCCTCAGTGCAAAACTGCTCCCGAAGTCCCAGTTGACTGCCGTATCCTGAAGCAATTGGACTTAGTGAAAGATCATCTTTGGCTGGTATTACGACGCGCGCTCCGCCCATAAAGTAGCTCGTTTCGCTCCACAAAACGGTCAATTGAAGAACTTGCAGTAACGGAGGGTCGATAGGAATCCGCTAATGCAGCAGCGCAAGGTAGTTGCCATAACCAACGATGGCAGTCGACCCGATCAGCAGGGCAAGAGCGAAGAAAAGGCACCAACCTGCGCGGACTCCCGCTCCTTTCCACTCTTTCAAGCTGATCCCCCATAGGCTGCTGAAGATGATGATGCTAGCCATGTGGAGCGTCCAACTGGAAAACTTGTATCTGCCCATTTGTGTTTCGCCCATCGTGTAGAAAAAAAACTGGAAATACCAGGTCGTGCCGGCCAAGGCGCAGAACAAATAGTTCGCCAACATGGGGACTCGGACCAGATGTTGCTTTGTTGTGGGAGGTTCGGCCGCGGGAATCACGGACCTTGGTTCGAAATCTACTTTTATGGAGGAATGCACGTGCTCGACCACTTGTCGACTAGGAGTATCGAGGGCTGTTTCGACTGGATCAAGTGATCGCGACTGTGAACGGAAATACTGGTATCCGGTCTTGTTCCGGATATTGAGGATCACACACCAGATGAAATTTGTGGTGAAGCCGCCAATCAAAATCACAACCAGCACTGGCAATCCCTGCCAGAGAACCGGTGTGCCATGCTTCAACGTTAGTGATTTGATGGGATCTCCCGCCGCCAACCCGTAGGCGAAGCAGGCGCTCATGACTCCGGACAGCGTGGCTACAGCAACTCCCTTTTTCAGGTTAAATTCGTTGATTGCGGCCTTCTGCTGTTCGGGCGACATGGTCCGTTCTTTGTAAACGCCTGCCAATCCGGCAAGGGCAATACCAACCAGGCAGACAACAATTCCCAAAAGAATCACTCGCCCCGAGTTTGTCCCCAGGACCTGTGTCATGAACTCACCACGAAAAATCGGCGGCATCAGCGTTCCAAATGCAGCACAGAGGCCTAGAACAACCGCCATGCCGAGCGACAGCCCCAGATAACGCATCGTCAATCCGAACGTCAAGCCGCCAATTCCCCAGAGCAGGCCAAAGAAAAAAGTCCAGAAGAGCGTGATTTTGGGACTCTCGGAGAGAACTGCTCCCAAATCTTTGGTGATGAGCAGACCCAGGAGCCAGGGCGCAATGATCCAACTGAATATGCCGCCTGCAAGCCAAAATGTTTCCCACGCCCAATGTTTCACGCCGCGATAAGGCACATAGAAGCTGCCGGACGCGAGACCACCGAGCCAGTGCAGAAACACTCCCAGGGCAGGATTTGGAGTCATTTCGTCATCAAGTGCGAACTACAAATGAAATACTTCTTCCAACGGAACCATCATACGATCCGGCAAAACGCCCTCAGGCTGCACGAAAAACCCAGCCATTTCGCGCTGCCAGCGTTCATTTACTTCTCGTTTGGCCATCTCCGCACGCGCACGTTCGAAATCCGTGGTTTCCAAATAACCGACGAGCAACCCGTCGGGCCGGAGAAACAGTGAGTAGTTGTTCCAACCGGCTTCGCGCAGTGCAGCCTGCATCTCGGGCCAAACAACACGATGGCGTTGTTTGTACTCCTCGAGACGATCCGGCTTCACCAGCAGCACAAAACACACGCGCTTCATGACGTCCCCGCCTATCGTAGGAATGCTTCGGACAACCCGCCATCCACAGGAATCAAATGACCGGTAGTTTTCGCGCTCTGGTCACTTGCCAGCCACACAATCGCATTTGCACAGTCTTGGGGAAGAATCGGCTGCTTAGTCAATGTGCGCTGAGCATAGAACTCCGCTAGTTTGGCGCGCAACTCTATCGTGGATTCCGACTCCGAGAACCCCATTCCATATTTCTGAAGTGACTGGATCACTCGATCGCGGGGGAACATTGTCGATCCGGCCACCACCGTTGCGGGAGCAATTCCGTTCACTCTGACGTGCGGTCCAAGTCGAATCGCCAGCTCGCGGATCAGATGGTTCAACGCAGCCTTGCTCGTGTCGTAGGCTTCGCTTTCCTTCTTGGGAACCACGGCATTTGCTGAGCCCGTCAGAACCAGAGTCGCTGGCAGATTTTGGTCTTTGAATACCCATTCGCTTTCGCGGGCCAGAAGATAATTTCCCGTCACGTTCACTGAAAACGTTCTTGTCCATTGGGCGGGCGTCAATTGGCCATCCGCTTCCGGGACAGGATAAACCGCCGCGGTGTTCACAATGCCGTCGATTCCGCCGAACTTAAAGACCGTGAATTTGATCGCCTCCGCCAAGCTCTCGGGCGAGCCAAGATCGACCGCCGTGTGCGCCACGAATTCGGGAGCGGCAATCCCGCCAGCTTCTTCCGCCGCGTTCTTGGCGCCAAGATTGTCAGCGTCCGCGATTACGATGTGCGCGCCCCTCTGGGCAAGCAGCAGGGCTGTCTTTCGACCTATTCCACTGGCGCCACCAATCACCAGCAATATCTTGCGACTAAATTCCGATTCGGGAGGCATGCGCTGCAGCTTGGCCTCTTCGAGTGCCCAGTACTCAATACGAAACGCTTCGGAACGAGGGAGGGCAACATAATTGTGGAATTGCTCAAAGCCGGTAGATTGTTCCGCACGGCGCGCCTGCGGCAGAGGATGAATGGTTTCCCCGTCTTCGAGGGTATTTGCACCGGCCATTACGTGAATTGCATTGATGAAGAACTCTGTCGCGATGCGGGCTTCCTTCTTGTTCTTGCCAAATCCGAACAATCCGAGGCCCGGCACGATTACCACGGAAGGATTGGAATCACGCAATTGTGGGGAGTCGGACGTCGCCCATTTGTCATAATATTGCCTATAATCGGCCCGATATTCCACGACCTGTTCTTGAATGCGCATCTTCAAGATATGGAAGTCCTCGTTGGCAGGATTCCACCGAAGAAAGAGCGGGCATATCCTGGTTCTCAGAAAGTGGTCTGGACAACTCGTCCCTAGAGCACTGAGTTCTCTCGACCACTTCGAGCCAGCAAAGGTCACAGCGACTTCGTTATCCGAATAGTGAGCGATGACGCGGCGGTTCGACGACAGTGCGCCTCGCAATGCAGGGAGGATTTGCAGCGCGACCTTCTCGCGCTCCGGGAGTGCCGCGTGTTCCAGTCCGCCAAACAGCGGGCCCTTGTTGGCCTGATGTTCGATAATGAATTGACCCATCTGATCAATAGTGCGGATACTGTTCAGGTAGCATTCCCGTTGCGTGCGGCCCCAGGTGAACAAGCCGTGGCTGCCCAGAAGAATGCCTTCGGCACTGGGGTTCTCTCTTACGGCGCGCTCAAGCATCAACGCCAACTCAAAGCCCGGCCGTTGCCAGGGCAGCCAGACGATCGTCCGTCCAAATTTTCGGTTGAACTCTTCCAGTTTCCGCTTTCCATTCGCGCTGGCGGCTAACGCGATGGCCCAGTCGGGATGCAAGTGATCCACGTGCGGGAACGGAAGAAAGGCATGGAGGGCAGTGTCAATGGATGCGGCAACACGGTTTTCGCCGAACGCCGCCAGCGGGTAGTAATGCACCATCTCATCTTCGTGCGCTTCTCCGCGATAGAGCTGCTTGAGTTGTTCGATGCGGTCCAAATAGAGTAGCGCAAAGCCGGATTCTTTAATGGACCCCAGGTCGCCGCCACTGCCTTTGACTGCCAGGACGCGAACCAATTTGCCGCTGAAGGGATCCGGCAGTTCCATTTTTGAACTGGTATTGCCGCCGCCGAAGTTTGTAATGCGGAGATCGGCGCCAAGTAAATTGGAGCGGTAGCGCAAAAGCCCGAGTTGATCCGCTGCCAATTCCCGGGCACCCTCGTCGTTCCACAGATCCTTCAAATGAGCGATTTCCTTGATTTCAGGCATAAATGCACTCGCAGTACTGTTGGAAGCGCTCGGCCTGCCGGTCCCAAATATCGGTCTCACGCGGTTCGAACACTTCCGTAGGGAATGAGCGATCTATGATTTCGCGGACCTCTTGCAAGGAGCTTGCGCCACCGGTCGCTAATATCTGAACAGCAGCGTTGCCCAGGGCGGTCGCTTCGGCGGGTCCAGCCAGCACTTTCGTCCCTGTTGCATCCGCCGTGAGTTGATTTAACAGATGGTTTTTCGATCCGCCGCCGATCACTCGGATTTGCCGAATCTGCTGCCCTGTCAAGTACTCGACATTCTTGATTACGCCTCGATACTTCAGCGCCAGGCTGTCCAGAATCGTCCTGACGTGCGCGCCCGGAGTGGCGGGAGCGATCTGGTGCGTCCTCGCACAGAATTGCTCGATCGCCAGGGGCATGTCGGAAGGGCACAGGAATGTCCCGTCATCCGGATCAATCAAATGAGTGAATGGAGATTCTCTTTCCGCCATTTCCATCAGCTCTTGATAGTTGAACTCGTGCCCCCTCGTGGCCCACGATTGCCGACAGCACTGCAACATCCATAAGCCCATTACGTTTTTCAAGAATCTGGTTGTCCCGTTGACGCCACCTTCGTTGGTGAAGTTCAACTGAAGAGACTCTGGCGTAATGACTGGAGCATCCAGCTCTATGCCAATCAAGGACCACGTCCCCGAGCTCAGAAACGCCGTTCCTTCCCGGGCTCTGATCGCGGTCACTGCGGAACCTGTGTCATGCGAGGCCGGGGCAATGACTGGCGTGCCGGAAAGAAAGCTGCCGCGAGCGAGTTCTGGCAACAACGTTCCTATCACCGAGCCAGGTTCCACGATGCGCGCCGGCAAGTCTAATGGAAACCCCAGCCGGTTGAGCAAATCGCTGGCCCAGTTACGCGTCGCTGGATTCAGCATCTGTGTTGTGCTTGCACTGGTAAATTCACACGCGGCGTTGCCCGTGAGCCAGTAGTGAAACAAGTCCGGAATTGTCAGCAGGTGTTCAGCAGCTTCGAATATTCGAGGCGTCTTCTGCTTTGCAGCGAACAGTTGATACAGCGTATTGATCGGCATGAACTGGATTCCGGTTATCCCGTAGATCTCTTCCTTGCTGACGATTTGAAAGACTTCCTCCATTACGCCATTCGTGCGTGTATCGCGGTAATGGTAAGGATTCTGGAGCAGTTCGCCTCGATCTCCCAAAAGCGCATAGTCAACACCCCAGGCGTCCACGCCGATCCCCTCCAGGTTTGTTTTGTCGAGTTTCGCGAGCGCCTTTCCTACTTCCCACCACAACCGCGCAATATCCCAGTGCAAAGAACCACCGTAAGATACCGGCTCATTTGGAAATCGATGGACTTCCTCAGTCCTGATTGTGCCTGCATGCAAATGCGCCAAAACAGCGCGACCGCTTTCAGCGCCAAAATCGAAGGCCAGATAGGTCTTGGTTGGCCTGCTACTAGGCATAAGAAGAGACGCTCTGTGCGTTTCGTGCTGCCCGCTCCTTGGTAATGCGCAGCAAGTAGCCACTCTCGCGAAATGCGTTCAAGGGGTCCGTGGGCATCCCTTTGGAAGCGCGCCATTCCTGAATCGCGGGTCGTACATCCGTCGCAAAGGCGTCCTGCAATATGGATTCGGCTCCCAGGAGGTCGGCGTCGTTTTGGGCCTCGGCGAGCTTCTTGTGGTCAACGAGTGCTGCCTTTGAATAGAGTTGCTGCGCCATGACTACCGTCTGAATCATGGCCTCAATCTTGTTTTTAAGGTTGTGGCTTTGGTCAATCATATATGCGATGTCAGCCCGTTTTCCCGTCTCCCGCTCGAAAAAGAGAATCTCATTGAAGATCCGGAAAACCTGATAAGGATCGATGGATCCCATGGTCAGATCATCGTCGGCATACCGGCGATCATTGAAGTGAAATCCGCCCAACATGTTCTCCGACAAGAGCCAAGCCACAATTTGCTCGATATTTTGCGATAAATAATGGTGCCCCGTGTCGACTAGAACCTTGGCTCTAGGACCTGCTGCGCGCGCCATCAATAGGGACATGCCCCAATCGGCGAGATCGGTGTGATAAAAAGCCGGCTCGAACGGCTTGTATTCCACTAGCATCCGCTGATAAGGAGCCAGGGCGGCATGAGAGGTTCGTAGGTACTCCTCGAACCACCGCTTTCTTTGGCGGATATTCGCCGTACCCGGATAATTTGACCCGTCCGCAAACCACAAGGAGATATCGCGGCTATTCAGATGCTGGGCGATCTCGATGCTCTCTTTGACATGCCGCAACGCCTGCTCACGGATGGATAGATCGGGATTGCCGAATGATCCGTACTTGTAAACTTGATCTTGAAACAGGTTAGGGTTGATCGAGCCGGGACGGATACCGTAGCGCGCGGCCAGTTTATTCACTTTGTCTGTATTCTGGATTCCTTCGGGAAGGTCCCACAGAACGTGCAGCGCCACAGTAGGGCAAACGCCGGTGAGCAAGTGAACCTGGCCCGCATCGCTGAACTTTTCTTCGGGAGTCGTGGCAGCGGCCGCCTGAGTAAACTTTCCAAAGCGAGTGCCGGTATTTGCGAAACCCCAGGAAGGAATTTCGATGCGGAACTCTTCCAGCGATTGGAATACTCTGTCTGTCTCCTGCGAGCGCATACGATTTTCCGAGAGGGAGCGTACATTTCTGCCGCGCTGTGAGTCACGGTATTTCTCTAGAAAAATGGGTATTTCGCATTGCGCAACGTCGATTTTGCCCTTCTCTCTCTCAAAAGTAGTATGAGCGCAAGAGCTTAGGCCAGGCACTGGGGCTTGGCTTTAAGCCAGGGTCGCCGATAGCTTTGGCTAGATTTCGCTTGGCAAAACGCTCTGACCGGTCTATCTTTCCATGCCTATGGACCGCGATGTCCGTTCTAGGGACGCTTACCTGGTCAAGTCGGTTGTCCACTCCTCCCGGCTGCTTACGGCATTCCGTTCTCCAGGAGAAGCCCTACGTCTTAGAGAAATTGCCTCTCGGAGTGGCCTGCCGAAGACGATGGTGTTTCGGCTGCTCTATACGCTCGAGAAATGCGGCATGGTGGAAAAGGTAGGGGAGAACCTCTATCAGTCGTGCCTTCGGCCTTGGAAGCAAAAACTGTATCGCCTCGGGTATGCCGCACAAGGAGCCGACTATCAATTTTCCAGGGAGGTTTCCGTCAGCCTGCAGCGAGCGGCGGTTGCGGAGGGGATTGAACTGATTTCCCTCGATAACCGCTACAGCGCGAAGATCGCGCAGCACAATGCAGACCTCTTGGTCCGCGAAAAAGTGGACTTGGTCATCGAGTTTCAAACCGACCAGGATGTCGCCCCAATTGTCGCAGCGAAGTACCGCGAAGCTGGCATTCCGTTAATTGCAATTGATATTCCGCATCCGGGCGCCACCTACTACGGCGCGAACAACTACGAGGCTGGTCTGATTGCCGGGCGTTACCTCGGCAGATGGGTAAAGGAAAACTGGTACTCGGAACTGGACGAGATCATCTTGCTTGAGTTGCCTCGCGCCGGAAATTTGCCGCGCATGCGGCTCACAGGGATTCTGGTTGGACTCGGCTCTTTTCTGCCCACGGCGAAGGAATGCCGGATCACGCACCTTGACGGCGACGGCGAATTGGGGCCGAGCTTTGAAGCCGTGCGCAAACACTTGCGTTCGACGCGGGCGCGCCGCCAGTTGGTGGGAGCCATTAATGATCCGAGCGCGCTCGGGGCACTGCGCGCTTTCCAAGAGGCGGGCCGCAGCGAGTGCTGCGCAATCATGGGGCACAATGCTTCCCCCGAAGGAAGAGCTGAGTTGCGCCAGCCAAACACTCGTCTTCTGGGGTCGGTTGCTTTCTTTCCAGAACGCTATGGCGAGGACCTTATTCGCGTCAGCCTGGATATTCTGAACCGGCGGCCAGTCCCCCCAGCGGTGTTTGTGGAACATAAGCTGATAACGCCGCGTACGGTCGATCACTTCTACCCGAATGACAGTCTGACCCAAGGTATGGCCGTTGCCCCTCCTGAGACAGCTTGCCAAGTACGCAGAGCCTACCCGCCTCAACCGTCCGCACCGCAAGTTTAGCGATTCACCCTTTGAGAGACCCTCGCTTTTGATCGGATTGCTGTGCTGCAATGCAAAATGCTAATTCGGCAAATCTTTAATTCAGACGTCCTCATCCTTCGCAGCCTCGTAAGTCATTATTTATATATATGGATCTCCGATGGAAGCACGAAAGCTGCTGTCGGACCGCTTCGGTATTAGCCGCTACGGGAGCAAAATTACAAAACGAACTCTCGCAAATCCCTAAATTAGAGACACTTAGATTTCGCGGATGGTGCTAGGCATCGCTAATTAGACCTGGAAAAGGGAGCCAAGCTCGACCAGATGTCCTTCCAGTAGACAACGAAGCGGTTAGTATCCGGTTGGTGTTGAGCAGGACTGTGGATGATGGAGAAAGGGCCTAAAGAATCGAGCGTGTTTTATCGAACAGCCAGAGCAGAGGCTGCCGAATCGGGAAGTTTCGGATGACCTCGGCCACGGTTGGATCAGGATTGAGCCGTCGCCATAGCTCTAGATAGTCCATCCGTGAAAGACCGAGACCCGCAAAGAGCAGGCTGGGCTGACGCACCGGCCACTGATCAAAATATTGCACATCAGCCGGCAGGGGCCAGCTCGTCTTGGCTGCAATGTAGGGAAACATGTAATCCAATGCCTTTCGCATGCCGCGGCCATCTGGCAATTCAAATTTCCAGAGAGAGTCTCGTCCGATGGAAAGAATGTGGCAAGCGGTGGCAAGTGCGTCGAGATTGAACAACGAATACCCGTAGGGCTTCGTGCGCGCCAGCTCGAGGGGAAAGCTGCCGTTTGGGGCGATCTGATTCCGTACGAGCACAGAAGTAAACCGCTTTCGGCAGAACCTCACAAGCTCAGCGTTTTCGGTATAACGCGCGAACTCCGTCACCTGCAAAACCCAGCAGGTTCCATGATTATTCTTTGCTTCTCGTTCTTCGATACCGTGCGGGGAAGTCGTCAACCAGGTGAGATACTCGGAAAACCAGCGCTTCACCTTATCCCCTACGCCACTCGCAAACGATTTCGAGCCTTCCAGCGCCGCAGCGGCGCGCGCCACCTCAACAAGATGCACAGTATCAATGATTCCAATGCCCCGGCCGGCAGTCCGCCCGTGAATCGCCTGTGCAAATTCGAGATTCGGATTCATACGCGTTGTTTCGTCAACAAACCAGGCACGTACATGCGCTGCAGCGTGTGCCGCATGGCTTTCCTCTTTGGTGATCAGCCACGCCGCGGAGAGTGCCGGCATCTGGACACTTAACCGAATGAGCGCGCGGCGGTGATCGGTAAAGTTGTCCGGATTGGTCAAGCCGTCGCGCTGGACGTACGGACCACTAGGATTTGCGGGGTCCGGCCACCAATAGTCGCCTTCGGAAGAATAATCATGCTTACCTCCTGCGCTGCGCGCGGCGGGGAAAGACGTAATTGTGAGTGGTGCCTCCCGCAGGTATCGCCTCGCAGCGCGCAGAATGCGCGCCCGATCGATTGCGGCTACGTCGATCGCAGGACGCCGTGCATCCCTAGCGCCAGGGAAAAGAAGTTTCGGCTTTGCGAGTGTCGACAAGAGTGTCCCGCCCAGAACCTCACAAAACTTCTTCCGTGAAAAATGTCTTTCAGCAGTGATGGTATCTCCTGTTCCCAAGGCAGCCGGCACCCACTCAGTGAGTTTGATAGGGAGTCCAAGACTCAGATGTTAGCCAACGCAGGACGTGCGTGTACTTCGGCGACAAATGAACGGCCTTGCCAACCTCAATTCCTGCCTGAACGCAAACCCTTGCATGCGCTCACTTCGCGATACGAAGCATCACCACGCCGTGGGCGGGCACAGTCACCGAGTATTCCGCTCCACCCAGGTTCAGATCGCTATGAGCCCAGAGATCTCGGGCGTGCGCGGGGGCGGTCTTCAGGCCCAGGTCCGACCAATTGACTGTGCTCTTTTCTGGCGTGCCGCCGCGGTTAAATAATCCAATGGCCTGCGCGCCTTCAGACAGTGGCTTCACCCAGACTTCTTGATCTCCGGATTTCGCAATGCGCCGGCCCTGTTTGCCATCCTTGTCCTGGTCGACGGCGATGACTTCCCGGTTGGTGAGGATCTCCAGGATCGTGGGGGTCATGTTTCGCAAATCGTTTCCGGCGAGCAGAGGCGCAGCCAGAATGGACCACAGGCTCATGTGCGTTCGGTATTCGTCGTCGGTCATGCCGCCGTTGCCGATTTCGAGCATGTCCGGATCGTTCCAATGTCCCGGCGCAGCCCACGCAGCCAGTTCGTCTTGTGAAAAACCGATCTTGGTCATCGAGTCCCAGGTGTCGCGAATGTCTCCCGTAGTACGCCAGGCATTGCCGCCTACCTCGGGTCCCCACTTCCACACATCATCGCGGCCATACTGACAAAGGCTGTAGAGAATAGGACGCCCCGATGTCAGAAGCGCATCACCCATCTTCTGGTAGACGGCTTGCATTTCCTGATCGGTATAAATATTGCGAGCGCCGCACCAGTCGTACTTCAGATAGTCGATGCCCCACGCCGCATAGGTCCGTGCGTCCTGTTCTTCGTGGCCGTAACTGCCTTCGTATCCGGCACAGGTATTGGGGCCGGGAGAAGAATAGATGCCGATCTTTAAACCCTTGCTGTGCACGTAGTCGGCGAGAGCTTTCATATCCGGAAATTTTTTGTTAGTAGTGATATTTCCTTGCAGGTCGCGGCTCGCTTCCCAGGTGTCGTCAATGTTGATGTACTGATAGCCCGCATCCTTCATCCCGTTGGTGGCCATGGCTTCGGCCATCGAGCGCACAGCGGTGTCATCCACACGGCCTGCGAACTTATTCCAACTGTTCCAGCCCATGGGAGGCGTTTTGGCAAGGCCGTTGTAGGGAACCTTATGAATTACCGGCGGCGGGAGGCGCGCGGGATAGGCGCCCTCGCCAGGTGGAGCAAGGTGAGCAACCATCTGGATGAGCTCGCTATCGGGGCGCCTTCGCGTGGCCACGTGCAACTCATCACCCACAAGCTTGCCTTCGTATTTCACGCGGCGCTCATTGGTTCCGTCCATCATGCTCCCGGTGAGCGTGAATCCATCAGGTCCACCGGCGCCCTCGACAATCTTGTAATAAAACTGAGTGACCCGAATCGACCCGGTTATGCGAGAGCCTTCCTGATGGAGATCCAGGTAGGTAGTGCGAAAGGTGCCGTCGGGCAAGGGGTCGCGAACCGCCCAATTCCCCGTCAAGTCCGCGGCAAAACACGGCACTGCGAGCAGCATTAGCAAAACAACAGAAAGAGGTTTCATTTCATGAAAAGGTTACAACAATCGGACTTCGGTTCAAATTGTTTCGTGAAGGGCGTCCTTTTATATTTTCTCAACCATCGATTTAGGAGGATTGGAACATTGTCCAATTTGGTTCTTGGGGTACTCCATTCCGTGCACTTCGCTCGAAAGTGCCCCGATCCATGGCATCAGAGTTGAGCACAGGCAAGTGGGGACAGCGGGAGGTGCGATTTTCTTACCCTCGAAGCTGCCCTTCACGCCAAGGCCGCGGGATTTTTCAGATACCGATCAACGATGGCATCGGCGGTGCGATAGGTGAGCGCCAGGATTGTAGGTGTGGGATTTGCCGAGGCGTTCTGAGGGAACGAGGATGCTCCGAGCACGAAAAGATTCGAGAGCTGCCAGTGCTGCAGGTAGGGATTCACGACGGAACTTTCTGGAGAACTTCCCATGATGGCGCCGCCTTGAACGTGGGACGATTGGTAGCGCGTTGCATCGTAACTTCGCAGGCCCGAAAATGGGTTAACTTCTTTCGCTCCCATCTCACGAGCGAGTTCCATTGCTTTCGTGGTCATATAATCGGCCATTTTTCGTTCATTCTCTCGCCAGTCGAGCGTGAGGCGGAGCAAGGGGTCACCAAAATGGTCTTTGTAGACCGGATCCAGGTCCATGTAGTTGTCCTGGTAGGCAAGATGCTCGCCTGAGAAGCCGATTCGGCCGGTGCGGTCATAATAGTGGAGCGCCGCTTTTTTCCATTCCGAGCCCCACGTCGATTTCACCGATTTTGGAACGGCACCACACTCGCTAATGGGAAGCGAGCGTGCGCTTCTAGCGCTCAAGGCGCCCCCGCGCAGGAAAGGATGTTTGCTGTGGTCAAAGAGGTCACCGTCCAAGTCACTGAGCATGATTCCCGATGCGCCGGAGCCCATGAAGCGGTTGAGCGGTTTTTCAAAGAAGGCGGTCACAGCGGAGAAAGCGACTTGGTGCGTGAGGTTGCGTCCTAACGATCCTTTCCGTGTGGCGGGATCGTAGGCTTTCCCAATGCCGGAGAGAAGAAGCAGACGGGTATTGTTGAGAGTCCAGGAAGCGAGAAAGATCAACTCCGCAGGCTGAAAGACTTCTTGACCATTTGCATCACTGTAGATGACACCGCGGGCGCTTCCTTTGTTCTCCGACGCGTCGTGCACGATGCGGCGAACCCAGGCGCCGGTGCGAATCGAAACGTTTTTGTGTTTCTGGATGACGGGGAGCAGAGTGTTGGTAGGCTGAGACTTTGCGCCGATCATGCAGCCGAAAGTTTCGCAGTACCCGCAATAAGTGCAGCCCGGGCGCGAAATGCCATCGGGATTTGTGTAGGCGCGGCTGGTGGTCGCCGCGGGAACCGGATAAGGATGATAGCCGAGAGACTTCGCAGCTTCGGCGAATATTGAGGAAAAGTAGGGGATCTTGGTCGGAGGCGTGGGGTATTCCGCGCTGCGCCAACCTTCAAAGATATTGCCTCCTTCGATTTGTTGCCCGCGAATGTTTCCGGCTTTGCCCGAGATGCCGAGGAGCAAGTCGGCGCGTGTATAGTGTGGTTCCAACTCGTCGTAAGTGACGCCCCAGTCTTGAATCGCGTGGTCTTCGGGCAAGCGTTTGGAGCCGTATTTTTCAGTAGTACGGGAGAGCACTTCGAAGCAATCCGGCAGAAATCGGGGGCACACAGCGCTCCAGTGCTCACCTGCACCGCCGACACCGGAGCCGGGAAGGAAAGAACCGTGTTGGCGAAGGGGAAGGGCGCGCTGGCTCGAATCGTGCCGGAGCGTCACCGTTTCCTGGGAAACATCCTGCATCATGCGGAAGCGAATGGTGTAGTCCAGTTCATCCATGTCGTCGCCGTAGTCGTCGGTCTTTCTTGGCCCTCCGCGTTCCAGCACGACCACAGAGAGCGCAGTACGCGAGCCAAGTTCCTTGGCCATCAGCAGGCCTGTCCATCCGCCCCCGATAATCACCACGTCCACGGATGGCAATGTTTTCATTCCAGATCCTCGCCGGGACGGACTTTGCGGCGCGTCACCTGGCGCAAGCTGGCGGGTTTCGGGCGAAACGCCTCACCAAAGTGCTTGTCGACATCGTCATAGTTGCTCATTCGTGGGCCTGGAAAACCAATTAGCTGCCAGCCCACCATGTCGATGTTCCCACCATGCATCGGATCGCAGAACATACCTTCGATGGTGTTCTGCCGGAGGAGCGAAAAAAACAAAGTCGTTTCGATCTGCTTCAGCGTATCGTCTTGTTCCTCGGCCTTCAGGCGGTCAAAGCCTTTCAGGCCTTTCAGTCCCTGGCGATAGATCTGCTGTGGCGTCGCTTTGCCCTGATAGCCGAACTCCGCCGGGGCATTCCCTTCAAAGGGTCCCTCGGTGTAGCGGTAGCGGTCTCGTCCCCAGGGTCCAGCTAACTGTCGGTCGATATAGACAGCGACGCCTGCTTCCCGCGCGCCAGGGCCCGTTTCATCGCTCGGAAAGATTCGTGAGGCGGCGGCGGCAACAAAGAGAGCTTCCGATTGAGTGAAAAACCGAAGAGGGATGCGAACGGATTGGTTAGTTTGTGCGGAAAGCCGAAAGACTTCACGATCAAGCGAGTAGACGAGCACTCCGCCGATGCTGGCCGCCGACAGGGTGAGGAACTCACGGCGTCGCATGACGCGGTAGCATAGCAGATGTGGCGGGTTCTGCGAGAAGCGATTCTACTCTGACCGTCCCTCGAGGCCTTCACTCGGATCGCGTCATTTGCGATTGAGACTAAGAGGACACTAACCGATTGCGTGTCTGATAACATCTCCGTTCGAGAGTGAAACATGATTTTTGCCACGCACTCGAAGCAAGCACTGTTGAAGGTTGCCGCGTTCGCGGCTATGGCCGTCCTCATTTGTCGGATGGCCACGGGACAGCAATCGCCGTCGGCGAAGTGGACGGCAGAACAGGACCATCAGAACATGATGGATCAGCTGGGTATTAAAGCGCTCCGTCCTGGGCCGAGCGGGAATGAAAAGGACTCCAATCACGCCAACTACGATGAAGCGCAGGCTAACCCATACGGTGATCTGCCCGATGCGCTCACGTTGAAGGGCGGGCAAAAGGTCACGTCAGCAGAACAGTGGTGGAATCAGCGACGTGCGGAGATTGTCGAAGACTTCGGGCGAGAGGTCGTCGGCCGCATACCGCCCCATGTGCCTAAAGTGACCTGGGCCGTGAAGAGTACAACGGATTCAAAGACCGGTGTTTTCCCCGTCGTTGAGAAGCAGTTGGTCGGACATGTGGACAACACGGCGTACCCGTTGATTAATGTAGATATCGAGATGTCGCTGGTCACGCCCCGGAATGCGAAAGGTCCCGTGCCCGTAATGATCATGTTCAGCAGCGCGGCCATCCGCCAGTTCATCCTAAGCCACCCGGAATTTAAGAAGATGATGGGGAGTGATCCGCCCTCGACGGAACAACTCATTGCCGGCGGGTGGGGTTACGCGCTCCTCGACACCAGTACCATACAAGCGGACAACGGCTCAGGTCTGACGAAGGGGATCATTGGACTTACAAATAAGGGTCAGGCTCGAAAGCCGGAGGATTGGGGTGCGTTGCGGGCGTGGGGCTGGGGCGCCTCTCGCGGTCTTGATTATCTGGAGACGGACAAGAGCGTTGATGCGAAGCGCGTTGGCATCGAAGGTGTCTCTCGTTATGGCAAGGCTGCGCTCGTTACCATGGCGTTCGATACTCGGTTTGCTGCCGTGCTGGTGGGCTCTTCCGGGGAAGGTGGCGTCAAACCACACAGACGCAATTTTGGAGAACAGGTCGAGAATCTTACGGGGTCCGGCGAATATCACTGGATGGCAGGTAGTTTTTTGAAGTACGGCGCAGCCCAGGCTTCGTTCGGGAGCAAGAATCCGAGCAACTTGTCCGTGGACTCGAACGAACTGGTTGCGCTGTGCGCGCCGCGACTGACGTTCGTCAGTTATGGGGTCCCCGAAATGGGGGACGCAAAGTGGCTGGACCAACACGGCAGTTTCATGGCGACCGTGGCCGCAGGTGCTGTCTTCCGGCTATTGGGTGCGAAAGACCTGGGAGTGAATGAGGACTATCGCAGCACGAAGATGCCGCCGGTGAATACTGGGCTTCTCGATGGCCAACTCGCATGGCGGCAGCACGACGCGGGCCACACCGATGCCCCGAACTGGAAATATTTCATCCCCTGGGCGGACAAGTTCTTCAACTATCACCCGGCACCGTGGGAGCTTCCTCCCGATCAGCCGGTTTTTCGGACGGACGCAAACTCCCTGGTTGCTCATTCCCAGCTGCTCGCAAAGGCGAAGCAAGCCGGAATCGACGTTTACTTCGAAGGGGACTCGATCACAAGAAGGTGGGGTGCCGTTGACTACCCAGACCTCCTCGCAAATTGGAAGCAGAATTTCTTCGGCTGGAACGCCGCTGACTTCGGATGGGGCGGTGACCGAACGCAGAACATCCTCTGGCGCTTAGAAAGCGGCGAGTTGGACGGAGTCAACCCCAAAGTGGTCGTTCTGCTCGCAGGCACAAACAACGTTGGCGATCTAACGACCCCCGGTGGAGTCGACGCGAAGGCAGACGACATTACTCGAGGTCTTCAGGCGATTTTGCATGAGATTCAAAAGAAGGCGCCCGCGGCGACAATCATAATCACGGGGATCTTCCCAAGGAACGACAATATGGCTTTCATTCCGCTCATCGACAGGATCAACCGCAGTCTGTCGGAGCTCGCTGATGGCCAAAAGATTCGATATCTGAATATCAACGGCAAACTTGCCGACGGTGATGGAAGGCTGCTCGACGGGATGATGAATGCAAGAGACAAACTTCATCCAACCGTGAAGACATATCAAGTGTGGGCAGATGCGCTGAAACCGATCCTTACGGAGTTACTAGGATCCCCCGCTGCCGTAGATCACGCCCCACCGCCCACGGGCGATCCCGCCGCGGCCCACTGAAAAGTGGGACACATAGCGGCACGTCAACAGAGTCTCCAGTAAACCTGCCAAGCATCAAAAAATTCGCTTGACACAAGCAAGAAAGCCGCGCATATAGTTCGGGCTGCGAATTTAATGTCGTCGCCCGCATTTGCGCTTTTGCATATGCTTCTCTTTGAGGACAAAGCGAGCAGTTTATAGGCGCTTTGTCGACAATATAGTGCGAGATTAGAACTAAATGAAACGTATTGACTTCACTAACACCCAGGTCGCCTCGAGCCAAACAGCTCGCGACATTAATCGCGGTGTCGTTCTCAACCTGATTAGGCGCCGCCAGCCGATTTCCCGTGCCGATCTTGCCCGCGTTTCAGGGCTTCAAAGAAGTACCGTTTCGCTCATCACCGAACAGCTGATTCGTGAAAGATGGGTAGTCCATGGGCCCATCGGCCGGTTGCCCCGCGGGAGACGGCCTACTTTCCTTCGGTTGAATGATCGACGCGCGATTCTGGTAGCAGACCTGCGGCCTGCTCAAACCACGGTAGGCATCGCTGACGTGAATGGAAATTTCCTATCCCAGGAAACGATGCCAACCACTCGAGATCCTGGGTTTACGGCTGGAGCCCTGGCAGCAAAGATTCGCCACTTGATGCAAGTCTATTCGGACCGTGTTTTCGAGGGAGTCGGAATCAGCATTCCCGGGCGCTTCAGCGACGTCTCTCGTCGAATCGTTTTCGCTCCGAACCTTGGATGGCCGGAATTCGACATTAAGGGAACCATCGAGGACGCCACGGGCATGCGGGTGGAGGTGGAAAACGCCGCAAACGCGTGTGTACTTGCTGAGGTTTGGTTTGGACACGGAGAACAGGTCCGCGACTTCGTGGTCGTGACTGTTTCCGAGGGGATCGGCACCGGTGTGTTCGCGAACGGACAATTAATACGAGGAATGAATGGCATGGCGGGAGAGTTTGGCCACGTGTCACTCGATCCCAACGGGCCGTCGTGCACCTGCGGCGGCCGGGGATGCTGGGAAGTCTACGCATCCAACCGGGCGGCCCTGCGCTACTACCACGAATCGATCAAGTCCTCCGATGGACTGACGTTCCAAGATCTGCTCGTTTTGGCCGAGTCCGGAGATCTTCTGGCAGTCAAGGCCCTGGACCGCATGGTGCACGCGCTCGGAAGAGGGATGCGTATGCTCGTCGCAGGATTGGCTCCCGAAGAAATTGTCGTTGTCGGTGAGCTCACCCGTCAATGGCGGCGATTTGGGCCAGCTATCGAATCGGAAGTGGCCATGGTCCTTCCTGGGGGCCATCCTCCTCATGTGCGGCCCGCTGAAGGGATTCTGGCGCGCTTGCGCGGAACCGTCGCTTTGGTGTTGCAAAAGCATTTTGGCCCGTTAGCAAGCCCCCAGGAGTTTGCAGAAAAGGGATCTCGACAGATTCGGTCCTTGGCAGGTTAGAAGTGCTTCCAGGCAAAGAGGTGGGGTGCCTCGTCGCTTGGACCAGTTATCTCACTTGAATGGAGGGGTCATGTCCAGTCGAATTGTGGCGTGCAGTGCGGATGTTCTATTCAAGAAATGCGGGCTCTTGAAATTTTCTATCGCGATGCTGCTGCTGGGATTGTGTATTCTCTCCAGCGCCGCGAAAGCGCAGGTGCTTTACGGAGTTTTGACCGGAAACGTTACCGACCCTTCGAGCGCGGCTGTGCCGGACGCGCAGGTTGAAGCGCTCAACATGGCGACTGGAGTGTCACGCCAGACGACTGCCGACTCGGCCGGCATTTATCGATTCGCCGAGTTGCAACCGGGCATCTACAAAGTGACGGTATCCGCGGCGAGTTTTGGTGCCTTAGTGACAGAGAACGTGAGAGTAGAAGCGAACAACACCCGCCGCGTTGACGTGCAGCTTCGATTGAAGGCCCAGACCGAAAGCGTGACGGTAAGCGCCGCGCCGCCCGTGCTGCAGACGGACCGCGCCGACGTCCACACCGACATCAGTGGAAGGGAGATCGAGGACTTACCGGTTCTGGCCTCCAATGGGCGGAATTTCCAGAATGCCTACCGCATCATCCCGGGTGTTGGCCTGCCCGGAGAAAATAACTCAGCGGCGGGGAATCCGCAGCGCGCGCAGACCTCAAACGTCAATGGGCTTTCGATCAACAACAATAACACTCGCATTGATGGGGCTTCGGACACTTATACCTGGCTCCCGGCTAACGTCGCCTATATCCCTTCCGCGGATGCTATTGAAGCAGTGAACGTAGTCACAAACAACTTTGACGCGGAACAGGGCATGGCCGGCGGTTTGGCCGCGAACGTGATCATTAAGTCAGGCACCAATCAGTTTCACGGCACCGCTTACGAGTACCACACGGACAATCATCTTCGCGCACGCAATTACTTCCGGCCGGCTGTCGTGCAACCGGTGAAACCAAAGAATATCTTCAACCAGTACGGTGGAACTTTGGGCGGTCCAATCAAGAAAGACAAACTGTTTTTCTTTGGGGCTTATGAAGGCACCAAAATCCGCACAGCCGGTGGGGCTTCGAAGAGCGTTGCGCCTGCGTCGATACGAAACGGCGACTTCTCCGCGCTCTTGCCGGCCATTGGCTCCATCATTCCAGGTTCTGTTACTGCTGCAAACCCCGCGGGCGTCCCATTCGTTAATTGCAATGCTACGCCAGCAGGTGGGTGCATTTACGACCCAAACACCGGCAATGCCGATGGCACGGGCCGCACTGCCTTTCCCGGGAATATCATCCCCTCCAATCGGCTTGACTCCGCGGCAACGACAATGGCTGGGCTAATTCCTAAGCCGAACGTGGGCGACCCCAATAGCCCATCGAATATTTCAAACAATTTCATCCCGGTTGGGGCCCCTCAGTACAATCTGAGTCGCATCGATGCAAAGGTGAACTACGTACCAAACAAGAAATCCATGGTGTTCGCCAGGTACAGCATTTCGCCTTCGTTCATTTTCGACCCGCCGGCGCTGGGAAATGCAGGCGGCGACGCTACTGGCGGCGGACAGAACGGCAACGCGTTTAGCAGGGTCCAGAGCGTAGCGCTGGGTGGAAGCTATCAGCTTACTCCGGCCATGCTGTGGGATGTGAACGCCGGTTATACCCGGTTGCGTCTCAACGCTGAAAACGTGGATATTGGCACGAACTTTGGGCTGGACACCTTGCACATTCCGGGCACGAACGGCACCGACCCCATCTACGGAGGAATTCCTGCGTTCCAGATCTCCAGTTGGGCCAATCTAGGAAATGCTAATACCGGCAATCCTTTCGTCTTCCGCGACAATCAATACGTAGCTAACACAAACCTGAGCTGGATTAAGGGGCGACATGATCTGCGGTTCGGATTGGAATACTACCGCAGCGGGATTAACCACTTCCAGCCGCAGGGCGGAACGTTTGGCACGCCGCGTGGCACTTTCGGGTTTGACGGAAGCGTGACCGCCCTGAATGGCGCGCCAAAGTACGCGGCGGCGAATGCCTACAACAGTTTTGCGCAATTCTTGCTCGGTCTTCCGCAAAGGGACGGCAAGGTCATTCAGAACATCAATCCAAACGCGCTGCGGTTCACAACCTGGGCTTTGTACGCACGGGACCGCTGGCAAATCACTCCCAAGCTGACGTTCACTTACGGTCTGCGATGGGAATACTATCCTTTTGCAACTAGTGACCATACTGGGGCGAAGTTCTTCGACCCCACCTCGGGTAACGTATTCATCGGCGGAGTTGGCTCCGCGCCCGAAAACGATGGCGTTGACGTGGGCCATGGAACGTTCGGCCCTCGCTTTGGAATCGCTTACCGGCTGCAGAGCAAAACGGTTATTCGGGCTGGGTACGGAATCAGCGTGGATCCCAACAACTTCCGGGCTTTGCGGGATACTTTCCCGAACATCACCAACATGGATTACCAGGCAGGCGCGCTCTTTAATAACAGCAAGTTTGCTCCCTCAACCAGCCTCACGGGCACCAACGCTAATCTCGCTCCGTACCCGGGCCTGACGACCGGGATAGTTTTAATACCCTTCACGGGGTTCGGCAACGGAATCATTCGGCTTCCCAACAACGTGGGCACGACGACGGTGGCAAATCCTTTCCGTCGTGGGTATGCGGAGTCATATAACCTAATGGTGGAGCATGACTTCGCCGGCTGGGTGGCTGACGTCGGCTATGTTGGAACCCGCGGCATACGCATACCACTCGGGCTCAACATCAATGCTGGCCCCGTTGGCGGTGGAAACGCGGGTCGCCTGCTCAACGCAAACCCGGCCGTTTGCCCCTCCGCGAACTGCTGGGGCGATATCAATGCAGTGACCCCTTTCAAAGTCACTTATTACGATTCTCTACAAACCAAAGTGAATCGGCGGTTGAGTGGCGGCGCTTCGATCGGGGCCGCTTACACGTTCTCGAAGGCCATCGACTACAGTGAAAACGAAGGGGCGGTCTTCCATCCTTTTCCAGCCGATTGGGCAAGTAACAAAGCCCTTGCCGGTTTTGACCGCACCCACAACCTGCAAACTTACGGAGTCTACGAACTGCCCTTTGGCCGCACCAAGCGCTGGGCGCAGCACGGCATCGCAAACATTCTCGCCGGCGGCTGGCAGTTGAACTGGATCATGAGCCGCTACTCTGGGGTTCCGCTAACCATAACTTCAAACATCAACTCCTCCAATGCCCTTGGAAGCGCCAACACTCCGGATCTCGTCGGCCCGGTCACCATCTTAAGGCATGTCCAGCATCAGGATGCGACCGGTAATTTCGTGAATTGTGCCCTTACGGATCCAACTTGCCAGTATTTCTCGGCGAGTTCGTTCGCTCAAGTCCCGGCCGGCCAAGTGCGCTATGGTACTGCCGGTCGCAACATTCTTCGCGGACCTGGCTTCTTTGATTTGGACACGGGGCTCCTGCGAAACTTCCGGATCACGGAACGGGTGGGTTTCCAATTCAGAGTAAATGCGTTTGCCGTGACCAACACGCCGAATTTCGGCAACCCGAACACGAATATCTCCAATCCCAACTTCGGCGCTATAACATCTACCGCCAGCGGACCCCAGTTCTCCAGCGAAGCCGGCAACCTTACGGGACAACGCACCTTTTGGTTTGCGGGAAAGGTGATCTTCTGACCGTAGGATGATGGGGTGAATCCTGCCGAACAAAAGCGACCAGACAAGCGCTAACGTCCACGAGTTTCACCACCTAGGACATCGCGGCCACCCCGGCGGTGTCCTGCGGCGGTATTCTAATAGCAGATATATGACCCTCAGATCCTTTCGCGCGTCTTTTTCGCCGGACACTGGTCGCGGTCAGCCGTCGCTCATATTGAATCCTGGTAAGGCATGGCTGGTAATCGTTCTAGGTTTGCTCGGCTCTCCTCTTCTTCACGCTATCACCATCGGTGAGGATCGCTATGTAGACTCAGCCTATCACCCTGGTGATTTCAGCATCGTCACGCGAAAGGCCGCCGCAACTCTGCTTGTTGACTCAGCTGACTTCCCAGGTGTCGTTCGCGCGGTCAACGATTTGCAAGCGGACATCGAACGCGTTACGAACCGCACCGCAGCGATCGCGCACGACGAAAACAACCTTGGCTCAAACGTGATCGCCGTTGGCACGGTTGGGAAAAGCAAAATCATCGATGAACTGATCCGCGATCACAAAATCGATGTGACGCCCATTGCCGGCAAATGGGAATCGTTTCTCATTCGCGTCGTGCCGAAGCCATTTCCAGGCGTGGCCAGCGGGTTGATTATCGCGGGAAGCGATAAACGAGGAACAATCTACGGCATCTATGACCTTTCCGACCAGATTGGGGTTTCGCCGTGGTATTGGTGGGCCGACGTTCCCGTCCAGCATCACGATGAACTCTTTGTAAAGCCTGGCACCTATGTGCAGGGACCGCCTGCAGTTAAGTACCGCGGAATTTTCCTGAACGATGAAGCGCCATCCCTCACCGGATGGGTGAAAGAAAAATACGGCAACTACAATCATGAGTTCTATACCAAGGTTTTTGAACTGCTGCTGCGATTGAAGGCCAACTACCTCTGGCCCGCGATGTGGAACAACGCCTTCAACGAGGATGACCCGCTGAATGCCTCCCTCGCAGACGAATACGGCATTGTAATGGGCACATCCCATCACGAACCGATGCTGCGTGCACAACAGGAGTGGAAACGGCATGGAAAGGGTCCGTGGGATTATTCGAAAAATGCCGAATTCCTTAGGGACTTTTGGGATCAAGGGATCGAGCGCAACAAGAAGTACGAGAGCATCATCACGCTCGGCATGCGCGGAGACGGAGACCTCCCCATGTCCGAGAGCGCTAATATCGCCTTGCTGGAAAAGATCGTGGCGGATCAGCGCAAGATCATCGCGGACCGCGTAAACCCCGACTTATCCAAAGTGCCCCAGGACTGGGCCCTCTATAAGGAAGTGCAGGAATACTACGAGAAGGGTATGCGTGTTCCCGACGACGTGACTCTGCTCTGGTGCGACGATAACTGGGGAAATATCCGCAGGTTGCCGACACCAGAGGAACGAAAACGTAGCGGCGGCGCTGGAATCTACTATCACTTCGATTACGTCGGAGATCCGCGTTCCTACAAGTGGCTGAACACTATTCCGATTGCCAAGATTTGGGAGCAGATGAATCTCGCGTATCACTACGGCGCCGATCGCATCTGGATCGTCAACGTAGGTGACCTGAAGCCCATGGAATTACCCATCGATTTTTTTCTGAACATGGCGTGGAAGCCGGACAACTGGCCCAAAGAAAGAATCGGTGAATTCACAAGGCTCTGGGTGGCACGGCAATTTGGGACACAGTTCGCGCCGGACATTGCGGACGTACTTTCGAAGTACACGAAATACAACGGCCGGCGCAAACCCGAGTTGCTGGAGCCCGGCACGTTCAGCCTCATCGATTATCGGGAAGCGGACACGGTGTTCGCTGATTTCCAGGCCGCGGTGGCGAAAGCGGAAAAGATTTACGGCAAGTTGCCGGAGAACCAACGCGATGCTTTCTTCGAACTTGTGCTCTATCCCACGAAAGCGTCCGCAATCGTGACGGAGCTGTACATCACTGCAGCCAGAAACCAGCTCCACGCCAGCCAAGATCGTGCCAGCGCGAACGAATCAGCCGCTGCGGCGCGCGCCTTGTTTCAGGCCGACGCGGATCTCTCCGCCCATTACAACCACACCCTGGCTCACGGCAAGTGGGACCATATGATGGATCAAACACACCTCGGCTACACATTTTGGAATCAACCGGCAGTCAACGCTGTGCCCAAAGTCACCGAGATTAAGATTCCTGCCCCGGCGCAGCTCGGCGTGGCTGTTGAAGGCTCAGCGAATGCCTGGCCCGGCTCTCCGGGCGAACCAACTCTCCCTCCGTTTGACTCCTTCAAGCGGCAAAGCCGGTACTTCGATGTCTTCAATCGCGGGCTTGCACCCTTTAGTTACTCTGCTTCGACAAGCACTCCTTGGATTCGACTGAGCAAGTATCAGGATTTGGTTGAAGACGAACGCCGTGTGTGGGTAAGCGTGGACTGGAGCAAAGCTCCTCTCGGCTCCTCGAACGGCACAGTAAAAATTGCGGGCGCTGGCAGCGAGATCATCGTGATGGTCGATGCTTTTCATCCAAAGGAGCCGGAACGAGATTCACTCGATGGATTTGTGGAAAGCGATGGCTACGTTTCGATGGAAGCGGTGCACTACACTAAGAAAGTCGACGGGCCCTCCGCGCGATGGGAAAAGATTGACGACCTCGGACGGACACTGTCGTCCATGTCCGTGTTTCCCGTGACGGCGGAAAGCGTCACGCCCCCGCGAGATTCTCCGCGCCTCGAATACAAATTGTATCTCTTCGACCCGCGCACTGTGGAGGTGGAGGCCATCCTCTCCCCCACGTTGAATTTCGTGCCCGGTCGCGGCCTGCGATACGCCGTTTCATTCGACGACGAAGCGCCTCAGGTCATTGATGCCCTCGCGCAGAACTCGGTGGAAGACTGGGGAACCTCGGTGAAGGACAGCGTCCGCAAAGTGCGGTCCACACACTTATTGGCAAGATCGGGCTATCACACGCTGAAGTTCTGGATGGTGGATCCCGGCGTGGTGCTGCAAAAGCTTGTCGTGAATCTGGGCGGTGTGAAACCCAGTTACCTCGGTCCGCCCGAAAGCTTTCATCGTGGCGAGTCAGAGCAGCGATAAAGTTGGTCCTTGTCCAAAGATTCAAGCCTCGGCAAAATTCACGAAAGATTTTGTAATACCGTTGCAATCTCGTGAGAGGTGTAACTGCTTCAATTCCCTGGGCTAGCGCAGATTGCTTTATTCAGATTGCGTCTGGCTATATTCGCTCAATTGTATTTTTATGAGCACCATTGACACACTGTAAAGTGCACCGTAGCATCGCTTTCACTGGCCGCTATTCCTGTTCACGAGCGCGCCGGAAGAGAGGCCCCCGATGAGCCTTCGCGACTTCATCACCAAGCAGTTTATCGATGTCATCGAATGGGTTGAGCCGGAGGAAGGCATCCTGGCCTACCGCTATCCCATGCAGGATCGCGAGATCCAGAATGGCGGCAAGCTGACCGTTCGCGATTCGCAGGCCGCGGTTTTTGTGAATGAAGGGAAAGTGGCGGACACCTTTGGCCCCGGACTTTACACGCTGAATACGCAGACGCTGCCTATCCTGACTTACTTGAAGAACTGGGACAAAGCGTTCAAATCGCCGTTTAAATCAGATGTCTATTTTTTCTCGACGCGCATTCAAACCGATCAGCATTGGGGAACGCAGAATCCCATTTCCATTCGCGACAAGGAATTTGGCGCAATTCGTCTTCGCGGCTTCGGCATTTATTCGTATCACTTGAGCGATGCCAAATCGTTCTACAGCAAGATCAGCGGCACGCGCGATACTTACCGCGTTCCCGATCTCGAAGGCCAGTTACGGAACACCATCGTTGCTAAAATGACGGATGCTTTCGCCGCCAGCCAGGTGCCGTTCCTGGATATGGCCGCGAACCAGGGCGCACTCGCCGAAAAGATCAGCGAAGCCCTCAAACCGTCGTTCACGGACTATGGGCTCACCCTGGATAGCTTTGTGGTCGAAAATCTTTCGCTGCCCGACGAGCTGCAGAAAGTGCTCGATCAGCGCATCAGCATGAACGTCCTCGGCGATATGGGCAAATTTACCCAATATCAGGTAGCGCAATCCATCCCCATTGCGGCCGGGAATGAAGGCGGAGGCGCGGTAGGGATGGGCGCGGGTCTCGGCGCCGGCGTAGCCATGGGCCAGGCGATGATGGACGCGGTCAAGAAAGCCACTTCGGCGCCTGCCGGTGGAGCAGCACCCGCGGCGGGAGCGCCCGCTGCCGAAACGAAATTCTGCGGCGAATGTGGCAAGCCCATTCCGCGTAGCGCTAAATTCTGTCCGGAATGCGGAAAGCCTCAGACGTAGCGTGGCGTCTCGTCTGCCATGAGCGGAATCGAGTGGGTGGTCGAAGCTTTCGGATGCTCTTCCCAGTCGCTGCGTGACGTTGCTGTCTTGCAGAATTTATTCAGCGGCATTATTCGCGAGATGAAGCTCCGGCCCGTCGGCGAAACGCAGTGGCATCAGTTTCCCGGCACCGGAGGCATCACTGGGCTTTGCCTTCTCGCGGAGTCGCATCTCGCGTGTCACACCTTCCCGGAGCACGGCTCGCTCTGCCTCAATCTCTTCTGTTGCCTTCCGCGCGCTGAATGGGATTTCGAGACGATTCTGCGGCAACTCTTTGAGGCAGATTCCGTCTCAGTCCGGCGGCTACAGAGGCCCTACGAATCCCAATGGAAGCAGGCCGTCAGTGACTGAGGAAGGACCTTATGGCGCAAGCCTAACGAGTCGCTCCCGATGACCCAGCCTGTTGCCAACTGTCCGAACTGCGGCGCCAAGATTGTTTTTCGCTGGTCCAGCACTGTCCAGACCGTCTGCGAATTTTGCAAGAGTATCCTTGTCCGCACAGACGTGGACCTGAAAAAAGTCGGCCAGGTGGCCGATCTCCCGCCGGACAGTTCGCCCATTCAGATCAATACCGAAGGCAAGTACGGCAACAAGGCGTTCGTGGTGGTCGGCCGCATCCTTTACGAGTACGATCAGGGCGGCTGGAATGAGTGGCACGTCATGATGAACGACGGCACAAGCGCCTGGCTGGCTGACGCTCAGAGTGAATACGCGCTCTCTTTATCTTCGAAAGCGCAGAATCTTCCCGCCCCAACCCAGGTTCATGTCGGCCAGCAATTCACTTGGAACAACCAACCCTATACTGTGACCGTCATCACGCCTGCGCATTATCGCGGCGTCGAGGGCGAATTGCCATTTCAATATTGGGATAAGACGAACGTCACCTTCGTCGACTTGCGCACCGAGTCCACGAAATTCGCCACTCTTGATTATAGCGATCCCGAACCGGCTCTGTACCTCGGTGAATTCGTGCAGTTCGAGGATCTCAAATTGAAGAATCTTCGCAGTTTCGAGGGTTGGTGATGAGCGCGGGAACTCCACCACTCTCCGGACCTCCCAAACCGCAAGCGAAGGCGCTGAATTGTCCGAAGTGCGGCGCAGCCATTGTTTTGCGTTCGTTCGGCCAGGCTGAAACCGTCGTGTGCGCGAGCTGTCATTGTATCCTCGACGCCAAAGATCCCAACCTGGCTATCCTCCAGCAATTCGAAATCAAAACCAGTGATGTCAGGCCCCTCATTCCTCTTGGCACGCGCGGCAAGCTCCGCGGTACCGACTACGAAGTCATCGGGTTCGAGCGGCGCAGCACGCAGGTCGACGGAATCACTTACTGCTGGCACGAATATGTGCTGTTCAATCCTTACAAAGGCATTTGCTACCTCACTGAATACAACGGCCATTGGAACGACATCAGCATCTGCAAGGTTCTGCCCACCGTGGACCACAACATGTTCGGCGGTTCATCGCTGACGGCCAACTATCTCGGAGAATCTTACAAGCATTTTCAGACTGCCGATGCCGGCACGGACTTCGTTCTCGGCGAATTTCCATGGCAGGTTCGCGTTGGCGAAAAGGCTGCCGTCACGGACTATGTGCATCCGCCACGCGTCCTTTCGAGCGAGAAGCTCGACAAGGAAGTCATATGGTCCATCGGCGAGTACATGTATGGCCGCGAAATCTGGGAGGCCTTCAAGCTGCCCGGCGTTCCGCCCGAAGCGATGGGCGTTTACGAAAATCAGCCTTCGCCCGTCGCGACTAACGTCGCCGGAATGTGGGCTGCCTTCGCCGCCTTTGCCGTGCTACTCCTCGCCCTCATAGCCGGTTTCGATATGCGCGCAAAAAAAGAGCCGGTCCTTCATCAGACGTTTCATTGGGAACGCGCCAAAGTGGCAAATGAAACTTCCTTCGTCACCGACGTTTTCGAGCTGAAGGGTCGCCCATCGACCGTCGAGGTAAAGACATGGGCTCCGGTGAGCAACGAGTGGATCTACCTCAACTATGCGTTGATCAATCAGGACACCGGGCAAGCGTGGGACTTCGGTCGGGAAGTCAGCTATTACTCTGGCTACGACAGTGACGGCTCGTGGTCCGAAGGAAGTCGTAACGATAGCGTAGTGATCCCGAGCGTCCCCTCCGGCCATTACTATTTTCGGATCGAGCCAGAAGTGGATCCGGCTGTTCCAGCCATCGCTTATTCGGTTGAAGTTACACGCGACGTACCCGTCTTCGGATTCTACGGCATCGCCTTTCTCGCGTTACTCGCGCCCGCAATCATCACTTCCTTTCGCGCTTATACCTTTGAGCGGTCCCGCTGGTCCGAAAGCGATCATCCGCCTATGCAATTATCCAGCAGTTCGGGAGACGACGAATAATGTTCCGAAAATTCTATCTTCTATATGGATTCCTGGTTCTTGGCACCGCGGCCTTCGGTCAATACCGCGGCTGGAGCCTCGACACCATCAATCAGCTCAAAAACGTTCCGAAGTCCGTCCGCGATAATCCTGGCTCGTACCGCTCGGTTTACAGCGGCTATCACCATTACACAGGAGGCAAATAAGATGAACCTTGTTCCGCTCGGCAACGTCGTCGCTGCCCTGGTCTTCGCGTTTGTCGGAATTTTTATCTTTGTGATCGCCTTCATGGTGATGGACAAGCTCACGCCGTACCATCTCTGGAAGGAAATCGTGCAGGAGCACAACATGGCGCTCGCCATTCTTGTAGGGGCCATGTCTCTCGGCATCTGCATTATCATTGCCGCCGCGATCCACTAGTCCATGGGCATCCTGGTGTTCATTTCCGTGCTGCTGGTCGCAGCTTGCGGCCTTATCTACGAGCTCATTGCCGGCACGCTCGCCAGCTATCTCGTGGGCGACAGCGTTTTTCAATTCTCCACGATCATTGGCACGTATCTGTTCGCGATGGGCATCGGCAGCGCACTTTCCCGCTATGTCAATCGCGGCCTCGCCAATCGCTTTGTGTGGATCGAGCTAGTCCTTGGAGTTGTCGGCGGATTCTCCTCCGCGCTATTGATGCTTGCATTTGCTTTCACGCAGGGATTCGAATTGATTTTGTACGCATTGGTCGTTGTCATGGGTGTCCTTGTCGGGATGGAGATTCCGTTGCTGATGCGCATTGTTAAGGACCGCTACCAGTTTCGCGACGTGATTGCGCACGTTCTTACCTTCGATTATCTCGGTGCCCTCGGAGCTTCCCTGTTGTTTCCGATTCTGCTGGTGCCGCGCCTTGGTCTGGTGCGCTCCGCGATGTTGTTTGGCTTGATCAACGCCGCCGTCGCGCTCTGGAGTACTTTCCTTTTTGCGAGCCAAATCTCTCGCACGCGCGGCTTGAGAGTGACGTGTCTACTAGTCTTGTTTGGACTAGGCGTGGGACTTGCCGAAGCGAAGCGCATCACCGCCACCGCCGAGGACAATATCTATGCCGACGAAATTATTTTAGCCCGTGACACTCGTTATCAGCATCTTGTCCTCACGCGCTTCAAGGACGACCTGCGCCTTTTTCTCAACAGCCACCTGCAGTTCAGCTCCCGCGACGAATACCGTTACCATGAAGCGCTTGCCCATCCGGGCCTGGCGGCCATTCCCGCTCCGCGCCGAGTGCTGATTCTCGGCGGAGGCGATGGCCTCGCCGTCCGCGAAATCCTGAAGTATCCGCAGGTCGAAAGCATCACGCTCGTCGAGCTCGACCCCGAAATGACCAGGATTTTCTCCTCGAACCCCATGCTGACCAGGCTCAATGCCAGCTCGCTGCTCTCTCCGCGCGTACACGTCATCAACGCCGATGCCTTTCCGTGGGTCGCTTCGAACGCGGACAATTTCGATTTCATCGTCATCGATTTTCCCGACCCCACGAATTATTCGCTCGGCAAGCTTTATACCACGGCGTTCTACCGCGCCGTCGCTCGCCATCTGAGCGCGCAAGGCTTCATGGTCGTGCAAAGTACCTCTCCCATGTTTGCCCGGGATTCCTTCTGGTGCATCGTGCAGACATTGAAGCAGTCCGGCCTGCAGACTTATCCCTACCACGTCTACGTCCCCTCCTTCGGCGAATGGGGCTTCGTTCTGGGTGGCACTCACGATTACGCTCCTCCCAAGTCGCTTCCCCCCGGATTGCGCTTCATTAGCGTAGCCGACCTCCCAGCACTCTTTCAGTTTCCGCCGGACATGGCGCCGCTCCCCATGCCCGCTAACCAGCTCAACAGCCAGATTCTCGTTCGCACTTACGAAAACGACTGGAAGGACATCAGTCATTGAAGCTAGGCCGCCGCAAGTTTCTCGGTCTTGGCAGCGCGGCGCTTGTCGGTCTTACCCTAAAAAGTGAAAAAAAGATCGCAGGCTCTTTTGTCAACGATTCCTTTCAGATGGGCCATCTCTTGCGCGACCGCGCCACCTTCCCCGCAGCAAAGCGCATCGAAAAAGTCCCCGTTGTCATCGTCGGCGGGGGAATCGCCGGTCTCAGCGCCGCTTGGCGCCTTCGCGAGCGCGGATTCACCGACTTTGTCCTTCTCGAAATGAATCAACAAGCCGGCGGCAACGCCCGCTGGGGCGAGAACGAATTCACCGCGTATCCCTGGGCTGCGCATTACGTGCCGGTCCCCGGCCCGAAAGCGATTTACGTTCGAGAACTCTTCGAGGACCTCGGCGTTCTGAAAAACGGTCAATGGGAAGAGCGCTATCTTGCCTTTTCCCCTCAGGAGCGCCTCTTCCTCTACGGCCGTTGGCAGGAAGGCATCGAGCCCGCTGTTGGTCTCACTTCGAAAGACCGCGAGCAGTTTCAACGCCTCGAGAATGTCTTCGCGGACTTTCGCAAAAGTGGCGCCTTCACTGTTCCACTCGAACTCGGCCTCTCTTCAAAATCTAAGCATCTCGATCGCATTTCCTTTTCAGACTGGCTTCGTCAGGAAGGCGTCGACTCCCGCCTTCTCCATTGGTACATGAACTACGCTTGCCGCGACGATTACGGCGCGCTCGCGAGCGACACTTCCGCCTGGGCTGGCATCCATTATTTTTCTTCCCGCGAGCCCGAGGAAAAAGGCCCGCTCACCTGGCCCGAAGGCAATGGCTGGATTACTCGCCGCCTCCTCGAGCGTCTCGGCGCAAACATTCGCACCGGTCAGATGGTCCACCGCATCACGCAGACTCGCCGAGGCGCGAGCGTCTTTGTGGGCGATACCGAATTTCAGTCCGAATTCGTCATCTTCGCCGCGCCCACGTTCCTCGCTCCGTATCTTCTCGAGAATTTTCCTTCGCTCCACGATTTCGTCTATTCCCCCTGGCTCACCGCCAACCTCACGCTCGATCGCTATCCCGATTCTCGCGGCGCCGAACCTTCCTGGGACACGGTCTTTCTCGATTCGCCCACGCTCGGCTATGTCGACGCCATGCATCAGAGCCTGCGCACTCACATTGATCGCACCGTCTGGACGTTTTATTGGGCTCTCGCCGAAGGCGCTCCTGCGCAGAACCGCCAGCTTCTCCTCGAAAAGGATTGGGCCTACTGGAAGGAAGCCATTCTTCACGACCTCGAACGCGTCCACTCCGACATTCGCCAGTGCGTCTCGCGCATTGACGTCATGCGTATGGGCCACGCTATGATCCGCCCCGCGGTCGGCTCGATTTTCTCTGAAGAACGCCGACGTCTCTCTCGCCTCGATGGCCGCATCCTCTTCGCCAACTCCGACCTAAGCGGCATCTCCATCTTCGAGGAAGCCCAATTCCACGGAGTCGAAGCCGCTCAAAAAGTGCTCAAAAAGCTCCACGGCTAGCCTGAGAAGCAAATCCCTAAGGAAATCCCCATGTCAGCGTCGGTAACTCTGCCTGTAACTTTTCCGCCGCAAAGAACTCTCATTCGCAAGGGGCCAGAACGAGCCCGTTCAACAAGAAACAAGGGAAAGCCCCCGGCAAAGTTCCAGCATCGAAATAGATATAAGATGCTAGCCAAGCCGAAATGGCCGAGTAGACCCGGAGGAAAGCGATGTTGATTCGCAAGGCCCCAGATTTGACTTACGCCGACGTCACACCCAAGTCCGTCTATCTGGACCGCCGCAAATTCCTCCGCGCCATGGGCATCGTTGGGGCCACGGCAGTCACTGCGAAGGGCCTGTTTGATTTGGCCTTACCGCCGCAGGTCGCGTTTGCCGCGACGAAATTCACCAGTCTCGTCAATAGTCCGTTCAGCACTTCCGAAAAACAGAACTCCTACGACGACGTCACGCATTACAACAATTTCTACGAGTTCGGCACCGACAAGGGTGATCCCGCCAAAAATGCGAAGAACTTCAACACTTCCAACTGGATCGTTTCCGTCGAAGGCGAAGTCGCGAAACCCCGCAAGTTCACCATGGACGAAATCCTCAAACTTGCTCCCCTTGAGGAGCGCATCTACCGTCACCGCTGCGTGGAAGCGTGGTCCATCGTTGTTCCCTGGATTGGTTTTTCGTTCAACAGTCTTATCAGGCTCGTGGAACCCACACCGAAAGCGCAATTCGTGGCGTTCCAAAGCTACTATGATCCGCGCCAGATGCCTCTGGGACGCTGGGCCGGCATCGAATTCCCCTACGTCGAAGGTCTTCGTTTGGACGAGGCGATGAATCCTCTCACCTTGCTTTGCGTCGGCATGTACGGAGAGTCATTGCCGAATCAAGATGGTGCGCCCGTGCGGATGGTCATCCCCTGGAAATATGGGTTCAAGAGCATCAAGTCGCTCGTCAAGATCAAGTTCCAACAGAAGATGCCGCCGACCACCTGGAATTTGTCCGTGCCCAATTGGTACGGCTTTTATTCGAACGTAAATCCCAACGTGAATCACCCGCGCTGGAGTCAGGCTAAGGAACGTCGTCTCGGCGAAATCTTCAAGCGCCCCACCCTTATGTTCAACGGCTATGACGATCAGGTCGCCAGCATGTATAACGGCATGGACCTGAAGAAGAACTACTAGCCGGGAATTCCCGAATGCGTGCTCTTCTCACCAGCAAATGGACCAAGGCCGCCGTTTTCTTGCTTTGCCTGGTTCCTCTTGATGCGCTGATTTGGCGCGCACTTCATAATGGCCTCGGTGCAAATCCCGTCGAGTTCATTCAGCTCACCACCGGCCGGTGGACATTACGTTTTCTTATCATCACTTTATGCATCACGCCCTTCCGCAAGCTTCTCAACCTCCCTGATCTCATCCGTTTTCGACGCATGTTTGGCCTCTTTGCTTTTTTCTACGTGTGTCTCCACTTCCTAACCTATCTTGGTCCCGATCAATCTTTCGATCTTGCGGCCATGTGGAAAGACGTTGCCAAGAGACCATTCATCACTGTCGGCTTTCTCGGTTTCCTGCTTTTGGTTCCGCTGGCAATGACTTCGACGGCGGGCTGGATTCGCCGCCTCGGCGGGAAGCGCTGGCAAATGCTGCATCGCGCCATTTATTTCGCAGCGGTTGCGGGCGTAATCCACTACTACTGGAAGGTCAAATCTGATGTGCGCATGCCGCTCTTCTACGGTGCGCTTGTCGCCGTACTGCTTCTGTGGAGGCTGTGGGGCTGGCTTTCCAGGCGGAGATCCGTCGTGGCTGCGAAGCTTTCCTCGGAGGGTGCTCGCGCCGGTGCGGCTCGTTGAATATTCCTAGTGAATGTTGGTGGAGGTGGGCTCGACGCTGAAGTCTACTCCCCAGAAGCGCGGCGCCGGTGTAAGAAACTCGATCCCCACGCGTTGGCCCTTAGCCCCCAGATCGCCCAGATAAACGATGCGGCATTCCAGTTCTTCTTGCGTCTCAGGGTTCGTAATTACTAGCATTTCGCCGTTGTTCACTTCATGCTTCAGCAGCAAGAGACCGCCAAAGCAGTTGACTACAACGGTTTCGCACGTTTCGCGAAACTTCTTGCCGTTGTGGGCGCGGCCCTGCGCTTGTACACGCATCTTGTGAAAGACTCTCGCGCTTCGCCGCGGTGAAGCTGCAGTGACTTCGCTCATGGCCACCATCTTCAGCCGCTCCCCGCTATACCGTCAATCTGTCCCTCCGTACAGGTGTTCCGCAGTCGCAACTTGTGTTGCGCTTGAAAACTGACCGAAGTCCGTGCGTGCGTCAGTTGCCTTCCCGCAATCGCTTTCGCTACTGCTCCACGGGTTCAAGCCTCGGATACAGATCCGATGGGTCCGAATTAAGGACCACCTGTTTGGTCGGTGAAATGAGGTAGATCACCGGGCCGTTCGTCAACGCCAACCTCCCGTTTGGGGAAACCAGGTACGTATAGTTGAAGGCCTGATCAGGTTTTATGCTTGGATTCGATGAGGTCGAGCCTACCAACGCTGTGTCACTCGTTCCTGAAACCGTCCCTATTCCGTCGTAAGTGGCCACGCCGGACTCGTGAGTTATGTTCTGGTGCGTCACCGTGATCGAGCCGAAGACGTACGTCCCGTTCGCGGAATGATTCGTGAACGGTCCTCCGGTTTGCAGTTCCGCGAAGCCTGCGTACACTCCTCCATCCACCAGCATCACAAACGCTTTGCCCGGGCTCACTAGATAAAGCAGAGGAGGCCGCGCTCCCCCCGCTGCACTCACCCTGCCGTTAGGAGCTACGCTAACAGTCGCCGCATCCTTGAACGATGAAATGCCTCCTGCTTTGCTTTCTTCTCCAGTAAGAGAATAACTCCCGGAATTCGAAACCGTGAATATGCCCGCGATCAGGTCCGAAGCTGGCGTCGCATTCGGCCCGCAGCTTGCGCACAGCCCACTCACGTAAAGAACGCTCGGGCCGCTCACCGACGAAATCGAAAATGGCGCCCCCGATTGCTGCAGTGCCGATCCCGTAAACGGAGCGTTGCTCGACTGTGGGTCGACGCTGACAAACAATACTTCGCTAGCGGAAACCATGTACAAGCTCATGTTGACGGTTTGCGTTCCGACCATGAAATTCATCGTGCCTCGGCCATTCGATGACACCGCGTAACTCCCAGTAAAAGCCAAGCCGCTCATCGGATAATTCAAACCGCCACTCTTATTGACGTTGCCGCTATTGTTGGCGTCCAACTCGCCGCTGGTGATGCCTCCGCTTCCGTTCGCCGCAAACGCACCTACCATGGCGAATCGGTTGCGACTGCTGTTGACAAGCGCGCTCGTCGCATCGGCGCCAAATGCGTAGTTGCCGTTAATCCCGAACGCCGAGAACGCACTGGGATCCTGCTTCTCGAAGACTCCCGACCCCAGCGTTCCCGTGTTATCAAACTCGATGAAGCGGCCCTTACTCGCTACGCCCGACCTGATCACTCCAAGCGCAAACCGATAGATCGCCGTTCCAGCGGAAGTCGCAATAGCCACACACCCGCGGTTGTCACCGCCCACGGAATACGAGCTGCTGGTGCCGTCTATGGAAACGTTTGTTTGAACCCCTGTGCTGCTGTTGATGTCTTCTACGCCGATTGCGTGCGCAATGTGCCCCGCGCCGTCGGCATCGAACATGCCCCCCAGTGCCACCGCCCCGTTTGCATCGAAACCTTGCATGGTGAATGCGTACTGCCCATTCAACAGGGATTCATGCCCGGATCCACAAGTCATGGCTGGCGTGGAGCTGTTGACCGTAATGCTCAGATTCTGCACGGCGGATTGCGCCCCCGCGCTGCTCGAATCCGTGGCCTTCACCGTGAAGCTGGTTGTGCCACTTGGCCCCGCCGGTGTACCCGTGATGTGTCCTGACGAGTCCATACTTAATCCCGTCGGCAAGACTCCGCTGCTGACCGCCAGCGTCACCATCCCGGCGCCTCCGGAGGTTGCCACTGTCTGGCTGTACGCCGTACCCTGTGTCCCCGCCGGAAGCAACGTCGTGGTCACGGATGGAGCGGGGGTGACGTTGATGGTTACCGACGCGGACTTTGCGGAATCCGTTACGGAAGTAGCCGTCACTGTCGCCGTTCCCGTATTGCCAGAGCTGGGCGCATTGTAAGTAGTGGAAGTTGGCGTCTGCCCGGAGAGGGAACCTGCACCTCCTAACTTCCAAGTGACTCCCTGAATCGACGTGCCGTTCGCACTCGATGCGCTAAGACTTACCTTCTGCCCAAAGTCGATGGCTTGAGCGCCACTCGGCGCCAAAGTGACTTGAGAAGATGGGTTCGGTGGATCTGCTTTCATTCCGGCAGAGCATCCCCCCAATAGTGCGACCACGACAGGCAGCAGACACACGCATGATACTTTCACGGACTTCCCCCTTGGCTTTTTCTTGGACGAATTGCGTACCTGCTGGAGGAGGGCGGCGCAACACGATCCTCAGGGCTGGAGTGACTCACAACACCTACTATGGGATGGATGAACTTCGGAAAATAGTGAGGACCGTGGAAAACCCTGCTTTTGCAGGTTTTTACTGTGCCAAGTCTCAGGTAATTCCAGTAACGCTATCCTGGCGGGTATCCCTACGAAACTCTGGACACTAACTCATCTGTAACAACCTGAGTCTACTGGGATTTTTGGAATCAAAAATAAGTCGCTACCGCCTATCCCGATCACTCATACGCACTAGTGTGCAATAGACGCACTTACGGGATATTGGCAGTCACTTCGTTGGAGAAGGAGCTCTCGTTACCGCCGGAGTCCACCGAAGTAGTCACATAGAAATAAGTCGTGCCGCTCTGTACGGTCGAATCGGTATAAGTGAGAGCGCTAACCAATGAAGAGTTGATCTTCGTGTACCCACTCCCGCTGACCGTGCTGCGATAAATATTGTATCCGGACACCGTCGAAGTGCTGGCACTCCAGGTTAGCGTCGCCGAATGCTGTATGGGCGCAACTCCCGTTCCTGATACAGGAACCGCGGCGGGTGACCCGGTCGCATTGCTCACAATCGAAATACTTCCGTTTGCGGGCCCAGCTATCGTTGGACTGAACTGGACGGTCAGGATGAGGTTCTGCGATGGAGAAAGAGTTACAGGCGCGCTTCCGCCTGTCATTGTGAAACCTGATACGCCAAAGTTTATCTGGGAAATCGTCACACTCGAATTGCCGGTATTCGTGATAGTTACATTTTGTGTAGCCGAGGAAGTCCCCGTCGTCACATTGCCGAAACTCAGGCTGGTCGGATTTATTCCGAGCGTAAGAGTAGCGGCGATTCCTGTGCCGGAGAGAGCGACAGACGTCGGCGAAGTCGGTGCATTGCTCGTAATAGAGATGCTACCGGAAGCAGGGCCAACAGAAGTCGGCAGGAAAGCCACCGTAATTGTAGTTTGCTGCCCCGCGTTTACATTTAGGGGCAAAGTAAATCCACTGACGCTGAAGAAGGCTGAACCAGTTTCAGTGATTTGAGTAATGGTCAACGTAGCCGTGCCGGTGTTCTTGATGATCAGTGCCTGGGACAGGTTGGTGCCAACCACGTTACTTCCAAAGTTAATCGGATTCACCTGGATTGCTGGGGCCGGAGCCGGGTTCACTGTGAGCGTCGCTGCCGCGCTGGTCACCGTTCCCGCCGAATTGCTTACCACCACAGCGAACGTCGAGCCACTATCCGCTGTTGTCGTCGCAGGCGTCGTGTAACTCGCCGCCGTGGCTCCCGCGATGTTGGCCCCGTTCTTCTGCCACTGATAGCTCAACGGTGCAGTTCCGCCCGCCACTACGGCGAACGTAGCCGTCTGTCCCGCCGTCACCGTCTGATTCGCTGGCTGTGTCGTAATCGTCGGCGCCACTGCTGCTGCACTCACCGTCAGCGTCGCTGCCGCGCTGGTTACCGTCCCTGCTGTGTTCGTCACCGCTACAGCAAACGCCGAGCCGCTATCCGCTGTCGTTGTCGCAGGCGTTGTGTAGCCAGCCGCCGTCGCTCCCGTGATGTTCGCCCCGTTCTTCTTCCACTGGTAGCTCAGCGGTGCGGTTCCGCCTGCAACCACTGCAAACGTAGCAGTCTGTCCCGCCGTCACCGTCTGATTCGCTGGCTGTGTCGTAATCGTCGGGACCACTGCTGCTGCACTCACCGTCAGCGTCGCTGCCGCGCTGGTTACCGTCCCTGCTGTGTTCGTCACCACCACCGCGAACGTCGACCCGCTATCCGCTGTCGTCGTCACCGGCGTCGTGTAACTCGCCGCCGT
>Ga0209350_1000066_pt1 | contig 66259 bp, 58 predicted proteins | sample GraSoi013_2_20cm_2_FD_185822 | JGI IMG/M metagenome (GOLD analysis project Ga0209350, IMG submission 185822) | Grasslands soil microbial communities from the Angelo Coastal Reserve, California, USA - Sample 09_27_2013_2_20cm (SPAdes) (version 2) | ecosystem: Environmental > Terrestrial > Soil >...
CTACGCATGAGCGAGAACTCTTGCGCCTGTCACGTGAAATAGACGCCATCAGAGAACGACACAATTCTTCCTGGAGGGGCGGCTCGCCGCAGAGGGAACACTCTGTGGCACACAGCGACGTTCTGCGTCGTGGAAGGCTGTTGATCGGCTCAGGAATCAAAAATCATCGCGCAGAATGGTGAAGTAATGACTGGAACTCACCAAGGTTATAAATTTCTGTCGCGATCCGCCAGAACAAATTTACCGTGGCATAGCCGGGGCCATGCGGCAAAATGCGCTCTCCCATCCCCCGAAATCGGCTCAGTTGGGGCGACCGGGATCCATCGGAGTTGCCGGCTCCATGGGGGAGAGAAGCGGGCCAGCGGTGCCGTCCATGGATTCGGTTGCGGCCGGACGGGTTCGCTCGGTCCACCAGCGCGAAGCCATTTGAAAAAGCCAGAGGATCCCTCCCAGGATCACGAAGAACATCAACCACCGAAGAACCGTCGCGAGAAGCGCGGCATCGAGGACCGGCCATGCCCATTGGAACCGCCGCAGCACGCTCCCGCGGTCGAGCATCCAGTGCCAGGCGGTGTGTGCCACGATCGCGGAAAGGATAATCGTTCCCATGCGCTCGGTGACGGCGTAGCGGAAAAAGAGCTGCAACACGGGGATCAGCAGAAGGAGCACGAGGAGCTGTCCCAGCTCCACGCCGACGTTAAACGAAAGCAGCGAGGTCAGGAGATGGGTTCCGGAGAATTGCAAGGACTGCCGCAGCGCGAACGAGAAGCCGAATCCGTGGACCAGCCCGAAACCGAAAGCGATCATCCAGCGCCGCTCGACGCTGCCGGCCCCAACGATATTTTCGAGCGCCATGTAGACGATCGAAGCGGCAATGAGCGTCTCAATCAGCGGCGGAAACCACAGGAAATCCGGCGCGAGGTTATAGGCCGAAGCAATCAAGGTTATCGAGTGCGCCAAGGTAAACGCGGTGACCACGGGAATGAGCGCGCGAAGCCGGCGGAACGGAATCACCAAGCAAAACAAAAACAAAAGATGGTCGGTCCCGTCCAGGATGTGCAGAAAGCCCAAGTCCACAAAGCGCAGAGCGGCCTGATGCCAGCGTGGATCGAGACGAACCAGTCCGGGGTCGCCATCGAATTCGAATGCGCGGGTCTCGCCCCCGGGAAGAACCAAGCGCAGAACGGTCGTGACGCGCAGGCCCAGGCGCGCAAACCGCGGCTCGATCGAAAAACGCGAGCGATCCGACTGAACCGGAGTGTCGAGCAAAACATCCAGCAGGGTCTGGTCCCAGTACACGTCCGTGGCATCGGAAAGCGGCGGGCTCGCGAGGTGAACGATGGCGCTCTCATAGGAGCCGAAGGAGAAATCCGATGGCAGCGAGATGCGCGTCGCAATCACCTGCGGATTCGGCAGCAGATGGTTGCCTTCATACATTTCAAAGAAGCCGGCGATCCACAGCTTGGCCGCGCCGGGAAGCAAAGCACCTGCGCGCGCGATATCCAGATAGCCGGGCCCGCGCAAGGGAAAGCTGATGTCGCGCATGGCCTTGAGCGGCACACGCACCAGCACATGAACATGCTGGCCTTCCGGCTTGACGAACATCTCGACGGTCACGTCGTTGGGAATATCGTGAGCAAGGGCAAAGCACGGTAGAAAAAGACCCAAGGCGGCTAGCAGAAGTCGATGCATTCGAACCATGATTTTTCTCTTCTACTTCGGCATGTACCCGGCCGGCAAGACTTTGTGCGGATCAACCCGCACCACCAGGTAAACAATCTGATCCGAGCTGATTTCGCTGAACCAGTGCGGCGTATTCGGAGGAATAATGACGACGTCGCCCGGTCCGATTTTGCGGCTCACGCCATTCTGGAGCGGCCCGCCACGCGTGCTCGGGCCGTTCAGGACGGCAACGACCGGATGATCAGCCGGAAACTCTGAGGTGTTGTCCATGGAGCCGCCGGTGACCAGCGTCGCGTTGCCTTCGATGACGTGATAAATCTCGGTGATGCGGCTGTGTTCAATTCCACCGCCCGCCTGCGCTCCCGAAGTTTTGGCGCGATGAACCACGCCGAGCCCAACGTTGTATTCGCCGTTGATGCTCACCACGCGAATGGCCTGGTCGCTCACACGATCCGCAGCCGTCTTTTGCACCAAAGACTGAATCTCGGCGCCGCTGACGTCGGTCGCCGTGCCGCGAGGAAGATGCGGCGAGGCCGGAGGCGCGTTTTGCGTTTGCACGGAGGGTTTGTTCGCGAACGCCAGCGCAACAACGAATGCAAGAAAAGGAAGAATAATCTTTTGCATTATCAACTCCTTTGCCGGTCAACTTTAGCGTGCGAAGCTACCTGCTCGTTGGCCACACCACGCCCTGATCTTTCTTCGTGACCGGGGCCATGCCCTTATAGACGAATTTCTGCACGCGCTGCCCGCGATAGGTCTCCGTTGTGAAAATATTTCCCTTGGAATCCGTCGCGATGCTGTGCACCGCGTAAAACTGCCCGGGCTGGCGGCCGCCGTCGCCGAAGCTGGTCAGAATTTCCAACGTATCCCGCAGCAGAACGTAAATTTTCTCGTTCGAACCATCGGCAAGGAAAATGTATTTCTGCTGCGGATCCTTGGAAAACGCAATGTCCCAGGCCGACCCGTCGCCCAAAGTTCGCTTCGCGATAAACGCTTCCTTCACGAACGTCCCGTCCTTCTTAAACACCTGGATGCGGTCGTTCGGCCGGTCGCAAACGTAGAGCAAGCCGTCGTTTGCCAGCTCCGCGCAATGCACGGGATTGCGGAATTGTTGCGCGGGCGGCGCATCCGGATTGTACGGGCCGAGATCGGTGTCGTCGGGCTTGTGACCGTAAGCGCCCCAATGACGCTTGTATTTTCCGGTCTCCGCTTCGTACACAATCACGCGGTGGTTGCCATAGCCGTCCGCCACATACAGTTCATCGGTCGCTTTGTCGACGAACATTTTTGCCGGCCCCTTGAGATTGTCGGGGTCATTGCTGCCCTGGCTCATGGTGGGATGTCCAATTTGCATCAGGAATTTGCCGTCTTGCGTGAATTTCAGAATTTGATTGTCGTGAAAGCGTGAGCGGTCTTTGCCGCGGCCGTTCCCCCCAATCCATACGTTGCCTTTGTAATCCACGGTGATGCCGTGATTCGAATCCGGCCAGTCATAGCCCTGGCCCGGGCCTCCCCAGTGACCGATGAGGTTGCCCTCTTCGTCGAACTCGAGAACCGGCGGAGCCGGGACGCAGCACTCCGCCTTGGGCGGCTGCGCGCTTGCGTAGATTTCCATCGGCTCGAAGGTATTCGTGCGGTGAACGATCCAGACGTGGTCCCGGGGATCGACGGACACGCCAACCGACATCCCTTGGACCCAGTGATTGGGGAGCGGCTTGGGCCACAGGGGATCGACTTCGAAGCGCGGCGCCAGAACTTCGGCTCCCTCCGCGGTCGTCTTTTTCTCGAGCATCACCGAGCCCGCCGCCAGGGCGGCGACCAGTGCGAGAAAAATGGCTCCAATATAGAAGTTGCGTTTCATGTTCTCTCCTCCTGCTTACCGCCTGTGGCGGCGCAAGCCAAGCCGCCCGCCGTTGTTTCCGCACGCCTTGTCTCGATTGGGGCGCAGGCGGAGATTCTAAATTATTTGCGCAGATTCTCAAGCACTGCTTTCAGCTCCCCCGCACGCTGCCGGCAAAATCCGCTGCGGCGAGCCGTTCGTGGGCGCGAATCAGGGCTGCCAGAAACTCGAGCGGATGCCTTGAGCGCCTGGTTCGCGCTAGAATGCCTCTTCCTTTTTGAAGCCAATTCGCTCGGGCAGGAGAACGCATGAGCAATCGCAGAAGCACGATCTATGGACTTAGAAGAAGCGCCGGGCTCGCCGCGCTTCTGTCGCTAAAGTTGGCGGCCGGGCTCGCCTTCGCGCAGCAGGCCCCGCCACGCGATCCCGCGGAACCGCCGCCCGGCAAGCCCCAGGTGAAAAGCTTGCCGCGACCAGCGAGCGCGATTCGGCGGCAAAGCATCGATGAAAAATCGATGCGCACGCTGATCCACAGCTTGGTGAGCTGCGGAACGCGGTTGACGCTTTCTTCCTGGAGCGATCCCAAGCGCGGGATCGGCTGCGGGCGGGATGCGATTGTGGCGCGATTGAATGATATTGCGAAAGATTCCGGCGGAAAGCTGCAAGTTGTCGTGGACAGGTTCGAATCCACTTCCGAGCGAACTTCAGGTAAGCCGATTCCCCTCGAGAATGTCTACGCGATGCTGCCGGGCGCCGACCCGACCCTGTCGAAAACTCTGTTTATCGTTTCGGGCCATTTCGATTCGCGTCCTTCGAACGTGATGGATCCCGAAGCAGACGCTCCCGGGGCGGACGACGACGCTTCAGGAGCGGCGGTGAGCGTGGAATGTGCGCGCCTGCTGAGCAAAGCGAGCGCGAAAAGCAGCGGTTATCGCGCAACGATTCTCTTCGCGACAGTTTCCGGCGAGGAGCAAGGACTGCTCGGCAGCACGCATCTTGTCGACTGGGTCAAGCAGCAAGGCTACACCGTGGGCGGGATGCTTGACGACGACATCGTGGGGGCCGATCCTACACCGGGAGGGCCGCATCGCGTGCGCCTGTTTTCGGGGAATGGCGAGATCGATGATTGTGATGCGCCCGCGCGCGAACTCGCCCGCGCCATCGAAGAAATCGACGGCCGCAACGCGATTCGCTTGATTTTCCGCCAGGACCGCTACGGCCGCGGCGGGGACCACTATCCGTTTTACAAAGCAGGGCTGCCCGCAGTGCGCTTCACCGAGCCGCTCGAGGATTACCACCACCAGCATCAGACACCCCGCACGGAGGACGGCGCCGAGTACGGAGACTTCGAGAAATATCTGAACTACCCCTTCATGGGCAACGTGGCGAGGGACAACGCGGAAGTTCTGCGGCAATTGGCGATGGCTCCCGCGCCGCCAAGCAAAGCGCTCCTGAAAGGCGCGGTTACGCCGGACGCGAAAGTCTCTTGGGCCGCCGAACCCGATAGGGAGCGCGCCGGCTTTGAGGTGCTTTGGCGTGAAACGACCGACCCCCGCTGGCACGTCTATGAATTTGTGGTGGAGCCGGGCGAAGCAATCTTGCAGGGTGTTTCCACCGACAATCACTTTTTTGCGGTGCGTTCGGTCGGCAAGAACGGCGCGCGCTCGATTGCCGTGCCGACCGAAATGGAGCGGCGAACGCCCCCAGGACCGGCAAAACAATAGGCGAATTCTCCGGGTTTCAAAAAGGAGGGAACGCGTGATGCGCAGGACAGTAACTCCGTGTGTGCTCGTCTTGTTTACTTTGCGGCTCGCGGGCTGGGCGGCAGCTCAGGCGCCTGCACCTGCGCAGGAGAGGGGTGCCAGAACGCCGGAAGCCAAGAGCGATGAGAAGTGTGACGCGGCGGCGATGAAAGAAGAGTCGGCGGCGACCGAGCACTCGATTCGTGTGGGCGGCCAGACGATTTCCTACAAGGCCACGGCAGGCACCACGCTGTTAAAAAACGACAAGGGCGAGCCAACCGGCCTGATGTATTCCGTGGCCTACACGAAAAACGACGTCAAGGACCTCAGCACCCGGCCGGTGGCGTTTCTCTACAACGGCGGGCCGGGCTCGGCAACGATGTGGCTGCACATGGGAGCGTTCGGGCCGCGCCGCGTGTACACGGTAAACGGAGCGTTTACGCCTCCTGCCCCCTACCGGCTGGTGGACAATGGGGAAACCCTGCTCGACAAGACCGACCTGGTCTTCATCGACGCCATGGGAACCGGCTACAGCCACGCAGTATGCAAGGCGCAGGACAAGGATTTCTTCGGAATCGACGAAGACATCGAGGCCTTCGCGCAGTTTATCGTGACCTACCTGAGCCGGAATGACCGGTGGAATTCGCCGAAGTTCCTGATTGGGGAAAGTTATGGAACGTTCCGCTCCGCGGCGCTCGGGAATTATCTGCAATCGCACGATACCGTGCACCTGAACGGCATCGTGCTGATTTCCTCGGTGCTGGATTTGTCGTCGCTTACGTTTGCGCCGGGAGATGACCGGCCGTACATCTTTTACCTGCCTAGTTACGCGGCGGTCGCCTGGTATCACAAAGTGCTGAAAGACCGCCCGGCGGATGTGGTCGCGTTCATCGAAGAGGCGCGGAAATACGCGCAGGGCGAGTACGCGGCGGCGCTGTACAAGGGCGCGGCGCTTTCCGCGGCCGACAAAGCGGCGGTGGCAAAACGAGTCTCGTATTTTACCGGCCTATCCGAGGATTATCTGATGAAAGCGGACCTGCGCGTGACGCTCAGCCAGTTCCGCGCCGAGCTGCAGCGCAAGGAAGGGTTGACGACCGGGCGCATCGACGCGCGCTTCACCGGATACACCTACGACTTGCTGGAAGAGAACGCGCAGGGCGATCCGGAAGGCCCGGCGGTGGGCGGAGCCTTCACCGCGCTCATCAACGCGTACAATCACGACGAGTTGAAATTCGGGAAGGATAAGGTCTACCACAACTCGGCAAACGCGTTTGCAAGCTGGAACTGGACGCGCCGCGAGCAGCGGCGATTCGGCTTCCCCGGCGCGCCCAATGTGGATCAGGATCTGGCGCAAGCGATGATCACCAATCCCAAACTGCTGGTGCAAGTGGAGAACGGCTATTACGACTTGGCCACGCCGTTCTTCGCCACCGAACACACCATGGAGCATTTGGGCTTGCCGGACCCGCTCGAGAAAAACATCAAACTGGACTACTACACCGCCGGCCACATGATGTACCTGCACGACGAGGATCGCGTGAACCTGCACAACCAAATTTCGAGCTTCATCGACCGCGCCACTCAGCAACCGTAGTAGCCTCGGGGCCTGCCGAAAACAAGAATGCCCGAAGTGGTCATCCCGACGGGCCGGCTATGGATCGACGAATCGTCGCCTTGGTCCGGGAACCACAGCTCGCGCGCCCTCCCGGCACGGATGAAAATCCTCCGGCCGTTAACACTTGGCCGTAAGCGGGCGTCTGGAAGAGGGACTCCGGCGAAAGCCCGAGAAACCAAGCCAATCAGGAGACCCGTCATGACCCCGAAACTGCCTCGCTTGCTCCTCGCTGCTCTGCTGGCTGGCTCCTTTGGGATTTCAAGCGAGCTTCCTGGGAAAAATGCCGTATTTGCCGGACTGACGGCACATGAGTGGGGCACGTTCACGTCGATTGCCGGCCGAGACGGCCAGGCAATCGACTGGTTGCCGTTGTCGGGATCGACGGATTTGCCGGGCTTCGTCGAGCATCTTCGCGATGGCCGCTTCAAGATAGGACTGCGCGGCACGGTGCGCATGGAAACTCCGGTGCTGTATTTCTACGACTCGCGCGAAGAACGAGTGTCGGTGAAAGTGAGTTTCGCGAAAGGCGTGATCACCGAGTGGTATCCACACGCCACTCGCGTGGAGCCGATGGCCAATCTCTTCGACGGCAGCCTGTACCAGACGCATCCCGATGGAAGCATCGCCTGGGGCGCCCTCACCGTTTCGCCGAGCCTTGCCGCCGACTTTCCGCGCGACGCAGAGCACAGCCCCTACTACTCGGCGCGACAGACTTCGGCGACTCCGCTTTGCGTGAGAACACCGACAGGTGAGCAGCATGAGAAATTCCTTTTTTATCGTGGCGTGTCCACGTTTCGCGCACCCCTCTCCGCGAAACTGACCGCCGACGGCAAGGTGCAGGTGCAAAATGACGCGAAGGAAGAGATACCGAACACGATTCTGTTCGAACGGCGCGGCGAGCAAGCGGGCTACCGCATCGCCGGAGCCATCGCGAAAGAAGCCGCGCTTGATCCGCCTGAGCTGACCGGCAGTGTCGACGACCTGAGAAGAGAGTTGGTGGGAATGCTGGTGGCGCAAGGGCTGTATCTGGACGAGGCGCAAGCCATGGTGGAGACCTGGCGGGGCTCGTGGCTCGAAGAAGGAAGCCGCCTGCTTTACATCGTGCCACGCAAATTTGTGAACGAAATTTTGCCGCTGTCGATCGATCCGGCGCCCGCGCAAATCGCCCGCGTCTTCGTGGGAAGGCTGGAACTCGTCACGGCTCGCACGGAGAACGCCGTGGAAACGGCGTTTGCCGCGCACGACAAAGCGACGCTCGAAAAATACGGGCGGTTCCTCGAGCCGATTCTGCGAACGATGCTCGGGAAAGATTCGCATTGCCCGCGCGTCGCGAAGCTCAACGGGTATCTGAATACCGTGCAAGCCTCGCTGATGGCCCAGGCGCGCGGCCAAAAATGAGCCACGCACGAAATGGGGCTGCGACAAAGACGGAAGGCTCGATGGATTCGCCGGACAGAGCAGGGGCATGATCTGCCGTGCCCTTACGGGCGTAGGGGCCACGGCGTGGCGGCCAAGTCTTCGTGCTACGCGGCGGCAACAGGCTCGGCGAAGGTGATGAAGTGCCCGCCGGGATCCTGGACGGCAAACTCCTTCATGCCATAAAACGCCGTGCGAACGGGCATGACCATGCGCGAATCCTTCATCTGGGCAAGCACGGCGTCCAGATTGTCGACCTCCATGTAGAGATACGTCGGCCCCTTGCGGGCCTCCGAGGACATCGCGGGCGGCGCGTCCTTTTCCACGCTCGCGTAGGTCTGGTACATCACTTCGACGGAGTTTTTCTGGAAGATCACGAAGCCGAGCTTGTTGCCATCCGGGACTTCGACGGTCTTGGCGAATCCAAGACGGTCGACCCAAAACGGGATGAGCGGCTCGATTTCCTTGACCAGCAGGACCGCGGTGATGCGCTTGACGTTCATGGGCGGTTTCTCCTTAAGCGACATTAGCTTTCGACACGGAAAGGGCGAAGAGCACGGCAAGGGCACCAAGGTAGGGCGATGGCCATGTGACCGGGCTGTCGCGATGGGCGGGCTGCTAGGGCGCATGCCGGGGGTCCTCCTCTGACCTTTCTCCGACGGGAGCTTTCCCCTTGACGCCGGGAGTAGTCTAAATTAGACTAGTATCAATTAGACTAGTCTAATTTAGACTAGTGTCGGGAAAGCGTGGATTTCTGTCAAGGAGATTCGTTTATGGCGACGGCGACAAGGCAGCTCGGCGACCTCGTCTCGGTCGGGCCGGCGATGCTCCGGGACTTCGCGATCCTCGGAATCCGCAGCGTGGCGCGCCTCGCGAAGCAGGACCCACGAAAAATGTATGAGAGGCTGAGCCGCAAGACGGGACAGCGGCAGGACCCGTGCGTGCTGGACACCTTCGCGGCGGCGGTGGCGCAGGCGCAGAATCCGCGCTTGCCCGCGGAGCAATGCGTGTGGTGGTATTGGAGCCGAAAGAGGACCTTGGCGAAGTGACTCGCGGCGGGGATGCAGAAGAAGCGGAAGGCGCGCCGAACGAGGACGCGCGTTGGACGCAGAAGCTCGCAAAGAAGACCGTTATCTCGCAAAGCTATTTCCAAAACTTGCCTTTTTCCATCCGCTGACTCCAAAAGGAGAGAAATTTTGAAACCAGATCTCGTTGAAGGGCGGGGCAGAAGGGAAAATTCTTGAAGTTGAACTTGGCGCATGGAATTCGCGCCCCCGGAGCTGTCAGCGAACGAAGAAGTGTTCCCACGAGGAGACAAGCGGCGCTGACGACGCCGGACCTGGTCGTGCTGAGCCTGCTCGCCGAGCGGCCGATGCACGGCCATCAGGCGAATCTGGAACTGGAACGGCGGGAGATTCGCGATTGGGCGCCGATTTCGCGGCCGCAGGTGTACTACTCGCTCGAGAAACTGGCGCGCGCGGGTTTGCTTCGCAGCGTGAAGATCCATGAACCGGCCACGCGGCCGGAGCGCACCACATTCGAAACCACGGAGAAGGGCCGCGAGGCGCTGGCCGACGCGCTCGAATGGGACGAGTGGACCACACAGCGCACACACCCCGCGTTTCTGACGTGGCTGGCGCTTTCCTGGCAGGCGCGGCCGGGCGTTTTCCGGAAACAGCTGAAAGAGAGGCGGAAATTCCTGCTAAAGGAACTGGCCAGAGAAAAACAAACGCTGCTTTCGATTTACGCCGAGGTCGGTCATAAGTTCCACGAAGCGGCTTGGATGGTCAGCTTGATGATCGATCAGCTTCGAACGGAGGTCCGCTGGAACCGGCAACTGGACCGCGACCTGAAGAGAAGAGCCCCGGCCATTCATTCCGCGTCTGGGCAGCGATTACCCCACTGAGCTTCAGCCAGCCGGAGAATATGCCCACGCCCGCGTCCACAGAAACTCGGGCGCGAATTCCCCGACGGCGCATCGGCGCCACATTCACGCTGCCTATCTACGAGACAAGCGAGTTTCCCGCGGCCCTACCTGACCGTCATGAACTGCGGTTTGCTCGGAGCGCTCCAAACCACTTTCCCCTTTTCATCGTAGAATTGGAGCGATGCCTGACCGGCTATCACGGGCATGTCGTAGAGCCGTGGAGACCGGCCGTTCGGATCCATTGCGGTCAGGCTTGGAGTGACGCTTAACCGCGCATAGACGCGTCCGTCTCCGTCCTTGAGAACGAAATCCTGGGCCTCGACGGTGCGCACGTGAAGCACGTCTGGCTCGACGCGATCAGGCCTTGCTGCAGCTGCGACACGCTCGGCTCGTCTTGCGCTCAGGAGCAACATGGAAATAACAAACAATAGCGCGATCACGCTGGCGGATTTCCAGCGGCGATTGGCGGATTCGAGTCTCTCAACGCGAGCAGCCAAGGCCTGAACATCTACCGGTGAAGAATTCATAGGCACCTCCTGGAGTTGGGCGGACAGGTCTCTGTGGATTTGGACGAGCGTGTGACTCTATCGTGAGCACAGCTCTCTCGTTCGCGCTCGCAAACGCCATCCACAAAGCCTATGCTAATGGTATCCCTCATGGCGCTCAAGCCCTCAAACGGAGGAACATGCGTTCACGTCTTTTGCAGCTCGGCGTTACCGGGATTTTGTCGGCGGCGTTATTCTGTTCAGCTTTTGGCCAGGGCAATAGCCAAGGCCACGGCAAAGGAAAGGGCCACAATAAACACCAGGACAGCGACGACCAGGGAGAAAGCAGCAGGTACTTTTTTGCCGAGCGCGACCGCGAAATCACCACGCGCTACTATTCGAATCACGGTTCGAACCTGCCGCCGGGCTTAGCCAAGCGCGGCGGGAATCTGCCTCCGGGGCTGGAAAAGCAATTGGAGCGGAACGGCACGCTTCCGCCGGGTCTACAAAAGCGCATCGCGCCCTGTCCCGTGGAACTTGAGCGGCAACTGCCGCCGCTTCCCGCGGATTATCGGCGCGCGGTGATCGGAGCGCACCTCGTGATCTTCAATCGAAACACGAATGTGATTGTGGACGTCATGAAGGATGTGGTGCGGTAAGGGGTAACTGGCGAGCGCTGACTGCCGGAAGAGCCGACTCGTGGCCGACGGCGTGAGCTACAGAATATGGGGGCGAGAACTTCCCCGGGGCTAGCCCCTTTGGATTTCAAATGACGGATGCGGAGCTTAGCCCCACCCCTAAAAACGGAGTTTTTTCGCAAACCCAGACAAAAGACCCGCGTACTCCGACAGGCACTGACCCCGCTCCTCCAGGAAATGTTTAAGCCGGGGTGAACAAGGCCACGGATCTCGAGACCCGCCACTACAAATTCAGTGAGCCCGAGAAGGCCACGCGGGACTTGCCGGATTCGCCGCGCTCGACGCGGCCGATGCGGAAGAATTTCTCGCGGCGCTTCTTGAGGTCGGCCTCGACGGACTTCACGAACTTCGGCGGCACGACCAGAATCATTCCCACGCCCAAATTGAAAGACTGCAACAACTCATCGGTGTCAATCTTTCCGAGCTTGGCGAGATATTTGAAGATCGCCGGGACGGGCCAGGAAGCCAAATCGATTTCCGCTTTGACACCGCTTGGCAGCACGCGCGGCAAATTCCCGGGAATGCCGCCGCCGGTGATGTGCGCCAGCGCCGAGACCCAGCCTTTGGAGAGGATGTTTCGCAGAGCCGACGCGTAGCAGAGGTGTGGCTTGAGGAGTTCCGCGCCGATCTTATTGCCGACTTCCGCGACATACGTTTCCGGCTTTAGCTTTTCACCTTCGAAGATGAGCTTGCGTGCGAGGGAATAGCCGTTGGTGTGCAAGCCGGAAGAAGGCAGAGCGAGCAAGGCGTCGCCCGGCTGGACATTTTTGCCGGTGAGGAGCTTCTTGCGGTCGACGGCGCCGACGATGAAGCCGGCCAGATCATACTCGCCTGGCGGGTAAAAACCGGGCATTTCCGCGGTTTCCCCGCCGATGAGCGCGCAGCCGGCTTTGCGGCAGGAGCGGCTCATGCCTTCCACGAGCTGCTCGACCACTGGCGGCTCGAGCTTGCCCATGGCCAGGTAGTCGAGGAAAAAGAGCGGCTCGGCGCCCTGCACCAGGATGTCGTTGATGCAGTGATTGACCAGGTCGCCGCCAACGGTAGAATGCACGCCCATGGCCATGGCCACTTTGAGTTTTGTGCCGACGCCATCGGCGCTCGAAACCAGCACCGGCTCTTTCCATTTTTTGTGGTCCAGCGCGAACAGCGCGCCGAAGCTCCCGATGCCGCCAAGGACTCCGGGAGTAAACGTGCGGCTGGCATGATGCCGGATGCACTGCTTGGCTTCCTCGGCGACGGCGATATTGACACCGGCATCGGCGTATTTCATAGGCAGCGTGACTCGACTTCCGTGTTCCGTGATCCGTGAAAAACGCCGCGACACCTCTCGCGCACGAGCGGTCCGACAAAACTGCGCTCAATCTTACGTCGAGAGGCCAGGAGGCGCCGTGGCGGGTGGCGGCGACTGCTTGCAAAACCTGATGAATCGCCAAAGCTTAAAAAGTGCGGAAAATCCGCCGCCAGCGCACTTCGCCGGGATGCAAGATGGCATTGGCGTAGGCGAAGAAGCGCTCGCGAAACTGCCCCGGTTCCCAGGCTTCCGGCGAAACGTCGAGGGACATGTAAATCATCACGGGCGTGCCGATGATGTCGTTGCGCGGAACACACCCCCAGAACCGGCTGTCGTAAGAATTGGCGCGATTATCACCCATGACAAAATAGCAGTCGGCGGGAACCCGGTAAGGTACTTTCAACTCGTAAGGCTCGGTGGGGCCGGTGGTGTACTTCTCGACGAGACGTTGTCCGTTGACCCATACCGAACCGTCGTGAATGTCAATGGCGTCGCCGGGAAGGCCGATCACGCGCTTCACATAGTCGGGCGTGTCCGGAGCAAAGGGCGGCTTGAAGATAATGACTTGCTGACGCTTGGGATTGCGCCACAGGGGGACGTGCCAGTTGGTGAAGGGAATGCCCGCGTCGTAGCCGATGCGGCTCATGATGAGGTGGTCGCCGATGAGCAGGGTCTTCTCCATGGAGCCCGAGGGGATGACCCGCGCCTGGCCGATGGTGCCGTTGATCAGCAGAAACACGAGCCCCACCCAGAACCAGGCGATCACCTCGCGCTGGACTTTCGTGCTCATCGGAAGGTTCGCTTCTGGTTTTTTCGCTTTTTCGGGTTTTGCGTTGTCAGCTTTCACGATGCACCGCCACCGGCCCTTCTGCGGATCCGGGTTCACTGTCTATTGTAACCGAAGCGGAGGCCGGATTTTCGGCGGAACTGCGCCCGCGAACCTCCAGCTGCACCAGGTCGGTCGGGTAAACACCCGTATAGCAAGACCTACAGAATCGGCCCTCGTTGTCGCCGACGGCCTGTTTGAGCGAGGCCAGAGAGAGGTAGCCAAGCGAATCCGCGCCGAGGAATTTGCAGATTTCTTCGGGAGACTTCGAGGAGGCAATCAATTCCTCGCGCGTGGGCGTGTCCACGCCGTAGTAGCACGGAGAGATTGTTGGCGGGCAACTGATGCGCACGTGGACTTCCTTGGCCCCGACCTCGCGAACCATGCGCACGATTTTGCGGCTGGTGGTGCCGCGGACGATGGAATCGTCCACGAGCACGACGCGCTGACCTTCAATGAGGCTCCGCACGGGATTGAGCTTGAGCTTCACGCCGAAATTGCGGATCGCCTGCGACGGCTCGATGAACGTGCGGCCGATGTAATGATTGCGAATCAAGCCCATGCGGAAGGGTGTTTTGGATTCGAGCGCGTAGCCGACGGCAGCGGGCACGCCGGAGTCGGGCACGGGAACCACAATGTCCGCTTCGACGGGATGTTCGCGCGCGAGCAGGCGGCCGAGCATTTCGCGGCTCTGGTTGACGGAGCGGCCGAAGATGATGCTGTCCGGGCGCGAGAAGTAGACGTGTTCGAAAATGCACTGCTGATGCTGCTTCGCGGGCGCGAAATGGATGGACTCTATGCCGCATTTGGAGATGCGCACCATTTCGCCGGGCTCGATTTCGCGGACGTATTGCGCATTGAGCAGATCGAACGCGCAGGTTTCCGAAGCCACGAGCCAGGCCAGGGAGCCGCCGGGAGTCGAAAGCTTGCCGAGAACCAGCGGGCGGAAGCCGCGAGGGTCGCGCACGGCATACAGCTCGTCGGTGGTAAGAACGAGGAGCGAATAGGCGCCTTCGACTTGGTTCAGGGCGTCGCCGAGCGCGCCAGAGAGATTGCGGGCTTGCGAGCGCGCCAGCAAATGCACGATGACTTCCGTATCGCTGTTGGACTGAAAGATCGAGCCGCGATGCTCAAGCTTGCGGCGCCAGTCGGCGGCATTGGTAAGATTGCCGTTGTGACCGAGCGCGACCTTGCCCTTGTTGCAGTCGATCAGGATGGGCTGCGCGTTCAGCAGCGCTTTGTCGCCGGCCGTGGAATACCGCGTGTGCCCGATGGCCAGGTTGCCGGGAAGCTTCGCGAGAACGCTGGGCTGGAAAATTTCTTCGACTTTGCCCATGGCACGATGGAGCTGGAGTTCCGCGCCGTCGCTCGCGACGATGCCGGCGGATTCCTGGCCGCGATGCTGGAGAGCGTAAAGGCCGAGGTAAACCAGATTCGCGGCTTCGGGATGGCCAAAAACGCCGAAGACGCCACAATGGTCGTGGAAATGGTCGTCTGCGAAACTGAAAAGCTTGCTCACAGGCCTTCCCTGCTCCAGGTCGTCATTTGCGGATGCCCAAGCACTGCTCAAGCGAGTTCGTCCAGGCGTCGCGCAAAGCTTCGACCGCGGACTCGATGACGGCGTGCCCCCTCTGTTCGATGCGGAAGCGATCGCGGGTGACCCTGCCTATTTCGCGGGCCGCCAAGCCGTATTGTCGCGCAATTGTGAGCACGGCGGCAAGGTTTTCAGGCGAAACGGAAACGACGGCGCGAGCGCCGCGTTCGCCAAAGACGGCGTATTCCGCTGGGGCAGGGTCGTCGACCGACACGGTTAGGCCAAGCGAGGCCGCCGCTCCGCGGAAAGCGGGCACAGCATGCCCTGCCTCGGCAAGCGAGTAAGACGCGAAGCAGCATTCGGCAAGGGCCAGGGCCAGGCCGCCGTCAGAAATGTCGTGGGCCGATCGGACGAGGCCTCCCGACGCAAGGGCCGCGAGGCCATCGATGAGGCGCTTTTCGGCGTCGAGCTCGATGGCGGGAGGTTCGCCGGCGACGATTCCGCCGATCGTTCTGGAATATTCCGAGGAGGAGAATTCGCGAGAAAAAGCCGCGGGGCTGACGGCGCGCGCTCGAGCGTCGGTGTTCGAACCGTCGAGAAGAAGGATGACGTCGCCAGGGTTGCGGAAGGCCATTTCAAGCACGCGGGAAACGTCGTCGAGAATGCCGAGCATGCCGATGACGGGAGTGGGATAGATCGATTTGCCGAGGGTTTCGTTGTAGAAGCTGACGTTGCCTCCGGTGATGGGCGTGCCGAGAGCCAGCGAAGCTTTGGCTATGCCGTCGATCACCTGCGAAAATTGCCACATGACTTCGGGCTTTTCCGGGCTGCCGAAGTTGAGGCAGTTCGTGGCGGCGAGAGGACGCGCGCCGCTCGCGGCAACGTTGCGCGCGGCTTCCGCGACGGCATGCATCGCGCCGAGGTGTGGATTGAGCTGGCACCAGCGGCCGTTGCCATCGGTCGAGAGCGCGAGAGCACGCTTGACCTCATTGGTTTTCGGATCTTTGATGCGCACCACGGCGGCATCACTGGCGCCCGGCCCGGCAAGCGTATTCGTGCGCACCGAGGTGTCATACTGCTCGGTGATCCAGCGCTTGGAAGCAAGCGTGGGCGAAGCGAGCAGCCGCAAGAAATTCGGAGTGAGATTTGTGGCTTCCGGTGCGAAGGGAAACCAATCTTTTTCCGATTCCACGCGCGGCGCGGGCCGCGCGATCGGCCGGTGGTAAACCGGCCCTTCTTCGGCCAGCGGATGTGCGGGAATATCCGCGGCGACGCTGCCGTTCATCTTTATGCGCGCCACGCCGTCTTCGGTGACACGCCCGACCACCACGGCGTCGAGGCCCCACTTTTTGAAAACGGCGAGCACTTCCAGCTCGCGGCCTTTTTCCGCCACCAGCAGCATGCGCTCCTGCGACTCGCTGAGCATGATTTCGTAGGGCGTCATGGCGGTCTCGCGCTGGGGAACCTTGGCGAGATCAATTTCGATCCCTGTGCCGCCGCGCGAGGCCATTTCCACGGTCGAGCACGTCAGCCCCGCCGCGCCCATGTCCTGGATCGCCACGACCGCGCCGGTTTGCATCGCTTCAAGGCACGCCTCAAGCAGGAGCTTTTCCATGAACGGATCGCCGACCTGCACGTTGGGGCGCTTCTGCTGGGACTCTTCGGTGAACTCGGCGGAGGCCAGCAGCGACGCGCCGTGAATGCCATCGCGGCCGGTTTTCGCGCCGACGTAAATCACGGGATTGCCGGCGCCTTTGGCTTTGGCAAAGAACAAATCTTCCTTGCGCGCGATGCCGAGCGCCAGGGCGTTGACCAGAGGATTTTGCGAATAGCAAGGCTCGAAGGCCACTTCGCCGCCGACGGTCGGCACGCCGAAACAGTTTCCGTAGCTGCCGACTCCGCGGATGACGCCGTCGAGGATGCGGCGGTTTCTCGCCGCTTCTTCGTTCGAGGTGTGCCTGCTCGGTGTGATCTCTCCGAAACGCAACGAATCGAGAACAGCGATTGGCCTGGCGCCCATGGTGAAAATGTCTCGGAGGATGCCGCCGACGCCGGTGGTCGCGCCCTGAAACGGCTCGACGAAACTCGGATGGTTGTGCGATTCGATCTTGAACGCCGCGACGAGGCCGTCGCCAATGTCCACGACCCCGGCATTCTCGCCAGGGCCTTGCACCACGAGCTTTCCGCGCGTGGGCAAGCGCTCGAGATGAACTTTGCTCGATTTGTAGGAGCAGTGCTCGCTCCACATCACGCTGAAAATGCCCAGCTCGGTGATGTTCGGTTCGCGGCCGAGGATTTGCCTGACGCGCGCGTATTCTTCCCTGGTCAGGCCGTGTTCCGCGGCGATTTCAGGAGTGACTTTAATTTCCGTTGGTGCTGTGGCCATCGTTCCCGTTTTTCGAAATGCCCAGACAAAGCGGGGGCACGACAGATCGTGCCCCTGCGAAAATCTCGGAAATTCGCGCCGCCCTCAAACCGTGGCCTTTGCTGCGCCGACCAGCGCTTCGACCATCGAGCGGAAGATCACCAGGCCGTCCGCCGAGCCCAGGGCCAATTCCGCGGCGCGCTCGGGGTGGGGCATCAGGCCGGTTACGTTGCGTTCGCGGTTACAGACGCCGGCGATGTTGTGCATCGCGCCGTTGGGATTGCCGGCGTCATCGTTCGAACCATCGGGCGTGGTATAGCGAAAAATCACCCGGCGATTCCTCTCGAGTTCCGCGAGCGTCGCCTCGTCCACGGTCCAGTTGCCATCGGAATGGGCGATGGGAATCTTGAGGATTTGGCCTTTTCGAGCGGCGTTGGTGAAAGGCGTGTCGGTTTGCTCCACGCGAATATGCACGTGGCGGCAGATGAAGCGCAGTCCGCTGTTGCGCATCATGGCCCCGGGAAGAAGGCCCGCTTCGCACAAGATCTGGAAACCATTGCAAATGCCGAGCACCATCCCGCCGCTTGCCGCGAATTTCTCGACCGACTTCATCACCGGCGAAAAGCGCGCGATGGCGCCCGTGCGCAGGTAGTCGCCGTAGGAAAATCCACCGGGCAGGATGATCGCGTCACAATTCCCCAGATCTTGCGATTGGTGCCAGATAAATTCGACAGGCTTTCCGAGGACGTTTCCGATGGCGTAAAAGGCGTCGTGGTCGCAATTGGACCCGGGAAAAACAACGACTCCAAATTTCATGCGGCGGCAGCCCCCTGGCGCGTTGTGGGAAATCCTATTTTAGCACATCTGCCTTCGGGACATCCTCCGCCTTCGCGGCGCCTGTGGATTTCAGGAGGCCCCCTGGCTGAAATCCGAGCACAAAGGGAACCCCCCATTATCCTCGGCCACCATCTCGTAGCACCTTCAAGCGCGCACGACCGTTAGCAACCTTGCCGAAATGAATTTCGACCGCGTCGCGCGCCAAGGTGGCCAACACCGGCGGATCGGAGGAAATAGCGCAGATTGCGGAAACCGAAAACGCCTCGATGGCCTTCGGCGGCCTTGCCATCAGGAACGATGAACGGTGGCGAAACCATGGTCAGTCCTGCGCCAGGATTGGCTGGGGCTCCCTTGCCTTCCGCGGAACTCGGGCCATCTGGCACGGCGGGCCGCGCCCTTAGCGACGCTTTTTTTCTCTGCGGCGGGATTTTTTGCTTGTGTGGCGCGAGGATTTTCCCGGCGGCTGCTGAGCGGCAAGTTCGCGGCGTTTCCTGGACGCCCAACCGGGCTTATTGACCTGGCGGCCGCGGCCGATTCCCAAGCTGTCGTCGGGCACGTTTTCGGTGATGGTCGAGCCCGCGGCGACATAAGCGTGGTCCCCGATGTGCACCGGGGCCACGAGAACCGAATCGCTGCCGATGAAAACGCCTTTGCCGATGGTCGTGGGATGTTTCTGGAAGCCATCGTAATTGCAGGTAATCGTGCCGGCGCCGATGTTGCTCTTGGCGCCCACCTTGGCGTCTCCGAGATAGGTGAGGTGCGGCACTTTCGCGCCTTCGCCGATGACCGCCTTTTTGGTCTCCACGAAGTTGCCGATGCGCCCGCCGCGCTTCACGTGCGTTCCCGTGCGCAAGCGCGCGAACGGACCGATGGTCACGCCATCTTCCAGCCGGCTTTCCACCACCAAACAGTGCGGCTCAATCTTCACATCGTCACCGACCACAGCATCCACAAGGACGCTTCCCGTTTTTACGCTTGACCGCGCGCCCAGTTTGGTTTTTCCAAGCAATTGCACCCCGGCCTCGATCACCGTGTCTTCGCCGGCGGTCACATCCGGATCGATGAGAACGGTCTCCGGCAACTGGATGGTCACGCCCGAGTCCATCAGCGCGTTGCGTTTCCGTTCGCGAAAGATGCGGTCGACTTCGGCGAGATCCGCGCGCGTATTGCACCCCAAAACCTCGCGCGAGTCGGCGGCGACCTCGGCAAGCACGGTCTCGCCTTTGCCGCTCATCGCCGCAATGGCGTCGGTCAAATACACCTCGCGGTGCTTGTTGTTGGGCTTCACTTCGGCGAGGGCGGGCCACAGCTTTTCCAGCGTGAAGCAATAAATCGCCGAATTGATCTCGTTGATTTCGCGCTGCTCGTCGGTGAGTTGCGATTCCTCAACGATCGAGGAAACAGCCGTTTCCGACTTGCGAACGACGCGCCCATAACCGGAAGGATCAGCGACCACCGCCGAAAGAATGGTTGCTGCGGCATTGCCGTTGCGATGCGTGGCGATGAGCGCCTTCAAAGCTTCCGTGCGAATGAGCGGCGCGTCGCCCGGCAGCACCAGGGCGAATTTCGCGCGTCCGAGCGCGCGCTTGGCGACTTGCACGGCGTGGCCGGTGCCATTCTGCGGTTGCTGCAGGACAGTCGCGGCCCCGAGCGGCTCGACCACCCGAGCCACGTGTTCCGCCTGATGCCCCACGACGACGATAGTTTCCCGCGCCTTGAGCGGTTCACACGCGCGCACGATCTGTTCCACAAGGGTCCGCCCACCGGCGCGGTGCAATACTTTGGCGAGGCTCGATCTGAGGCGAGTGCCTTTTCCCGCAGCGAGGACAATGACGGCCAGGTCATGGTTGGACATGGTTAACAGCCATTCTGCGGGAGCCGGAGTTTTTTGGCAATCAGGAGAAAACGCTTCTAAACGGCTAGTCGCCCGGAGCAGCCACCTCGGAAAGGACGCGCGGGTAGGCTGGTTCTTCGGCCGGAACGGCTTCGCCGGTGGTGACGGTCCAAAGGGAGGGGTCGGCCAGCAGCCGGCTGACCAGTTGCGTGTGCAGGGAGTGACCCGCTTTGTGGGCCTCGACCCGGGCCAGCAGCGGTAAACCGGCCAGGGCCAGGTCACCAATCAGGTCGAGCGCCTTGTGACGACCGAATTCGTCTGGAAAGCGCAATGGGCCATTCATGATGCCGTCGCGGGTTAGGACGATGGCGTTTTCGAGGGATCCGCCGCGGATCAGGCCCATGGCGCGCAAAGGCTTGATGTCCCGGTCGAAGCAGAACGTCCGGGCCCGCGCGAGCAGGTGGCGGAAAGTGTCGCGCCCAACGATCATTTCCACTTCCTGTTGGCCGACCAGCGGGTGCGGGAAATCCACGTAGCAGCGGACGCGAAACTCCTCGGCCGGATAAATGCCGATCCGGCGGTCACCTTCACTCACTTCCAACGGTTTCAGGACTTTCAGATAACGGCGCTTGCGGCGCAGCTTGCGTAGTCCCGATTGTTCGAGCATTTGCATGAAAGGCTCGGCCGAGCCGTCCAGGATGGGCACTTCGATTGAATTGATGTCGATGTAGACGTTGTCGATTCCACAGGAATAAATGGCGGCAAGCAGATGCTCGGTCGTCGACAGCAGCACTCCCTGCTTCATCAGGCTGGTGGCGTAGCTGACCCTCGCAACGTTGTGCCCCTGGGCTTCGATCGGGAAGTTGTCGAGGTCTACGCGGCGGAAAACGATTCCCGTCTCAGCCGGCGCGGGAACCAGCCGGACACACCCGCGGACGCCAGTGTGCAGGCCCACACCCTCCGCACAAGATTCTCTGGTTATCGTTGTTTGGAACATTGCAGGTATTGTAGCATTTTGCGGGCCAGGTTGTACTAGCATTGTGCTGTATTATCAACGGGTTACAAAGGGACTTCCCACCTTTGGGACGCTGTCTGTGGTAATTAGGCAACAATCTAGCCTTTGACCCGTGTCGGTTTGCCGGAACTTGGGGCGTCCTTTTTGTTTCCTAGCGCGTCTCAACTTTTGCGGTGTTATACTTGGGTTTTGTACCGAAACCACCGAGGAAGGCGCATGAATCGACCGGCACGCATCGGCATTTTTTCTTTATCCGTATTGATCTTTTGTTATGCGGGTATAGGTCACGTCCTGGGCAGATCCTCGGACGACAAGGCCTACAAATCGCTGACGGTTTACGGCGAAGTTTTGCAGAAGATCCAGCAGGATTATGTGGACGACCCGAACATGCACACGGTGACCGCCGGCGCGCTCCATGGACTTCTGGAATCGCTCGACCCCCAATCGAGCTATCTGACGCCGCGCGAATACGAAGAATACAAAAAGAAGGTGGCCAACCCCGGCACCGGCGAAACGGGAATGACGCTAAGCAAGCGCTTTGGCTACATCATCGTTCTTTCGGTCTTGCCGGACAGCCCGGGCGTCAAAGCGGGGATTCGCAGCGCGGACTTGCTAGAATCTATCGGCGGATTTACGAGCCGCGACATGTCCGTTGGCCAGGCAGTGAATCTTTTGAACGGCCAGCCAGGCACCGCGATCAAGGTTGCCGTGATTCGCCGCGGCAAGGCCACACCGGACGAGGTCGACATCGTCCGCGAGAAGCTGGCGACCGCGAAACTGATCGTCCAGAAGGCCGACCCGGACATTCTCACGCTGCGTTTCCCCTCGCTCGACACGGGCCGCGCCGATGAAGTACGCAACCGCCTGCTGGACGCCGAAAAGCAGGGGATTCACAAAGTGATTTTGGACCTGCGCGAATGCGGGCGCGGGCCGGTATCGGAAGCGATAGCCATCGCGCGTCTTTTCATTCCAAGCGGAACGTTGGCCACTCTGCGCGGCCAAACCGTCTCGACGCAAGTGTTCTCCGCCGATCCCAAGCAGGTCATGTGGAGGAATCCCGTCTCCGTACTGGTGGACACGACGACTTCCGGCGCAGCGGAAGTGCTGGCCTCCGCGATCGCAGCCAACCATCGGGGCGACGTGGTGGGCGAGCGTACGTTTGGGCTGGCATCGGAACAGAAGCTCATCACGCTCGATGACGGTGCCGCGCTGATTCTCACCGTGGCGAATTATTACAATGCCGACGGCAAATCCATCCTGGAAGAAGGCGTGACGCCTAGTGAAGTCGTGCGAGCCGATGCGACGGAGGATTCCGACTCGGGAGACGACGACGCGGCGCCCGCTCCGGCAACCCAGCGGGAGCCTGGGCTCGGACCGCGTCCGCTTTCTCCCGAAGACCCCATCTACCATCGTGCTCTGGACCTGCTAAAGGCGGCCGCCCCGGCGAAAAAGGCTGCCTAAGATCACGTGGGCCGGGCGCGAGCTTTTGCCGGGCCTCGGCGCGGGTTTCGCCCGCATCACGGTTTCTGCCGTTTCCTTCTTGTTTTGATGGCCCCCTTCTTGGCATGGGCGGCCGGTTGCAGCAAGGCGCCTCCAGGGCGCCTGTCTGTTGCGAGAATTCACGCCATCACGAGCGAACTTTCCGAAGCGGCTCAGTCCGCCGCACCGATGGGAAGCCAAATTCACATCACCCTCGGAGCATCCGACAAAAGCCCACAAGCCCCAGATCAGCTGGACATCACACTGTTTTCGGACAAGCCATCGTCCACGCGTTCTGATGCTGCGAAAGTGGAGCGATCTCTAGATGCCGCGGCGACCCGCAACGGACTCGCCCGGCATCCCTTGCCCTGTCGCGAAGGCATCTGCTTTTATTACGCGAGATCGAGCGCCCGAACCCACGTGGTTCACCTCCACGTGCGGCCCGCATCCGAGCAGAAAATGGTCGAATCCGGCCATCCTTCTTCCCTTCCCAAGCTGGCCATCATCTTGGATGACTTGGGAAGCGACCGCCGCGTCGCCCAGGAGATCTTCGGTCTGCCGTACCCGCTCACGCTTTCCATTCTGCCGAATCATCAACATTCCGAAGAGATTGCCGAGGAGGCGGAGCGCCGCGGCTACCAAGTGATGTTGCACCTCCCCATGCAGGCGGTCGCAAGCGAACGACCGGAAGCGCAGGAATTGCGGCCGGGCATGCCCGCTCGGGAAGTCTCCAAGCTGGTCACCCAGTTTCTCCACAACGTTCCCGGCGCCGTTGGCGCGAACAATCATCAAGGTTCGGAGGCCACTTCGGACCTCGCCCTGATGGGTGAACTGATGCCCGTGCTGCGCGGTCGCCACCTTTTTTACATTGACAGCCGAACAACGGCAGCGACGGTGGCTTACGAAACGGCGCAAAGGTCGCAAGTTCGCTCGGCGTTTCGCAACGTTCCTTTTCTCGATGACGTCGAGGAGGTTGCCGCGGTACGCAAACAACTGGAATTAGCCCTGCGTGGCGCACGCGAAAAAGGCGGTGCCGTGGCCATCGGCCATCCGCACTCCGCCACGCTCGAGGCTTTGCGCGATGTTCTTCCCAAGGCGCAGGAGCAGGGAGTGCGCCTTGCGTTTGCCTCGGAACTCGTGCACTAGTCAGCGACGGGGTTCCATGGTGCGTTCGAATGCTTCTTCGCTGGGAAAAGATAATGAATCAAGACAGCGGAAATCCCCAGGGTCAGGAAGCCGAAAACGCTGCCTTCCGGCCCAACCGTCCCGCCCGTCAGCCAGGTCTTGCCGTGCAGAACCGCGCTCGAAAGGTGCCGGTCAAATACGTAGCCGCTGTTCGGAACGGAGAAAAGGAAGGTCTCGCCAAAGTCAAAGCTGGCGTGCCAGCCCACGGCTAACCAGAGATTCCCGGTTCGACGCAGGGCCAGCGCGAAGACCAGACCCGTGACCACCACGTTGGCCGCTCCCGCAGCTCCTTCCCCGGGGTTCCCCAGGTGGGCGGCACCAAACACCAGAGACAGGCAGACGGCGGCAGGCCAGAAGCCCATCCCTCGCGCCAGAGTGTATTGCGGGTATCCGCGAAACAGAAATTCTTCCGAGAGCCCCACAAGAGTGAACGCTAGCGCCCAAAGCGCCGCGCCATCCAAAAGGCTGGACCCATGAAGGACGATTGTTCCGAAGGAATATCCGCCGCAGGCGGCGATCAACCCGACCAGCAGGCTCACCTCGCCGAGACCCAGTAGGATCCCGAGCCAGAACAATCCGCCGAAGGCTTGCCGCAGCGGCAAACCATAAACCCCGGCGGGACGCCGTTCCAAGCGCGCCATCAGAACGGCCGCAGCATAAGCCGACAGAAAGCTCCGCAGTTCTTCGAGAATCACAGATGGTGGAGAGTCCGGATTGACCCTAAGCCCGCCGGCCAGCAGGACAAGAACCCCGATGGCGTACTCCATCATCAGCCAGAAGGCGACATACAGCAGCAGCCTCCAGCCAACCCGCAATCCGTCTGAGCCAAGGAAGATTCTGCTTACGAGCCCTTCCGGTCGAGGGAGTTGGGAGGCGGGGGGCAAGGACGATTCGGTGGACGGTTCGGTCGTCAAAGGAACCTCAGAAATAAGCGCTCACGGTTGTCGGTGCCGATCTTCAACCGCAGCTTGACCCTCAAGCCTGCTCGAGCGCCGTCCGATTCTATCTTAGCCAAGAGATTTTCCAGGGAATTTCCAAGGACGAGACGCCGGGAACGCCAATCTCGCTCAGGGATGGAGCGAGATTTCCGCGGCTCCGAGAATTCTCAGACTGTTTTTTTCTTGCACGAAAGCGACGGCTTTCAGACGGTCCCGGTTCCATTCTTTGCGAAGAGATACGGCGGCATCCGAGGAGGAGAAAGAAACGTCGCGGTCCGGCTTTGCTTCGCCGATCTTGCGCATCGAGCGCACCACCGCGGCATGGCGCAATTCATGCCCGGCGTTCTCCCCGCGCGTCACCGAAGAGTGCAAGCCCGTCTCGGTGATCGCCAGCCACACCTCCGCAGCCCCTCCCTTTGGCGGCGCAAGAAGCTTTGCGACCTCGACCGAAAAATTTTCCTTACCGGGCTTATCTCGGCTGGCTTCGGCCAAGGTTACGGGAACCTTGGCCTGCTCCGCTGCCGCGGCAATCGACTGGAGAGCTTGCTCGACGCGTCCTCCGGAAAACTCCACGCTCCCATCCACCACCATTTGCGGCGTATAGGGGTTGCGATTGCCAAGCACGTCCGCATAGGCCAACTGCCGGGTGGTCCAATCATGTGAGGAAAACGGATCCCGCCAACCCTGGTCGTCCCAATAGTCCACGTGTTCTTCCAATGCGACGACTTGCGCATTGCCGACGCCGCCGAGCTCGTCGAGCTTGGCGAGCAAGGCGTCGGCGGGAGGGCAGCTCGAGCAACCTTCTGAGGTGAACAGTTCGACCACCACCGCCGCTCGACTGGGAACGGACGGCTTAGCGTACTCCCCGGAGCCGGCGGCCCCCACTCCCAACAACCCAATCAGCAACGTCGCGCCAATCGCTCTCAGGCTCGTGAATAAACGCCTCATAGACCTTCTCCAAGACACCAACGAACCCCCAACCGACTGCCGGATAACGGCCAGGTAGAAAGATTACTCCTCAGCGAAGACCTTGCAAATACATCCAAGCACCCTAACCATCATGCTAGAGTAAACAAGTTATGTCTCTTTCCCCGGAACCGGCGCTGCGGTTCGTTGGGGGCCGCTTAGCTCTCGATTTCGCCAACATGGTGCCTGCGCGAGGAGAATTATCCTGGGATCAGCTTATCGCTTTCCTTCAGTCCGCGCATATCATAACCGCCGAGCGCGGCGGGGAACTCCTGGCCCTCAGCCGCTCCGACCCGCAATCGGCGGAGTCCCTCTTACGGAAAGCCCAGAGGCTTGCTTCCGCTTTGCGCATGGCCTTCGAAGCTCTCCTCCACCGGCATCGCATAGTGAGCGAATGGGTCGCGCCGGTCAACGAAATCTTGCGCGTCACGGAAGGGCACGACGAACTTGTCCCGGGCGACCGTGATTGGAAAATCGAATTCGTCGCCCGGGAGGGTGGCCTTGAGTGGTTGCTCGCCGCCGTGGCCCGTTCCGCGGCCGAAATGATTGCCGAGGGCCCGCGTGCGCGGCTCGGCCTGTGCGCCAATCCGCGATGCGGCCTGTTTTTCTACGATGCTTCCCGCACGCGCCGACGCCGGTGGTGCTCCATGACCGTGTGCGGCAACCGGAGCAAAGTCGCCGCCTTTGCCCGGCGTCAGGCTTCTACCCACCGGGCAAAATCCTGAGCAACGCCCTCCGGGCCGGCCTTTATTTGACGTACTTGGGCTTCTCCCCTTTCGACCACGGGTCATAAGTGTGGGCAAACACCAGACGATCGGCTACCGGCGGATGCGAGTACAGCCAAAAAGTAATAAACGGCGGCGGATTCGGATCCGACAGGTCCAGTTCTCCGAGGACCTGAAAGGCGTGCGCCGCGACCTCCGATGAGTTCGCAATCAGGCCGTGGGTGATTTCGAGCGCGTACACATCGGCGGCGTGTTCTTCCATGCGGCTGAACCAGTTGATGGCCGGCGAAGAAGAAAACAGCAAAATCTGCAAAAGCAGCAAAAGCACCGCGAGCGACGCCCAATCTTCCGCCCCCACGATCTTCCAGTCGCGGCCCCACCGACCGAGCGCCCAGTGCAATCCGCGAAACAGCAGATAGAGCGCGACCAAAAGCGCCGCCGCTCCGGCCAGGAAGCCTTTGACTACATGCCCCAGAACATAGTGGCCAAGTTCATGCCCGACGACGAAGAGCGTTTCTTCATTCGACGTCTTCTGAATGAGCGTGTCCCAAATCACCACCCGCTTCGACGCTCCCAAACCTGCCACGTAGGCATTGATGGCGTTGGTTTTCCTGCTGGCTTCCTCGAGGAACATGCGCTCCGGCGGAATCGGGACCCCGGCGCGCTTCGTGAGTTTCTCAATAGAAGCGACCAGGTTTGCATGCTGCTCGCTGAGCGGGTCGAACTTGTTGAACAGCGGATCGATCACTAAAGGCATGATCACAATGATCACCAGCAGAATGGCCACCGCAGGGAACCAGAAAAGCAACCACCAGCGCCGCGGGCTGAAGCGCATGACCGCAAACAGGACCAGCACCAATACGACGGCGATGGCGATGCCGACCAGCTCTTCCTTGGTCCAGTCCCAGAACCATGAGCCCCAGCCTTGTACCGATTGCTCGTAATGCAAAGAAAGCCGGTGCCAATACAAGCGCACCGGGAGGTCCAGTACGTCGACCAGCAGAACGAGCAGCGGCACGAAGACCAATCCTTGCACCCAGCGCCTTTGGCTGGCACTTTCGGCGATATCCCGAAAGCGCGCGGCGATTCCCAGCCGCAGGATCAGGAACAGGAAAAGGCCTCCCAGAATGTAGGAGAGAAAATAGAGCGTGTAGCCGGCGCGGGAATAAGCCACCGCTTTTTCATATTTTTCGTGTGAGAGCGTGTATTGTTCCGTTTTCGTCTGTTCCGAAGTGCTGATGACGAGCGGAGGAACCTCGTTCGCAGGCGGCAGTTGCGAGGCGGTCTCTGACGCACGGTCCTCCGCGGGCGAAGCCAGCTGCGCCTTCCGAACCCGGGGCAGGATCAAAAACAGGAAAACCAGCAAGGCACAGAGAGGCAGCGCGAAACGGTTCGAGAGAATCGGCCACCTCATAAAAACGCCCGGCAATGAATCGCAATAGAGTTTCCGCGCATATAAACAGCATGAGCGCGTGGCGCCGTGAGCATGCCGCACACGCTATTCGAGTGCAAGATTTTCATCCCCCGCATTGGACGGAACAGCTGGCAAAACCGTTTCCGGCGGGCAAAACAAAGGAGAAGGGAATCAAGGTGTTATCCTCGGATGGGCCGTCTTCAGGCAGTAATTGCTTATCGCGCCGCCGGTCGCCAGGCCGCAGTGCACCAAAGAGGTCCAGCGTTCGAGTTTGTGGTGACGGTAGCGATGAAAAAGATAGGACGCGCCGATGGAGACCCCGGTCGCTGCGGCTTCAATGGCGGCAAAGGCCGCATGATTGTCCACGACATCGTTGGTCAGGAGAATCTCCTGCCTGCCCCGCCGGCGCATATTCAAAGTCGAAAAATAGTCGAGCGTGCGCGCCGCCCCGACGCCGGCAAACAGCCAGCGATTCTCTTTGTCCCAGAAACGGTGCTCTCTCGGGAGATTTTCCCGCGGGGGTTCGCAGATTTTCGCTGGGCCCTCGGAGGCGCTCGGGGGCTGCTGTTTTGCCGCGTCTTGCCCCCAAGCCGTCTTTACGACCACGCCGGTCGCCAGCAGCAACAGCAATTTAGCTTTCGTCCGATTCATGGTTCTCAGGCGTGCGGGTCTGCTTTTCTGCCCCGGACTCCCGTATTATCGCACTTCCGCTCTCTTCTCTCGACAACCCCGGCTCAAATGCCCTTTGTTGCACCTTTCGCTACGTTTTTGTGCCGGGCGTTGTCATTCCGGTTCCGACGCGGTATTTTGGAAATTGGCCCACTAAAGTGTTTCCCAAGGAGTAGCTCATGCCCGGCTCCCTACTACTGCGATCCGCCTTCGCCGCCGTTCTGGTTGGCGCGTTGCTTCCCGTGGCTTTCTCTCGGCCGCAGGATTCTCAGTCCGTCGCGGAAGCTGCTCGCCGCGCCCGCGAAAAGAAAAAGGGCTCCGCCAAGCCCGCGAAGGTCATCACCGACGACACGCTGGACGTGAAAAGGGGAGATGTGCAAAGCGCGGTTGCGGAAGAACCCAAGATCGCAGGCGCCCCGGATGCCGCCAACCAACCCGGGAACCGCGCCGCTAACCCGGGCACTGGCGATGCCCAATCACCAGCCGCGAAGGACGAAAAGCTAAAAAAGGAAATCGCTCGGGTGAAAGAGCAGCTCAAGGACGCGCTCGGCGATCTCGACCTCCTGCAGCGCGAAAACCGCCTCGACCAAGACACTTATTATTCCCAACCGAACTTTGCGAGCGACACCGCGGGAAAGCAGAAACTCGACGACGAACAGCATAAGATAGGCGACAAGCGCCAGGAAATCGACCGCTTGAAAGGCAAACTGGCCGATTTGCAAAAGTCGCTTGGCGAATCCTCTTCTTCCTCCTCGCGACCCTAATCTGGCTTCATCCTTCGGCTCGGTTTCGGTCGCCGCAAAGCCCCATCCTTCCCATTTCCGGCAAGCTTTTGCCGGGCTCCATGGCCTGGTCGCCCGACACACCAAAGTCGCGGAAAAGCGGGCGGGAACGCTAAGATGGGTCAAAGCAAACCGGGCTGCACCGCATGGTCAGTCGATACCGTGAATGCGCAGGTTCACCAGTTGATCGATGGTCAGGTCCTTCATGCCGCGGGACTGCAGCTTGCTGATGTATTCGGGCGTGACGCCATGAATGCGCATGGCGATGAGTTGATCCGGCTCCGGGTGCGAATAACCGAGCTTTTGCACGGCACCGATGAAATCCGGCGAAACGCCGTGGATCCGGAAGGCAATCAGCTTGTCCAGCTCCACGTGGTCGTAGCCGCACTTTTTTAGCTCCGCCATCCATTCCGGGGATGCGCCGTGAATGCGCATGGCGATGAGCTTGTCCGGATTGGCGTCATAACCGGCCTGGCGCACGCTTCGCACCATTTCCGGCGAAACGCCGTGAATGCGAAACGCAATTAGCTTGTCGCTATCTGCCACACTGAGCCCCGCGGATCGCAGATCGGAAACAAACTGCGGGGACACTCCGTGAATCCGGAAGGCGATGAATTCGTCGCTCGAGGAAGCGTTTAGTCCGGAAGAGCGGATCTGGTCAATGAATTCCGGCGTCACGCCGTGAATTTTGAAGGCGATCAGCTTGTCGGTATCAAGCCCTTGCAAATTCCTCGCTTTGATTTCCCGCGCGAATTTCAGGCTCACGTCGTGAACCGCCATGGCCCATTGCTTTTCCCCGTCGATCCCCTCGAACCCCAGTGCCTTCATCTCCTGCGCGTATTTCGCATCGGGGATGAAATGGAAAATTCCCGCGCCCTCGCCGTCCTTCACGAATCCTTCGCATTCAAATCGGCCGGCGTCCCGCATGATCGTAAAATGCACGTCCTGCCGGCCCGGTTTGGAAAGATCCAGCCCGGTGAGTTCTTTCGCTTCCCGCTCCGAGCTCGAATGAAAGTGATGGCCGCCGCGCGAGTCCATGATGGAAACTTCCACTTTCCCCGGCTCATCCGAGCGTCGAATCGTCCAATCGCCGCTCTCGGCCTGCCCGCGGAGCGCCGTGGCCAGCCCGAACACCGCGCCGCCCACAATAAGAATCAGTCCCATCACTCGATTAAAGTTCATGGTGCTTCTCCCGTTTCCGGCTCTCCTCGGATTCCTAGAGAACTCCCGCTTGCTTGAGGGCGATCAGTTTGTCGAGCGTCAGGTTCTGGAAGCCGTGCTTGCGCGCTTTGTCGATGAATTCCGGCGTGATCCCCTCGACTTTTGCGCCGATGAGTTCATCCACGTCCAGGTTTTTGAATCCCGCATCCTGCATGAACTTTACGTACTCCGGCGTAATGCCCTGCACTTTCATTCCGATGAGGTCGTCCACATCGGGTTTTAAGCCGGTGGCCTCGATGCCCTTGACGTAGTCCGGCGTGATCCCTTGCACCTTCATCCCGATCAGCTCCTCCGTGTCGGGCTTGAACCCGAGGGCTTGCATGCCTTTGACGTATTCCGGGGTAATCCCTTGCACTTTCATTCCGATGAGGTTCTCCGGGTCGAACTTTAAACCGAGCCCGCGCATGTCGTTTGCATATTGCGGGGTGATACCCTGCACTTTCATCCCGATCAGCTCGTCTATGCCCAGGTTGGGAGCAAGGTTGCGCATGTCGCGAAGGTATTCCGGGGTGATGCCCTGGACGCGCATTCCGATCAACTCTTCCACGGTGGGCTTCATTCCCAACTCGTGGATTTCCTTGACGTAAGCCGGAGTCACACCCTGAATCTTCATGGCGATCAGTTCGTCGGCGGTCAGGCTCTTGAATCCCGCCGCCTCCATGCCTTCCAGATAGGATTCCTTCCCGCTCGCTTGCTCTTCGTCCCGCTCCTGCTTTTTTTCTTTGAGCTTATCGTTGTCCTTGTCTTTGCCCGCCTGTTCGGTCGAAGCAAAAGACTTTGCTGCCGTTGAAGTATTTGCCGGCCGCACCACGATCACAGTGCTGCTGCTTTGCTCCTCGGGGGCCGCCAAGTTTGCCAAGTTGCTACCTGCTTGGTGCCGATTCGCGCTTGCTTTGCTCCCCAGAGCGGCGTGCGCCACACCCAGGAAGGCGTTGCCGGCGAGCATCGCTCCCGCCAGACCTACCACCGCCACGGCCATGCCCGCCACGCGGAGTCTTCCCGCCGCCTCATCCAGACCGAGCAGCCGTACCACGCGCTCACTAAGCGGGCTGCGGTTTGCCGCCATCAACAACGAAGGCGCCGTGCGCCACTCCTCCATTAGCGTGAGCGCTCGTGCGTAGTTCACCGCGTCGCCAGAAACGGCAACCGCTTCGTCGTCGCAGCAGTGTTCGCGCTCTGTGCGAATCCGCTGACTTACCCACCAAACCGCCGGGTGGTAAAACAGCAACGTCTCGACGCCGATCTGAAAGAGATTCACAAAACCGTCGAGCCTGCGAATGTGCGCTAGCTCGTGCGCGATGATCATGGCAATCTGCTCTTCGCTCAATCCTGTCAGCGCTTTTGCCGGCAGCAGTACCACCGGGCGAACCCATCCCAACACCGCGGGCGCGTCCAGCCGCAAACATTCGCAGTACCGGATCACGCGTTCGAGCCCCATTTTCCTTTGCAGCGCCAAACATTTCTCATAAAGTTCCCGCGCCACCGGCCTCATTTCGCAGCGCCGCATCTTCTCGACCAGGAACAGTCCTCCGGCCGTCCGCAAACTCAGCAGCAGCACTCCCAGGAACCATGCTTCCACACACCACAAAATCCCCGCCGGCTGAGGCGCCGGAGCTTCTGGCGCCGGGGCGCCGGGACCTGCCGCGACCGATACGCCTTCGACCGGTTTCACCGCAAGCGCGGAAGCCCCCGGTGCCCCGTACCCGACGGCCGGATCTTTTTGCCGCATCAGCCCCGCGAGGGTGATTAGCGGTGCCGCCATCATCAAGGCCAGCGCGATCACCGCCAGGGCGTAACGCGTCGTGGCTCGCCGGCAAAGCGCGTTGGTCACGGCAAAAAGCGCCGCGAGCGCCGCCCCCTGCCACACGAAATGGAGCAGCGTCCAGCCGAGCGCCTGCAGAAGTTCGGGAGAGATTCCGTGCGCCAGGATTCTCATCGGCTTCTCCTCTCGCACTCATCGAGCAGCCGGCGCAGCTCGTCCAGTTCTTCCCTGCTGGTTCGCCGGCCTTCTAGAGCGTGCATCATCAATTCGCTGGCCGAGCCTTCAAATACGCGTTGCAGCACGTCGCACACAAGCTGCCGTTTGGTTTCTGTCGCCGGCTGACATGCTTCATAGACGTGCGCGCGCTGGCCTTCGTCTCGGCGTACCGTGCCCTTGGCGGTCATAATCTGAAGGAGTTTCAAGACCGTGGTGTAACCGAGGGATTTCTTTTCGCTCAGAGCTTCGTGGACCTCGCGGACCGTGGAGGGCCCGCGCGCCCACAGCACGCGAAGAATCTCCAATTCCGAAGCAGTGGGCTTTTGCAAAGGTTCCTTAAGCATGCGCGGGAGCCTACTACGAAGAGCTTCGTATTGTCAACGAAATTCTTCGTAGTATTTTGCCGGGCCCGCATCAGGGTCGAGTTGGGGCTTCGGCGAAGATTTTCTCGAATACCCGCGGCGGAGCAGGCTCTCGAACGCCAGATCGCCCAATTGTGCTTTGCAGCCTGGACGCGGCTCGCTCCCCGCGCCGCCTTCCGGGGGCACGTTTTCCACAGCTGCAACCTTACCACAATATCTTGTGGTGTTTTTCTCTTGACGCCAAGGATGGCTCGGGGCAGAATGCGCGCCAGCAAATGCGCTGTTCCCGCGCGGTCCCTGGTCTCCGACCACAGGCACGGGCGCTGCAGGATGGACTCCGCTTTGCGGCCTTTGAGGTGAAGCGATGCAATACCTGCCCGGCCTGACGGTGCAATGCATCAACCCGCTGTGCCAAGCCCGCGGCCGCTGGCTGCGCGCCGATGTCGCTGGTCCGGTCGCCAAGGACGGCCGCTGCCCTTCCTGCGGAGACTTTCTCCGCAACGTGCCGCCGCCGCTCGGTCCGCGCTTGCGTATGCGGCCGCGCTTGCTCGCCGGGCGGCCGCCGCTGCGCCCGCGCTGAAGCCATCCCCGTTGTCCTGGCCATAGCCTTTCGGTTGAAGCTAGGCCGGGCTGCTCGACCGAGTGTTGGTCATTGATTTTCTCATCCCGCTGCTGCCAGCCGAGGAGGCAGCTCCTCGGCCGTTGCTGGCGGCCCCAAACCGTTTGCAGATCCCCGATTCAAAAACATTGCCGAAGGAACGCCTTTATTAGATCTTTTCGATGCAGTCAGGGAAGAAAAACGAGACTTGGCAGCAACCGGACCGTCAGGTCTCGACGAGGCCTTTTTCGAGGATCTCTTCATCGGTGAGCCACGGATCGGGGATGTTGGCGGAGCCGAGGCGAAGGATGTCTTCGAGCGCGCCGCGGACTTCGCAAAGATGAAAATCGACGCCGATGCGTTCGAGCAATTCAAGCAGCGCCTCGGCACCGACCGCTTCGATCGGCTTCGCACGGATGCCGCCGTGGTTCACCCGCTGGTAGGTCACGACGTAAATGGCCAGGGGACCGGCTCCATGGCGATCAATATGAAGAAAGCCCCGGGTTTGGGGGTGGGCCGGGGCGCGCCGCGCTGCTACACCTGAAGCGGGAGGGTGTGCGCTCATCGTGTTGGTGTTTTCACCGCTTGAGAGAGGTTTCCTTTCGTCGGATTCTCTCGAAGAGCTTCTGGAGCTAACGCCCTGAGCGACAACCTCCTAAACGAGTCAGATCCAGCAAGCGATCCCTCACCCGCTCGAGCGGGTTTCGAATAAACATTTCTTGAGGTCGTTTTCCATAAGCCTTCGCCTCGGTCCTTCGCTTTAGCTGCAGCCGCTGGTGCTGCCGCAGTTTTCGCATTTGTAGCAGGCGCCGTTCGGAACCATCAGCATGCCGCACTCGCTGCAGGTCGGCGCTCCTTCATAGGCGTTCGTCGGCTTGGTGGCGGCTGCCGGCGCGGGAGGAGAGGCCAGCGCCGAGAGAATCACGGGAGCAGGAACCGCGGGGCCGCTGTTCTCGGCGTGCGTCCCGCCGTTCAGTTTGAGATAGTCCGAGGAGATAAACCGTCCGCCGAGCCACCGCGCGATGTAATCCAGGACCGAGGAAACGAAGCGGATGTTCGGATTCGCGGTGATGCCGGAAGGCTCGAAGCGGGTATTCAGCAGCTTGTCCACAAAGACCTTCAGCGGAACGCCGTATTGCAGGCCGAGCGAAATCGTTAGCGCCAGACCATCCATCACGCCAGAGAGGGTCGAACCTTCCTTGGCCATTTTGATGAATACTTCCCCGGGACGCCCGTCGTCGTACATGCCCACGGTGATATAGCCTTCATGGCCGCTCACGCTGAATTTGTGGGTGACGGAAGCGCGTTCGTAAGGCATTTTTTCGCGCTGCGCGCGCTGAAACAGCTCGCGTTGCACCGGCTCGGCCGCCCGCGGCGCGGCTTCGGTTTTCTTGTCTTCCTTCTTGGCGTCCTTGGCGGCACTCAAGGGCTGCGAACGCTTGGAATTGTCGCGATAGATAGCCACGGCTTTCAGCCCCAGCCGCCACGACTCGATGTAGGCGTTCATGATGTCTTCGACGGTGGCTTCCTCGGGCATGTTGATGGTCTTCGAGATTGCGCCCGAGAGAAACGGCTGCGCGGCGGCCATCATCTTCACGTGGCCGGTCCAGCGGATGGAACGCCCGCCGCCCTGGGGCGCGAGCGAGCAATCAAAAACCGCCAAATGCTCTTCCTTCACGTATCGCGCCCCTTCGATTTTGCCGTTTTTGTCGATGTAGGAAACGATTTCGCTGGATTGCTCGGGCGTGTAACCCAGTTTCATGAGCGCCTGCGGCACGGTGTTGTTGACGATCTTGATCAGGCCGCCGCCAACAAGCCTCTTGTACTTCACGAGCGCCAGATCCGGCTCGATCCCGGTGGTGTCGCAATCCATCATGAAACCAATGGTGCCGGTGGGCGCCAGCACGGTGACCTGGGAATTCTTGAAGCCGAACTTTTCGCCGTGATCGAGAGCCGTGTCCCAGGATTCCTGGGCGGCCAGAAACAATTCCGGCTGGACATGCTCGGGTTGGATGCCGCGCATGGCTTCGCGGTGCATCCGGATGACCTCGAGCATCGGCTCGCGGTTCACCTCATAGCCTGGAAACGCGCCCATGCGCTCGGCAATGCGCGCAGACTGCGCGTAGGCCTCGCCGCACATCAGCGCGGTGACGGCGCCGGCCATGTCGCGGCCCTCAGGAGAGTCGTAGGGCAGCGCCATGGACATGAGCAGCGCACCGAGGTTGGCGTAACCCAGCCCGAGCGGCCGGAAATTGTGCGAATTCTCGGCGATCTTCTCCGTCGGGTAGCTCGCGTTGCCCACCAGGATTTCCTGCGCGGTAATGGTCGCGTCCACGGCATGCATGAAAGCCGGCACATCGAACTGTCCGCCGGTGGTGACGAATTTCATCAGATTCAGCGACGCCAGGTTGCACGCGGTGTCGTCCAGGAACATGTATTCCGAGCAGGGATTGCTCGCGTTGATGCGCGCCGTGGACTTCGAGGTGTGCCAGCGATTGACGGTGGTGTCATACTGCATTCCGGGATCGCCACAGTGCCAGGTGGACTCCGCAATCTTCATCATCAGGTCGCGTGCACGGAGCTTTTCGACGGGTTGCCCATCGTGGACGTTCTTGGTCCACCAATCCTTGTCCTCGACCACGGCGCGCATGAAGTCGTCGGTGACGCGCACGGAGTGGTTGGCGTTCTGGAAGAAGATGGAGCTGTAGGCCGCGCCGTCAATCGAGCTGTCGTAGCCCTGTTCGATGAGCACATGGGCTTTGCGCTCTTCCTTCCTTTTGCATTCGATGAATTCGGCGATGTCCGGATGGTCGATGTTCAGAATGACCATCTTGGCGGCGCGCCGCGTCTTGCCGCCGCTCTTGATGACGCCGGCAAAGGCGTCGAAACCCTTCATGAAGCTGACCGGACCCGAGGCGATGCCGCCCCCGGAGAGCGCTTCCTTGCTTCCGCGCAGGGTGGAGAAATTCGTGCCGGTGCCCGAGCCCCACTTGAACAACATGCCCTCGGTCTTGGCCAAATCCATGATGGAACCCATGTCGTCTCTGACCGAGTTGATAAAGCAGGCGGAGCATTGCGGCTTGGCCTGGACGCCGACGTTGAACCACACCGGGGAATTGAAGGCCATTTTCTGCTCGACCAGCAGGTGGGTCAGTTCATCGCGGAAAGCCTCGCGCGAGGCGGCATCGGCGAAGTATCCGCCCTCGTTGCCCCAGCGGACGATGGTATTAGCCACGCGGCTGATGAGTTGCCGAACCGAGGATTCGCGGTCGGGAGTGCCCATCTTGCCGTGAAAATACTTGCTCGCGACGATGTTGGTGGCCGTTTGCGACCAGGTTTTTGGAACTTCCACATCTTCCTGACGGAAGATGGTCGCGCCCTTTTCGTTGCCGATCAAGGCGACGCGTCTTTCCCATTCGACCGCGTCGAAAGGCGATTTTTTGCCGTCGGTAAAGTGGCGCGAAAAAGTCAGACCTTCCCCCGCGCCTGCGGCCGCTCTCTCTACCGCATCCGCCGCCCGCGTATTTCCGCTTAGTGCGTGCTTCACGGTTGCCATTTCGTCCCTCCCGCGCCATCGGATCCCGCCAAGCTGCGGGGGGACCCTATTATTTTACTCCCGTGTCGGGGGTCATGCTTCGCTTCCAAGTCTCGACACGCGATTCGGGGACTCCCGGGAACGCTCTCGAGCGAAAAAAAGACGACTGCCGAGCAGTCGCAGGCTAATTCGCGCGAAACGCCAATGCACCGCCGTGGCCGCCCATTCCTCGATCAGCCTCACAGCAGATGCTCCGCCACGCTTAAGGTCGCGGAGCAAATACGATGGCGCTCGATTTTTTCGCTAAACAGCCGGGTGGCTTATCGTGGACGCGTGGACCCTCGAGCCGCTCTCGACTCGGCCCGGCTGGCGCTTCCACATCCCCCGAATCTGGAGTTGCAGTATCGACGGATGCGAAAAGCCTGTCAAGAGGAAAACGCGAGATATGGTTAATATTTTGGTACCGCGTCTATTTGTAGTGGTCCATTTTCCGCGCAAGTTGTGGCGCTTCAACACTTTTTGCACCGTTTGTCCTGGCGCCACACTAAGGGCATCCAAATAGAAGGATGAAGCGAAGTTTTTTCTGTCTGCTTTTCCTGGGACTTCTTTCTTGGCAACGAATTGCGCAAGAAAAAGCTGCCTCCGAACCGCCGAATTCCGCCTCGAGCGAACCGGCTTACGGGGAGAAACTGCGCATTCCGGGAATCCACAACGCCGGAAAAATTAACGACCTGCTTTACCGCGGCGGGCAACCAAAACAAGCAGGGCTTGCCGAACTGAAAAAGTTGGGCATCACCACGATTGTGGACCTGCGGCGCGACGATCCGCAAAAGGCGGACTGGGAACGCCGCGAAACCGCGGCTTTAGCCATGCGCTTTGTGTACATTCCGGTGAGCGGGTGGGGACCTCCGAGCGACGAGCAGGTGGCGCAATTCCTCGCCTTGTTTCGCGAGGATCCCAAGCAAAAGGTTTTCCTGCACTGCCGATTCGGGGATGATCGCACCGGCACCTTGGTCGCGGCCTATCGCATCGCGGTCGACCAATGGACCCCCAAGCAAGCCATCGGCGAAATGTACTTTTTTGGCTTCAACTCCTTCTGGCATCCCTCGATGAAGAAGTTTATCGAGCAATTCCCGGAGCACCTGCGTTCGGCCCCGGCCCTCGCGCCGCCGCGCTCTTCGCCCTGAACGACACTCCCTCGCGACCCCCGGGCCTGGTTTAGATACCTGTACCTTTCCCTTATTCATCTTGGAACCGCCTTCTTATAAATGGGTTATGACCTGTACCTCCCATTTTTTCCTAGTACCAACGTACCCCGGAAAAACATTACCCTCGCTTCATTTCGCTGCCGGCCGAACTTCCTTATTCTTGCACCCTCACGTTAGAAAGCTCTTCGCAAGGGAGAGACACGAGATGCAGGTCGGACGATACGAAATTCTGGAAATGATCGGGTCGGGGGCCCACGGGCGCGTGGCCCGGGCCCACGATCCACTCATCGGCCGTTTGGTGGCCATCAAACTCTTCCCCAAGGAATTGGCGCACGGCGAAGCCAGGCAGCGCTTCATTCAAGAGGCGCGCGTGGTGGGGCAGCTCTCGCATCCTTCCATCATCACCCTGCACGACATGGGCATTGATGAAGCCAGCCACACACCCTATCTGGTGATGGAGTATCTCGAGGGCCAGCCCCTTGATCGCATCCTGGACAAGCGCAGCATTCCTTTTCAGAAAGCCTGCGCCTGGGCCGGGCAAGTAGCCAGCGCGTTGGGTGTGGCGCACCGCAAGGGCGTCATCCACGGCGACGTCAAGCCCGCAAATATGCTGATCACCGAAGACGGCCGCGTGAAACTGATGGACTTCGGCATGGCCCGGCTTGCCAGTCACGATACCAAAACCACCGCCCTTGCCGGAACACCGGCTTACTGGTGCCCCGAACAGATCGTGGGCAAACCGCAGGACGCGCGCTCGGATCTGTTTTCTCTGGGCATCGTGCTGTATGAAATGGTGACCGGGCAGCGGCCCTTTGACGCGGACTCGTTGCAGGGCATTTGCACACGCGTTCTTTCTTCCACGCCGCTTCCGCCGTCGCACGCGAATCATTCGCTGCCGGCCGCGTTCGATGACATTGCGGCGCGCTGCCTGGCAAAGGATCCTGCCCACCGCTACGCCAACGCCGAAGCGCTAGCGCAGGAACTGTTCCCGCTCGCGCGGCACACTCCGCTTCCGGGTCCCGCGGCTCAGGCTCACGCCAACGGCAATGGGAATGGGCTGCGCGACCGTGCCGGGCGACTCATGCGCTCCGCCTAAATGATTGCGCTGCAAAAAGGCCGCTACGAAGCCCTGGAATCCATCGGGTCCGGAACCACGAGCCGCGTGGAACGGGCGCGGGACAATGTCATCGGCCGCACCGTGGCCCTCAAAACCTTCATCCACAGTTTCGGCGAAGACCTGGAAGAGCAGTTCCTGCGCGAGGCGCAACTGGTTGGTCAGCTTTCTCATCCCGCCATCGTGCAACTCTACGACGTAGGCGTCCATGAGCACGGCACGCCTTTTCTGGTGATGGAATACATTGCCGGGAAAACCTTGGAAGAATATCTCGAATCGTCTTCGTTAACGGTTCAGCGCGCATGCGCCTGGGCCGCCGACTTGGCCCGTGCGCTTGCGCTGGCTCACCGCACGGGGATCATTCACGGCGACATCAAACCCGGGAACATCTTTGTGACGCCGGAGGAAAAGGTGAAGCTTGGCGACTTCGGCATCGCGCGCCTGGCCACACAAGTTTCCGGCTCAGACCGCTTGAAGGGTACCCCCGCTTATCTGGCCCCGGAACAGATTCTGGGCGCGCCGCAGGATCAGCGCTCGGACCAGTTTTCCTTTGGGATTGTATTTTATCAATTGCTGACGGGAGCGCGGCCGTTCGACGGGAGTTCCCTGGGCGCGGTGTGTTCGGAGATTCTCTATGCCGAGCCGGTGCCGCCTTCGAAGCGCAATCCCGCGGTACCGCGCGAGGTGGATCGCGTGGTCGCCCGCTGCCTGGCGAAGAATCCACTCGAACGCTTCGATTCCTTCGACCAGTTGGTCCGGTCCTTGTATCCCTTTACCCGCTCGCGGCCTGCCTCCCTGCCGGCGGGGAAGGGTTCCTGGTGGATGCAGCCGTCAAAGCATCGCGATATTTGGATGGTGGCGGCTGCCGGCGTGCTGCTCGCTGGTTCGCTGCAACTTCCGCGCGCACTCTACGAAAGGTTTCGCATCCCCCCGGCCCCGACTTACTATCGGCCCGGCGTGCCCTATGAAGCGTTTCGCTACACGGAGCAAAGGCCGGCGGCGGAACCACCGCCGGACGCTTCCGATGCTCCCGACGCAGCCCCGGGACAAACGGAACAAAAAGAAATGCCGCGACGAATGATTCATCTCGGGAAGGTTGCCCTGACTAACGCGAGTCATCCCGACAACTCGCACGGTTCTCGTTCCTCAGCATCCTCGAGCGAGTCGCACGTTTCTCGAATGGCCGCCCGGAATCACTGAAGCGCGCCAGCCTGTAGAAAAATCCTGAAGAACGAACAGGGAGTCTGGAGCGCCTCTACTCCTATGAAAATAGCTGCCTATCGCGTTGAAAACAAAGCATAGGTGCCTGGGTCCATTTTCATCCTTCGTTGTGGCTCTCCGAGAGCCATGAGTTACTCGTAGCGCAGCGCTTCGACGGGATCGAGCTTGGCCGCCTTGATGGCCGGCCACACGCCGAAAAGCAGGCCAATGCATACACTCACGGCGACGCCCGTGACGGCGGCCCAGGCGGGCACCTTGCTCGGCCAGTGCAGGCCCCAGCGGATCAGGAGAATCACAAGGTTGACCATCACCAGGGCAATGACCCCGCCAGCACCGGTTAATGTCATCGCTTCCAGAAGGAACTGCCAGGTGATGTCGCTGCGTTTCGCACCAATGGCCTTGCGCACACCGATTTCGCGAGTGCGCTCGGTCACGCTAACCAGCATGATATTCATCACCCCTACTCCGCCGATGAGCAATCCGATCGAGGCGATCACGGTCGTAACAACGTAGGTCATTTGCATGATGGAGTGGAATTCCTGAACCTGTTGCTCGGCGGTTGCGATGGAGAAATTGTCCTTGCCTCCGTAAGGGACATTGCGGCGCCGCTCGAGCACCTCGCGCGCCTGATCCACAGCCTCGGCGAGCCGTCCCGGCCTTGCCTGCATGCGCATTTGGAGCTCGTCCGCGGATGGATAGGTCTTCCGGAAGGTGCTCAAGGGAATAAGGACGCGGCGGTCTTCGTCGCCCATGCCGAAGCCGCCCTTGGGTTTCTCGACGACACCAACCACCATAAAGTCAGAGCCGTCGATCCTGACGTCTTTCCCGACAGGATGACCCTCGGGAAACAGCACCGGTGCGACGTTTTCTCCGAGCATGACTACTTTCTCCCGGTGAAGATCGTCGCCCTCGCTGATGAAGCGGCCTTCGACCGTCGAGGCATTGGCGTACACCTGGCCGAAATTGGGCTGCACCCCGCGAAAATCGATGCCCGTGACTTCTCCGGCTTTGGTGCGCACCGCGTGCGCCTGGTCCCAGCGCGTTTGCAGAAAGGCGGTCACATTCTTGACCGCCGGGCAGCCGTCTTGGATGGCTTTGGCGTCGTCGAGGGTGAGCGGCTTGCGTTGACGTTCTTCGAGCGGTGGCGGCCCGCCGTGCCGGCCCTGATCCCATTTGGCAATGAAGGCGGTGTCCGCCCCAAACTGCTTGATTTGCTCCTGAATCTTCTGGTCGAAGCCGGAGAGCAGCCCGGCAACGAGCATAATCACGCTCACGCCCAGGACCACACCGAATACCGTCAGCGCGCTGCGCATCTTGTGCGCGCGGAGCGTGTCCATGGCCTGCTTCAGATTTTCGCCGTGCGCCTGCGCCATGTGTGCCGCCTTATCCTTCAGCCCGCAACGCTTCGATTGGATCGAGCTTCGCGGCCCGCATGGCGGGGTAGATCCCGAAGAAAAGCCCCACACCGGTAGAGACTCCCAGGGAGAGGATCACCGAGCCAATGGGGGTATTCATGGGGAAGGAAAACAACGCCTGCACGGTATAAACGACCAGGTAGGCGGACAGGATTCCAATCAATCCGCCGACCGCCGCGAGCACCGCGGACTCGGTCATGAATTGCAGGATAATGTGCTGCTTGCGCGCCCCGAGCGAGCGGCGAAGGCCGATTTCGCGCGTGCGCTCGGTCACGCTCGCGAGCATGATGTTCATGATCACGATGCCGCCGACCACCAGGAAGACGCTCACCAGGGCCATGGCCACGAACGCCAGGTTGCCCGTCAGGTCGTGCCACAGGGCCATGATGGAATCGGAGCCCAGAATCGCGAAATTGTCTTTCGCGTCGTAGGGGACTTTGCGCCAGGCGCGCATCAGCATGCGCGCTTCATCCTCGCAAGCTTGCATCATTTCCGCGCTCGGGGACTGCACGAAAATGGTCAGCCAGTCGTTCTGGCGGTGCCATTCCTTCTGGTAGGTGTTGAGCGGAATGATCATGTAATTGTCTTGCGATTGACCGAAGGCACTGCCAAAGGGTTCGGCTACGCCGATGACCTGATAACTGTGCGTTTCCGCGCGGATGGTCTTGCCGATGGGATCCACGTTGGGGAAAAACTTGCTGGCCAGGTCCGCGCCGATGAAGACCACTTCCGAGCGATGCTCATCGTCAGCCGGGGTGATGAAGCGGCCTTGCGCGACGTCAATGTTGCGCACGTCTGCAAAATTCGCGCTGGCACCCATGACGTCGGTGTTTTCCATCTTGATGTCGCCACTGCGCGTCTGGACGTTGCGGTCATCAATGGCGGCGACGGCCTTGGCCGTTTGCATGGTGTCGCGCAAGCGCAGGTAGTCTTCGAAGGTAATCAGCGGGCGCTTTTGCGCCTTTTGAAATTCGTCCATGCTGGTGATGATGCCAAAGCGGTCGATGATGAAAACGTTGGCGCCCAGGTTCGCCACGCGATTGGCCACATACAGGTTCAGGCCGGCGATCGCGCTCATGACCACCACGAGCGTGGTCACCGCCATGATGACGCCGAAAAGCGTCAGGAAGCTGCGGAGTTTGTGAGCCCGAAGCGAGTCGAGTGCCAGGCGCAGGGTTTCCCACAAAGTGATCGCCGCGCCCAGGACCCTGCCCTGTTTGCTGGCAGCATCGCTAGCGGGCGGAATCACCCGGGGAACCGCGACAAACCTGTCCATTGGCGCAACGCCCAAATCGCCCTCCGACCTCTCTCCTGTACTACGTCGCTCCCCAGGCATTCGTTCCAAAGACACCCCGAGAACATAACTCGTTAGACGCTCGAAAAAGGCCCTTTGCTTTGCCCCGTTGCCCAGGGGTGGCTTTAGCCCACCCCGCGCCGCCTTGTAAGCCAGTCACTCTCACCCTTATTGTAACGTGCTTTGGCCAAACCAAAGGGCGGGTTGTGGGTCTTAAAGCTCGATTCCCCGCGCGGAGGAGGCTTGTCGGCGCCGCAATCTCATTTATCTTCTGCTAGTTACGGGACTGGTCTTATCGCAAAGGTTCGATTCATCCGGCCCGCCACAGAAGACTCCTACGATCCGTACTCCAACCTCCGGCTACCGCAGGAGGGTTGTGGGGGGAGGCGGCCTATTACGAGATGCGCTTGACAAGGCTCAGGCGAGGCCAAGCTAGCCTCAGAAAGACCCGAAATCGCTCCGAACCGACATTTCTCGCGACAAGGCCTAAGGTCCGGCAAGCGCTCAAAGAGCCATTCGCGCATTTCCGGCCGGCGATTCTCGCCTGGCGCGACGCCGACTGGGGATAAACCGCAGAAAATGTTCCGCCGGGAGACGACATTGCAATCGTTCAAGATGACGGATTCCGGAGAGCAGAAGTATCACATTCGCAACGATCATGTCCGTTCGTTTAACGAGGGTGTACAACAGTAGGGTGGGCTCGGGAATCCAATCAATCAGCCAGTCCGGCGGAGCTTCCGCGGTTTTAACAGCAATGCGAAGACGTGCCTTTGTCCTCCTTGCGGTCTTTTTTCTCGCTGCCCCTGCCGGCGCAGTGGCGCAATCCGCTGTGCCTCCAGCCGCAGCTCCGGAACCCTCGCCTCTGCTCGACTGCGTCATTGCCAATGAAAAGAAGGACGAAGCGGCGCTCGAGGTCTATGAACGCATGGAACGGCTGGAAACGCGGAAAAATCCCAACGATCCAGATCCGACGTCGGTAAAAATTACGCGGGTCATTCCCTCGGGCACGGGTACGGATAAGATTCCCGTGAATGCGGATGGCCAACCGCTGGACCCGGCGGAATACCGCGCTCGTCTGGAAGGCTTGGAGCGCTCGCTGACGCTCATGGTTGATAACAACCGCGCCGAGCGCGAAGCGATGGAAAAATATGCAAAGCGCCGCAAAGACCGCAACGAGGTTATCAACGCGACGCGCAACGCCTTTCGTTTCACCTTGCTCGGACGCGAGCCGCGCGGCGATCGCATGCTTGCAAAATACGAGCTGTCGCCCAATCCGACGTTCAAACCCACGTCGCGCTTCACCGCCATTCTCACCAGGGTCCACGGATACGTGTGGATCGACGAAACCGCCGGGGAACTCGCGCGCATCGAAGGTGAAGTCACCGAGGACGTTCCCTTTGGCCTGTTCCTCGGGAAAATCTATAAGGGCAGCCACTTCATGCAGGAACGGTACGAAGTTCAGCCGGGAATGTGGCAGCCCACCTTCTCGCAATACGATTTTGACGGCCGCAAGTTGTTTTCGGGATTTTCCTTCCACGAACGCTCGTTTTATTCAAACTACCGCTATATCGGCCCGCCCAAGGAGGCGCTCGAGGTCATTCGAAAAGAACTGACCCGTGCCGACTTGAACAAGACGGATTCGAAGGCCGCCGGTCTCTGACCGTTTTCCCCTTACACTTTTCAGGAGGAACGATTCGTCCTCGACTTTGCCGGACGGGAGGGTTTCATGCGGCGCTCGCTCTCACTGCCCATCGTCGCGCTCTTTTCGACCGTCCCGGTCGTCGCCCAAACGACCGGGGCCGGCGCGCCTCCGCCTGCGTCCAAACCGCAGGATGCGACGGCTGCGACCGAGACCAGGAAGACCAGGAGAATCCTAACGAATGAAGACCTGTCCAAGTCGACAGGAAAAATCTCCGTGGTGGGGAATGGCCAGGACGACAAGCCAAAGGCAGCGGCCCCTCCCAAGGCCGCAAACGCCAACCCGGCATATGTCGCCTCGGTTCGGAACCAGCTCGAAAAACTGCTAAAGCAAATGGTCGACTTGGACAAGCAAATCACCGACTTGAAGAACTTCAAAGCCGGCGAGCCTTCGACCAACGCCAGTGGCGTCCGGCTCGACAAGCGTTATGAGCGCGAACCCATCGAGGTGCAGATTCGCGCCGTCCAGGATAAGAAGAAGGATCTGCAGTCCAAGCTCGATGCGCTTTATGATGAAGCGCGGAAGAAGGGCGTTCCGTCCGGCGAACTCCCCTGACGCCCGGAAAGCACTGCGAGCCAGGACAACCATTGGCACCGATCTGGTATCAGTTCTTCGCGGGCTTTTTCGCTTCGAAGCGGATTTCCTTGAGCATCTCCGACTGGCGGTAAAGCTCCGTCTTCCCGGCCGGGAACTTGTTGATGTTCAGCAGGAAAGCCAGGACGTCGGCGTCCTGCTGTCGCGTCAGACGGCCAGGCTTGCTCTGCGGCATGGTTTTGCGGATGCGGTCGAAAAGATCGCTGAGACTTAAGCCATTCCAGTTGGCCTGAAACGCGCCGCCAGTCAAAGGAGGCGCGGACTCGCCTCCCGTGAGCATGTCGCCGTGGCAGGCGGCGCACTCCTTTTGATAGACCTCTTCGCCACGCTTGGCTTGCTCTTCAGTATAGACTCCGTCCCAGACCGAACGCGTCTCTGCCGGAGCTTGCGCCCGCAAGAAACAAAACGACGATACGATCACTGCTACGCCCAACCAAGAGATCTTCATTCGCCTGCCGAGGGGAGCGTGTAGGCGATGTATTCGCCGGAGTACGGCCCGCCGCTCACGGCCACCACGATGTACTGCTTCCCGTGGATCATGTAGGTCATCGGCGACCCGCTCTCCGGCGCGGGCATATAAACCGCGCCCACTTCCTTACCGGTGGCTTTGTCGTACGCGCGCAACATCGCACCGCGCGGATGATCCGCGGTGGTGGTCACTTGAGCTTCGCCGGCGATGACCAGGGTCTTCGTCACGAGCGTCCCGACGTTGTAGGTCTCCTGCCCAGTTCGCGGAATGTTCATGCCCTTCAGGAGTTCGGCATTGCGCACTACGTCCGGCGTTTCTCCGTGCGGGATCTGCCAGACGATTTCGCCTTTGTCCAGATTGATCGCGGAGATGGTTCCGTAAGGCGGCTTGACCAGCGGCAGTCCGTCGACATCCAAGCGCACGTACTGGCTCGCGGGCCGCTTCTTCGGCGGCTTTGGCGAATCGGCGCCCGCGTTTTCGCCAGGCCCGCGCATGATTTGCACGTCTCTTCCGGCGACGCCGGCAATGTAGTTGAGGTCGGAAATGTCCTTGGGTGCGGGAACCAGGCCGATGGGTTCGATGCAGGAATTGCACGCGTATACATAGACGACATGCGTTTCCGGGTCGTAGGAACCGCCAGGCCAGTTGGTTCCGCCGGAAGCGGTCCCCATGGTGAGCGTGCCGAGCGGCCCCTCAAGCTTGCTCACCGTCGGCGGAGTGTAGACCGGGCCGAGATGATATTTCGAGGCGATTTCTTTGGCGCGCTCACGAAGCGCCGGAGTGAAATCGATCAGGTCATCGATCGAGACGCCGTTGCGGTTGTAAGCGGGCGGCTTCGAAGGAATCGGCTGCGTGTGCGAATACCATTCGCCCGGCACGGTCCCGACTTCCACGGGTTTTTCCGGCATGGGCCAGATCGGCTTCCCGGTGACGCGATCGAAAACGTAAAGGAAGCCTTGCTTGGTGGGCTGCGCGACGGCTTTGACCGGCTTTTTGTCCACGGTAATGTCCGCGAGGATTGGCGCGGACGAAATGTCCATGTCCCACAGGGCGTGGTGCACGAGCTGGAAGTGCCATTTCCGCTCGCCGGTTTTCAGGTCCACGCAAACCAGCGTTTCGCCGAACAAATTGTCGCCGTGCCGGTGGCCGCCGTAGAAATCGCTGGTGGGCGATTCCACCGGCAAATACACGAGCCCGAGTTGCTCGTCCACGCTGATCTGCGTCCACACGCCGGTGTTCCCGGTGTATTCCGCCGAGCCGTTTAGCCAGGTGTCGTAGCCAAATTCACCCTTCCTCGGAATGGTGTGGAAAATCCAGAGTCGCCGGCCGGTGCGCACGTCGAAGCCGCGCACGTAACCTTTGTTGTTGCGCATGCTTTTCGGGGTCATGCCTTCGCGAAAAGCCGCACCGACCATCACGGTGTCTTTCGCAACTACGGGCGCCGATTGCATCCCGATTTCTCCGGTCTCCAGGTCAGGGAAAATCTCCTGGTCGTCATGGCGTTTCAGATCGACCACGCCGTTTTCTCCAAACGAGGGGACCCTCTGGCCAGTCTTGGCGTCCAGGCAAATCAGCCGGAAGCCGGGCGTAACGTAGAGAATGCGCTCATCCACGCCGTCCGACCAGTACGCCAAACCGCGCCCGGAAAGCTGCCGCGGCGCCGCGCCGCCGCGCTTGCCTTCGTGCTCGCCGTGAATCCACAGCAGTTCACCACTCTCCGGGTCGAGCGCGATGACCGCGCGCCGCGAGCCCGCGGTCGCGTAAAGGACACCGTTCACCATGAGCGGCGTTCCCTCGAGTTTGTATTCCGGACGATCGCCAAAATTGTCCGTCTTGATGCGCCAGGCTATCTCGAGGTCGCTGAAGTTCGACGCGTTGATCTGATCGAGCGGCCGGTAGCGCGTGCCCGCCGTGTCCGCGGCGTAGGAAGGCCACTCCGTGTCTTTCGGATGATTTTGCGCCCAGGCAACCGCCGGAGTCAGACTGAACATCACCACCCAGCACACCAATCGCAGACTCCCGTTCCTCACCATTCTCGAAAACATGTCGGCTTTCTCCTGAACTCTGGCGGCCATCTCGAGCGTTCACGCCGTTGCTTGACTACAGCCCGGCCGAGCTACGCGCAAGTCTAAACCCGCAGAATCCTACTGCAAAGGAATAGGTCTTTTCACCTCATTTTCAGAAAGCCGCCTGGAGGACCGGATTTCCCCCCGGTCGAGAGCGACATCGGGAGCGACCGCTATTGCGAGCGGTAACGTCCGGCGCTATGATGCCGCCCGCGAAAATTTTCTTCCTCGACGCTAGGAGGAAAGCCCTGTTGGTCGAGAAGGATCACCCTGCCCTTCAGCGACCGGTTGAGGTGCTGCCATGCCAATGGCCTTACGACTGAGACAAATGGTCTTTTTTGCGTCGCTCGCGCTGTCGCTTGACCCAGGACTCGCAGCCGCTCAGGCGCCGCCTACCGTTCTGAAAGCCTCTACTGCCTTCGATGGCAGGGGGAAAATCCTTCACAACACGATCGTGGTCGTCGAAGGAGGAGAGATTCAGAGGGTCGGCGGGAGCGCCCCGAACGGCGCCGTGACCTACGATCTCACGCGGCTGACGGTCTTGCCCGGCTGGATTGACGCCCACGTTCATCCCACCTGGCATTTTGACGCGAGTGGCCGCCTTGCAGGTGAGAACGAGCCCAAGGAGCAGACCGTCCTCGCCGGCGCCGCGAACAGTTGGAAGATGCTGGCTGCGGGCTTCACCACGGTGCAAAGCCTGGGGTCGGCGCTCGACAAGGACCTGCGCGACGCCATCGACCGCCGCGGATTGCCCGGCCCGCGAATTCTTACTTCGCTCGACGCCATTTTCGGCCGCGGCGAGGCGACCGGCACGCCCGAGGAACTTCGCGCCGTCGTCGACGAGCACGCCCGGAACGGTGCCGACCTCATTAAGATCTTTGCTTCCGGCAGCATCCGTGAAGGCGGCAAACCCACGCTTTCCGAGGAGCAGCTCGCCGCCATTTGCAGCGAAGCCAAGCAGGTCGGCCTGCGCACGGTCGTGCACGCTTACGGTCCGTCGGTGCGCATGGCTTCGCTGGCCGGCTGCACCGAAGTCGAGCACGGTCTTTACGCCAGCGATGCGGATTTGCGCTTGCTAGCCGAGCGCGGCACTTATTTTGATCCGCAAGCCGGCCTGGTGCTTCAGAATTATCTCGACAACAAATCGCACTATCTCGGCATCGGCAATTACACCGAGACGGCGTTTGAAACCATGCAGAAGGTGCTGCCGGAGTTTCAGGAGCTCTTTCGCCACGCCATCAGAACGCGCGGGCTTAAAGTCATTTTTGGGACCGACGCCGTGGCGGGCGCCCATGGCCGCAACGCAGAAGAATTCCTCTATCGCGTGCAGACCTGCGGACAGGAACCCATGGATGCGCTGGTTTCCGCCAACTCGCTGGCCGCGGAGGCGCTCGGGCTCCGGGATCGCGTCGGTTCGCTGGCTGCCGGCCTGGACGCCGACATCATTGCCCTCGACGGCGATCCCCTCAAGGACATCACCGCGGTCCGTCGCGTCGTTTTCGTGATGAAAGGCGGCACGATCTTCGTGAATCAAGCGGCGGGGAGCAGGTAGCCTGATCAGGAAGGCCAAAGCCTCGAGTTTTCCCGTTCTCCTGCTCTTCCTGTTCACCGGCACGGGCCTGGCGGCGCAGTCCTGGGAAGTCGCAACCCGCGGCATGAAGACCAACCTTCGCGGCGTGAGCGTTGCCCACAACCCAAGTGAAAAACGGGCTCCGAGCGCGGTTGTTTGGAGCTCCGGCTCGCATGGCGTCATTGTGCGATCGCTCGATGAAGGCAGGTCCTGGCGTCGTCTTCGCGTTTCCGGGGGAGACGCGCTCGACTTCCGCGGGATCGTGGCTTTCAGCGCCTCCCTTGCCTATGTCATCTCGAGCGGAGAAGGTGTGAAATCCAGAATCTACAAGACCAGCGACGGCGGCAAAACCTGGAAGCTCGAATTCTCGGACAATCGCAAGGAATTTTTCCTCGACGCCATCGCCTGCCGTTCCGAGAAAGAGTGCTTGGCCCTGGGCGATCCGATCAACGGCAAGTTCCTCCTGCTCGCGACAACCGACGGCGAGCATTGGAACCTGCTTCCGGTTGACAACATGCCCGCGGCGCTGCCGGGAGAGGGCGCGTTCGCAGCAAGTAATACTTCTCTCGCGCTTGCCGGCGACAAAGACATTTTCTTCTCGACCGGCGGCCCTGCCGCTCGCGTCTTTCATTCGGATGACGGAGGGCTCATTTGGACTGTAGCGGAAACGCCCGTAGCTCACGGCAAGGCTTCTTCCGGAATTTTTTCGATTGTGTCCGATCGCCACAACCATGTCCTCGTCGTCGGAGGAGACTACCAGGAGACCCGGCAAGCCGAGCGCGCGGCTGCGTACTCCCTTGACGCCGGCAAGACCTGGCAGCTTGCCGCCCGGCAACCTGGCGGATTTCGCTCGGCTTTGGTACAGGTGGACGGCGGTCGCTGGATCGCCGTCGGACCGACAGGCGAAGACAGCAGCGACGATTACGGAGTGCACTGGAAACAAACCGGATCCCTCGACCTCAACGCCCTGGCCATCCTCGATGCCCAGAAGGGCTGGGCCGCCGGCCCTCAGGGCACGATCGCCCGTTTCCGCAATCCCTAGCGAGTGCCGTTTTCTTGGCCGCGGCTCGAGCGAACAGCTCCGGTCGATGGCAGGTCCGCTCGCCCGAGGAAGTTCTTGGCTCGGTATTTGAAGTGGTCGTATAGTTCTTCCTGCTTCGATCGAGCAAAAGCCCGCAGCGGGGAGGTTTTCATGCCCAATTCGTCGAACTCCCACCAGAGCAAAGGTCAACCAACCGATCGCCGCACCTTCCTCCAAAGCGCCGCCGCAGCCGCTGCGTTGACCGCGATGCCCGGCTGGGCACAAGCGCATCCCGACGACTTCTCCGCCATTCGCGGCGAAATCGAAAAACGCCACGACGAAGCCGTGAAGCGCCTGCAAACCTGGATTCGTCAGCCCTCCATCGCCGCGGAAAACCGCGGCATGAACGAAGGCTGCGAGCTGATGATGGAGATGCTCCGCGAAGCCGGCTTCAGCGGCGTCAAGAAAATGCCCACCGACGGCCAGCCCGGCGTCTTTGCCACCCTCGACGCGGGCGCTCCGAAAACTCTCGGCCTCTATTTCATGTACGACGTCAAGCAGGCTGACCCCGCCGAGTGGTCTTCTCCGCCCTTCGAAGCCGCTCTGCTCGACAAGCCCGGCCTCGGAAAAATCATCATGGGCCGCGGCGCGGTCAATCAGAAAGGTCCGGAGGCCACGCTGCTCGCTGCCTTTCACGCCATTCGCGGTGCGGGCAAGAATATGCCCATCAACCTCGTCTTTGTCGCCGAAGGCGAGGAGGAGATCGGCTCGCCGCATTTTCCGCAAGTCGCAGGCAACCCCGAAGTGGCCGCGGCGTTAAAAAAGTGCAGCGGCGTGTTCATGCCCTTCGCCTCGCAGGGCCTCGATGGCGAGGTGTCGATGTTCCTCGGCGCGAAAGGCGTCATCGAATGCGAACTGACCTCGAGCGGCGAACGCTGGGGCCGCGGCCCGCGCAAGGACGTGCACTCCAGCAACAAAGCGCGACTCGACAGTCCCGCCTGGCATCTCGTTGAAGCGCTGGCCTCGCTCGTCTCTCCCGACGGCAACGATCCCGCCATCGAAGGTTACGCCGCAAAAGCTCGCCCGCTCTCCAGTGCCGAAAAGAAGATGGTCGGTGAAGCCGCCCGCCGCATGAACGAAGCGGAAGCAAAAAAACTTCTCGGCGTCGATCATTGGGTCCACGACGTAAGCTGGGAGCAGTCACTCGAGCTGCTCGTTGCACGTCCTACGGTGAACATCGAAGGCCTGGTCGGCGGCTATACCGGCCCTGGCGGAAAAACGATTCTTCCCGGAAAGGCGGTCGCGAAGCTCGACCTGCGCCTGGTTCCCGACATGACCGCCGCCGAATCACTCGCGCTGCTCAAAGCCCATCTCGCGAAAAAAGGCTTCTCGGATATCGACGTGAACATGACCGGCGGCTACGACCCCACTTCCACGCCCGCCGACTCCGCCGTCATTCGCGCCGCCACCGCCGTGTACAAAAACAATGGCATCGACCCGGTGATCCTACCGCGACTGGCGGGCTCCTGGCCGGGTTACGTTTTCACCGGCGAGCCGCTTCGCCTGCCCGCCGGGCATTTCGGACTCGGCCATGGCAACGGCGCGCATGCGCCCGACGAGTATTACGTCATCGAGTCCGGCAATCCCAGGGTGCAGGGCATGGACGGCGCCGCGCTTTCTCACGCCGAATATCTTTACGAACTCGCGCAAGTGGGCTCCAGCGCAGGCTCGCAACGGTGACCTCCCGAGAGATCCCGACCGCGCCGTCTTGCGGCCTGGCACGCCATCTCGGCCTGTTTGGCACGACCATGGCCGTGATGGGCGGCATCATCGGCGCGGGAATCTTCATCAATCCTTATCTGGTCGCCGAGCGCGTCGACACCTCGTTCCTCATCCTGTCGGCTTGGATTGCCGGCGGTATCGTCGCGCTTCTCGGCGGCTTCATCTATGCCGAACTCGCCGCGCGCTTGCCCGCCGTGGGCGGCCAGTACGCTTACCTGCGCGAAGCGCTTCATCCTGGCGTGGCGTTTCTCTATGGCTGGGTGCTGCTGCTGGTGATTCAAACCGGCGGCATGGCTGCCGTCGCAGTCATCTTCGCACGCTATTTTCTCGAACTCACGCATTGGTCGGTCAGGGATTCTCACCTGGCCGCAGGTGCCCTGGCCCTGCTCACCGCCATCAACTGCCTCGGCGTACGCGCCGGAAGCCGCGTGCAATCCGCCATGACACTCACCGCCATCGCCGCGATCGGCTTGCTCGAACTTTTCAGCTTCCTCAGCGGCGAGCCGTCGCAGATTTCCTTTCGCCCCCTCCTCGGCCAGCCACCTTCGCTCAAACTCGCGCTCGCTTTCGGCTCGGCGATGACCCCCGTCCTGTTTGCCTACGGCGGTTGGCAAACCTCGAGCTTCCTTGGTGGGGAGGTCCGCGACCCGCAGAAAACCCTCCCGCGCGGTCTCGTCTGTGGCGTTCTCGGCGTCATCGCCGTCTACACTTCGGTGAATCTCGTTTACGTCCGCGCTCTCGGGCCCGGGGGACTCGCAGCCACAACTACCCCGGCCTCCGCCGTCATGCGCCTGGCGCTTGGTCCTCGCGGAGGCGCGTTCATCGCCGCCGGCATCGCCTTTTCCGCTTTCGGCTTTTTGGGCCAATCCGTCCTGACCGCTCCGCGCGTCTATTTCGCCATGGCCGAAGACGGCGTCTTCTTTCGCAGCGTCGCCTGGGTTTATCCGCGCACGCGCGTCCCGGTCATGGCCATCGCCTTACAGGGCCTTTGGGCCATACTGATCGCCCTCACCGGGACTTACGCGCAGGTGGTCAACTACGTCGTCGCCATGGACTCCATTTTTTTCGGCCTGACCGCGCTCTGCCTGCTCCTGCTGCGCCGCCGTGATTCGTCTTCCCTCCCCACCGCGATCGCCTATCGCGTTCCCGGCCATCCCTGGACCACTTTGCTGTTCATCGCCGCCGAGTGGCTCGTGGTCCTCAGCACCTTTGCCCACGATCCTCGCCGCTCCACGATCGGCCTGCTCATTGCCGTCGCCGGTTTGCCCGTATACTTTTTCTGGCGCGCCAAAAGCAAGAGCCGGGAGGCCACCAGCGCATGAGCGGTGCCGCTCGCACGAAGCGTTCGCTGTACATGGAATGGGCCAAGACCCGATCGCACGCCAAATACAATCTCTCGACGAGCGGCCTCCTCGGCGTTCCGCGCCGCGAATTCCCTGTGAACCTCGACGAACTCGAAATCACCGCGCCCGGCAATTACGGTTACGCCCCGCTCGAGCGCCGTCTTGCCGAGCACGCCGGTGTCCCCGAGGAGTGCGTGGTCGCGGCGGCGGGCACCTCCATGGCGAACCACCTGGCCATGGCCGCGCTGCTCGATCCCGGCGACGAAGTCCTCATCGAGCAGCCCGCCTACGGCCCGCTCCTCGATGTCGCCAACTATCTTGGCGTGCGCATCAAGCGCCTTCCGCGCCGCTTCGAAGCGCGCTTCTCGATCGGCCTCGAAGAATTGCAGCGCGCGATCTCGACCTCCACCCGCCTCATTGTGCTTACCAATTTGCACAATCCCAGTGGCGCGCTTCTCTCCGCGGAAATGCTTCAGGCCGTCGGCAAGGTGGCTCATCGCGCCCGGGTGCGTGTGCTTGTGGACGAGGTCTACCTCGAGATGCTCTTCGGCAAGCCGGCGCCTTTCTGCTTCCCCATCGGCAATGCGATCGCCGGCGTGAGCGAAAATCCTTTCATCGTTACCAGCAGCCTCACGAAAGTCTACGGCCTCAGCGGGCTGCGCTGCGGTTGGATTCTGGCCGCTCCCGAGCTCGCCCGCCGCATGTGGCTCCTCAATGATTTGTTTGCCGCCACCGGGGCCCATCCCGCCGAGCGCCTTTCCTTGATGGCCTTCGACCATCTTGAGCAATTTCGCGAACGCGCTCGCGCGCTCCTCACCGCCAATCGCACCTTGCTCGACGCCTTCCTCGATTCGCGCCGCGACATCGAATGCTTTCATCCTCCGGCCGGCACCGTGGTTTTTCCCCGCCTCCCTCTCGGGCTTACTCGCCGCGATCCCGAAGCTTTCTTCCAATTGCTTCGCGAAAAATATGAAACCACCGTTGTGCCGGGCAGCATGTTCGAAATGCCCCGGCATTTTCGCATCGGCATCGGCGGCGACACCGCGACCCTAGCCGGCGGCCTCGAACGGGTTGGCGCGGCCCTCGACGCCTTCGCCAAACAATGAATCGGCAATCGGTTTAACGATCTTCAAACAGCGCGAGCGGAATGGCATTTCCCTGGGCGATGTTGCCTGCGTCATTGACATGCAAATGGTCTCCGCTGTCGTAGGAGGGCAATAGTTGCGTCCTGTGGCCCGGGTCACGCACGGCCTCGTCGAAATCGATCACTCCATCGAATTCACCGCTGCGGTGGATCCAGGCGTTGACCTCCTGGCGCACGCGCTCTTTCTCGGGGGTGTAAAACCGGTCGTAAAAAGGGCTCCGAAACAGGGCATGCTCGAAGGGCGGAATGGTTGTGCCGATGACTCGGATTCCCTGCTTGTGAGCGCGCGCTATCAGCCGACGATAGCCGGATAGGATGCTCTGGGAATTCACGCTTTCCGTCGCTGGTATGAACGAGCCGGGGAAAAGGATGTCATTGACGCCGAGCCCGACGATCAGGTAGCTGACGCCCGCTTCCCGAAGCACGTCACGTTCGAAACGTACCATGCCGGATTGTCCCAGGGCCGGCCCGAGTTGCGCAAAAACAGGTCCAAGCGGAGGTGGCCCTCCCGCCTGTCGCGGGCTCGCGAAGTCGCTCAACAGGCGGTTGCCGATGATGCCTTCATTCAGGACCCCTAGTTCCTTGTTCCCGCCGGCATCCTTTGCTAACCGCTCCGCAAGCACGTCGGGCCACCGCCGGTTCGCATCTCGCGAGGAGCCATCTCCGTCGGTCAACGAGGAGCCCAGTGCCACAATGGCTGCTGCTTGCGAGGAAGCGGCGACATCTACTCCGGTGAGGAAGGGCCAGGAGTCGATGGTCCTGGCAACCGGGAATTTCCTTGCCGCCGTCGCGTCCCCGGTCTCGCCGGAGACGTAGTTCGTTTGCAGCGCCAGAATGTGCGACGTCGTCGCCGCTGCGGTTCCCGGAAAAAACAGGCTGATGGCCAGATCCCCTAGCGCCGGCACATCGAGTTCGACCGGATCGCTCTCGACCAGGGAATGCCGAGGGATGGTCGTCGACGCTTTCCCGCTAAACTTCAGAGTTCGGTCGGAGGCCGGATCGATCTCGGCAGCTTCTGTTCGCCGGGCAATGTGCGCCCCGCCGATGAGCAAGGGCTGGTCCCCAAACGTATTGGAGATCTTGATCCTGACTTTCCTGCCCCCGGCGCTGACGTGCACGATGAGGCGAAGGGTCTGGTTCCGGAAAATCTGGGCGTGCCCCGGGATGGCCGCCTGGGGGGCCGTGGCCCACGTTCCAATCCAATGTTGACCGTCCCGCGCTCGATTCGTCGTGCCCGCCGGATTAGAGAAACCGAGAGCGGCCAGCGCCGCGAGCCAAAGCGCCGAACGGCGATCCGCACCGGCATGGCGAACCATCTGGCTATCCCCTTTCCACCGCTCCCCGCGGTCAGCAGCTTCGGCTGGCACGCGAGCCCGCGTCGTCCGAGCGGCTTTCCCTTGACGCGGGCGCCTGTTCTTCTCTACTATCGGATCAGTCAGCCAACTGACTATTAGGACGTGGCGGATGGCAAAACCGATAGCAGCGAATCGCAGGCGGCTGCTCGAAGCCGCGGAAAAGACCACCCATCGCTACGGGTTCGGCAATACCGCCATCGCGGATATCGCTAAACAGGCCGGGATTCCCCTGGGCAATGTCTATTACTACTTCAAGACCAAGGACGAGATCGCCGAGTCCATCGTCAACCTGCGCGTTTCCCGCTTCCGGAAGCTGCTCGAGGAATTCGACAAGACGGATTCTCCGAAACAGCGTCTGTGCGCCTTCGTCAACGTCAAGATGAAGAACCGTGAAGAGCTGGCGCGGCATGGCTGTCCTGTCGGCACCTTGTGCTCGGAACTGCGCAAGCTTGGCGGCTCGGCGGCTGAAAAATCGACGGTGCTGTTCAGAACGGCTCTCGAGTGGATGGAAAGGCAATTCCGGGCGCTTGGCCAGGGCGCCGATTCACGCTTGCTGGCCGTGCATCTACTCTCCGCGACGCAAGGTGTGTCGATGCTGGCGCACGCTTTCCGTGACCCCGGGCTCATCGACATGGAAGCAACGCGCCTCCAAGAGTGGATCCGCTCGCTCGAACCTATAAACCACCCCGCTGCCGTTTAAATCGGCGGGCGTGAGTCCAGGTTGCTTAGAATCTGCATTTCGAGAACACCCTGGGGCCCGGACTCAGTAAAGGTGAAAATATCCGTCGTGCTGCCCCAGCCGCACCGTCGCGTTGAAAAGCTTCGACAGGTTCTCTTCGGTGAGGATCGCCGCTTTAGGGCCATCAGCAAGAATCCGGCCTTCGCGGAGCAAAACCACGCGCTCGATTTCCGGGATAATCTCCGACACGTGATGGGTAACCAGCAGAATACCCAACCCCGACCGCGCCAGCTTGCTCAACGTTTCCCTCAGCTGCAATTGAGCAGCGATGTCCAGCGCGTTGCTCGGCTCATCGAACAGCAGCGTCTCGGGCTCATGCGCCAGCGCCCGCGCAATCAGCGTCCGTTTCGCTTCCCCCGAAGACATGTGCGTCAGGGGCCGGTCCGCAAGGTGCGCGATGCCCAGCCGATCGAGCGCGGCTTCGGCGCGCGTCACAAGTTCCGGATCGGGATGGTGGTGCGGGAAGATTCTCGTGCTGCTGAAAAATCCGGACAGCACCACGTCCCGCCCCGTCGCTTCCGTGGTGCACGACGCGAGCAGGTCCGGGGAAACGATTCCGAGCAGTGACCGCAGCTCGAAGACATTCCAGCGCTCGCGGCCAAGAATGGAAATCGCGCATCCCTCTCGCGGCTGCGGGTAACACTCCCGCGTAATGGTTTTTATGAGCGTGGACTTCCCGCCGCCGTTCGGCCCCAGGATGCACACGTGTTCTCCGGCGGCGATCTCCAGATTCACTTCGCAGAGCGCCGCCGAATCGCCGCGCATCACCGTCACGTTCTTCAGCGATAGCAGGGGTGGCGCCACAAGGCTCCTTCGCTCGGAACGGGGCACGTCAAAGCGTCAAGGGCTATCTTAAAAGGGCTATCTTAACCGGGCCAAGCCTCAAGCCAAGCTTGGTGAGGTCTTTTGATTTAGGCAGGTGGCAAAATAAAAAGGAGGTGAAAACAGTGACGTTTCCACCTCCCGGGGTGGGTGGGGTGTTGCATGTCAAAGCCCTCAGGCGGCTCAGCAGGCCTGCCCTGCCAGGCAGGTCTGCGGCCTCACTCGCGCACTGCGGTAAGCAATTCGATAGGAGACTCACCACCAAAGAGCTTTTCTTGCAGCGCTTTGTAGCACCGCCAAACGCGCGTGTCAACCCCAAAAACCGCCGCATTCCGTGCGCGGTTCTCGGCAAGTAAAGGGATGATTTCAAGAGTTAAAACGCTTCAACAAACGGCGAACACCCCCATCAGAGAACATCCGCCTTAGAGCCGTCTATTCCGCAAAAATTGCGTTGATTTTCTCCGCCAGTTTGAAGTCGTAGTCGCTGATGCCTTTTACGCTGTGCGTCGTCAGGTCGATGACCACCTTGTTCCACACGTTAAACCACTCCGGATGATGATTCATCGATTCTGCCACCAGCGCCACCCGGGTCATGTTGCCAAAGGCGGTCACGAAATCCTTGCAGGTGATCTCGCGGTGCAATTTGCCGTTCACCACACTCCAGCCCTTCATTTTAGGCAGCAGCGCGGCGATCTCCGGATCGCTGAGTTTCCTTGCAGGCATGGCCTTCTCCTCCGCACCGTTTCATTATGCGGTGGAACCCCGCCGCCGGCAACGCCGCCACGGTAAATTTGTTCTGACGGATCGCTGGAGAAATTTATAGGATTGGCTGGTTCCGATCACACTTTGCCATGCGGTGCGATCCTTTTTGATTCCTCAGCTGATCAGCAGGTATTCGGCAGCGGAGAGCTCTGCTGCGCGCCGAGAGTCCAGGTAAGAAGCTGAGTCGTTCTCCGATGGCGCCTATTTCAGGTGACAGGCGCAAGAGTTCTCGCTCATCCGCAGGTAATCGAATACCAAACGCACGTTACGCGTGAGTCGTCGCATTTTCTGCGCCACACCTCCTCGGCCTTTGGATTTGAGCACGCCGATGGCGAAACGGCGAAGCCGGGTGATGTTTTCCGGGCCATGGCCGGTACGGATGCGACTGCGGTCCTCATCATAGTTCCAATCGATCATGTAGTGGCAACTCTCGATCACCCAATGCCCCCGGTTGACCTTGAGCACGCGTTGCGGGCCGGCTTCTTTCCCAGGGCGGCTGGTGAGGCCGTAAGAAATTTCCAGCGAGCTCTTGCCGCTCTTTTTGTCCGTGCGGTGCCGCTCGATGACGAACGCTTGGCCCACATGAGGAAAATCGAGATAACTGTTCAGTTCCGTGGTCGTCCAGATCTTGCGGGTTTCGATGCGTCCGTGGTCTGGAGGGGTGTGCTCGACAAAATGCGGTTGGCCGCGATCCCGGAAATAGAACTCCAAGGCTTCCAGAAGACCGGGTTGATTTCCTTTCACCGTAAAATAGTAGTGAGCCTTGCGCTTCTCGACCAGGTAAGTAGCAAGTTCGCGCTGCGTCAGCAGGGCATCCCCACTGACATCCTTGCCCTCAATATCGATGGCCTCGAGCAGCGGGATAGCCGTCTTGATCTCGTTCGTGCGTTTGACTTCTTCCTTTCCCTTATCCTCTATGGGCAAGGTGCCCACTTTTTTTGGGTGTAGCAAATCTTGCTTTGCTGACCGACAACGCTCATTACATGCGTGCGCTGGCCCTGCTCATCCAGGGCGTTGCACATGGTCTTGCCGTCGATGGCCAGACTCTCATCCCCTGCGCCATAGCGTTCGTTCCAGCATTGCAAGGCGCGATCCAGATCGGCGGGCGTGACACGGATTAGCACGTTGCGGAGGATAGACTCGCTGGGCACCACATAATGGCCCTGTTCGCGACGGCAACCGAAGCGTTCCCGCGATTTCTGCCCGAGGCTTTGGGCCCCATCCGCAATGGCCTTGTACCCGCGCATCCCGCAGAGTACGGCCCCGGCGGCTATCCCCAACACCGTGGACAAACGATGTCGCCGCCCTTGGGTCCGGCGCGGATCGGGAATCTGCGAAAAGAAACAGGGTAGCGAGCGCATCTGCTCGGCAGTGAGCCTCATGGTCGTGCCTCCTAGATGATAGGGTGGGGAAAGAATCGCGCGGCACAACAACCGACGGGCATCGGCCCGCAGCAGTTTGAGAAAGACCATCTTGGGGGATGCGGGTGTGGCCGTGTATCCCACACGAGTCCGGCGAAATCCTCGACTGTTCCCGACATAGATCCAATTCGCGGCCCGATACACCGTCCCGCGATGACGCTGCGGGTCGACAAAGGTTTCCAGCAACACCACGCCGTGCCCGAACGCTTCTTCCCAATCCCTCGGCAAACGCCTTTGACAGAGAGAGAGAACGCGAGACCCCAAATTGAACAGGTGCCAGTCGGGAAGAATCAGAAAGCGGCTATTGTTGACCACCAGCTTCAAGCGCGCATATTGCTGGCGGAAGCTCCAACCGATCCAGCGATCGCGTGCCGCGCACTTCAGTGCCGAGGCCGAAAAGCTCAACAGCGCGACCCATTGCTCCCGCCAGCTCGCCACGTACCAAAGCGTTTCTCCAATCTTGGGCAAATGGCCCAGGTAGTGATGCTCTCGCATGAGCTCTTGGTAGCGAGGCTGTTCGCTGGAATGAACGAGCCGCACCACCATCTCGCGCAGTTCCGTACGCGCAGCAGAGTCATTGCTCTCGGGACGCATTCAAGTGCGACGATACAGGGGCAGGGTAGAGATGTCCAGGAAAATCTATAACCGTTTAAGTTTTATGGCCCTTAGCTGGCTGGACGAATCCACCCTGGGGCTATGCCGGGCAGACGCCAACGGCATGTCATTGAATTATTTAATGGTTGGTGGACGTGGCGTGACTCGAACCCGCGGCCCCCTGCTTGCCAAGCAAGCGCAAATTCAATCTAAGTCGTTGCTTCGGTTGCGCTTACTGGTTTGAAGCCATTCTTAGGTTGCTCCAAAGTTGCTCCGAAAAATGACTATCGTGAAACGGGGATACGCGAAACCCCCAGCAACTTCCGAGTTGGCGTTTATCGGGAACTACTTTAGCTCGCTCGCCAAAAGCGCCATGGGGAATTTGCGCTTACGAAAGGCTTGAGGCTCCCTTTCGCCGGGCCAAAAGGAACTGCCACGACGCGTCAAGGCACACCCAGCGCTGCGTGCCGAACCAACTGATGGGAATCGCGGGAATATGAAGTAAGGTGTGGCCACGCTCGCAAATCAGTTCGGTCCCGTTCCAGGCAAGGAACGTTCGCATTGGTTGCCCAACCTCAACCGGATGCGCCATTCGTCTCAGGCAAACAGGGCATCGCCGCTGCTGATCGCGAAAAGCCCAACTCAACCCAAGAATACAGAGTGCAAAAGCAGAACCGGATTGTATGTATGCCGAAAACTGTGAAGAGGGTTGCAGGAGCGAACAACCGAAATCCACGGATGCGTAATAAACAGTAGCCGGTAAGATGGTGATTTTGGCAATCAGGAACACCCAAAACAAGCTCCTTCTGGCCAGCGACGGCTTGTGCGAGCCATTGCTGTACTCGCCTATGGATGTGCGGGTGATGAAAGGCAATGCCAGGAACGCCAGCAAAATTCCGCCTATAGATAGCGCCCAACGCCCTTCGTCGAAATAGCCGACCGGGCTTAGGTGACCGACGACAAACACCGTGTTACCGATTCCAGCTTGGGGAGCGGAACCCAAAAGCCATGCGTTCGCTTTTCCGGGAAGGCCCATTGAACCGCCGAGTGCGATTCCAGCAACGATGGCTTCAGCGGAGCCAACGTGCAATTTAGCCCCTGCTATATTTGGCACACCGCTGAAATCTCGTATCCATGTGTCGTGCTCAGCACGATCTGCGGCAATTTGTCGGGCCCAGTTCTAGCGTACTCCATAGGACGTAACGGCAGATGGAGCACGGTGAAGAAATCGGATCCGGCCAGCGCGACCGTCCATTCGGTCCTCTGCATGGATTCGGCCCACACGGTCTCCTGCGTGATTTTGTAACGCGAGAAGCCGTCGAAAAACAGCTGCGTAGTTTGCAACGACCTTCGCTCGGCTATAAGGTCGAACGCGCAGTCGCAGGGTACGGTGCGCTGGTCCGACACCCGCCATGGGTAAACCTCAATTTTGGACATTGCCGCCGCGGCGCCAGGTGAGACGTGAGCCATGCCCCAAGTCGAGAAAAACATCCCGATCAATAGAAGAAGGCACGCAGAAGCTGAGCCACGGATTCGCGCCATGGGCACTTGCTCTTGCCATGATCGCTTCCGGAACCAAAGTGCATCCTGGTACGCTCCGATGCAAAATACAGTGGCTTCTTTGATTGACCTGGTATGAACGCTCGTTTTGGAGGAGCACTCCCGTAACCAACATGCCAGAACATCAAGAGTCCATACGTGTTGCCTGCAGCCCATAGAAAGAGCAAACCACTGGCAGTTCTGTAGAGCGCCGTCGCTTTCATCGATTGCTACCTCCGGGGAGTCCTGTTCGTTTTCCAGTCGGCCACTCCGGCTTTTCTTACGCCCAGGTCGTACTTGGCTATGAAGTGTTCTGCTGTTTCTGTGTTCTGTTTGCAGCGTACCTGGCTTGCACGATGCTTTGCGCCAGTCTGATCGTTGCCTTCGTGCTCCATCAGCCAGGGGAAGCTCCCTTCCCGCGCTGTTGGCATCGGCTCGATGAGTCCGAGTAGGCTACGGTTTTGATTTGCCGAAGATCGTTGTTGCTCCAAATGCTCCAACAATATCCATAACCAAATCGGCGGTCGAAATTGCAGTCTAAGTAACAGAAAGGAGAGGAATAAAGTTTTGGTGGACGTTACGCGATTCGAACCCTGAGCCCCTGCTTGAGCAGCAGGTGGTATGCTGGTCAGGTTTCGCCGCTAAATTATTGAAACGCGAATGTTTGGTGGACGTGAGGGGATTCGAACCCCTGACCCCCTGCTTGCAAAGCAGGTGCTCTCCCAGCTGAGCTACACGCCCCTAAGCTGGCTACTACAATTCATTTTCTATCACTTACGCTGCAATTTCAATCGACCCCGGACCAGAAAATCTAGGAACACTAGGAACAACAACCTTCGGAATGGTAAAGCCATAGCCCACTCGCTCGGCCTCTGCGAGGCGCATTTCAAGTTCCTCATGGAGGTGTGAGTAGACTTCCGACATCGTCTTCGGCTTATGAGCCATCCAGAAGTTGTTGATATCTTCCAAGCAACGGGCACCACGAAGCCAGGTCTTACGAAAACGCTTGAATGAGTGCCAGCCCATCCCCTTCTCGTCCAATCCCATGTTGACGAGCCGTGGCGTGAGCCAGCGATCTTCCAGCTTGTTGTAAAGATGTGGTGTACCGTTTGCTGTCTGAAACAGCAGTCCAGATTTTCCGGCTGTATATTGTCGCAGGTACTCTGCAACATCCGGGTGCAGGTCGATTTCTCTCTTTGAGGCATCGGTCTTGAGATACTTCACGATTCGAGGACGGTCCTTTTTGACCTGCTGCTCGACCCCGATGGTACGGCCATCGTTGACGATGTGGCGTACTTCGAGGCCAAGAGCCTCCGAAATTCTCATCCCGGTGGCTGCCAGCAAGACATACAACGCCTGTTCCTGCCCGGTGCTGTCGGCGATGAGTGTCGAAATCGGCTTTGCCTTGAGAGACGGTCGCTTCTGCTCCGAGTGACTCACGATGGGCAAATCCATCGTTTCGGCGTCCCAAGTCCGCTTGTGGACTGGCTCACCGTTCGGTGCTTTCAGCGACTTTACGACCTGCATGATGTATTCGACGTACTTGTTCACTGTTCGTGGGCTCAGAGAAGCAGCAGACATTTTTTCAACGAGTGGTTTAACGGTGAGATTGTCCACATAAGCAAGCGGAAGATCGCCGATTGCCGGATAAATCCACTTGTTCATGGCTCCTTCGATGCTCACCGTGTCTCGAAGAGGATTCCGCTTCCGGGAGACCGCCGTCTGGAGATAAATCTTGGCTTGCTCCCGGAAAGTGACCTCACCTAGAACTACTCGATTGAATCGCTCCTCTGAATTGGCTCCGGCGTTTTGCACGATTTCCTTTGCCCGACGTTCCAACTCGGGCTTGGTCAATCCCATGCTTACCGGAGCCACCTTAGCTGACATATGCCTTCGCTCGCCTCCTGGCTGATCGAGGCGGAAACGAACCCTCCACCAGCCAGTTTGCTTGACTAACGTACCGCTTTGACCGCTGCGACGACTCATGGACTTGCGTCCTTTCCGTCGTTGCTTCGGTTGCGCGTCAGAAAGGATGCCATGCTGTGCATCCCCGCGCAACGACTCAGAAACGATTGGCGGAACGCTACTGCCGGGGCGTCTCGGCGAAGCTCTCCAGAGAAGGGGCGAGAATATGCTGGATGCCTCTGCCGGACACGATGTGCAGCGCAGGCGGAACATTTGGTTTTCCGCGTTTAGCGCGTTGTCTTTCCTGCAAGTACTCAACATCCGGTTGACTCCAAGGGACAAGGGATTGGAGTGGAAAGCGGGAAGTGGCTAACGGGAAATGGGTAAGGGGCGGAAGGGCTAACGGAATGGATTCCGCCCTGTGGTTGTCGAAAGGGAAAGGGAGGCCGGGACGCGGCGGCAAGCTTGCCGCCGCGTCCCGGCGCTGATGGCTCTCGTTTTCGTTTGCGCTGCGGCTATCTTTGTGTTCGCTTGGGTTGTTCGCGCCCGTGCCTTCTGCGGTGCACTGCCATCGGAATCAAAGGCGCCTGCCGACGCGGTAGCCGCCTAATTCATCCGCGTGGGCGTACACCCAGCTCCTGCTAGCTTCAATGTCTTGTGCAACCTCCTTCGCGGTTAATATCTCTTCGCGTGTGTCAACTGTGGCTGCGGATTCTGGCTCGACGCGCTGGATAGCGTCTTTCATGTTGAAGACCTCCTAATCGTTCCCTGCTCGCTCGCTCGCAACGGCCTGCGGCAGCGCTCGCGTTCCCTTGCTCCTGGTTGCTGCGTGCGGGATCATCCTTCCTGTAGAAACAGCCGGAAGAGTGGGTGATAAAGTTTGTAGCGACCGCGACCGACGCGAAGAAGCAGAGCCTTTTCGGTCAGGCGGCTGAAGTATTTTCGTTCGTATTGATTGCTCATTTGCCTTGGACTGACCTCGTCATTTCCCGCCTTTGCAACTTCTCTCAGGAGTTGGACCTCTCTTTCGGTTACTTGTGCGAGGTCCGAACGAAACTTCTCGTGCTCTAAACGCTTGAAAATTGCAGGCCAAAGAGCTTCAGGGTCCACGAGAGAACCGTGGGCGAGGGCCAACAATTGCCGGCTCACGAAAGCCAAGAAATAAGGATGACCGAAGGTCTTGGCGTAGAGCCATTGGGAAAGGTGATGAGTACGCAGCGAATCTCCAAACACTGCTGCGGTGTACTCGCGAGTTTCCGGCACTGTGAAAGATGAGAGATAGACCTTGTCGTAGAAGCGAACCGCCGGTTCCGCAAAACTCCTGATGTTCGAAAAATAATCCGACCGAGCGGAGAAGCAGAGGCTGTAGTTGACTCCGTGTATGGCGAATTCCTGAAATTGGTTGCGCAGGGCCAAGGCAATTCCTTGGGCACGTGGATCAGTGAAGTTGTGCAGATCGTCGAGAAAAAAGATCACACCCGTGATCTGCGCCGGGCGAACGAATTGTCTCCAGGCATCGTGTAAGGCGTGTTTGAGAATGGCAGTACCCGAGGTGAGAAAGAATTCCGGGCCTTGGCGATCAAGGGAAACGCCCCCGATCGAGAGCCTGCTCAATTTCCATTTCTGCAATTCATTGCGGAATTGCGTGGTCAGCGAGTCAGAGGTCTCCAGTGTACGGGTGAACGTGTCGAGCAGGGATTCCGCGAAGCACTTGTAATCAGAGAGTTCCGTCGAAACCGAAAAGAATACAGGCAGCATCGCATGTTCGGGTTTCGAGCAAATCGCTGAGTATTTCAACAGTAGGCTGCTCTTCCCGACTCCCCAGTCTCCCAATACAGCGAATGATGGCGTCCTGCCAGTCAGTAATCCCTGAGCCAATACTTGGCGGAATGCTTCAATTTGCGTGTCTCTGCCAACAAATTCATCGGGTTGGGCGGGAAAATTCGGCTCTGGCACCACAGCAGTCGCTCCATTTCAGGGGATTGGGACAGAAGTGACAAACGGGATTCCCATTTGTCACTTCTGTCACTTTGGTCTCAGGAAGTGCATGATTCACCCCTGGTCGGACCTTTGTGGGTGGGCTGCACGGTGGGCAGCATGAGCACACGCCGCCTACCGTGCAGAGGTGGAAGGAGTTATTTGGTGGGTCTTGCTGCTTGTGGGTGGGGAGTCTGAGGGGGTTAGTTCGCGGTTTTGGGAACGAGGGCGTGGTTCTCAACGAA
>Ga0209350_1000069_pt1 | contig 64115 bp, 61 predicted proteins | sample GraSoi013_2_20cm_2_FD_185822 | JGI IMG/M metagenome (GOLD analysis project Ga0209350, IMG submission 185822) | Grasslands soil microbial communities from the Angelo Coastal Reserve, California, USA - Sample 09_27_2013_2_20cm (SPAdes) (version 2) | ecosystem: Environmental > Terrestrial > Soil >...
CGCCGGGCGGCTGGGCGTGCGCCTCGAGCGCACGGCGTCGCTCAACGACGATCCGCTGCTCGTAGCGGCGATCGCGGAGATCGCCCACGACGCGGCGGCCGGCCGGGGATGGCTGTGAGCGCCACGGTGGCCGTAGCTGGAGCGGGCCTGGCGGGCCTGTCGGCGGCATGGGAGCTGTCACGGGCAGGGGCCACCGCCGTGGTGCTTGACGCCGGGCGGCGGCCGGGCGGAGTGGTCGTGACGGAGCGGCCCGGAGCGAAAGAAGGCTTCGTGATCGAAGGCGGGCCCGACGGTTTCCTCGCCGCCGAGCCCGACATCCAGGAGCTGGCGCGCGAGGCCGGCATCGGCGGGCGACTAGTCGATCAACTCACCAGCGGGTCGTCGTTATGGACCGGGCGGGAGATGGAGCCTCTGGCCGAGGGACAGGCAGCCGCGCTGCTCGGCATCCAGATCCCGTCAGATGTCGGGGCGCAGCATGCTGCGCCCCTGCAGTGCGGATTCCGCAGCTTCGCCACCGGGATGGCGGACCTCGTGGAGGCGCTCGTCGCCCGGGTGGGTCCGGCGATCCGACCGGCTCAGGGCGTCACCGGCCTCGCGCCCGCGACTCGTGGTTGGCGACTGTCACTCACCGGCGGCTCCACGCTCGAAGCGGAGGCAGTCATCCTCGCCCTCCCAGCGTGGATCGCGGCGCGACTGGTCACCGCCGCCGGCGTCCCCGCCGCCCGGCGCCTGGACGAGGTGATCTACTACCCGACCACCACCGTCTCGCTCGCCTATCGCGAGGATCAGCTCGCGACGCCGCTCGCCGGGACGGGGTTCGTGTCCGCGGCGGAGTTGGCAGAGGGTGCCGTGGTGCGCGCCTGCTCGTACTCATGGCTCAAGTATCCGGGTCGCGCGCCGTCCGGTCACGCGCTGCTGCGGGCGTTCGTCGGACCGGTGGATGGCGATCCCGCCGTGGCCGCTCACGCGGAGCTGGCTCGCATCCTGGGGATCGGCGGGAGCCCGCTGTGGAGTCGTGCGTTCAGCTGGCCGCGGGGGTTACCCCGCTACCAGTCGGGGCACGCCGGGCACGTGGCCGCGGTGCGGGAGCGCCTGGCTAGGCTGCCGCCGCTGGCGATCGCGGGCGCCGGGTTCGATGGGGCGGGCGTGTCGGCTTGTGTGAAGTCGGGGAGAAAAGCGGCGCAGCAGATGGTGGACCGCCTGGGGCGCGGGTAGGGGCACGACTGACCCCGGGCGCAAGCCCGGGGATCACGGTAGCAGTTCTTTCGCTTTCGCCACCACGTTGTCCACCGTCAACCCGAACTCCTGATAGATCCGCTGATACGGTGCGGAGGCGCCGAACCGCTCGATGCCGAGTACCGCGCCGCGGTCGCCCACCCAGCGATACCACGGCTGCGGGCTCGCGGCCTCGACGGCGACGCGCGCGCCCACGCCCGGTGGGATCACGGCGTCGCGGTACTCCCGCGGCTGTCGCGCGAACAGCTCCATCGACGGCATGCTCACCGCGCGCGCCGCTATCCCTTCGGCCGTGAGCCGCTCGTAGGCGCCCAGGACGAGCTCCACCTCGGAGCCGCTCGCGATGAGGAGAATCGCTGGCTTGCCGCCCTTGCCGCCCTTGCCGCCCTTACTCTCGTCCGCCAGCACGTACGCGCCGAGTCTCAGTCCGTTGGCGGGAGCGTAGCGGGTGCGGTCGATGACCCCGACCTTTTGGCGCGTGAACACGAGCGCCACCGGACCGCTCTGGTGACGGATGGCGGCACGCCACGCTTCGACGGTCTCGGTCGCGTCCGCCGGCCGCAGCACGATGAGGTCGGGGATGGCGCGCAACGCGGCGAGCTGCTCGATCGGCTGGTGGGTCGGGCCGTCCTCGCCGAGCCCGATCGAATCGTGGCTGAATACGTAGATCACTGGGAGCCGGCACAGCGCCGCGAGGCGGATGGGCGGTCGCATGTAGTCGGAGAAGATGAGGAAGGTCGATCCCACCGGCCGCACGCCGCCGTGCAGCGCCAGCCCGTTCAAGATCGCGCCCATGGCGTGCTCACGGATGCCGAAGTGCACGTTGCGCGCGCCCCAGCCGCCCGCGGCCACGTCGCCGCCGTTCTTGAATACGACATTGGTCGACGCCGCGAGATCAGCGGACCCGCCCAGCAGCTCGGGGAGCTTCGCCGCCAGGGCGTTCAGGACCTTGCCCGACGCGGCGCGCGTGGCCTGCGCCTCCTTGGGGGTGAACTCGGGGAGTCCATCGTCCCAGCCGTCCGGCAGCCGACCGGCGATACGCCGCTCCAGCTCGGCGGCGAGCTCGGGGTGCGCCTTGTGGTAGGCGTCGTACTTCGCTTGCCACTCGGCTTCGAGGCGGGCGCCCCGCTCCCCGGCGCGGCGCCACTGCGTCAGCGCCGCGTCCGGGACATGGAACGGCTCGAGGCTGGGCCAGCCCAGATGCTGCTTGGTGAGCCGGACTTCTGCTTCGCCGAGCGGAGCGCCGTGGGCCTCCGCGGTGTCCTGCTTGTGTGGGCTGCCGTAGGCGATGTGGGTGCGCACGATCACGAGCGACGGCCGGTCGGTGACGCGCCGCGCGGCGGCGAGCGCCGCGTCAAGCGCGCCGAGATCGTTGCCGTCCGCCACGCGCTCCAGGTGCCAGCCGTAGCTCTCGAACCGCTTGGCGGTGTCGTCCGAGAACGTCAGATCGGTCTTCCCGTCGATGGTGATGCGATTGTCGTCGTAGATCCCGATCAGCCGGCCGAGCTTCAAGTGGCCGGCGAGCGAGCAGGCCTCGTGCGAGACGCCCTCCATCAGATCGCCGTCGGATGCCAGGAAGTACGTACAGTGATCGACGATCGCGTGGCCCGGCCGGTTGAACTCCTGCGCCAGGTGGGCCTCCGCGAGGGCCATGCCCACGGCGTTGCCGATGCCCTGACCCAGGGGGCCGGTGGTGGCCTCGACGCCCGGCGTGAGCCCGTGCTCGGAGTGGCCCGGCGTGCGGCTGCCCCACTGGCGGAACCGCTTGATGTCGTCGAGCGACAGGTCGTACCCGGTGAGGTACAGCACCGCGTAGAGCAGCATGCAGGCGTGTCCCGCCGACAGCACGAAACGATCGCGCCCGACCCAGTCGGGATGGGCGGGATGATAGCGCAGGTGGCGTTGCCACAGCACATAGGCGAGCGGCGCCAGCGCCATCGCGGTGCCCGGGTGGCCGGCGTCCGCCTGCTGCACCGCATCCATGGCGAGGGTGCGGATGGTGTTAATGCACAGCTGGTCGAGGGAGGTACTGCGCGCGGCGGGCGGCGGAGCGGCGCCGCTCATGGATTCGGTCACAACAGGCCCGATTTGGCGGCCTGCCACAGGTGCATGAGGCGATCGAAGCCGTTGACCAGCAGGTCCACCTGCTGCGGGCTCGGGGTCGCCTTGGCGGCGGTCTTGAGCTCCGCGCAGATGCGCGGCATCTCTTTGCGTCCCTGTTTGGTGCCTTCGGCGGCGATCTGGTCCAGGATCACGACGACCCGCTCACGCGCCGCCTCGTCCTTGGGGACCTGCCAGAGGTAGTCCGCGAGCTGTTTGCCCTCGTTGCACAGTTTGCCGAGGGCGTCGAGCAGGGGCGGCGCGCGACGCGGCGCGTTGGCATCGCTCATGGGAGTTCAATTATACCAAGAAACGGGTGGAACGTGCGGTTGCCCGAACTTCGAGCTGCCTCTAGCTTGCGGTCTCCATGAACCGATTGCGCGAGCTGTGGCGGGCCTTCCACAAGTGGGCCAAGGGGTGGGACACATCGGTCGTGGTGGCGGTGCTCATCTGGATCGTGCTGCGCTCCTACCTGATCGAGGCCTTCCGCATTCCCTCGGCGAGCATGGAGAACACGTTGCTGGTCGGCGACTTCCTGTTCGTGAACAAGGCGATCTACGGCGGCGAGCTCGAGATTCCCGGCACGGGGCTGCGGTTCATGCGCCTGCCCGGCTACGCCGAGCCCCAGCGCGGCGGCATCGTCGTGTTCCGCTCGGTGGAAGACTCGACGCCCAACCTGAACATCGTGAAACGGGTGATCGGCGCCGGCGGGGACACGCTCCGCATGGTGCACGACTCGGTGTACCGCAACGGCCAGCGACTGGACGAGCCCTACGCGCTGCATCTTGCCGGCGGCAGCGAAGTCGATCCGGATTTCCGGCTGCAGCAGATGCGGGCGTGGCAGCTGCGCTATTACATCGGCCGCGATACCGCGCACTACCACCCCACGACGCACGATTGGGGGCCGGTGGTCGTGACGCCGGGGCATTTCTTCGTGATGGGCGACAACCGCGACGAGTCCTACGACAGCCGCTTCTGGGGATTTCTGCCGCGGGCCCACATCGTGGGCAAGCCGCTCATCCTCTATCTGAGCATCGCGACCGACCCGCTGCGGATTCGCTGGAACCGGATGCTCCGCCAGCCGAGGTGAGTACGCGAGTCGCGGCCCTGGTCGTTCTCTCGGTCACATGGGCCTACGCGGCAGCCGCCCAGCAGCGCGACACGACGTCCCGGCCGCCGCAGCCGACGGACAGCCTGAAGGTGTACACGCTGCCGCCGGCCGTGGTCTCGGTGACCCGGGCCAACCCGCCGATCAATCGCATCCCGCAGGCCGTGCAGCTCGTCGAGAAGGCCGCCATCAGCCGGGCGCGTCCCACCTGGGGGCTCGACGAGGCGCTGGTGTCGGTCCCCGGAGTGTACGTGGCGAACCGCTACAACTTTTCGCTCGACCAGCGGATCTCGATCCGCGGCTTCGGCGCCCGCTCTGCATTCGCGGTGCGGGGTGTGAAGGTGATCGTGGACGGGATCCCGCAGACCCTCCCCGACGGCCAGAGCCAGCTCACCAACTTGGAGCTGGGCGCCGCCGATCGCATCGAGATCCTGCGCGGCTCGTCGTCGGCGCTGTTCGGGAACGCCTCCGGAGGCGTGATCAGCATCTGGACCGACCCGACGCCGCCGCAAAGCGTGCGCCAGGACGTACGCGTGCTGTTCGGCACCTTCGATCGGGACCTCGCCCGCAACTGGAGCAAATGGCAGTCGAGCACCGCTCTTCGCGTCGGGCCGGGCTCCGCCCTCGTGACCGTGTCGCGGCTCGACTACACCGGGGAGCGCGATCACTCCGCCGCGGACTTCCGCGATCTCAATACGCGCTGGCACTTCCCGCTCGCCCCGGGCTGGTCGCTCGCGGCCACCGCCGACCTGGCGTGGGACCCGCGCGCCGACAACCCCGGTGGCCTCAATCCGGTCGAGCTGGCCAGCAATCCCGACGCCGCCGCGCCCCTTAACCTGTCCCGCAACGCCGGCAAGGACGTCACCCAAGGTCAGGCCGGTGTGACGCTCGAGCGCAGCTTCGCCGACGGGGGTGAGGCGTTCCTGACCGTCTTTGGATTCACTCGCGGCCTCACCAACCCCACGACGCAGGCCTACATCCATCTCGACCGCGTCGACTACGGCGCCCGCGCCGGCATGACTCGCCCGCTTCCGATCGGGACTCTGGAGCATCGCCTGACCGCTGGGATCGACTTCCAGCGTCAGCGCGACGATCGGTTGAACTATGGCTATTTCACCGCTGCTCCTTCGCAGCCCGACACCACCGCCCGCCTGCTCGATCAGCTCGAGCACGTGACGGAGGTCGGCCCGTACGTACAGAGCGCCTTGCAGATCACGCCGCACCTCGCCGTGACGGCGGGCCTGCGCTACGACTGGGTGAAATTCCAGGTGGGCGATCGGCTCGTGACCCCGACCAACGGGGACGACTCGGGCGATCGGCTGATGAAGGCGCTGTCCGGCACGCTCGGGCTGGCTGTGACGCCGTCGAGCGCGTTCACCGCCTACGCCAACATCGGGACGTCGTTCGAGACTCCGACCACCACCGAGCTCACCAACCGGCCAAACGGCGCGGGAGGCTTCAATCCGACGCTCGAGCCGCAGCAGGCCAGGAACTATGAGGTCGGTGCGCGCGGCGACATCGTCGGAGGGTTGAACTACTCCGTTGCGCTGTTCGACGCTGAGGTGCGCGACGAGTTGATCTCGTTCCCGGTCCCGGGCGACACGACGGGCCGAGTGTTCTTCCGCAACGCCGGGCGGGCGCGGCACCGCGGCATCGAGCTCGGCACCGATCTGCGCATCGGCGCCGGCGTGGACCTGATCACGGCGTGGACGTACTCCGATTTTCGCTACGTCGATTACGCGGTAGGCGCGCGCGTGCTGGACGGCCAGGCGCTGCCCGGGATCCCCCAGCATTGGCTGCACCTGCTCCTCAAGGCCCAGCCGGCGTTCGCGCGCGGCGCCTGGGTAGAGCTCGAGGAGAGGCACTCGTCCGGGTTCGCCGTGGACGATACCATGTCCACGAGCCGCGCGCCGCAGACGTCGCCCTGGTGGACCACGAATGTGCGGCTCGGGTGGAGCGGTCCCATCGCGGGGGTACGCTGTAACCCCTTTGTGGGCTTCGACAACTTGTTCAATCGGGCATACGTCGGGTCGGTGGTTATCAACGCGGCGAATCGGCGCTATTATGAGCCCGCTCCCGGCCGGAACATGTACGTGGGATTCGCGCTTGGTGCCGGGGAATAGTCGCAGCGTCCTTCAACGGAGGTGGGTATGAGGTATCGGGCTCGATGGTCCGCGATGCCACTGGTCGCGGCGCTCGTCGCGGCACCGCTGTGCGGGCAGGGGTCGGGAGGAGTCTCGAATCCGGGGTCCTCTTCCTCGGCCACCGCGGTCGTGACGAACGACATGCTGGTGAACGCCGCGGCGAGCGGCGACTGGCTGATGTATGGGCACAACTACTGGAACAACCGCTACTCCCCGCTCAAAACGATCAATACGACGAACGTCAAACGCCTGGTCGCGCGGGCCGTGTACACGCACGGCTCGACCACGCTGGGCAGCTTCGAGACCACCCCGATCGTGGTGAACGGCACCATGTACATCACGTCGCCGGCGACGCCCAACAACATCGTGCGCGCCTTCGACCTGCGGACGCAGAAAATGTTGTGGGAGTACACGCATAAGAACGGCCCGGTGTCCACCGCCTGCTGCGGCCCCAACAACCGCGGCGTAGCGGTCTCCGGCGGGTCGGTGTTCGTGGGCACGCTCGACGACGAGCTAGTGGCGCTCGACGCCGCCAGCGGCAAGGAGAAGTGGGCGGTCAAGGTGGGCGACGGGCCCGAGGCCGGCTACACCGAGACGATGGCGCCGCTCGTGATCGGCGACAACGTGATCATCGGGACCTCCGGCGCCGAGTACGGGATCCGCGGCTACGTGAAAGCCTTCAACGCCGCGAGCGGTGCGCCGGTGTGGACGTGGTACACGCTACCCTCGCCGGAAGAGGGCGGCTGGTGGGGACCCTTCTCCAAGACCACGCCCGAGGGCGACGACCTGAAGCGCGACATCGCGAAGGAGCGGGCCGATTCCGCCAAGTACGCCGACGCCTGGAAGACGGGCGGCGGCTCGGTGTGGATGACGCCCGCGTATGACGAAGCGACGAAGACGCTGTTCGTCGCGATCGGCAACCCGTCGCCCGATCTGGACGGCTCGATCCGCCCCGGTGACAATCGCTGGACCGAATCGGTCGTCGCCATCGACGCGACCAACGGCAAGTTCAAGTGGGGATACCAGGAGGTGCCGCACGACGTGTGGGACCTGGACGCCGTGAGCCCCCCGGTGATCGCGATGGTGGGCGGGAAGAAGGCCGTGGTGGAAGCGGGCAAGACCGGCTTCGTGTACGTGCTCGACGCCGCCACCGGCAAGCTGATCCGTCGCTCCGCAGCGTTCGTACCGCAGCAGAACATGTACAGCCAGCCCACGGCCGACGGGGTGTTCATGCTCCCGGGCGCGAACGGCGGCGAGGAGTGGTCTCCCATCGCCGTGCACCCGGATCTGGGCTACGCCTACACCGTGGGCCTGCACCAGCCGATGCACTACAAGGTCCATTACGCGCCCTGGGAGAAGGGCCGGCTGTGGCTCGGCAGCGCGTTCGTGCGGATCCCGGACGACAAGGGTGGCTACTCGGGTGAGTACGGCAACGTGAACGCGATCGACCTGAACACCGGCAAGATCGCGTGGACCGTGAAGACCGAGCTGCCGATGATGGGCGGCGCCACCGCCACGGCGGGTGGGCTCGTGTTCACGGGCGAGGGTAACGGCTGGTTCAAGGCATACGACGCCAAGACAGGCGCGGTGCTGTGGCAGTTCAATTGTGGCGCCGGCGCTAACGCCGCGCCCGCCGTGTTCGAGGTGGGTGGCGAGGAGTTCGTGGCTGTTGCAGCGGGTGGCAACTTCCAGATCAGCTATCCGCTCGGCAATTCGCTGTTCGTGTTCGGGCTGCCGAAGCCGTAGGACGCATCCCGGGCCCCTGACGGGGTCTCCCTGCGCGACAAAAAGACGCAGTCGCTCCGGGAGACCCCGTCAGGGGCCCTCGGACGCCCCATCCCCTTCACACAGGGCCAGTTGCGGCCGGTTGTGGTGGCGCGCCCATGGGGTGCAAAGGGCCGAAAACCAGCCCGCTATTGCATTTAGGGGGGGGTCATACCCAATATTTTGCGGGATTCTGGGCCAGGGGCGGCCGTAATAGGGGTTCGCCTTCGGGTCTCGGAAGCAATCCGGACGCCGTCCCCGGCGGCCACCCGCTCTCAAGAGGAGGTTCGGCTCTCGCTTTTTCCTATCAGGTCAGTCACACGACAGGCGTAGGTGAGAAGCCAGACGAGCAGGCACCTAGCAGGCCAACTCCCAAGGAGGGGTTCTCGTATGAAGCGTCTCACGTTGCTGTTGTTGAGTCTCGCGCTCGGCGTCACCGCGACGGCCAGGGCGCAAGGCCTGACGATGCAGATGTCGAATGGCTGGTCGTTCTCGTTCGCCGGGAACGTGAACGTGTTCTGGAGCTTTACGAAGGAGAACACGACCGCGGGAAGCGCGGCCAATTCGAGCATCCGCACTGGACTGCTCCCCACCTTCGCCACGTTCGACGCGAAGGGCAAAGAAGCGGGCATGAACCTCGGCATCCACTTCGGGTTCGCGCCGCAAATCCAAAACGGCGGCAACTCGCATGATGCGTTCGTCGGGACGTCGGTACAGGCGGGCGCCCAGATCGACATGCGGCAGGTGTATCTGACCCTTGGCTTGAAGGACGGATCGCAGATCCTGGCCGGCCGGGAGCTTGGCCTGTTCGGTCGCCAGAACATCCTCAATGACATGACCCTGTTCGGTGTCGGCGCCATTAGCCTCGGCGGCGGGCAGGGCGGCGGAACGACCCTGGGTCGCATCGGATTCGGCTACATCTATCCGAATTTCAATGCTCAGGTGACGTACAGTACGAAGCCGGGGCGGTCGCAGGTGAGCGTCGGCATTTTCCAGCCGAGTGTGTTGCCCGGCAGCTTTGAGATCACGTCGATCCCGAGGGTAGAGGGAGAGTTCTCGTACAATCAGAGGTCCGGCCGGAACAACTACATGTTCTGGGTTGGTGCCCTGTGGCAGACGGCCAAGGATCTCCCGACCGGTGGCACGTCGGTCAGCTCGCTCGGCGGCACCGCCGGCATCAAGGCGGGGATATCCGATCTCACCGTGACGGTGAGTGCGTACATGGGGAAGGCTCTGGGCACCGCCTTAATGTTCTCGGGTGACGAGATCGGCACGGTCGACCCCACCAAGGGCAAGAAGTCAGACGGCGGCTACGCTCAGTTCATGTACAAGGTCAGCCCGAAGACGAACGTCGGCGTTAGTTGGGGTTTCAGCCGCCTGAAGAACACCACGGATGGCGATGGTAACGAGAACGTGGTGTCTAACAACTACGCGTACACCGTCGGTATCTACCACCAGTGGACGAAGTCGTTGAAGTTTGTCTTGGAAGGCACCGAGGAGGGCACGACCGGTAACTCGGCCGGTCCAATCAACACCCCTCGGCCGGACGGGGCCAGGCAGACGGACGTGGCCGCCGGGTTCATGCTGTTCTTCTAACGGAAGAACGGCGTCGAGCGAGAACGTCGCGCAGAGGCGTCTCGCGAAGGCGTCCAGTAGAAACGTCAAGAGGCCGGGAAATCCCGGCCTCTTACGTTTCTGCGCGACGTTCTTGCGGTACGCCGTCGTGCTACGTTGTCGCGTGACGCCGTCTATTTGTAGCGGTAGGTAATCCTTCCACGGGTAAGGTCGTATGGAGAAAGGTCGACCGCGACCCGATCGCCCTGCAGGATTCTGATGTAATTCTTGCGCATTTTCCCGCTGACGTACGCCAGCACCTCGTGCCCGTTCTCGAGCTTCACGCGGAAGGTCGTGTTGGGAAGCACTTCGGTGATGGTGCCCATCATCTGTATCGCGTCGCCCGCCACGTCCCTGTCGCCTCCTCCTCCTACGCCCGCGCCGCGTGCGGATCCATCGTCTCGTCCCGCGGGGGCTCCCGGCCCCGCTCGATGTACGACGCATGACGCCCGCAGCTCTGGCACGTCAGCGTCACGCGCTCCGGCGCGAGCGGCCCCAGCTTGGCCCCCCCGCGACGCCGGGGCGCGCGCATGATCGACCGCGTCCCGCACGAGGGGCAGACCAGGGGCACATGCTCGCGGTCCGCCGCAATCAGCGCCAGGGCTTCCGGCGCCCGGTATTCCTTTACGCCACGTCGTCCCACGGCTGTACTTGCGCCTCCAGGCTCGGAATCTAGCCACCCCAGGAAGGGCTTCCAACGAGTCGGTTTGGGCCTGCTTGACAGCCTTTCCGGGGGGGGTATCTCTCATTCAGCCCGGAGGTTCCGCCTGGATGGAGATGGACGGCACAAAGTACCAGCCTTTAGCCGAGATCGAAGTGGACGCGGCTCGACCCGACCCTCAGGGCTTTACGCTCACTGGCCAGGGCGCCGATCACGCCGAATACCAGCTCGATCTGCGTTTCGGCATGCCGCTCGACGCCAAGACCCGCAGCGTGCTCGGCGAGCTGTTGTCGCACTCCGATTTGACGATCTCGCGCCGGGCCGCGGGTGGGCTGGTCCAGGCCCTGCGCCAGCGTCGCAACCGCGCGCCACAGCCGTAGTTTCGTCGAAAATCCTTGACGCTCCGGAGGGGTCGATGTAGCTTGGCGCGACCTTCAGCGCCGGAGCCGCGCGTTCGATGCCCCCTCCAGCTGAGCTCGGCGGGTCGCAGATTTCCTCGCTGCTCGAAGCCCTCCCCGGCATCGCGAGTGTGCTGCGCAGCCCCGTGGCGGACGCCCTCGTCAAGGCGATCCGCGGGGCGGCCGGCTTGAGCGAGTTCACCGTCGACGATGCCGAAGAGCTGATCCGCTACGCGGTCCGGCGCGGCCTGATCGGACCGGAGGAAGGCGACCGCGTCCTCGCCGACGTCCAGGGCGCGCTCAAGCGCAGGCCCCCCAAGAGCGCCGCCCGGCCCAAACCGGCCCCGAAAAAGAAACCCGCCCCGAAGAAGAAGTCGCGCCGGTGAATCGGCGGCTGTCACGCATGCTGTGGGTGGTCGTGGTCTGCGCGTGCGCGCGGACGCCCCGGGCGGGGTCGGTCACGCCCCCTACTCCAAGGGACCGCTTCCGCCTCGCGGCCGAGCTCGCCGCGGCGGGGCGGTGCGATACGGCCGTGGTCGTAGCGACGGCCGCGCAAGCGCTCGCGCCCGGCGATGTGGGTGGACCGCTCGTGCTCGGTGCGTGCCAGGAGCAGGCGGGTCGCTTCGACGACGCCATCGCGACCTACAACGCCTTTGCCGCCGAGCACCCCCGGGCTCGGGGTGTGGCGGCGCTCCGGGCCAAGGCGCTGCTCGCGCTGCGCAGCGCCGCCGAGCACACGGCCAGGCAGGCGTTGGCACGCGAAGCGGAGCTGGCGCAGCAACCCCCCCAAGCCGCCACCGTGGCTGTGCTCCCGCTCGTGATCGCGGGGGATTCGAGCGTGCAGCCGCTCTCGCGCGGGCTCGCCGACCTCATCACTACCGATCTCGCCCACATTCGTACGCTGCGCCTCGTCGAGCGCCTGCAGATCGGCATGCTGCTCGACGAGCTCAAGGCCGGTCAGAGCGAGCGGACCGATCCGGCGACCGCGGCGCGCGTCGGCCGGCTGCTGCGGGCGGAGCGGATGGTGCAGGGGACCGCGACCATCCCGCCCATCCCTCCCGACGGGGCCGCCACGATCGAGCTCTCCGCGACGGTCGTGACGCGTGCCGGCGTGGTACGACCCGTGGGTGAGGTGACGGGCCCGTTCCGGCAGCTGCTCGCGCTCGAAAAGCAGGTCGTGTTCGATCTCGCCGGCCAGCTCGGGATCGCGCTCACCGAGGCCGAGCGGCAGCAGATCTTGCGACAAGGGCCAAAGAGCCTCGCGGCGTTTCTGGCCTACAGCCGGGCGCTCGACGACCTGGATCGGGGCGATTACGACGGGGCGGCGCGTAACTTCCGGGCGGCTACCCGGGCCGACCCGAGCTTCCAGGCGGCGCGGCAGGGGCAGGAGACCGCCGCGGCCACCCCGGCCGTGCAGCAGTCGGGCGCCGGTGGGATCGTGACCCTCGTCGAGGTCGTCGAGCAAGTCACACCGCGGTCCGAGGGGCCGGCCGCGGCGGCGGGTGGGTTGCTCACCACCACGACGCTGGACGTCGTGCCGGCCACGGGCGACGTGATCGCCCAGGCGGGAGGGCCCACGACGGGCACGCCGACCATCGACCGTCATCTCACACCGGAAGCGCTCGGGCTGCCGTCGATTGTATCCGTCTCGAGCGGCATCGTCATCATCTTCAGGCGCCCGTAGTGAAACGCGTGCTGCTCATGAGCTGCGTGGCGGCGCAGCTCATGGCGCAGGAGCCCGCCGCCGTCCCCGGCACCGCTGCGCGCACCGGTGTCGTACTCGACAGTTATCACTTCGGGTCCGGCTTCGCCTTCGACCACATCGTCGAGTGGTCGGTTCCGGTGACGCTGTCGCACCGCTTCGGGCCGCGCTTCACGCTCGACCTGTCGAGCGCGTATGCGCACGCCTCGGCCGCGACCACCAGCGGGACGCTCCAGGTCGGGGGCGCGACCGACACCGATGTCCGCATGAGTTGGGGGGCGGTGGCGGGCCATCTGATCGTGTCGCTCGTCGGCACGCTCCCCACGGGAAAGAAAGCCGTCGACAGCGCGGACGTCCCGGTGCTGAGCGCCCTCGGCACCGAGCTGCTCAGTTTCACCACGCCCACCTTCGGCACGGGCGGGGGCGTCACCGGGGGCTTCGCCACGGCGTTCACGCTGGGCGAGCGCTGGGCGGGCGGCGTCGGCGGGAGCTATCGCTGGCATGCGCGCTACACGCCGGTGGTGGCGAGCGGCGAACTCGAGCCGGGCGGCGAGGGGCGTGTCCGCCTCGGCGTGGAGGGGCCGGTGGGCGGTGGAGGGAGAGCGTATTTCCGCGGCGCCGCGGTGTACGCGGCGAGCGGTGCGGACACGGTCATCGCCGGCTCACGCAGCGTCACCGGCGGCCGTGTGCTGCTCTATGCGGCGTTGAGCCTGCCTGCGGGACACGGCAGCCTGTCGCTCTACGCATACGACCGGTACCGTTTTCGCCCTGGCGGCTATGACACGACCGTCGTCCAGGTGCCGCGCGGCAACGTGCTCGGGCTGGGCGCCCGGCTCGACCGGCCACTGTCGCCGGCGTTGAACCTCGCGCCGACTGTAGACATTCGTCACGAGCTGGTCGGACCCGCGACCGGAAGTCTCGCGTTGCTGGGCTGGCTGGTGCGTCCCGGCTTGGACCTTCGGTACCGCCCCGGCGGCGCGGTCGCCGTGCTGGTCCAAGGCCAGGTGGCGATCGGGCGTCTGGCGGACAACGGCAGCTCGGTAGCGCTCGTGGGGCCGCGGGCCGTCGTGCTGCTGGAGTGGGCGCGGTGAGCCGACTCCGGCGGGTCGCCGTTGTGCTACTCGGCGGCACGCTGGCGTGTGCCGAGTGGGCCGGTCCGGGTCTCGGGGGTGTCAGGCTCTCGATTGCGCCGCTCGTCAGCGTACCCGTCCTGGGCAGCGGAACCGTGCTGGTCGACGACCTCGACGCTCTGCGAGTCGTGGTGCGCTTGTCGTCCCAAGGGCGGGCGCCCGGAGTCGTCGCCGACACGACCGTGCCGGTGGATGAAGGTGGGAACGCGGGCGTAACGGTCCCCGTGCTGGTCCAAGGCGCGGCGCAGACGTTTCTGGTTGACCTTCAAGGTATCCGCACGCGGGATGGCACGGTTCTCTACACGGGGAGCGACACCGTGACCGTCCGGCCCGGTCTCCCCACGCGCGTCGACTCGGTGCCCGTTGCCTACATCGGACCGTGCGGGCTCGGCGCGGGGTGTCGGGTGAGCGTCACGCCGCAGGACACGACGCTCGCCCCGGGCGGCTCGTTTCTGATGCGCCTCGGGATCGATTCGGCGGGTACTGCCGTTGCGGGCGTGCCCGTGACGCTCACCAACCTCACGCCCGACTTGATCCTGGTCGGTCCGGATCGCGGCATCACCGCCCTGCTGTCGCCGACCGGTGGCGCGGCGCGTGTCGCGGCCGCGATCCGGGGCGGCGCCGATACGCTCCGACTCACCGTATCGCCCCTCACCGCCCCGGCGACGGTTCTCGTGAGTCCGGGGTACGCGACGCTCACCACGCTCGCGCCGGGAAACGCGGTACAGCTCGCGGCAACCGTCACGGACATCGCCGGGAAGCCGCTGGCTTCCTCGCTCGCGACCTGGACCAGCCGCGCGCCGACCGTGGCCGCCGTCTCGAGCGCCGGCCTCGTGACGGCCGTTGCGCCAGGTAGCGCGATCGTGGTCGCCAGTGCGGGGCCGGGGATCGCCGACTCGCTGGCGATCGTGGTCGGCGACAACACCCTGCCGCCAGGCAATCCCATCGCCCTCGCCCTCAACGGCGGCCGCAGCTTTGGTGGCGGGAAGGTCGGACAGCCGATCGCGATCGACGTCATCATAGATCTCTCCGCGGTGCCGGCGACCGAGCTGCTCGGCGGCTACGACGCCCGGTTCACCTGGAACACGGCCGTGCTGCGGTATGACAGCGCACAGGCGGGCAGCTTCGGGCTTCCGGCAGTCATCCCCGACACGGCGGCGGGCGGCATTCTGCGCTTCAACGCCACCGACGCGCTCGGGAAGGCCGGATCGCCGACGCTAGCCCGGCTCTGGTTTACCGCGGCTGGTTCCGGGCCGTCCAATCACCAGGTGACGTTCACCACACTGTCCGCGGCGGTCACCCTCCTGGACATGTTGCCCGGCCTGCTGCTCGCGCCCGGCGGCGTGACCATCGGTCCTTGATACCCGAGCGCGTTCACTGACCCCGGGCGCAAGCCCGGGGTGGGCGGCGTCCCTAGACCCGGAATCCCTGCACCAGCTGGTGCAGCTTCTCGGCCGCCTGCAGCAGGCTTCCCGCGGCGGCCGCCATCTGCTGGGTCGACGCGCCCTGCTGCTCGGCGGCGGCCGTCACCTGCTCCGCTCCACTGGCGTGCGCCGTCGCCCGGCCCGACACCTGTTGGGCCTGCTGCTGCAGGCGGGCGGTCGTCTCCCGGCTCGACTGGGCCGCCATGCGGACCCGCGCGGCCGTCTGCTCCACCAGCTCCACGGCCGTGGCGATCTCGGCGAGGGCGTGCCCCGCCCTCTCCGCGACGGATTCGATCCCGCGTACCTTCGCCTGGCCGGCGGCCATGGTGGCGGTGACGTCCTCCATCTGCTCGCGAATCAGGCCCGTGGTGCGCGTCACCTCCTCGGCCGCGCGTGCCGATTCATCGGCCAGCTGGCGGACTTCTTCGGCTACGACCGCGAAGCCGCGGCCGTGCTCGCCGGCACGTGCCGCCTCGATCGCGGCGTTCAAGGCGAGCAGGTTCGTCTGCGACGAGATGCGCTTGATCAGATCGACGAAGTCGTCGATCGAGGTGGAGAGCTCGGTGAGGTGCGCGATCTGCCGAGAGCTGGTCTGGACCACTTCGCGCACGTCGAGCAGCACGCCGCCGGCGGCGGCCACGTCGCCGCGGTGCCGTTCGGCCACGCTGCGGATTTCCTCCCCGAGCTTGCCGGCGCGCTCCGCCGCGTCCGCCATGTCCCCCGTCGCCTTGCTCAGCTCGTCGAGTCCCGTGCCCATGGAGCCGAGCGCGGTCCGTTGCTGATCCGCCCCGCTCGAGATCTGGACCATCGCGCTCGACACCTCGCTCGAGGACGCGGCCAGCTGTTCGCTCACGGCGGACAGATCGCCGGCCGAGCCGGCGATCCGGTCCGCCTCAGTGATCACCTCGCCCACGATCCGGCGCAGCCGGTCTCCCATGTGCTGCATCGCGTCGGCGAGCACGCGGAATTCGCGGGGCATGTCACCGGTCGTGACGGGCCGCAGGTCGCCCGCCCCGAACCGCTCCGCGGCCGTCACGAGCCGCGCGAGCGGGCCCTGCACCGACTGGAGGGTGTAGCGCGACAGGAACACGCCGGCGACCACGAGGGCGACGACGAACGCCCACAGCTTCCGCTCCCGCTCGACCGCGTCCGCCGTCAGGCGTTCGGCGGCTCGCGCCGCCTTCTGGGCCTGGCGCCGCGACAGATCACGCACCAGCCGCGTCAGCTCCGTCGCCTGGGATCTTACGGCGGCGGCCCGCGCCACCGCTTCCTGATCGCGCCCCAGGTCCTTCAACGCGTGGGCGATCGAGTATTCGGTCTGGATCGTGGCGTGCAGTTGCTTCAAGCGGTTGACCGTGAGGCGGTCTTCGGCGGTGAGGCCGGTCAGGGCGTCCAACCGCCGCTCGTACACGAAGGCGTCATCGGCGGTCGTCTGAAACAACCTTCGCGCATCGGCACCAGGAGAGGCGAGGTACTGCTCGGCCGCGCGGATCTCCTCGAGCACGCTTGTGACGAGACCGCTTCCCACGTCCATGGACGACCGGAGCCCGGCCAGCTCGTCCGCCACGGCGTAGCGCATGTGGCGGAGCGTCGCCGCCCCGGCGATCGCCGTGACCACCAGGCCCAGCATGAGCAGCACCAGCCCCACGAGAATCCGGTTCCGGATCGTGGCGAGGGGACTTCGCATCACCGCTCCGCCTGGGTCACCAGCGCGCCGTCGTGCACCACGCCGATGACCACCGACTTCCCCCGGACGTCGCCGTTGGCGTCGAACGCGATCGGGCCGGTGACGCCATCGAATTGCTCCCGGCCCCGGCCGACCTGTGCGAGATAGTCGCGCACGGCCTGGCGATCGGCGCCGGCGCGCTCGACCGCGCGCGCGAGCAGCAGCACGGCGTCATAGGCTCCGGCCCCGCGGTGGTCGGGGCGCAACCCCGGGTAGGCTCGGGCGTAGTCGGCCACGAACGCCGCGTTGCGCTCGTCGCGCCGATCGGGGAGATAGGCCGACGAGATCCGCATTCCCTCCGCGAGCGCCCCATCGGCCTCGATGCCGGTGAGCGCATCGCCCCCGAGCACCGGCCAGCGCACGCCCAGCGCGGCCATCTCCCGGAGTGCGAGCTCCGCCCCCGGCCGCTCGCCGGCCACGAGCAGCACGTCGATCCCGGCCCGCCGCATGCGGGACAGGTACGGCTCGAGCGACGGCGTTGCCGCGACGTACGGATCCGCTTCCACGACGGCTCCACCCAGGCGAGTGAACTCGGCCGCGAACGTGCCGCGGACGCCGCGCCCGTAGTCATTGTTGATGTAGATGATGCCCGCCCGCCGTGCACCCAGGGTCTGCCAGGCGAAGTGCGCCAGCTCGGGTCCGTGCTGCAGGTCGCTGGGGCACACGCGGAACACCCACGGGCTCAACGCCGACAGATCCGGGCTCGACGCCGACGGCGAAATCATCGCGACGGGACTGGCCCCGGTGCCGTACACCCGCGCGGCGGCGATGGTCGGACCGGACGAGAGGTGCCCCACAACGGCCACAACGCTCGGATCAGCGTACAGCCGCTCCGCCACGCGGACGGCCGTGTCTTCGCTCCCGGAGTCGTCGGCGACCCGCAGCTCCAGGGGCCGGCCACGCACGCCGTGCCGGGCGTTGATCTGGTTCACCGCCAGCTGGGCGGCCCGCAGCATCGACGCGCCGCGCGCCTGGGAGAAGGGGCCCGCCAGCCCGATCGCGACCGGGCGCGCGGGGTGGGAGGAGCACGCCGCCAGCGCGACAGCGATGACTAGAGCTGGGGTTCGCAGAGGGCCCTCCAAGTGGCCTCACCCCCTGACCCCCTCTCCGCACGGCGGAGAGGGGGAACGGCGGACGGTCATCCGTTCCCCCTCTCCACGTTGTGGAGAGGGGGCCAGGGGGTGAGGTAGATGCGGGGCAAGGTTAAGCGCGGCCGGGATGAAGCGCAACATTCCCCCACGGTTTCCACGTGGTTTTCCAGATCGATGTGGACAAAACGCGGTTTGCCAGCGCACCGCCGGAGGATAGCTTGATGCAAATGGAACCATCGCGCGCGCTCTATCGGTTTGCCGGAGCCCTGGAACCGCTCCTGGCCGCTCGCGATGCGGCCGCCTTCGAGCAGGCGTGGGATGCGGCGCACCTCGACCGCCTCGCGTGGGAGGCGCTCGCGCTCGCCCGCCGGGAGAACGGAGCCGCGCTCGAACCGGCCCTGCACGCCGTGGATCGCCGGCTCCTCGCCGTGCTGGAGCGCTGCCGCTCATTGCTCGATCCGCACCTCGTGACGTTCCGCATTCCGGAACTGGAGCGCTGGCAGCACGCCGCTGCCGCGGCGCTCGCCGGGGCGCGCTGGGGCGTGGCAGGGCTGCGCACCGTCATCGCCGATACCGCCGCTCCGCTCGGGCGTCGCTACTTCGCGTTTCTCGCGCTCGCAGAGCGCCATCCGGAGGGCGCTTGGCCGCTGTTCGAGCGCTATCTCGTGACACCGGGAGCGCACCACGCGTTCGTCGCGGCTGCGGTGGAAGCGGCGCGGTTCTACGCCGGGCACGCCGAGGTGCTGGAGCGCCTGTTTCAGCGCATCCGCGGCGACCAACTGTTGCGTCGCTTCCTCGGTCCCAAGATCCTCGAGTCGCTGTACGTCCTCGCCGAGGAGCGCACGCTGCCGCTGTTCGAGGAGCTCCTCGTCACGGGCCACACCGACCCCGATGTGGATCGCTGCGAGGTGACCCGGGCCCTCGTGGCCGTCCGCCGGCTCACGGGACGGGTCGGCCAGAGCTCCAAGTTCGTGGACGGCGACGATCCGGCGGTGCTGCGCGCGCTCGACGACGCGGAGCGTCACTTCGACGGGCAACGGGACCGGATCGTGCCGGTGGTGGTGATCTAAGAACTAGGGACGGGGGGACGAGGGACGGGGGACGGGTGGTGCGGCCCCGTCCCTTCTCCCCCGTCCCGTGCGGTCGATGAACTCCCAGACCTTCTCCCGGTACGCCCGCCCGCCGACGTCGTAGGTGTCGTTGTGCCCAGCGCCATGGATCAGGACCAGCTCGACCGGTCCCGCCGCGGCCGCCGCGACATCCTTCCCCATCGCCGTCGGCACGAGGCGGTCGGCGTCGCCGTGAAACACGAGCACCGGACAGCGGATCTGCCGCATGCGACCGAGGTTGTCGAGCGACAGGCGCAGGATAAAGCGCGGCAAGACCGCATAGTGCTGGCGCGCCATTGCGGCCGCGCTGGTGAACGGGGATTCGAGGATCACGCCGGCCACGCGATGATGCGCGCCCACCCACGTCGCGGCTGCGGTGCCGAGCGAGCGACCGTAGACGTAGATGCGCCCTGGATCGATGCCGGGCCGCGCGACCAGCGCCGCATACGCGGCGTCCGCCGCGCCGTACAGTCCCGCCTCGGTCGCCCGGCCCGCGCTCCCGCCGTAGCCCGGATAGTCGACGACGAGCACGGCCGTCCCGGGCGGCTGAAACTCGCGCGCGATGGGCCAGATCGCGGCGATGGTCTCGCCGTTGCCGTAAAACCAAAGCAGGGCGGGCGAGGGCGGTGAAGGGCGGTGGAGGGCGGTCGAGGCGTCCCCTCCCTTCACCGCCTTCCACCGTCCTTCACCGCCTTCCACCGCCCTCAAATACCACCCCACCAGTCTCGTCCCGTCCTCCATCGTCACCTCGACCTTTTCGCCGTTCGCGACGCCGACGCGTTTCGGGTCCGGGAGCGGAGCGCGCGGGGCCGGGAAGGCGAGCCGCTCTTGGAACCGCCACGCGAGCAGCACGAGCGCGACATACGCTAGGGCGAGGCCTAGGACGATCCGAACTGCGAGCATCGCGGGAAGGTAATGGCGGGGTGCAGAAAAAAAATGTGGGGGCGCAGGATGCTGCACCCCTACGCGGCGCCACCATTGCACGAGGCGCCCTGACCGCGAATCTTTCGACCCGTGACGACCCAGCTCACCTGTCCCTCGTGCCGCGCGGAGATCCCCTCGGGCTCGGCGTTCTGCCCCAGCTGCGGCACGCCGTCTCCCACCGTCATCACGATGTCCTCGCCCCCTGTCCCCCTCTCCGTTCCGGAGAGGGGGGACGTGGGGAGAACGACCGCGGTGCCCGCGGCAGGGCTCGCGGGCGTGCCCACCGCCCAGCGCCTGGCGCGCGCGCTCGGCTCCAAGTACGAAGTGCGCCTCCTGGTGGGCCGGGGCGGGTTCGCCGAAGTGTACGAGCTGTGGGACAAAGACCTCGACCGGCGGCTCGCGTGCAAGGTGCTCCACCCCGAGATCGCATGGACGCCGGGCATGCTGGCGCGCTTCCGCCAGGAGGCGAAGGCGCTCGCCCGGCTGCAGCATCCGTCGATCCTGCCGATTCACTTCACGGGAGACGGGGAAGGGCTCGTCTATTACGTCATGCCGTTCGTCGAAGGCGAGTCGCTCGCCGACGCGCTGCGGCGTCGCGGCCCGTACGGCACCGAGGCCGCGCTCGCAGTCGCCGAGCCGGTGCTGCAGGCGCTGGCGCACGCCCACGCGCAGGGTCTGGTGCACCGCGACATCAAACCGGACAACGTGATGCTGGAAGCGAAAACCGGCCGCGCCCTGCTCGTGGACTTCGGTATCGCGAAGCTGTTGGATCCCGGCTCGGGCGAGGGCGGCACCAAGACCGCCACCGGCTTCACGGTCGGGACTGTGCAATACATGAGTCCCGAGCAGGCGCTCGGCCAGGCGAACATCGACGGGCGCAGCGATCTGTACGCGTTCGGCGCCATGCTGTACCAGCTGGTGACGGGAACGCCCCCCTACGACGGCGCTTCGAGCGCCGAGATCGTCGGTAAGCACCTCGCCGACCCGGTACCGGTGGCGAGCGACGTGAACGCCAAGATCCCGCGCTGGCTGTCGAGCGTGATCGTGAAGTGCCTCGCAAAGAAGCCCGAAGATCGCTACCGGAGCGCCGACGAGGTGCTGGCGGCGCTCGCGGCCGGACGGGCATCGGGGGCGACGGGGTTGGTCGGGGCGCGGACGCTCGAGCGGCAGGTGCGGCGCTCGGGGAGCGTGCGCGCCCGCACGGCGCGCCTCGGCTGGTGGGCCGCGGCCGCGCTGGCGCTGGTGGTCGCGGGCGGCGTCGCGCGCCGCGCGGGCTATCTCGGATCCGCGGCCGCCTTCGTCCACAACGGCCTCGTCGAGCCGGTCGAGATCCTGCGCGACGGGACCCCGCTGGACACCGTCGCGCCCGATGCGACCACGCGGCTGTGGCTCCCGCCTGGACGCGACGCCGGACTCGGCTGGCGCCTGCTCCGGCCCGGCAGCCCGCCGCTGGGGGAGCCGATGGAGGGGGCGCTGGGTCCCTTCACGAGTGTGCGGGGGCGGCGCGTCGCCCGGATCGCCGCGGCAGTGGGAAGCCAGAGCTTTTTCGCCCCGCTCATCACCAACAGCAGCGCGTCGGACATCACCCTGGAAGTGAACCCGGGCACCGCCGCCGCGGCCCGCTGCGGCTGCCTCGTCCCCCGCGGCGCCGTGCGTGCGCATATCGGCTACTACCGGCTGTACCGCAACTCCGTCGTCGCCGCTTACAACACCGCTCATCCCTATAGCGGGCCGCACGTGGACCGGGAGGGCTTCGCGGCGCGCGTGACCCCGCCGGGCGGGGCCGTGGTGCTCGAATTCTAGGTTCCGCCCCCGACGCCCGGCTGGTGAGCCGGGCGCGCGGCGCCCTGCTGGGGCTGGTGGTCGGCAATCAGCTCGGCGTGCCCACCGAACGGCTCGGCAGCGCCGCGGCGATTCGGGAAGCGTTTCCCCAAGGCGTGCGCGATCTCCAGCCGCCTCCCAAGGGATCGCCCTTCGACGACGACGCGGCCATGACGCTGCTCCTGGCCGAGTCGCTGGCGGAGCGAGGGGACTTGGACGCCACCGACGTGGCGGCGCGCTGGGTGAAGTGGATGAAAGTCGACGGCCGCGGTGTGGGACTGACCACGCAGCGGGCGCTGCGCCTGATCGAGCGCGGCGTCGAGCCGTTCGAGGCCGGCCGCCAGGCGCGCAGCGCGGGGGCAAGCGCCTCGAACGGCGCGGTGATGCGCTGCGTCCCGGTCGCGCTGCGCTTCCATGACAACATCGACAAGCTGATCCGCGTCTCGACGCAGCAGGCGGCCATCACGCATGCCGACGAGCGCTGCACCTGGGGAGCCGCCGCCGTGAACCTCGCGGCGCGCGAGCTGCTCCACGGCAACCAGTATTTCGTCGAGGAGGTGTTGCACCGCCTGCAGGGGGCGGCGCCGCGCGTGCTCGTCGAGGCGATCCGACGCGTCCCCTGGGAGCAAGAGGGCGACCTCCCCGTGGCCGTGCCCAACGAGTTCGGCTACGCCGTTCACTGTGTCGAAATCGCGTTCTGGTGCGCCGTACACCGGCCGTCGCTCGAGGAGGCGCTCGTCTTTCTCGTCGAGGCGGGCGGCGACACGGATACGAACGCCGCGGTGGCGGGAGCGTTGCTGGGGGCACGGGACGGAGAGACAGGGATCCCGCCGCGCTGGCTCGATCAGTTGGGAAGGGCCAGCACACGGGGCGTGTCGGAGTTAGCGGAGCGGCTGGTTACGGCTTCCGGCTAGCGGCCGCCTTTGCGTATCGACTGATCCGGTCCATCACGGCGCCGTCGGTGAGGGTGATGGACACCCAGCGGGCCGTGCCGCGCCCTCTCCAGCTGAGCCGCACCACGCGGCGGCCGTACCGCCATTGCCAGGCGCCGGGGCCGAGCACGTGAGGCCTCCCGAAGACGCGCGTGAGGTCGCGCTTCGTGCGGTCCAGCAGCGCCACGCCCACGCCCCGCGCGCTGCCGAACCCCGCCGAGTCGTACAGGGCGACCATGTCGGCGTCGCTCTCGATGAAGTGGGCGCTCAAGTAGAACCGCGCCCCATCCCGGGGATCGCGGATCAGGACCGCGCACTCCATGATCTGCGCCGTGCGCGGCGACGTCTGACAGCGGAGCACGTCGTTGTCGGCGAGCGCCCGCGCCTGCTGCACGAACGCGCGATAGCCGATGCCCGGCGTGAAGCCCCGGTAGGGGGGGGGCAGCGCCGGCGCCGCGGCCTGGGCGGCGAGATGGGCGGGGAGGAGCAGGGCCAGCACGGCGCCCCGAAGCGGAATCATGGCCCAATATAAGACGCGGAAACGCAACGGGCCCGGAGCGGAGCTCCGGACCCGTTGCAACTGCGATCCGCGTCGATCAGACCTTGCGGACGTTCTGCGCCTGCAAGCCCTTCGGACCCTGGGCGACCTCGAATTCGACCGTATCGCCCTCGGCGAGACTGCGGAAGCCCTCAGCCTGGATCGCCGTGAAGTGGACGAACACATCGGGACCCGACTCCTGCGCGATAAAGCCAAAGCCCTTCGCGTCGTTGAACCACTTCACCTTACCCTTTGCCATACCGTTTGAACCTCAGCACTAAGGGGCACTGCCCCGGAAATGTTCGACCTTGGTCACCGCGACCAGGGACGGGCTCAAACAAAAACCGCGAGACAAGTGGTCCTCGCGGTGCGCAGACAAACCGGTAACGGTGCCACGTATTGCTTGAACCGGGGCCAAAGGTAGGAATGGGCGTCACCGCTGTCAATAGAGTAAATGTCAGGCGCTGCGGCGGTTGCGCCATCCACCGCTGGTGTCACCATAACGACAGTATAAAAACATCTATGGACGTCGCGTGGCCTTGGCCGTGTCCTCCTTGACCGGCAGCCCGATTGCCAAGCGGAAATCGCGCAGCGCCGCGTCATAGCTCTTCATGCGCTTACCCAGCCCGAGGACCGCCGGGCCGGGCGTGACGGCCGCGCTGTCCTCGCACGTCGTGGTGTACTTGATGAGCGAGTCCACTTGCGTGACGAGGCGCTTCGCCTTGAGTTGCACGGAATCCTCGTACACCGTGGGGCTCATCTGGGGACGCCCGCGTTTCATGAAGGCGCGACTGCTGCCGCACAATCCCGAGAGCATCCGGCCGGCGCGTCGCTGCGCCGCTGCGTCGCGTCCTCCCGCGCGGGTGACCCGGCCCAGGCCGTCCTTGAGCTGCGCGATGCCGCGCGTCGCGGTTTTCAGTCCGTCCAGGAAACGTTTCTGTTCGGGACTGGGCGGTAGTGGAGGCGGCAGTGGAGGCGGCGTGGACTCGGCGCGCGTCGAGTCGGAGATCGGCGTCTGCGCTCTGAGCGAGATCGCGGCGAAACAGAGCAGCACGGCCAGGCAGCGCATCAGGATCCTCTGGGTGTCACGAGAAGCCATGGTTATAATGTCACAATGACCGTTCCCGCAACCTCGCGCCAGACCCGTACCTTCGAAGATCGCGCCGATGCCCTGGCGCATTTCTTCCTGCGGGCGGGCGAAGCCCCGCGCCTGCTCGCATACGACGACGCGGTCGGCTGCCCGCTCGACCAGGCCATCGCGGCCCTGGAGTGGACGGTCGCGGTCGGCATTCTCGCAGCCGACGATCTGATGCACGCCGCGCGCGTCGGCGCCGAGAGCGCCGCGGCCGTCGTGGAGCGCAAAGACGGCGATCAGCGGGTGTTCATCTACCTCGGACCCCGCATGGACGCGCCTCCCGCAGACCCCTACGAAGGCACGCTGCTGTACGACGAACCCGGCGTGCGCGCGTACATCTTCGCTCAGCGCGTGCACGCCATTGCGCACTTCCTCCGCGCCAGTCTCGGACTCGGCGCCGTCATCGCCATGCTCGGCCGTCGCGCTCCCGAGCTGCGCCACGTCCGCCGGTGGCTGCAGGCGGTGTTCGCCGAGCCCGCCGGAGAAACCGGGTCCACGCGCATGCTCACGGGCTGGTTCGCGACAGGCGGCGCCGGCGTCCTGTTTCTACCCCACCACAGCGAGGACCCGTACACCTACTGTGAAGTGGGAACTGAAGGAGGTTAGGGAGGTCGGTGGAGGTTGTGGAGGTTGGGGGAGGTTGCATCGCAACGGGACAACCTCCCAAACCCCCACAACCTGCTGTTCGTAAACCTCCACACACCTGCCTTTCTGTTGATTCACAACTCCACATCATGTGGACGGGCGCGGCAATGGTAGACGCAGGCAGGGCTTAGTGTCCACACACGATGCACACCGAAGTTGGCTAACCCGAAGAAACATCGGCACTTGCGCGATTGTACCGCCCCCCTATATTGTGCCCACGCGGCTTGGAGGGAAGGGTCGGGACCTGGTGTCTCAGCTACGCCTCCAAGACGGGTCCGAGCGGAAATTCCGGGGAGACCGCCGATGCAAACAAGGGCTCAGGCGGCCGGCGATCCGGGAGCTGCTCTCCGGCTCGGATAGATAGGGCCAGTCGCGTGCCCTATCCGCGTCGACGTGGTGCCTCGACGTGCAGTGCGGAAGGTCGGTCCGCGACCCGATCTGACCCGCAGCACTCACATCGGTGAACCTTGCGGCCCGGCCAGGCTGCTTGGGGATGGAAGCCGGAGCTCCTGTTCGCCCTACCGAGCGACGAATCAGTCAACCGGCGGCGGCAGGATGAAGAACGGAGGGAGCAATCCCCCGGCTCCGGGTAACCGATGTGCGGAGCCCCCGGGCGGCAGCTTATGCCGTCCCGGGGGCTTCGTGTTTATCTTGACCCGCCATGACGTGGACGCTGCCCCTCACCGCTCTCGGCGCCGCCCTGGGGGGGGGCGCCTGGGCGTACGGCACCTACGAGCCCAATAGCCCGCTGTTCGGGCGTGTGATCGGCCGCGGGTCGCGCGCCGGACGCGTCGTCTACCTCACGTTCGACGATGGGCCCAACCCGAGAGCCACCGAGCCGATCCTCCAGACCCTCGCCGCCGAGGGCATTCCCGCGGCGTTCTTCCTGGTGGGGGAGCACGTGCGGCGCTTCCCCGAGGTCGCGCGCCGGGTCGCCCAGGGGGGGCACGAGATCGGCAACCATACACTGCGCCACCGCAAGTTGCACTTCGCCGGTCCGGCCCGCATCCGCGACGAGCTCGAGCGCACCCACGCGCTCATCGTCGAGACCACGGGGCGCGCGCCCCGTGCCTTCCGCGCGCCGCACGGCTACCGTAATCCGTTCGTCGCGCCCGCTACGCGCCGGCTGGGATACACGGTCTTCGGCTGGACCTTCGGGGTGTGGGACTCGGATCCACGCGTGGCGGCGCAGGAAATCCGGCGGCGCGTGCGCACTCGGCTCCGCCCCGGCGCCATCGTGCTGTTGCACGACGGGGACGGGTACGATCCGGAAGGCGACCGCAGCCGGACGGCGGCGGCCCTCCCGGGCATCATCGCCGATGCGCGCGCCGCGAGCTATACGTTCGGCTCGCTCGCGGAGCTCGTCGCCTGATGTCGCGCCGCTGGCGCTGGGTATGGTGGCTCCTGGCCCTGGTAGGCATCGGCTTCGCCCTCAAGTTCTTCACGGCGTTTCCCTGGCGCGTCACGTTCGCCGCGCTGCTCGGTGCCAACCCGTGGCTGCTCGCGGTCGCGTTGGCGGCCAACCTTTCCTCGCTCGTCGCCAAAGGGTGGGGGTGGCACCTGGTGCTGAAACCGGTAGCGCCGCACAGCTGGCGCCACGCCCAGGAGGCGAACCTGGTGGGGGCCGCGGTGAACGATCTGTCGGTGGCCGTGGCCGGGGAGGCGGCGCGCGTGCACGTGATCGCGCAGCGGGCGGGCGTGCCGATCGCCGCGGCCGTGTCGTCGGTGGTGTGGACCCGACTGGCCGAGGCATTGGCCCTGGCGCTGTTTCTGGTTATGGCGCCCAGCCTGCTCCAGCTCGAGCCCTGGCTGCGCGTGCTGCAGGTGGGGGTGGGGCTGGCGCTCGTCGTCGTGCTCTTGCTCGCCTGGGCGCGAGGTTGGTCGTGGCTGGCGGAGCAGCTGCCGCCCAGGCTGGGCGCTCGCCTGGCCGTGCTGCGGACCATGGGACGCGGGGGCAGGCTATTCGTGCCCACGCTGTTCGCCCTGTACAACTGGGCGACGCAGTGGGCGACCTACCATCTCGTGCTGCGCGCGACCCACGTGCCCGTGTCACTGGCGGCGTCGTTCACCGCCCTCATCGCGGCGAACCTGAGCGGGCTGCTGCGTCCTACGCCGGCCAACGTCGGCGTGACCCAGGCGGCGCTCGTGGTGGGCCTGCTGCCGTTCGGCGTGGCGCCGGAGCAAGCCGTGGCCGCGGGGCTGGCGTTGCAGGGGTTGCAAGTGCTGCCGGTGCTGCTCCTCGGGGCGATGGTGACCGGCTGGCGGCTGCTCAAGCTCGAGACCGAGCTCGCCTAAAAAGCGACGGCGTGCGGAGGAAACGGGTGCTTCGCCTGGCGCGAGCCACCCCTAGCTTGGCCGTGGTGTCCCCCACGTATCGCATGCCCGACCCGGTCACGCGGCGGCGCGAGGCGGTGGTTTCAGAGGTCCGCCACGCCCTCGCGGCCGTGCGCTGCGCGGCGCGCCTGGCCGGGCTCGTCAGCGACGAGCTCGTGGTGCGGGAACTGCTGCGCGACGTGATCGACCAGACGGATCGCGCCGAGCGCGGTGTGGCACGCTTCCTCTCGACGTAGTCGCGTGACGCCCTTGCGTGACGTCTTTGCGTGACGCCTTCGGTTTCAAGGCCTGTCTTGTTTTAGTTGAGCATATCCCATCCCGCGCAGGATGGCGATGCGCTTGGCCATGGGCGGGTGCGTCGCGAGCGTGTCGGCGAACAAGCCTTCGTGGCTCGTCAGTCGTCGGCCCAGGGGATCCGCGATACACAGGTGCGCGGCCCCGCGCTTGATGTGCGTCGTCGGGGCGTCGGCGCCTTCGATTTTCTGCAGCGCGCTCGCCAGCGCGAGCGGGTTGCGCGTGAACTGGGCGCTCATCGCGTCGGCCAGGTACTCCCGTTTCCGGCTCACGCCCAGCGCCAGCAGCTGGGCGATGATCGGGGCCAGGATCCACGAGACGATCCACACGACGAGCACGATGAGGACGAGCGGGCTGGGCTTCCGCTCGTCGCTCGACCCGCCGCCCGGTCGCAGCACCCGGGACGTCCCGTCGTGCATCAAGGCCACCGCTCCGACGAGCGCGGCGAGCATGGTCATGAGACGGACGTCGAGATTCTTGACGTGCCCCAGCTCGTGGGCCACGACGCCCTGGAGCTCGTCGCGCGTGCACAGGTCGAGCAGCCCTTGCGTCACGGCGATGTGCGCATGCAAGGGGTCCGTCCCGGTCGCGAACGCGTTCGGATCGGGGTCGTCCACGATCCAGATGCGGGGACGGGGGACGCCGGCGGCGATCGCCATCTCTTCCACCACGTTGACGAGCTGCCGCTCATTGTCGCCCTGGGGCTCGACGATCTCCCGGGCCCCGGTCGACCACAGCACCTTCTGGGGCCCCGTGCGGTACCCGTACCAGGCGATCGCCGCGGCCGCGAGCGAGAGGACGATGCCGAACCAGGGAAAGGTGTGGTGATACGCGTAGCGCGGCGCGTCGCGGCTGAAGAGGTAATAGATGTAGTCGCCGCCGAACCCGAGCCACGCGAAGAACGCCACGAAGGCAACCACGAGCACGACGGTGCGCCGGCGATTGGCTTCCTGTTGTTGAAAGAGGTTCAGCGACGCTGCGTCGCTCACGTCTTCGGCTTGAGGGAGAGATCGACCTGCGGCACGGCCTTCTCACCCTGGTCTTCGATCTCCCACAAGTCGGCGGGTTGCGCCTTGGCGAGGCCCGCGACGAGGCTCGTCGGGAACTGCTGCTGCTTGGTGTTGTACTGGGTGGCCGTATCGTTGTACAGCTGCCGGGCGAAGGCCACCTTGTTCTCGGTCGACGTGAGCTCTTCCTGCAGCTGGCCGACGTTTCCCGTGGCCCGGAGCTGCGGATACTGCTCCACCACGACCATCAGCCGCTGCAGCGCGGACGACAGCGCATTCTCCGCCTGGCTGATCTGCTTGATGCCCTCGGGACCGGTCGCGTTGACCTTGACCGCCTGATTCCGGGCCTGGATCACGGCCTCGAGGGTGGACTTCTCGAAGTCCATCGCCCCGCGGACGGCGTTCACGAGGTTGGGAATCAGGTCGTGACGGCGCTTGAGCTGGACGTCGATCTGCTTGAACGCGTTGAGCGTCTGGTTCTTGAGAGCGATGAGTCCGTTGTACGCGGCGATGACCCATGCCGCCACGACGACGAGAACGATCAGCAACACGAGCGGCCCCATGTGAGCTCCGGGTCGAAGTGAGTCTCTTTACGCGGTGTTGGGCGGGAGGAGTTTCGCGAGCGCCTGTCGCACCGCCTCCGCCACCGCCGGGTCGTCTGGCCCGAGCCGCGCCAGGGGATGAGCGGTCTCGACGTGGAGCTCGACGCCCCGGCCGATCGGAATGCGGCGCCAGGAGCTCGCGGTCTCGGGGTCGCGGGTCGCGTCGCGTGCCATCCAGGCGGTGAGCGCCCGCCCCGATTTGCCGCGCGGCGGGGCGCCTTTGCTTTTGAGCGGCAGCTGATCCGGCACCGGCAGCGAGGCGCCCAGGGCCTGCGCCGCCCGCCGCTCCAGCACGTCGCCCGTCTGGTCCTGCATGTCCTTGGTGATCGCCGCCAGCGTCGCTCCCTCCATCTGTCGGAGCTTGATCCACAGCAGCTGGAGGAAGTGACGATAGGAGTAGGTCGCGGCCGTGCCCCGACCTTCGGGCGGGCTCACCAGGCCCTTGGTCACGTAGAAGCGGATGGTGCGCTCGCTCGGCTGGGCGCGCGCAGCCGCGTTGATGGGCGTGATCGCCGAGGCGTCGAGGATCGCCCCCACCAGCGCCGCCAGGTCGCGGAGATTCCAGGGCGCGAGGTTGCGGTATTCCCGCAGGACGTGCACCGGCTCGTGGTGCGGAGCGCCCGTCACGCCTCGGCCCCTCCCCGCCCGCGCTCATCGGCGAGCCGGAACACGGCGGTGAGCCAATCCGTGACCTGGTGCAAGTTGAACGGCTTGCGAATCACGGTGCAGCGGTGCCGCTCGAGCCAGCTCCGCACCTCGTCCGCCTCCGCGTCTCCCGTCATGATCGCGATGCGCCCTTCGAGCGCCGGCCAGCGGTGGATGATGGCGAGGTACAACGCCAGCCCCGACATGGTGGGGAGGTGGATGTCCAGGAGCAGGGCGTCCGGTTGCGCCGAGCTGAGCAGCTGGTACGCCGTCTCGGCGCTGCCCGCGGAGATCACGCGATGGCCCGCCCGCGTGAGCGAGCGCTCCAGCACCCGGCGCAGCGGCGCCTCGTCGTCCACGACGAGGATGGTGCGCGTCTGACCGCTCATGAGACCGAGGCCCGCGCGCTGGCGGGCGTCAGGAACCGCTGCACCACGCGGGCCAGCGCGTCCTCCGGGGTGAGGGACAGCCGCATCTCGCCGGCAGTGAGACCGAGGTAGGCGCGCGCGTGCAGCTGCAGCGTTTTCGTCTGCGCATAGCCGAGCCGCTTCGCCACGTCCTCGATGGTAAACCCGGGGTCCTGCAACAACCGGTGCGCGTACAGCACGCGCGCGGCGGAGAGGAAGTGCCGGGGTGACGGCAGCCCGACGCGGGTGAACCAGCGCTCACAGGTGCGCCGGTCCACGCGTGCGCGCAGGGCGACCTGACTCACGGTCTGCACCTGCCCCGGGGCACGCAACGCCTCCTCCAGGACCCAGCGCAGCTCGCTCGGGAGCGGCGCGAGCGCATCGGCGAGCTGGTCGAGCAGCTGCCGCGACGAGGAGCGCGCTTCCTCCTGGCTCAGCACCTCCCGCAACCGCGTCGGGTGGTCGTCGTAGTTGGCGAACACGACGTGTTGGATACCGCGCTGGCCGAGCGCGAGCAGCACACCCGCCGTCCGAGGTGTGAGCGTCGTATACAGGATGAGGGGCAGCGAAGGGAACAGCACGCGCAGCCGCTCGATCTCCTGCGAGCGCGCGTCGCCCGACAGGAGCGGGTCCACTACGGCGAGCTCGACGGGACGCCCCCGAATCACCGCCAGCACGTCGTCCCACGTCGCGGTCTGCACGACGCTGAACCGCCCGCCGGCGGTGCGGCGCAGCTTGTGGAATTGGACGTCCGGCACGGCGGCTAGGACGAGCATTGATCCCCCAAGACCCGCAAAAGTCGCAAAATCGCCCTACGATGCCGCAAAAACGCCCTAAAAAACGGACGCTCCCGCTCCGAGGTTGGTGATGTCCTGTTGCGTCGACACCACACCACGGTTGCGGAGGTTCACATGTCCCGTATTCGCGCCCTCTTCGCCTTGCTCGTCGTCGCGTTCGCGCTCTCGACCGTCGCGTGTGCCGATGCGACCGGTCCGCGCCATGCCTGCGACACCAACAACAGCAACACCTGTCATAACTAACCGGCTGGTCTCAACCGACGAGCTGCGCCAGGGACGCTGAGACCTCGCGCAGCTCGTCGGTTTGCATCACCGGCTCCGCGGCTTGCGCTTCGACGGCTAGGACGCGCTCGCAGTCGGCCAGCCCGCCGCGAATCCGCTCGATTCGGAACTCGAACTCGTGCAGTGCGGCCGCGCCGGCGACCTCGAGGGCCCGCCGCATGAGCTCATCGGCACGGCGGAACCGTGCGAATCTGGCCTGCCCGATCCCCTGCTTCAGATAGAAGTCCGCCAGGATGTTGGGCGGCATGTCGGGCAAGTGCTGCTCGCAGCGCTCGCGCCACCGCGCGAAGCCCACGTGGTCACGACGGAACGACGCGCAGTGCATCAGCTCCACGAGGGCGTTGGTGAGCGTCTCCTGCGTCCCGGACCGGCGCACCACCTCGGTGAGTGCGCGCTCCGCGGCGGGAGCGTCACCCAGGGTGAGCAGCATGATGCCCACGTCGCCGAGCGCGCGGAGTTTGGAGTCTTCCTCCTCGTAGCGCTGGAACGCGCGCCAGGTGTGGGGAATGGCGTCGGGCGACTGCCCCATGTGTTGCAGTGCCACGCCGATCCCGTGCTCCGCCCGGGCTTCCGCGTCCCGCTCGCCCGCGGCGCGCGCGTCCGCGAGGATCTCCCGGAGCTTCCGCTCCGCTTCCGCGAGATTGCCGCGGCCCAGAATCGTGTTCGCCAGGCCGATGCGGGCGAGCAGCGCCGAATAGCGGTCCCCGGCCGCGCTCGCCATCTCGCCGGCCTCCGCGTACGCGGCTTCCGCTTCCTGGAACCGATTGAGCTTGCGGTGCACCCGCGCGAACCGCAGCCGGGCCGCGACCGCGTCCTTGGCCGACAAGCGGCTCGCCACCACCACGAGCAGCGTGGTCAAGACGTCGACCGCTTCCTCCAGGCGCAGCTCCTCCTCGAGGAAGAGGGCGTACGCGAACAGCGCCGGTGCGATCAACCCGATGTCGCTCGCACGCTGGGCCTCCGCGGTACTCTCGGCGATGCCGTGCACGTGGGCGCCTTCGGGCGCCGCTGTCCGCAGCTCGACGCAGAATCGGTCGGTCGCGATCCATTGATAGTGGAACGCGTCTCCGGACACCTGCAGGCGGTCCGGAGCGAGCAAATCGACGAGCCGCAACGCGAGGAACGCGCCCTGGCCCAAGCGCGCCTCGAGCGAGGTGGCGCCCTGAGGGCCCGATACCCGCTGGAGGAAGATCGCGTGAGGCAACGATTCGAATTTCAGGCGCGAAGCCGGCATCCGGTTGGTCTCCCAGTCAGACTGGCTGGTGGTGCCCCGCGCCAGGGCCAGGGCAGGGGTCATGCCTCGATGCAACGCGCGGCCGCGTCGCAAGATAGTGTTTTCTATTGCGACGCGTTAGGCCGCAAATCCCGCGTTTTCTTGCCTTTCGCCGCACGGTTCGGATGCTACTCGGGAGGCCATCCCTTCCCCTATTGGCCCCATGCGCCGGGGCTTTACCCTCACCGAACTCGCGGTCGTGCTGGCGATTCTGGCCGTCGTGACGGCCATCACTCTCTCCCGCGTGCAAAGCTGGCTGGACTGGATCGCGGTCAATACCGCCGCTCAGGACGTCACGACGGCGGTCGCCGTGACCCGTTACGCCGCGATCATGCAGGGCGGCCGGCGCCGGTTGGTCATCGCGCGGGATTCCTTGCGCATCGACCGCTGGTCGGCGGATTCATGGGCCCCTCACGAGCGCTGGCCCGGGCCGGACCGGCACGGGGTGGCTCTGGAGGTGTCCAACCCGGTGGTGGTGTTCGACCCAATCGGGCTCGCTTGGGGGCTATCCAACACGAAGGTGGTACTGCGGCGTGGTGTGCGATCTGAAACGATCACCCTGTCCCGCCTGGGGCGGGTGAAGCGCTGGTAGGGGGAGATGCAACCAATTGCCGGGGGGAGTGCATCAAAGGGACGTGGCGGATGAAACATCCGGCGCCCTCAGTCGTACGACAACAGGCAGAACATGAAGCAAGGGTCGCGGCCGAAGTGTGACGGCCACTTCGCCCGACCGCCAGCCCGGGGAGCTGTAAGCCCCGGGTCTGGTTTTTTTAGGGGGAGCGGACTGCCACGGCCGCCACGGTGAACTCGACCCGATCGGCCACTCTCACCGTCCCCGCCGGGCCCCCGCGATAGGGTGTGATGCCGAACTCGGACTGTTTCACCGAGAACCGCCCGCTCGCCCGCAGAGTGTCGCCGGCGGTCTGGAGCTCGATGACCACGGCGACGTCGCGCGTTTGTCCGGCGATGGTCAATCGCCCCTGCACCTCGAGTGCGGCGCCCGCGGGCGTCGCGCTCGTCGAGACGAATGCGATGACCGGATACCGATCCGGGTGGAGAACATCACGCCGCATGGCCTCGGTCACCTTGCGGATCTCCGCCGTGTCGGGGGGCGTGAGCACCTCGAGGCTGTCGACGGGCACGACCACCTCGACGCGTGAGTCAGCAGAGCTGTTCGGGTAATAGACGATTCGCCCGGACGAGGCGCGAGCGCGGACGAGATGTCCGTGACCCGCGAACCCGAGCAGCCCGGCCTTGCCGGTTTTCACTTCGAAGCGACTGGCGGGCGTGAGGATGTACACCATCGAATCGCGCCCGACGGCCTGTGCCATCGCCCGAGCGGGGGCGTACCAGAGCGCGGCGGCGAGCAGGACACACCGCGTCGCCGTCACCGCCGTCCCCCGCCAAGGAATCGCGCGAGCCCCTCTTCGAACGGCAACGCCCAGATGCCGAATGTCGACTCGAGCGCGTTCGCGGGAGTGGCGCTGCCTTCGACCAACATCTGGAGCTGGTCCAGAGTGAGGGGGGCGAGCGGCCCCATGACCCCGAGTGCCGCTGCTGCCGCGCGCGCGACGGCGAGCGGCACGTGCACGAGCGGGCGCGGGTGACCGGCGGCACGGCCGATGGCGCGCACAAACTCCTCGTAGGTCAGGATCGCCGGCCCACCCAGCTCGAACACGCCGCTGAGCGCGGGACGCTCGGCGGCGAGAGCGAACGCCAGCGCGACGTCCCCGATCCACACGGGTTGCATCGCAAAGCCGCCGTCCCCGAACACGGGCACCAGCGGCGACCAGCGGTGCAGCCGGGCGAGCGTGCGGATCGGCCGGTTTTCGGGACCGCTGATAATGGATGGCCGGAAGATGGCGTGCGACAGGCCCGAGCTCCGCACCAGCTCTTCCGCGCGCCATTTGGTGCGGTGATACCGTGTCGCCCCCGGCTCGTCACGCGCGCCCACCGCGCTCATGTGCACGAATCGGCGGACGCCCGCCTCGCGCGCGGCCGTGAGCAGGCGCCTCGTGCCCTCGACGTGCACCGCTTCGAACGTCGCGGCGCCCGCTTCCACAATGATCCCGACCAGATGGACGATGACGTCCGCGCCCCGGGTCAGGGCCGCCAGCGCCGCAGGGTCCGCCAGCTCGCCCGGCGTGCGCTCGGCGGGGAGCGCCGCGGCCGCCCGTCCAGGGTCGTCCCGGCGCACCAGCGCGCGGACCTGGTGACCGCGACCTGCCAGCAGCGTGGTGACGTGCCGTCCCACGAATCCACTGGCTCCGGTAACGGCGATGCGCACGGGGGGGGCGTGGGAAGAACGGCTCAGTCGCTACCGGTGACGCCACCCTCGTCGAGGAACACCAGCGTGCGGCGCCGGGCCACGACGCTCGACAGGGCGTCGAATACGGCGGGATCGAGCACCGTCCCCGCCAGATCGGCGATCCGGCCGAGGGCCTTGTCCGGGGGCATCTTTTCCTGGTAGGCACGCGAGGTCGTGAGCGCGTCGTAGACCTCGGCGGCTCCGATGACCCGCGCGGAGAGCGGGATGGCTTCACCGCGCAGCCCATCGGGGTAGCCGGTTCCGTCGAAGCGCTCGTGGTGATGCCGTACTGCCGGGATGATGTCGCCAAGGTGTGTGAGGGGGGCCAGTATCTGCGATCCGATGATCACATGCTGCTTGACGTGCTCGAACTCCTCCGGCGTCAGCGCGCCCTGCTTGTTCAAGACTGTCTCTCGCGTGCCGATCTTTCCGAGGTCGTGCAACCGGCCGGCGATCCGCACCAGCTCGACGTCCTCTTCCGACATCCCCAGCTGATGGGCGACCGTGGCGGACAAGTCGGCGACCCGCGCCGAGTGCCCCCGCATGTAGGGGTCCTTGGCCTCGAGGGCATTGACGAGCGCCTCGAGCGTCGCGATCGACAGACGCTCGAGCTTCATCCGCTCACGCTGCAGCTCGGCGGTCCGGGTGGTGACTTCCTCCTTGAGCCACTGGTTGAGCTGGCGGTTCTCGAGCAGCATCTCGCGGCGCTTGAGCGCGCGCTGCACCGCGCGGCCCAGGTCGGCCAGCTCGATCGGCTTGGTGAGGTAATCCATGGCGCCGCGTTGCATGCACAGCGCGGCGCTGGTCGCGTCGTTGACGGCCGTGAGCATGAGGATCGCGAGCTCCGGCTCGACCTCGAGCGCGGCGGGCACGAGGTCCACGCCGCTCGTGCCGGGCATGCGGATGTCGCACAGCATGAGCGCGATGCGATGGCGCTTGAGCTGCTGCAGCGCTTCGTCCCCTGAGCCGGCGGCGTACACTTCGAATTGCTGCTGCTGCAGGAATTTCTTGAGGGCGTTCCGGATGGGCTCCTCGTCGTCCACCACCAGGATCTGGACGGGTCCCGCCATGTCGGCCACGCTGGTCCTCCTATGGAAGGCTGGTGGAGGTTGTGGAGGTTGCGGAGGTTGTGGAGGTCAAGAGCCGATCCAACCTCCACCATCCTCCACCAACCTCCACAACCTTCACTAACCTTCTACGAAGCTGACTTGCACCGGCCCCGGGAGCAAGCCCGCCCGATGCGCCCGCGCCAGCAGTTCGGCCACGGCGCGCCGGCCGGTTTCTCCGTAGTCGACGGTGTAGGCGTTCACGTACATGCCGATGAAACGATCGGTGCGGGCGTCGTCGAGCCCGCGGCTGTACGCCTTCGCGTGCGCCAGCGCCTCCGCCCGGTGGGCGAGACCGTACTGAATGCTCGCCTTCAGGTCGCGTGCGATGTCGCGCATCAGGGCCGGCCCGAGGTCACGGCGCACCACGTTCCCGCCGAGCGGCAACGGCAGCCCCGTCTCCGCGCGCCACCACTCGCCCAGGTCGACCCAGAGCTGCAGCCCGCGGTCGGCGTAGGTAAGCTGGCCCTCGTGGATCAGCAGTCCCGCGTCCGCGCGACCGGCCGCCACGTGGTCTTCGATCTGATCGAACGGCACGACCACATGCCGGGCGGCGGGCTGAAACAGCTTGAGCGCGAGAAACGCCGTGGTGAGCTCACCGGGCACGGCGATGCGCAACGCGCTGGCGCCGAGGGCCGCCCGCGGATCGACGGGCCGGGTGGCACGCGCCACGATGCGCGGTCCGTAGCCGTCCCCGAAGCTCGCGCCGTGGGCGAGCAGCGCGTACCGCTCAGCGAGGTGCGCGTAGGCGTGCAGCGAGACCGCCGTGACCTCGAGCTCCCCCCGGAGCGCGCGCCGGTTCAGCGATTCGATGTCGCCCAGCTCGTGGACGTAGCGCCGGCCGCCGGTGTCGATCTTGCCGGCCGCGAGCGCCCAGAACATGAACGCGTCGTCGGCATCGGGGCTATGCGCCAGATGGATCGTGCGCGGCGGCTCAGCTGCCACGCGTCGCCTTGCCGGCGGTCACCTGCTTCGCCTGGTCGCGGAAGGCGTCGATGTTCTGCGCGTGCTCGCCGTACTCCGGACGCTGGCGCGCGCGCTCGGCGGCCTCGTTTTGCAGGAAGGCACGGTAGGCGCGCAGGGCGCCGGCGGCGTCGTGGGTCAGCTCGAGTGCGCGGGCACGCAGCATGAACCCGAACAGGTGCGTGGGCGCCGCCCGCCGGATCGTGTCGGCTTGCGCGAGCGCGCCGGCGGCGTTGCCGCCGGTGAGGTCGAGCACTCCGATGTGGTAGCGGGCGTCGACATCGAGCGCCGGCAGCATCGCGTACGCCTGCAGTGCCATCGGCAGGAAGAACTCCGCACTGTCGGCCTGCCCCTGCGAGTGGAGCGACATCACCCGGTTGTACAGCCGGGTGGCGCGCTCTTCGGGGGACATCTGAGAAATATCGGGAGGCGGGACGGGGGACGAGGGAAGGGGCCCATCCCCCACCCCTCCCGCGTCCCCCGTCCCCCGTCCCGTCGAGCCGCCGAGCCGCAGCGCGAGGACCGTGACGAGCGCCCCCACCGCCGCCCCCGCCACACCCCAGGGAAGGCCGGCTCGCCAACCGGCCGCTTGGCCGGCACTCACTTGGGCGCTCACCCGGGCGCCGCACTTGTGACAGAACTTTGCCGTCGCCGCGAGCGCGGTCCCGCACGCCTGACAGTTCATCGAGGGCGGGAAATCTAACTGGCGGGAAGGCACAGGGCAGCGTAGTGTACTCGGCATGACCTCTCAGACGACGCTACGACGCTACGTCATACGAGGTGCAGGCCCGACCGTCGTACAACGTAGCGTCGTAGCGTCGTACAACGGTCCATGAGCGCTCCCTTCCCTGGGCACGACCGCGCCAAACACATGGGTGAGCTGAAGCGCGGGGACGAGCGGTGGGACGTTTTCATGGAGGTGCAGCCCGATCCGGAGGTTGGGCCCGGGGCGGTACGGGGGCGGCTGCACTTCGCGAGCGGCGAGCGGCATCGCACCACGAGCTGGATCTTCCTGGAGTGGTCCGAGCGCGAGATGCAGGACCGCTTCGGTGAATTTTCGGCCGTGGAGCTGTGGCACTTCGTGGAGGCGCTGGGCGGTTGACACCAGCGTGTTGAGAACTGTGCAGTTTTTGCACATTTCTCAGTGCATTGCGCCTTCTCGGGCGCTCCACGCAGACGAGCCATCGCCGTAATGTTGCGTCCACGACACGAAGTGGTTGACACCGTGCAACGGCGTCGGTACCTTCCCGCATGCCTGCCGTAAACCCCCAATCGGGAATTTACCGCGAGCCTGTCGCGCCCGGCCGGGCGCCGGGGTCGCGTCGTTGGTGGCATCAAGCGTGCACCTGCGTGAGTGACCCGAGCCCTCTGAGGAGCGACCCATGACCGCGACGTTGGAGCCCACCACCACCCCTCAGGCGGGCAAGCCTGCGACCGCGACGGCCGTCGACGTGATCCGCAAGGCGAGAGACGCCGGTGTCCAGGTGGTGGACCTGAGGTTCACCGACCTGCCGGGCACCTGGCAGCACTTTTCGATTCCGCTCAAGGAGCTCACCGAGGACCTGTTCAAGGAAGGGATCGGGTTTGACGGCTCTTCGATCCGCGGGTTCCAGGCGATCAACGAGAGCGACATGCTGTTGTTCCCCGACCCGGCGAGCGCGTTCGTCGATCCGTGTCTCGAGGTGCCGACGCTGTCGCTCACGTGCGACGTGTCCGACCCGGTGACGGGCGCGCGCTACTCGCGCGATCCGCGCTACGTGGCGCAGAAGGCCGAGCAGTACCTCGTGAAGACGGGGATCGCGACCACCGCGTACTACGGCCCGGAAGCCGAGTTCTACATCTTCAACTCGGTGCGCTTCGACCAGAACGCGCACGAGGGCTACTACCACATCGACTCCGACGAGGGAATCTGGAATTCGGGGACGAACGGCGGGGCGGCGAACCTGGGGCACCGGCCGCGGCACAAGGAGGGCTACTTCCCGGTGCCGCCCGTGGACAAGCTCCAGGACCTGCGCTCCAAGATCATGCTCGCGATGATCGCCTCGGGGATCGACGTGGAAGTGCATCACCACGAAGTGGGCACCGCCGGACAGACCGAGATCGACATGCGGTTCACCACGCTGACCCGCATGGCCGATCAGCTCATGATGTACAAGTACATCGTGAAGAACGTGTGCCATCAGCACGGCTACACGGCGACGTTCATGCCCAAGCCGATGTTCGGTGACAACGGCTCGGGGATGCACGTGCACATGAGCCTGTGGAAGGACGCGAAGAACCTGTTCTTCGATGCGAACGGCTACGGCCTGATCTCGGACACGGCGCGCTGGTACATCGGCGGGTTGATCAAGCACGCGCCGGCGATCCTGGCGTTCGCGGCGCCGACCACGAACAGCTACCGGCGGCTGGTGCCGGGCTACGAGGCGCCGATCAACCTGATCTACTCGCAGCGCAACCGGTCGGCGATCTGCCGCATCCCAGTGTACTCCAAGTCGCCCAAGGCCAAGCGGATCGAGTTCCGCGCGCCGGATCCGTCGAGCAACGGGTATCTCACGTTCGCCGCGCTGCTCATGGCGGGCCTGGACGGCGTCAAGAACAAGATCGAGCCGCCCAAGCCGATGGACGTGGACTTGTACGAGCTCGAGCCGGCGGAGCGCAAGCACGTGAAGAACACGCCGGGCTCCCTGAACGAGTCGCTCGCGGCGCTGGAGGCGGACCACGCCTTTCTGCTCGAGGGCGGCGTGTTCACGCCCGACGTGATCGAGACGTGGCTCGCGTATAAGCGCGCCAAGGAGGTGGACCCCGTCGCCCTGCGGCCGCATCCGTACGAGTTCTTCTTGTACTACGACGTTTGAGACAGACGGGTAGCCGGGTAGACGGTGAGCGGCCGCTAGAGGCTAGTGCCTAGCCACCGCTCACCGTCTACCCGGCTACCCGTCTACCCAGCCATGGCCACCGCCCTCAAGACCACCGGCGCCAGCAAGCGGGAGCTGCTCGAGCTCTGTAAGAAGCAGGAGGTCAACTTCCTGCGCCTCCAGTTCACCGACATCCTGGGCGTCAACAAGAACGTCGAAGTGCCCGAGAGCCAGTTCGACAAGGCGCTCGAGGGCGACATCATGTTCGACGGCTCGTCGATCGAGGGGTTCGTGCGGATCGAGGAGTCGGACATGGTCCTGAAGCCCGACCTCGACACGTTCCGGGTGCTGCCGTACGACGACGAGGGGGGGCGCATCGCCCGGCTCATCTGCGACATCTACAACCCCGACGGGTCGTCGTTCGCGGGATGCACGCGCCAGGCGTTGCAGCGGCAGATCGCAGCGGCGAAGACGCTGGGCTACGAGATGATGGCGGGCGCCGAAGCGGAGTTCTTCATCTTCCAGCTCGACGCGAGCGGCGAGCCCACCACCGACACCCATGACCACGGTGGCTACTTCGACCAGACGCCGGTGGACCGGGCCGAGGAGATCCGGCGCCTCATCATCCGGGACCTGGTCTCGATGGGGTTCGAGGTCGAGGCGGGTCACCACGAAGTCGCGCCGGGGCAGCACGAAATCGATTTCCGCTACACGGTCGCCCTCGAGACCGCGGACAACCTGGCGACGTTCCGGTTCATCGTCCGCAACGTCGCCTACCGCCACGGGTTCCTTGCCACCTTCATGCCCAAGCCGATCTTCGGCCAGAACGGCTCCGGGATGCACACGCACCAGTCCCTCTTCAAGGGCGGGAAGAACGCCTTCCACGATCCCGCCGGGAAGTGGGAGCTCTCGGCGACCGCGATTCAGTACGTGGCGGGGCTGCTGAAGCACGCGCGCGGCTTCTGCGCCGTGACCAACCCGCTGGTGAACAGCTACAAGCGGCTGGTGCCCGGGTACGAGGCCCCGACCAACGTCGCCTGGTCGCAGCGCAACCGGTCGCCGCTGGTGCGGATTCCGGACCGCCGGGGCATCGGCACGCGCTGCGAGCTGCGGATGCCCGACCCCTCGGCGAATCCGTACCTCGCCCTCGCCGTCCAGCTCGCCGCCGGTCTCGACGGCATCAAGCAGAAGCTCATCCCTCCCGACCCGGTGAACAAGAACATCTTCACCATGAGCTTCCGCGAGCGGCGCAAATACCGTATCGACGAGCTGCCGCGTGATCTGCACGAAGCCCTCGACATGCTCGAGAAGGACGACGTCATCCGCGACGCGCTGGGGTCGCACATCTACGAGCGATTCGTGGAGGCGAAGCGCGAGGAGTGGCAGGAGTACATCGGGCAGGTGAGTGAATGGGAGCTCGAGAGGTACCTCGGGCAGTATTGACGACGTAGCACAAAGGCGTAACACAAAGACGTAACACAAAGGCGTAACACAAAGACGTAACACAAAGACGTAACACAAAGACGTAACACAAAGACGTAGCACGCAGGCGTCACCTATCTGGCGGCGGGTGCGCCATCAAGCGCCCGAGCGTCTTGACAATGAGCGCGACGCGACCCTCGATCTCGTGAATGGCGCGCGCATGGATCGGGTCGAGCGCCGCCGCGACCCGCAGTTGCGTCAGAGTTTCCTGGGCCGACCCCCTCGCATACTGCAGAAACTTGCGGAATTCCGGGATCGTGCCCCGGCCGCAGGCCTCCGCTATGTTTGAGCTGACGGAGAGCGCCGCTCGGACGAGCTGGTCCGCACGCGGCCCCGCTCCGGGTCCCGATAGCGTTCTGCTCAACCGGGCTACCTGGACCGAGACTTCCACGGCGACCTCGTGTACCCACAGTCGACGAGCATAGGCGCGCAGCGTCATGGCCAACAATAGGAGAGAGTCTCGCTGACGGTGGCATCCTTTTCACGCCTCCGTGGGACGTCTTTGTGCAACGCAGTCGCGCGACGCCTGTGCGTGACGACGTTGTTGCTGTGTCTCGCATGCGACTCAAGCTCGCGCCTCGACGACACGCTCGGCGTCCAATCGTCCGCCCGCTGGGAATGGCACGGCCGGATCACCGTCACCCAGGATCCCCGGCTCACGCTCACCCGCCTGGCGATCGACACGGGGCACGGCGGGGGGGACGTGGGGCTCGCCCGCTACGACTTCAATCCCGCCGAGGGCGAGGGAGACGAGTACTCGCTGACGCTGGCGCTCGACCTCGGGCGCGCGCGGGATCTGCGACAGAACGTGCCGTACACGCTCGGACCCGCGGACGCCCGCATTCCCGCCTATGCCACCGTCACCTGTTTCTGTCAGCCACTCAAACCCGACTCGGTGCGGGGCAGCTTCCGGCTCGCCACGCGCGGCCTGCGCCAGATCACGGGCCGGGTGGACGCGACGCTGTATTTTACGGAATGGAACGACCCCACCCGACACACCACCTATCCGCTGCACCAGCGCATTGACTTGGTCAAGTAGGGCGGTCGGCATCGGACTCGGGTTGCTGGCCGCCCGTTCGCCTGACCACCTGACCGCCCAGTCTCTCCCCCCGACGATCGACACGATCATCATCGTGAATCGCAACGTGTTCGACCTCCAGGAGGCCGACGCGCCCGGCTTCATCGCCCGGCTCGCCAACCGGCTGCACGCCCGCACACGCGCCGGCGTGATCCGCGGCACGCTACTCGTCAATCGAGGGGACCGCTACGATTCGGCCCGGGTGGCCGAGAGCGAGCGGGCGTTGCGCAACTTGAGCGTCTTCAGTCGCGTGCGGATCGATACCACACGGCTCGACGACCGCCTGGCGCTGCGCGTGGCGACGACGGATGGCTGGAGCACCAAGCCCCAGTTGGGCTACTCCTCCGCGGGCGGCGACGTCAGCTGGCTGGCGGGGCTCGTCGAAGACAACCTGCTGGGAACGGCCACATCGTTGACCGCCGTCTACAACCGCACGCCCGACCGGGGCGTCTTCAGTCTCGGCTACCTGAATCCCCACTTCTTTTCCCGCCGCGTTCAGCTGCTGGGCCTCTACCAAGGCAAGACGGACGGGAAGCATGGCGCGTGGGTGTTCGGCGTCCCATTCTACGAGACGGCGGCGCGTCGAGCGCTGACCACCGACGGCGAGGCGGCGTCCGAGCGCGTATTGGTGTTCCGCGACGGTGACACGAGCGCGATCGTGGAGCGCCGCGCGCTACGCGCGGGGCTCACTGCGGGACTGACGCTCCACCCGACCACGCAGGACTATCTGCGGCTGTGGCTCGCCGGCCAGTGGCGCCGCGAGGACTTTGCGCCCGAGACGACCACCGTCTTCCCCCGTTCGGTGTTCGGCACCGTGGGCGCCGGCATGGACCTCGGGCACGTGCGCTTCCAGGTGCTGGAGCGATTCAATTCCTACGCCCGGCGCGAGGACGTGGACGTGTCGCAGCTGCTCCATTTCGGCGTCTGGGCGGCACCGCACGCCTGGGGGTATCCGTCCGGTCAGGCCGGCGTCGGAGCGGCGGTGAGGGGGCAGCTTGCGGCACCCTGGCCCGGCGGCTTTGCCGTGCTGCACGCGGCGGCCAGCGCGGTCCTCACCACGGGGGTGCCCGATTCGGGGCGCGTAGCGGGCGCCCTCACAGTCGGGAGCCAAAATCTTCGCAATCAGACCCTGATCCTGCACGTCGAGGGTGCCCAGCTGCGCCGCGCGAAGCCCGGCAACGAGTTCGACTTGTGGAATTCGCAGAACGGGCCGCGCGTGTTCGGCATCCACGAGCTCACCGGGACGCACATGGCGTGGCTCGCGCTCGAGGACCGACTGCTCGTTGCAGACGAGCTGTGGGGCCTCATGGGCGTCGGCGTGGCGCCCTTTCTCGACTATGGCGGCGCCTGGTACGAGGACGAGCCGCCCCGGCTCGGCGGCGACGTGGGCCTGTCGCTGCGCGTCGGCCCGACCCGCGCGGTGCGCGGCGACGTGGCGGAGTTCGCGGTCGGGTACCGGTTCGGCAAGGGGTTCACGGGCAGCCGCTGGGGCTTCGCGGTCCGCAAGGGCGTTCACTACTGACCGCCCCCCCCGGGGTGCATCCGCCGAAATCAGGCTGATCCAGCTGACGCGTGCCTAGCGTCCAGGCTCAACGGGCCGCTGCCGAAGTATGCGATCAGGAGCGCGGCGCCCAGCATGGACAGGTTCTTCATGAACATCGCCATCTGCATGCCCCGCATCATCGGATCGCTCACGGCCCAGAAGTTGTGCATCGCGAACGTCACGGGCACGAGGAAGATGACGATGAGCCACGCGCCGATCTTGGCCTTGTAGCCGAGCGCGATGCTGAGGCCGCCCGCGATGGCGATGATCCCCGAGAGCGGCACCAGGAGGCCTGCGGCCGGCACGCCCTGTTGCGCCGCATAGCCGATGTAGCCCTGGGAAAAGTGGCCGAGGATGGTCATCAAGAAGATGCCGGAGTACAGCACCCGGCCTATGAGCACGAGGTAGCGCACGAGAATTCCCTTTCTGTCCTGGTCACGAGGTGAGGGCGTCGAACGCGCTTGCGCATTTGCGAAATCATACCGCGCCACACTTCATCTCGATACCCGTCAGAACGACAGCGTGACGCCGCCGCCGCTCACAGCGCCATGCCCAGGCCCACGCCGAGCGATGCCACGCGATCGCGAAAGAATTCCCCGTAGGGCGCGGGGCCGGTGTAGGCGCGCAGCAGGACGCTCCAGCGCCAGCCGCCCCGATCGGCGCGGCCGAGCGGATCGCCCAGCTCCAGCCCGGTGATGGCGCTCCAGCCCACGTCCCAGCCACGGTCCTGGAACGACTTCGCGTCCAGGGCGGCCACTACGCGCCCCGTCGCCAGCCGGCCGAGGTGGACCAGCACACCGGGTTGGCGATACTCGACCCCCCCGTGGAGCACACCCGGCCTCAAGTCGGCGGGCGAGTGCGTGAAGAGGTACTCGCCGCCGCCGTACACCCGCCACGCGGCCAGCTGCTCGGACAGCAGCAGCTCCGCGGCTTCGAAGGTCAGATCGACCCGCTGCGCGCTGGCATGCACCATGTACTCGTCGCCCAGGTGCGAGCTCTGGTGGTACAGTTGCACGCGCGTCGTCAGGCCGGCGTGCCGGTAGGTGACGGGGAGGCCGATGCGATAGTCGGTGTTCATGAGGTCGGCGGTCGGGCGGGCGAGATTGAACTGGGAGAACACGGCGGCGGCGATCGCCACTTGCCACATGCCGCCGCTCGCCACGCCGATCGTTTGGCCGAACCCCACGCTGCCGAGGCGGGGCGCGAGCCGCGGCGAGCGCTCCCAAAGGAAAGCCGCGAAAAATTGCGGCTCTTTGGGGTCCGCCAGGAGCGCCCGGAACGCCACACCGCCCGCGGGGCCCGGCGTCTGAGCCGCCGCCGGGGCGGCGGCGAGCAGGACCAGCGTCAACCAGCGAGCGACGGGGGACACGCGCATGGTGCTTCATGAATGAACTATCCGCGGCGGAGGTTCCCGCCGGTCGCGCCGTCCAGTCAGTCGTAGTCTTGCGCTTCGGCCCGTCGCAGTCCCTGTGCCAGCGGATGGGAGCGGGCCAGCAGGATGGCGGCCACCGCGGCGCCGACCAGGTTGCCGCCGAGGATTCGCACCCAGGCCAGCTCTCCCAAACCGAGGTGCGACAGCAGGATGGTCAGCATCACGAACCCGAACTCCAGAATGAAAAAGCCGAACGCCACGCCCATCACGAGACTGGGCTCGCGCGCGGCGCGGTGAATCGCCGACACGATCGCGATGCCGTACGCCACGTTGAGCAGGTAATGCAGCAGCGTGAACTGCGCGATCCCGCCGAGCACGGTGAACGTGCGGAGCGGCTGGCCCACGATCGCGTCCACCCCCGCGAGCCAGATCCAAATGGTGGTCGCGACCACCAGGCCGAGCCGGGTGCCCTCCCACAACGAGTTGTGCTTCAAGTGCGGCGATCCTTTCTCAAGAGTGGTTATTGACACGGAACCGCAGGCCTGGGGTGCTGGTTAACCCGTCACCGGGGGTTACCGCCCCCGATCGATTCCCGAACCTTCACTGGCGAGCGTTATGAGCCCCAGCGACGTGCACCCTGTCCCAGAGACACGCCCACCATCCCTGTTGTTCCAGCTGCTTGGCGCTGCACAGTCTGTAACACCTCGTCTCACGGAGGCGCTCGCGGAGCCGGGCTGGTCCTGATGCTCGAGCGCGACGGTCTAGGTCCGGACTGCGACGCACGGAGCCGCTCGACGCCGTCGAGCACGCCCTTTCGGCGCTGCGGCAATCGCGCTTGATTACGTTGCAACACGGAGCACTCTCTCATGACGGCACGCAGCTTCTCGTACGCGCCGGCAGTCCTGGTCGCGCTCTGGATCACTTCCACCGTGGGGCCCGGCCCGGACATTGATCCGACCTGGCTCAGTTTCGACGCTCCCGCGAAGACCGTCCGCTTCCAGCTGATCGCCGGACTCACCGGTCTGAACGGCGCGCTCAACTTCAACGGGTTCTCGGACGGCGGTCTCACGCTCGTCGTGCCCGCAGGCTGGCGGACCGAGATCGACTTCCGAAACCACGACGGCATGCTGCCGCACAGCGCGGAGATCATCGCCCCACAGACTCCGCTTCCCACGCAGCCCGTCGCGCCCGCGATTCCGCGGGCATTCACGCTCAGACTCAATGAAGGACTCGTGTCGGAAGCCACCGACACGTTGCGTTTCACGGCACAGCCCGCGGGCGAGTATGTAATCTTCTGTGGGGTCCCGGGTCATGGTGCCGCGGGCATGTGGATCCGCTTCCGGGTGAGCGCCACCACCGAGGCGCCGGCGCTCTTGGCCACTCCGGCCACGTCTCACTAGTCCTCGAGGACACGAGAGCCGATCGCCGACTTGCCGCTCCACATCCAGCTCCAAGACATGCTCGCCCTGGGCTACTCCGTGCTCAGCCGCCTGGCGTACGTCCTTTACATCGGGCTGGCGCTGCGGCGTGCGGACGCGGAGCCCGTGTCGCGAGACGCGGCAGCGCCGGCGTACGCGCGGTTCCGCCGCCGCGCGGCGCTGCTGATGTACCACGATGGCATTGCCTTCGTGGCGGTGTGTCTGCTCACGCGCGGCACGCTCGATCTCCCGGTGCCGCCCGCCTGGCGCTTCGCGGGCGCCGGGCTCGTGGCGCTCGGCGTGGCGGTCAAGTTGTGGGCGACCGCGACGCTGGGCGCGGACGGTTACTACTGGCGGGACTTCTTCGAGCCTCCCGAGACCCGGCCTGCGCCCACCATTGCCGGCCCCTACCGCTGGTTGCGGAATCCGATGTACACCGTGGGCTACGTCCAGACCTATGGGCTGGCGCTGCTCGTCGCGTCGCTTCCCGGGCTCGTCGCGGCCGTGTTCTCGCAGGGCGCGATTGTCGCATTCTACCGGCTCGTCGAGCGGCCGCACTACCAGCGCCTGTACGGCGGCGTCGCCGCCACGACCGCCCGCCGGCTCCGCACCAGTCAGGAGCCGGGATGAGCAACACGCTGCGAGTGAACGGCACGGTGCACACGCTGGACGTGCCGCCCGACATGCCCGTGCTCTGGGTGCTGCGCGACGTGCTCGGTCTCACCGGCACCAAGTTCGGCTGCGGGATGGCGCTGTGCGGCGCCTGCACCGTGCACCTGGACGGCCGGCCGATCCGCTCCTGCGTCACGCCCGTGTCGGCCGTAACGGGGAAGAGCATCACGACTATCGAGGCAGTGGGACAGACGTCGAGCGGGAAACGCGCCCAGCAGGCGTGGCTCGACGTGGAGGTCGTGCAGTGCGGCTACTGCCAGTCGGGTCAGATCATGAGCGCCGCCGCGCTGCTCGCGGCCAAACCGCATCCGACCGACGCCGATATCGACGCCGCGATGACGGGGAACATCTGTCGGTGCGGCACGTATGGGCGCATCCGCGCCGCCATCAAACGGGCGACGGCGGGCTGACGTGGTCCGCCCGCCGGGTGTGTCGCGTCGGGAGTTCCTGAGCGTCGGTGTCGCTGTCGGTGGCGGCCTGCTGCTCGGCTTCGACCTGCCGGCGCCGCCTCCCTCCGCCTTCGAGCCCAACGCATTCATTCGCGTCGACCGCGACGGTCGCGTGACGCTGATCATGCACAAGGTCGAAATGGGACAGGGGACGTACACGTCCATGTCCATGCTCCTGGCCGAGGAGCTGGAGGTCGATCTGGCCGACGTACGGCTCGAGCACGCTCCTCCCGACGACGCCCGCTACGCGGAGCCGCTGTTCGGGGTGCAAGAGACGGGCGGGTCGACATCGGTGCGGGGCAACTGGGAGCCACTGCGCCGCGCCGGGGCGGCCGCGCGGAGCCTCTTGGTCGCCGCGGCGGCGGCGGCGTGGAACGTCGATCCGGCCTCGTGTCACGCGGCGCGGGGTACGGTACTTCACGGTCCCACGAATCGCTCGCTCGGCTACGGCGCGCTGGTCGACAAGGCCGCCACGCTGCGGGTGCCGAGCCGCGTGCCCCTCAAAGACCCGAAAGACTTCAAGCTGATCGGCACGCCTGCCAAGCGCGTGGACGCGCCGGCCAAGGTCGACGGCACGGCGCAGTTCGGCATCGACGTGCGACTTCCGGACATGAAAGTCGCCACGCTCGCCGCCTGCCCCGTGTTCGGCGGCAGGCTCGCGAGCGTCGACGACGCCAGGGCCAAAGCGATCCCGGGCGTGCGCCAGATCATTCGGCTGGACGACGCGGTGGCGGTGGTGGCCGATCACATGTGGGCGGCCAAACAGGGCCTCGCCGCGCTGGACATCCGCTGGGACGACGGGCCGAACGCACAGGTCGGAACCGCGGATATCGTGCGGGCGCTGGCTGACGCGTCGCTGAAACCGGGCGTGGTGGCGCGCGACGACGGCGACGCCGCTCAGGCAATGGCGGGCGCGGCCCGAAAAATCGAGGCGGTGTACGAGCTGCCGTTCCTGGCACATGCCACGCTCGAGCCGGTGAACTGCACCGTGCACGTGCGGCCAGACGGCTGCGACCTGTGGCTGGGCACGCAGGTGCCCACGTTCACCCAGACCGCGGCCGCGAAGCTCACCGGCCTGCCGCGCGCCAAGGTCCGCGTGCACAACCACCTGCTGGGCGGCGGGTTCGGCCGGCGGCTCGAGGTGGACTTCGTGGTCCGGGCGGTGCAAATCGCCCAGCAGGTGACCGGTCCCGTGAAAGTGGTGTGGACGCGCGAAGAAGACATTCAGCACGACATGTACCGACCCTATTACTACGACCGGATCGCCGCCGGTCTCGACGCCGGCGGCAAGCCGGTGGCGTGGACGCATCGCGTCACCGGGTCGTCGATCATGGCGCGCGTGACGAGCGAGCTGTTCCCCAAGAATCTGCGGGTGATCCGCGCCGTCGGCCTGCACCAGCTGATCGCCGGGATGAAGGGCCTCGATACTGACGCGGTGGAAGGCGCGGCGGAGCCGCCCTACGAACTGCCCAACATCCGGGTCGAGTACGTGCGGCAGGAGCCGCCCGGGATTCCCACGGCGTTCTGGCGCGGCGTCGGGCCGACCCACAGCATCTTCGTGGTCGAGAGCTTCATCGACGAGCTCGCCGCCGCGGCGGGGCAGGATCCGGTCGCTTACCGGCGCGCGCTACTCGACCACTCGCCGCGAGCCAGAGCCGTGCTGGACCTGGTGGCGGAGAAGGCGGGGTGGGGACAGCCGCTGGCGCCACGCAGCGGCCGCGGGGTCGCGTTGCTGCACGCGTTCGGGAGCTATATCGCCCAGGTCGCCGAGGTCGCCGTGTCGCCCGCAGGCGACGTGCGCGTCACCCGCGTGGTCTGCGTCGTCGACTGCGGCACGATCGTCAATCCGGACACGGTCAAAGCGCAGATGGAGGGCGGCATCGTGTTCGGGATCACCGGCGTCTTGTTCGGCGAGATCACGATCAAAGGCGGGCGCGTCGAACAGCACAATTTCAACGACTACCGCATGCTGCGGATCAACGAAGCGCCGGTGATCGAAGTCCATCTCGTGTCGAGCGGCGAGGCGCCGGGCGGCGTGGGCGAGCCCGGCACGTCGTGCGCGATGCCGGCGGTGACCAATGCGATCTTCGCCGCGACAGGAACGCGGATCCGCAAGCTCCCCGTCAAGGACCAGCTGCACACGGTAAGCTGAGCGTGCGCGCTCCCGCATGACGCCCGAGCAGCGCTTCCGCGCGGCGCGGTGGGGCTATGTTGCGGTGGTTCTACTGGCGACCCTGACGCAGCTGCATTTCTCTTCCGATCTCACGGCTGCCGGAGAACGGCTGGTGCGCGCGTTCACGCCCTCGCTCGGCTGGCGTGACGCGATCGACGGCCTGCGCAACACGGTGCTGTTCGCCGGGCTCGGGGCGGTGTGGGTGGTGACGTCCCGGTCTGGCAACGTGCGCGCCGAGATCCGGCGGTCGACGCTGGTCGGGCTCGCGCTGAGCGCGACGGTGGAGGGGCTGCAGGTGTTCTCACCGGTGCGGACCGCCAGCATCGTGGACGTGACGACCAACACGCTGGGCGCGCTGCTGGGCGCGGGGGGGGTCGCCCTGTTGATCGCGGCCGTCGTGGCGGCGAAGGGAGCGCGGTCGTACCTGGGCGTGCCGACGTTCCTCCTGGCCGCCGCGTACGGCGGTGCGGCGCTGTGCGAGGCGCTGACGCCCTTGTTCGGGCCGGCCGCGCTGCCGTGGACCGCCGGTGGGCCCCTCGGGCGCCTCAACGCCGCGCTCGCGGCGGCGGGACCGATCTCGTTCGACACGCTGCCGCTGGTCGACCTGCTGCTGTTCGCGCCGGCCGGATTTCTGTTCGTCATGCTGCTGCGCGAACGGGGGCGTGAGGCCGGGTGGGTGGGCGTCGCGGGCGCCGGAGCCGGGCTCGCGCTCTTGGCGGAGCTCGGGCACGGGATGCTGGGGTTTCCGATCTGGTGGGGAGCGGTGCTGGTGCGCATGGCGGGTGTGGGTCTGGGCGCGTGGGCGGCGCAGCGCGCGCTGCCGGCGCTGACGCCGGTGCTGCGGGGGGCGGCGCGGGCGCGCGCCGCGTTGTTCGCCTACGGGGGGCTGCTGGTGTTGTGGGGCTGGCGCCTGTTCATGCCCCGCACGGACGCGCACGCCATCGCCGCGCAGCTCGCCCCCGAGAACCTTGTGCCGCTGGCCTCGCTCGCCGAGCGGGTGGACGCGTTCAGCGCGCTGCACGTGCTGCAGCAGTTCCTCTTATACGTGCCGCTCGGCACCCTGTTGGCCGTCTGGCCGCTGCGTCTCAGCGGGCGCTGGGCGCATCTGTGGCCAGGGGTGTGGTTGGCGGTGGTGCTCGAGCTGGGACACGCGGTGATCGTGGAGCGCACCTTTGACGTGACGAACGCCCTGGTGGCGTGCGCCGGGCTCGGGATCGGCTGGATCGTGGTACGACGCTCGGGATTCGCGCCTTATGGGGAGGCACTGGCGGCGCCCGTCGCCCGCTAGGGTTCGGTCACTCAACTGCGTGACTGCCGTGGATATGCGAGGAATGATGCGCCCGCATCCAATCCACGAGTGTAGGCCGTCCGTGACGCGTTCCGCTCACCGCAGGTAGCCGCGCCACGCTGCGACCTCGCCACAGCATCGATTCGGGCGCCCGAGCGCTCCTGCTCCTCGCAGCACGGCATGAGGGTTGCCAGAGCGGTGGCGGCTGGGATTCCGGAACGCGGGGAGTCACTGTGCCGGACAGCGGGGCATCTTGTCATGTCGCGATCATCGGGGCGGGGCCGTACGGATTGGCCGCCGCTGCGCACCTCCGCGCCAAGGACGTCGAAACTCGGAGCTTCGGTGAGCCAATGGAGTTCTGGAAACGGCACATGCCGCGGGGCATGTTCTTGCGTTCCAGCCCGAGCGCCTCGAATATCGCCGATCCCGATGGCCAGCTGAGACTCGATCGCTATCACGCGCTCCACAGCATCCCGCACGCCAAGCCGACGCCCCTCGAGGACTTCGTACGGTACGGGCAGTGGTTCCAGCAGCAGGTGGTACCGGACGTAGACCGACGCACGGTCACGCACGTCGCCCCAAACGCGCGGGGGTTCCACGTGCGCCTGGAGGATGGGGAAGAGTTCCACGCGCGGCGCGTGGTGGTGGCCACGGGCATCAGTCCATTCGCCCGGCGCCTGCCGCAGTTTGCCGGACTGCCCGCACCACTGGTTTCTCATTCCTTCGACCACGGCGACTTGCGTCGGTTCGCCGGTCAGCGGGTCGTGGTCGTGGGCGGCGGGCAGAGCGCACTCGAATCGGCGGCCCTGCTCCACGAGGGTGGCGCGGAAGTGGAGGTCGTGGCCCGGGCTGCCGGCACTTATTTCATCCCTGACTGGCCGCAGACTCCGTTCGTGCGTGCGGCGCGCCGGCTGCTCAGCCCCATCGTCCGTCCCCCGTTCGACATCATGGGCCCACGCTTCGTGAGCTGGCTCATCGCGTGGCCGCGGCTGTTTCGACGGTCGCCGAGAGCGCTGCAGGATTTCCTCACGGCGCGTGCCGTGCGGCCGGCCGGCGCGAGCTGGTTAATGCCGCGCCTGGCCTCGGTGCCCATCACCGCCGGCCGCACTATTGCGGCCGCGATTCCCACCGGTTTGCGGCTCCGCCTGCGGCTCGACGACGGCACCGAACGACTCGTGGATCACCTGCTCCTCGCCACGGGTTATCGCGTGGACGCCAGTCGATACGCATTCCTGGCGCCGACGCTGCTGCAGGCCCTGCGCACCCGCGATGGCTATCCCGACCTGGATGTCGGGTTCGAATCGTGTGTGCCCGGCCTCCACTTCCTCGGGACGCCCGCCGCCGGCAGCTTCGGCCCCCTGTGTCGCTTCGTGGTGGGAACGAGGTACATGGCCCGCACGCTGACACGCTACATCACCCATCTGGACGGGAACGGTCGCGTGCGACATGGATGACGCGGCGTGTAAGCCGTGGGCGATCGTTCTCAGCTCTGACGTCGTTGGCCTGGGGGCGGTCCGAAGCCTGCACGCGGGAGGCGTCCCTACCATCGTCGTCATGCTCGATCCGTTGGAGCCCGTGCGCGCCTCCCGGTACGGCCACAAGATTCTCGTCCCCAGGTCGCCCGACGTGGAGGGTGCCCTCTTGGATGTGCTTGCCGAGATCGAGCGGGAACCACGGCCGGTCCTCATTCCGACGTCGGATCACCTCGTGCATTTCGTGGCCAAGCACCGGGCCCACCTGGAACGGCACTTCAGGTGCTGCATTCCCCCGCAGGCCGCGATCGACGTCGCACTCGACAAGGCCAAGGACACGCAGCTCCTCGAGGGGACCCAGGTCCCGTTCCCCAAGACGGTTCAGATGTTGCCGGCCTCACCGGCCGAGTTGGTCCGCCGCCTGGGCCTGCCCCTCATCGTGAAACCCCGCACGCACCTGGACAAGGAGGGCCTGGGGTGGAGGAACGTCATCATCCGGAGCCTCGCCGACGCCGACGCGTTCTACCGCACGAGCAACGCGGTGTTCAGCCGCGTCATCGCGCAGGAGGTGATTCCCGGCCCCGACCAGATGCAGTGGGAGTGCATCTGCTTGTTCAACGCCGACGGTGCGATCGCTCGCGCGTTCACGTTCCGCAAGCTCTCGACCATGCCGGCACACTACGGAGCCACCAGCCGCGGGAGGAGCGAGCGCAACGACGCGCTCGTGGATCTCGCCGTCGCGATCGGCAAGCGGTTCAACTATGTCGGCATCGCCGACATCGACGTGAAGTACGATGCGCGCGACGGGCAATACAAATACTTCGAGCTCAACCCGCGACTGGGCGTGTGCCACTACTTCGGCACCCGCTGCGGCACGAATGTGACCCTCGACGCCTATCGCCTGGCCTGCGGCGAGGATCTACCCGAGGGTGCCCCGCAGGTCGAGGGACGAACCTTCTTGGCCGTGCTGGAGGAAATCGGCGGCAGGTTGCAGGACGGCGACTCTTGGCTGGCGGTGTTGCGCGGCATCCTGGTTGCCCTGTTGCGCCGGCCGGTGGGCGCGTACTTCGCCCCGGACGATGTGTGGCCCGGGCCCTTTGCGGTATTTCGAATCTGCTACCGCCTGCTGGCGAGGGCGTGGCGCGGGCAGCTGGGCACCGTGTTCACCAAGCAGTTCAACCAGAGCGCGTGAACGTTTGGCGACGTGCCGCATGACGACGGCGGGCGCCGCTACTCGTAGCGCAGCGCCCGGACCGGATCAACGAGCGAGGCGCGACGGGCAGGGACGTACACCGCGCCGAGCGCCACCAGCATGAGCAGTAGGGCGGCGAGCGCGAACACCACGGGATCGTGGCCTTGGAGTCCGAAGAGCAGCGATTGGGCGGCGCGCCCCAGACCGAGCGCCCCGACGAGGCCGATCCCACCGCCCCGACCCCCAAGGAGTGTCCGCTTGTGGGACTCGCCATCCCACAATCGCACGCCTCGAGCTTGGTGCCGCCGCAAGCTCTCGCTGCAATCCGTTCACGGGCATCGCGTTAGCGCCGCCCGGCTCGTGGTACGGGGTGTGCTTAGTGTAATCGCTCGTGGACATCCCCCGCCCACCCCTCCCTAAGACCGGCCGGTACGTGAAGGCCGGCATCGGCGCCGGCGCGATCATCTTGCTGACGATTTTCCTCACGAGCCTGAAGCCCGCCGCGCCGAGCGTGGACCGAGCAACGCTCTTCGTGGACTCGGTGCGCCGCGGCGAAATGGTGCGCGAGGTGCGCGGGCCCGGCACTCTGGTGCCCGAGCACATCCGGTTCATCACGGCGCTCGCTGCCGGCCGCGTCGATCGGGTGCTCGCTCAACCGGGGCAGCACGTGAAGCCGGAGACGGTGTTGCTGGACCTGTCCAACCCGGACGTGCAGATCCAGGCGCTCCAGGCCGAGCAGCAGCTGGCCGCGGCCCGCGCCGATCTCGTGAGCCAGCGAACCAACCTCGAGAATCAGCGTCTGACTCAGACGGGGCTCGTCGCGACCACCCGCACCGAATACCTCCAGGCGAAGCGCGACGCAGAAGTCGCGGAGTCGCTCGGGGCGCATGGCGGCATGTCCCGCAACGACGCGGCCCTGGCCAAGGACAAGGCGTTGGAGCTCGAGACGCGCTACGGCATCGAGCAGCAGCGCCTGGTGTTGATGACCGAAACGATCGACTCCCAGCTCGCGGTGCAGCGGTCGCAGGTGGACCGGCTGCGCGCCGTGGCGGAGTTCCAGCAGAATGTGCTGCGGTCGCTGCAGGTGCGCGCGGGCGACTCGGGCGTCGTCTCCGACTTGACGCTCCAGCTGGGCCAGTACGTGCTGGGCGGCACCATGCTGGCCAAAGTGGTCCAGCCCGGGAAGCTCAAAGCGGTGCTCCAGATCCCCGAAACGCAGGCGAAGGACATCACGATCGGCCAGAAAGCGGCGATCGACACCCGCAACGGCATCGTCCCCGGGCACGTGATCCGGTTCGATCCCAATGCGATCAACGGCACCGTGGCGGTGGACGTGGCGCTCGAGGACACGGTCGCGGGGATGCGTCCCGACCTCTCGGTCGACGGCACGATCGAGATCGAGCGCCTCGAGCACGTGCTCTATACCGGTCGGCCCGCCTACGGCCAGCCCAACAGCACCATCGGGATGTTCAAGATCAGCGATGACGGGCACTACGCGAACCGCGTGCAGGTGCAGGTGGGTCGCAGCTCGGTCAACACCATCGAGGTGATGCGCGGCCTGAACGTGCGCGATTCGGTGATCCTGTCCGACATGTCGCAGTGGGACAACGTGGAGAGGGTGAGAATCAAGCGATAGGAGACGCGATGGCGACTGGCAACGGCACCGCACTCATTCAGCTCCAGGGCGTAAAGAAGGTCTTCTACACCGACGAAGTGGAGACCCACGCGCTCGCGGATGTTCATCTCGAGATCAAGCAAGGCGAGTACGTCTCGATCGCCGGGCCGTCGGGGTGCGGCAAGACGACGCTGCTGTCGTTGCTGGGGCTGCTCGACACGCCCACCGAAGGCACCTACCTGCTCGAGGATCGGCCGGTCGCGAACCTGTCCGCCGCGGAGCGCGCGCGGATCCGGAATCGGCGCATCGGATTCATTTTCCAGGCGTTCAACCTGATCGGCGACCTGACCGTGTACGAGAACGTCGAGCTGCCACTCACTTACCGTGGCATGCCCGGCGCCGAGCGCAAGCAGCGGTCGCAGGCGGCGCTCGAGCGGGTGGGGATGTCGCACCGGGCGAAGCATTACCCGGCGCAGCTGTCCGGCGGCCAGCAGCAGCGGGTGGCGGTGGCGCGAGCCGTCGTCGGAGACCCCGCGATTCTCCTGGCTGACGAGCCGACCGGGAACCTCGACTCGACCAACGGCGAAGCCGTCATGGAGCTGTTGCGCGAGCTGCATCGCGGCGGGGCGACGGTATGCATGGTCACCCACGATCCGCGCTACGCGCAGCACGCGGACCGGACGGTGCAGTTGTTCGATGGACGGGTGGTGGAGGAGCAGGAGGCGCGGGGCTCGGGGCTCGGGACTCGGGCCTCGGAGGTCCACGCACAGCCTAACCCCGAACGCCGAGCCTCGAAACCATGACTCGATTCGTAGCAGCTGTCCTGGCCGGTGCCGTGGGCGCTTTTGTGCCCGACTCCGCCGTGGCGCAAGCCAAACGCTATCCACTCGAATCCGTTGCCAGTCTGCGGCTGCACAACGTCATCGCCGAGCCGGCGACATTCGAAGGGAAGCGAGGGCTTCGAATCACCGCAACTCCCGAGGCGGCGCGCCAGGAAGGCGAGCCGCCAATGCTCGCGTGGATTGAGGGTCTGGACTTCTCGAACGGCATCATCGAAGCGGAGGTTGCCGGCGCGCCGGCCTCAGGCGCCTCTGCAGGGGCCCGCGGCTTCGTGGGTATTGCTTTTCGGTTGCAGATCGACACCGAGACGCAAGGGAAAGCGACGTACGATGTGTTCTATTTGCGGCCCACGAATGGGCGTGCCGAAGATCAGGAGCGCCGCAATCACGCGACTCAATACATCTCGTATCCCGATTGGACATGGTCCCGACTTCGCCAGGAGACCCCGTCCAAGTACGAGTCGTACGTCGATCTCGAAGCGGACAGGTGGACGAAAATCAGGATCGAGGTGCGCGGCGAACGGGCGCGCCTCTACGTCCATGGCCAGCAACAACCCGCGCTCATCGTCAACGACGTGAAGTCGGGTGCGAACCGACGGGGCGCGGTCGCGCTGTGGATCGGGTCGGGAACGGTCGCTCACTTCCGGAATCTTATCGTAACGCCAGAATCGGATTCGGCGAGAGCGAAGTGAACGCGATTTCGTTCCTGAACACGATCGGGCAGGACCTCCGCTACGGCCTGCGGATCCTTCGAAGGAACCCGACATTCGCGCTCGTGGCGATCCTGGCCCTGGCGCTCGGCACCGGCGCCAACGCGGCGATTTTCCAGCTCGTCAACGCGCTCCGTCTCCGCTCGCTTCCAGTAGAGAAGCCACATGAGCTCGTGTCGATCGGGATCGACCAGCACGCTAAAGGGCGTGTGGGCAGGGCGTATCCGGGCCGCGCGATTTTCACCGAGCCGTTGTGGCAGGAGATCCGCTCGCAGCAACAGGCCTTCTCATCGCTGCTCGCCTGGGGCAACGGCATATGGGATCTCTCCACCGAAGGAGAAGCCGTTTTGGCGAATGGGTTCTACGTCAGCGGAAGTTTCTTCGACGCGCTTGGGGTGCACGCTCACATCGGTCGGCTGTTCACGGAGCTAGACGATCAAAGGGGATGCGGCTCGCCCGGCGTGGTGTTGTCGCATGGGTTCTGGCAGGGCCGGCTCGGAGGCCACCCGAGTGTGATCGGGCGGACGATCATGCTGGACCGACGTCCGTTCCAGGTGCTCGGGGTCACGCCGCCGGGCTTCTTCGGTGTGGAGGTCGGCCGCACGTTCGACGTGGCATTCCCGCTATGCGCCGAGCCGCTGCTGCGCGGTCAACAGGCCGGAACCGGCCGGCGTGCCGTCTGGTGGCTCGACATCATGGGACGTCTGAAGCCCGGTTGGACGATGGAACGCGCCCAGGCACAGGTCGCCGCCATTTCCCCCGGGGTGTTCCAGGCAACGGTGCCGCCGACATACAGCGCCGACTGGGCGAAGAACTACACGTCGTTCACGCTCTCCGCGAGACCTGCCAGTAGCGGCGTGTCGAACCTGCGGAGCAGGTATGCGACTCAGCTGTGGGCGCTGCTTGCCGCCACCGGCCTCGTACTGCTACTCACCTGCCTCAATCTTGCGAACCTGATGCTGGCGCGCTCCACCGCTCGCGGCCGGGAGGTTGCCGTGCGTCTGGCGATTGGCGCGTCGCGGCGCCGCCTGGTCCGTCAGATGCTGTCCGAGAGCGTACTGCTCGCCGGATTGGGCGCCATGGGCGGGCTGCTGCTCGCCCACTGGATGAGCCAGACGCTGGTGCTGTTCCTCAACGGGCGCGGCGGCGGAATTTTCGTGGACCTGACGCCAGACTGGCGCGTGTTTGCGTTCATGGCCACGGTCACCGTCTGCACGTGCGTGCTGTTCGGCCTCAGCCCGGCGCTCAAGGCCACTCGCCGTGACCTGGCGAATACCATGCAGCCCGGCGGCCGATCGTCGACCGAAGGACACGAGGCGCTCGCGTTGCGGCGCGGGCTGGTGGTCGTGCAGGTCGCGCTCTCGATGGTGCTCGTAGTCGGCGCGCTGCTCTTCGGCCGCACCTTGAAAAACCTCGGCGCGGTAGAACTGGGCTTCGATCCTGACGTGGAGGTAGTGGCTGTCGATCTGAGCCACACCGCGGTACGACCGGAGGCGCGGACTCAGACCTTCGCCGCCATCGTCACGCGCCTCCACCAGGTCCCCGGCGTTCGCCACGCCGCCGAGGCATTGATCGTGCCGCTCAGCGGCAGTGATTGGAACGGTCGCATCGTCACGGGCGGCGCGGTGCAGGACGGCGACGTGCACTTCAACGAAGTCGGCGGCAACTACTTCCGCGTGATGGGGATGCCGCTCCTCGCAGGACGGACGTTCGACAGTCGCGATCGGCCGGCCGCGGCGACGGCGGCAATCGTGAACGAGACGTTCGCGCGACGGTATTTCCAGAACGCCGATCCCATCGGGAAGACGTTTCAGATGGAGCTGCCGCCCGGCAGCCCACAGCCGACGTACCACGTCGTCGGACTGGTCAGGGATGCGAAATACCTCCAGGTGCGGGAGGAGCGCACCTCCGCGGTTTACCGATTCTCGGCCAACGAACCGAGCGCGATGTTCCTGCCGATGGCCTACCTGGCGGTCTCGCAGGACAGCGCGCCGCCTCCGGACTTCCGGATCGTGCTCCGCTCCGACGTGCCCGCGGCGTCCCTCACCCGCGCGTTGACGCACGCCATCACCGAGGTCGCTCCCGCGGCCGCTGTCTCGTACGACGCTGTCACGAACTACATCGAACGGTTGCTCGTCACCGAGCGCATGATGGCCTGGCTGTCCGGATTCTTCGGTTCCCTGGCCATGCTGATCGCGGCGATCGGGCTGTACGGCGTGATGTCCTACCTCGTGACGCGCCGGCGCATCGAGATCGGCGTTCGCATGGCGCTCGGCGCGGAGCCGCGCACCGTCATCCGTATGATGTTCGCGGAATGCGGCGTGCTGTTAGCCAGCGGCATCGCCATCGGCGCGGCGCTCGCCGGCGTGACACTGCGGTATGCGGCCGCGCTGCTCTACGGGTTGTCACCAATGGATGCGACATCGTTCGCACTCGCCATCAGCGGGCTCGGCCTCGCGAGCGTGTTGGCAACATGGTTTCCCGCGCGGCGCGCTTCCAGGCTCGCCCCGACAGTGGCGCTGCGGGAGTAGGTATGACCAGGGGCCCGGGGCTAGGGGTTCGGGACTCGGGGGTTCAGTGCTCGAGTGTCGCGTCCCATGTGCCGGCGTCGAACCGGGTTTCCCGAGCCCCGAAGCCCTAGGCCCCATGACCGACCTCCGCTACGCGCTGCGCACGCTAGCCCGGAGCCCCGGGCTGTCGCTCGCGGCCGTGCTGACGCTGGGCCTCGGCATCGGGGCGAACACCGCGATGTTCGGCGTCGTGGACCGGCTGTTCTTCCGTCCACCGGCGCACGTAGTCGATCCGAATCGCGTGGCGCGACTGTACGTGACGACCACGATGCCCCCGTTCGGCACCAACAGCATGTCAATCGGCACCTATCCGCGCTACCAGGACTTCAGGGACCGCGCTCGAAGCTTCACGGCGGTCGCCGCGTACGGCGGCGCGCACTTGAGTCTCGGGCTGGGCGCGCAGGCTGAGGGCGTCACGGGCCGGTTGGTCACGGCGTCTTTCTTCTCTCTGCTCGGTGTCCGTCCCGAACTGGGGCGCTTTTTCGGCGCCGACGAGGACAGCCTGGGTCACGCGGCGCACGTCGCGGTGCTGAGCCGGGAGTTTTGGCAACGCCGGTTTGGGGCAGACCGGGCGATACTCGGCAAGACTCTACAGCTCGGGCGCAACGTGTACACGGTGATCGGCGTTGCGCCCCGAGCCTTTGCCGGGATCGACCTCGACGTCCCGGACCTGTGGCTGCCGATCACGGCGGCGGCGCCGGAGGTCATGGGCCCCGAGGCTTTGGTGGAACCTCGCTACTTCTGGCTGTCGGGGGTCATCGCCCGGCTCCGCGCCGGGGTCGCCCCGGCACAGGCCGCCGCTGAGGCCACGGCGATCTATCGCGGCACATTTGTTCAGTCCGGCGACTCTACCGGGACCGTGTCGCTCGGCTCCATCCACGAGGCCCTCGGGCCAAACGTCACGAGCGACGCGAAGCTTTCCGTTTGGCTCGCCGCGACGTGCGGGCTCGTGCTGCTCATCGCGTGCGCCAACGTCGCCAATCTGCTGCTCGCTCGCGCCGTGCAGCGGAAGCGAGAGATTGCCGTCCGCCTGGCGCTCGGCGCCGACCGCGGCCGGCTAGCCCGGCAGCTCCTGGTGGAGAGTGCCGTGCTCGCGGTGCTAGGGGCGATCGCGGCCCTGCTCATTACGCTCTGGTTTGGGCCGGTCTTGTCGTCCTCGCTCCTCTCGGAGTCCACGGCGACCGGAGCGCTCAACACGCGTCTCCTGCTGTTCGCCGCTGTCGCCGTGCTCGCGACTACGCTGCTCGCGGGCTCCGCACCGGCATACCAGGCCGGCCTGTTCGACCTCTCTCCGGCCCTCAAGACGGGAGAGCGCGAAGGCACTTTTCAGCGGTCGCGGCTTCGCACCGGCCTCCTGGTAGGCCAGGTCGCCCTCACCATGGTCTTGTTGACAGGGGCGGGATTGTTCGTCAGCAGCCTGCGCCATGTCCAAGGCCTGCGCTTGGGATTCGATGCGGACCGTTTGATCGTCGCCTCCGTGGACCTGCAGCGGCTCGGTTACAAGCGCGAGGCGGTCAATGCGCTGTACGAGCAGATGCGCGGCCGCGTCAAGGGCCTGCCGGCCGTCAGCGGAGCGAGTCTTGCGATCGGAAGTCCTTTCGGCTGGGGCTTCGCGATGTCTCTCCATGTGCCGGGGCTCGATTCGCTCCCTGAAGTGCGGAGCGGGGGCCCGTACGTCGCCGCAGTTACGGCCGACTATTTCCGGACCATGGGCACCGCGGTGCGTCGGGGCCGTAGCTTCACCCCGACCGACGTCCTGGGATCGCAGCGAGTCGCCGTGGTGAACGAGACCATGGCCCGGCTGTTGTGGCCCCACGAGGACCCGATCGGGAAGTGTTTGAAAGTCGGCGACAAGACCAGAGCTCCGTGCACGGAGGTGATCGGCGTCGTCGAAGACGCGCGTCTCAATCAGCTCACGGACGATGTAGTCGTGCAATACTTCATCCCCCTCGCGCAGGCGGACTCCGTCATGGGGTCGTCTGTGACTGCCCTGCTGGTCCGCACCAAGGGCGACGCCGAGCCTCTGGTCGGCGCGGTGCTCCGTGAAATCCAGGGCACGTCGGCCGAGCTGCCCGCGCCGAGGGTGGACCCCATGCCGCGCCTGTTTGCGCGGCAGGTTCGCCCCTGGCGACTCGGCTCGCTGATCCTCAGCCTGTTCGGGGCACTCGGTCTGCTGCTCGCGGCGATCGGCCTCTACGGCGTCTTGAGCTACCTTGTCTCGCAGCGCACCCAGGAGATGGGGATCCGGATCGCGCTCGGGGCCGGCCGGCGCGAGGTCCTCGAGCTCGTCATGGGGCAGGCCTTGCGCGTCACAGCGTGGGGTGTCGTGCTCGGTGTCGCGGGTGCGCTGGCCGCAGGTCGTGCGATCGCCTCACTGCTCTATGGCGTCACACCGCACGATCCGTTCGTGCTCTCGCTTGTGATCGTGATTCTCGGAGCGGTCGCTGCGCTGGCGAGCTACCTCCCGGCCCGTCGGGCGACGAAGGTCGATCCGATGGTGGCGCTCCGGTATGAATGACTTCCGCTACGCGCTCCGCACGCTCGCCAAGAGCCCTGGCTTCACGGTCATCGCTGTGCTCACGCTCGCGCTCGGGATCGGACCCAACACGGCGATTTTCAGCCTCGTTTACGGTGTGCTCCTCAAACCGCTGCCCTACCCAGAGTCCGATCGCCTCGTGGGCTTGGCGGAGACATACCAGGGCAACCGGAGCGAGCTGGAGGTCACGTACGACGAGTTTCGGTTCCTCGAGGATCACAATCCCGTGTTGGAGCAGCTCGCTGTCTCCACGGACGTCGGGTTCAGCGCGTTTACCCGAGACATCGCCGAACGGGTGACTGGCCTGCGGGTGTCGCAGGATTTCTTCGCCACGCTCGGGGTGCGGCCGGCGCTCGGGCGAGATTTCCTCCCGGAAGAAGACCAAATGGGCGGCGCCAGTGTCGCCATCCTGAGCCACGGCTACTGGATGCGGCGCTTCGGCGGCGACCCGGGCGTGGTGGGACGCGCAATTGCGCTCGACGGCCGGCCTACCACCATCGTCGGCGTGATGCCGGCCTCGTTCCGGTGGCTCTCGCCAGTAGACGTGTGGTCCACGATGGGGCAGGTAGCGCGCAGCATCGGGGGCGGCGAGAACCTCCACTTCGTCGGCCGGTTGAAGCCGGGGGTCTCGTACGATCAGGCGCAAGCTCGCATGCAGGCCGTCATGGCCGGGTTCCGGCAGGAATTCAAGCCACGGCTCCCCCCCGACGTCGGGGAGCAGCTCTTTCCGTTGCGGCAGCTGGTCGTCGGGGCCATCGCAACCCCAGTGCGAGTTCTGTTCGGGGCGATCGTGCTGGTGTTGCTCATCGCGTGCGCCAACCTGGCCAACCTCCTGCTCGGCCGGGCCGCCGCGCGCGGCCGGCAGTTGGCGGTGCGCCTCGCCCTCGGCGCGAGCCGCGCTCGCCTGGTGCGGCAGATCTTGACGGAGAGCGTTCTGCTCGCGCTCGCGGGTGGCGCGCTCGGGCTCATCCTGGCGGATGGGGCGCTCCGAGCGCTGCTGACACTGAGCCCCGAAAACCTCACGCCCCCGACCGAGATCCACTTGGACCGCTGGGCCCTGCTGTTCACGGCCGTTACCTCGATCTGCGTCGGTATCGTGTTCGGCCTGGTGCCCGCATGGCAGGCGAGGACGGCCGATCCGCACGAGGGGCTGAGGGCCGGCACGGGTCGAGCAACGAGCGGCGCGGCCACCGGCCGGTTGCGCGGTGCACTCGTGGTCAGCGAGAGTGCCCTCTCGCTCATACTGCTGGTCGGGGCAGGCCTGCTGCTCCGGACCGTCGCCAACCTGACGCGCACCGATGCGGGATTCGATCCGCGTCGCGTGATCGCGGCCGAGATTTGGATCACCGGCTCGCGCTACGATTCGACCGCCGCCATGGCAGCCTTTTACGATCGGCTGCGGGAACGACTCGAGGAGTCCCCCGGCGTCCGCTCGGCGGCGGTGATCGAGGCGGGGATCCCACTCGAGCGTCGTGCGGGCAACCTGGCAGTGGCGGTGGACGGCAAATACCCAGGGCCGACCAGCTACCGCACCGTCACGCCGCGCTATTTCGAGACGATGGCGATCCCACTCAGGCGGGGGCGGGACTTTTCGCCCGGGGACGTCCAGGCCGCCGAGCCGGTCGCGATCG
>Ga0209350_1000070_pt1 | contig 63636 bp, 59 predicted proteins | sample GraSoi013_2_20cm_2_FD_185822 | JGI IMG/M metagenome (GOLD analysis project Ga0209350, IMG submission 185822) | Grasslands soil microbial communities from the Angelo Coastal Reserve, California, USA - Sample 09_27_2013_2_20cm (SPAdes) (version 2) | ecosystem: Environmental > Terrestrial > Soil >...
GCGTCGTACAGCACCGGGAACGGCAGCGGGTGCTGGGCGAGATGACGCTTGATCGAGGCCGGCGACTGGTTCACGCCCACGCCGATGGCGACGAACCGCACCGTGCCGCCCCAGCGTGCGTGCGCCGCCTTGAGCGACGGCTCGAGCGCCTTGCACAGCGGACACCAGGTCGCCCAGAACTCGAGCACCACCGGCTGGCGGCCGATGTACTGGCCCAGGTCCACGGACTTGCCATCGAGGTCCTCCACGGCCACGACCGGCGCCTTCGTGCCGACCGCGAGGCCGACGTCCTGCGCGCCCAGCGGCGACGCCGCGGCCAGTGCCAGCGCGGCCCCGACACGCAACATGTATCGCATCACCACACCATCCCCGCTTGAATGAAGTAGTACTCCGCCATACCCAGCAGGATCACACCGGCGGCCTTCTTGATCCACGCCATCCACGCGCCCGCCCGCGGCAGCGCCGCCAGCGTCCCCGAAAACAACCCGACGACGACCAGCAGGGCGGTCATGCCGAGCGAGAACACGAAGAGGTACGTGAACCCCAGCACTCCGCTGCGCGTGGTGGCCACCCACGTGAGCACGGCGGCGAACGCCGGGGCCCCGCACGGCGCCGCCACAATTCCCGAGGTCGCCCCGAGCAGGAACACGCCGGCGTACGATCCCCCCGAGACCCGCCCGGCCCACTGCATAAGGCGCTGCGGCGCCGCGACCGGGAACACGTCCAGCATCGCAAGGCCAAAGAGGAGCAGTAGGTTCCCAATGACCAAGCGGGCCCAGGGGTTCGCGCTCACGGTCCCGAAAAGCGAGCCCGTGAGGCCGGCGAGGAGGCCGAGGATTGCGTAGAACAGCGCGAGGCCGGCGGCGTAGGTGAGGGTGAGTCTGGTCGTGCGGGCCCGCGACGGCGAACCCGCGCTCGCCCCCGAGATGATTCCGGCGGTGATCGGGATCATCGGATAGATGCACGGGGTCAGGCTCGTGACGAGTCCGGCCCCGAACAGCGACACGAGCGCGACCAGTGGATGGTGGCTCAGGGTGTCCGTGAGGCCCGCAGTCATCCAGCACGGTCGCGCGTGTTCATACGGGCAATGTAGCCCTCCCCGCGGGCAAGGGAGCGTCCCCCCACGCGTAGGGGCGCAGCATGCTGCGCCCCTACACTACCGCCCTGCGCCCCTACCTTGCGATCGACCCTACACGGTCCAACCCGCGCGGTACTCCGAGCGCACGTACTCGGCGGGGACCTTGGTGTTCGCGACCTCGCCCGAGTGCGGGTCGATCTCGAGCACCTGGGCCGTGCGCAGCGCCAGGTTGCCGAGCAGCACCATCTCGGTGAGCGGCCCGGCGTGGTCGGCGAAGTTCGAGCCCGCGGGGGTTCCACCCTTGCACGCCGCGATCCACTCGGCGTACACGCTCTCCAGGCGCGCGTACTTCTGCGCCGGCGGGTGAGCGGTGATCTCCGCCTGGCGGGCCTCGTCGAGCAGGCGCGGGTCTTCGCCGTAGATCCCGGCCACGAGCTTGCCCTGGTCGCCGATCCACAGCTGGCCGCTCGTATCGAACGGCCACAGCGCCGGGTCCGTGACTTCCTTGGGGCGCGGCGGGTACAGGCTGCCGTCGCGCCACACCACCTTGACCTCGGGGCGATTGCCCTTGGCGGCGAAGGTGTACGTGATGCGCGAAACCGCCGGCGCGGTCTCGCCGAACAGCTTGGTCGATTCGGGCTCGATGCGCGTGGGGTAGCCCAGCCCGAGCGTCCAGAACGACGCGTCCATCGAGTGGCAGGCGATGTCGCCCAGGGCGCCCGTGCCGAAATCCCACCAGCCGCGCCATTTGAACGGCGCGTATGCCGGGTTGTACGGGCGCGCGGGCGCCGGACCGAGCCACAGGTCCCAGTCGATCCAGGGCGGCGTGTAGTACTCCTCGAGCGGCCGCTCGATCGCCTGCGGCCAGATCGGCCGGTTGGTCCACAGTTGGATCTCGCGCACCGTGCCGATAGCGCCCGCCTCGACCCACTCGCGAATCTGGCGCGTCCCTTCGCCGGCGTGCCCCTGGTTCCCCATCTGGGTGGCGACCTTGGTCTTGCGCGCGGTCTCGACCAGCTGGCGCACCTCCCACAGCGTGCGCGCCAGCGGTTTCTGAATGCGGGTGTGCTTGCCCAGCTTCATCGCCATCATCCCGGCCACTGCGTGGACGTGATCGGGCGTCGAGACGGTGACGGCATCGATGTTCTTCGCCTCCTTCTCGAGCATCACGCGAAAATCCTTGAAGCGTTTGGCTTTGGGGAAGGCGGCGAACGACTGTGCGGCCTGGTGCTCGTCCACGTCGCACAGTGCGTAGATGTTCTCCGTCTTCCCCACGCCCTTCACGTCGTTCGCGCCCATCCCGCCCACGCCGATGCAGGCGATGTTGAGCTTGTCGCTCGGGGCGCGGTACCCCCGGCCCAGCACGTGGCGGGGGACGATGGTGAACGCGACGCCGGCGCCCACGTCGCCGACGAATTTCCGTCTGGAGATGCGTTTTCGAGCCATGACGAGACCCCTCCTTAATCGGCCGCCACCGGCGCGCGCGCAGGCGCGGCGTCGGGGCGGAACAGCGCGGCGAAGAGCACCAGGACGATCGCAGCGAACACGGCGGGGAGCAGCCAGAAGCTCAGCCATTGCTGCCGGGTGAGGCCCGCGGCTGCGCCCAGGAATCGATTGTAGACGTGGCCGGAGACCCAGGCGCCGATGAGCATGCCGACGCCGTACGTCACCAACACCAGGAACCCCTGCGCCTGGCCGCGGACCGCAGGCGTGGACTTTTTGTCGACGTAGATCTGCCCGGTGACGAAGAAGAAGTCGTAGCACACGCCGTGGAGCAGAATCCCCAGGACGATCAGCCAAAACAGCGAAGCGGGGGCCGCGAGCGCGAACAGCGCATAGCGGAGCGCCCAGGCGCCCATCCCGACCAGCAACATGCGCTTCACGCCGAGCCGCGCAAACATCAGCGGCATCGCCAGCATGAACAGCATCTCGGACATCTGGCCGAGCGTCATCAGGGAGGATGGATTGGGCAGCGCACTGGTCACGACGTTCGTGGTCTGCAGGTCGTAGACCGCCACCTTGGCGAAGATCGGCGCGTAGGTGTAGTACACGGCCAGGGGAATGCAGATCAGGAACGAACAGATGATGAACACGTAGAACGGCGGGCTGCCGAGCTCTTTGAGCGCGTCCATGCCAATGATACTCTGCACCGAAACCCGCCGGCCCGCCGCGGGCGGGGGCGTGTGGGGTAAGCTGAAGCTGTAGAGACCGAGCAGCAGACTCGCCGTGCCGGTCGTGTAGAGCGGCAACGGTGTCGTATCTGGCAGCAGACCCCCCGTGAAGCGGCTCAACACGAAGCCGATGAAGAGGCCGGCGACGATCCAGCCGATCGTGCCGAACACGCGAATCAGGGGAAACTGCCGCTCCTGGTCCTCGATGTGGTGAAAGGCCAGCGAATTCGCCAACCCGAGGGTCGGCATGTAGCACAGGTTATAGAGGAGGAGCAGCAGGACGAACAGTCCCGAGGCGCCGGTGGCTCCCGGCACGAGGACCATGATCGCACCACCAACCAGGTGCAGGACGCCGAGCACTTTTTCCGTAGCAAAGAACCGATCCGCGATCAGCCCGAGGAAGAACGGGGCCACGATAGCGGCGATGGGGTTCACGGTATAGGGCAAGTACGCCAGCTTGGCCATGCCGTGCGCCGACATGTAGTTGCCGACCGTGGTGTACCACGCACCCCAGATGAAGAACTGCAGGAACATTAACGTCGAGAGCCGAGCGCGGACGCTCACGGCAACACCCGGATCTTGATATTGCGGAACGCCACGCGGAACTCGTGCTCTTGCAGCCCGATGTAGCCCTCGGCATTACGGCCGTAGCGCGGGTGGGTGGCGAACTTGCTCGCTTTGACCTTCGCCTCCCAGTCCGGGCTGCCCAGCTCGTACTCGACGACCTTGACGCCGTTGAGCCAATGCTCGACGTGGTTGCCGTTCACGATCAGACGCACCGCATTCCACTGACCCGCCGGCTTCACGACGCCCGCCGGCGAGGGATACAGCCCGTAGTCGGAACCGGCCGCGGTCAGGCGCGACTGGCCGTCGGCGTGCCCGGCGTCGTCGAGGACCTGCATCTCCGGAGCGCTCCAATAGATGGCGTCGTCGGCAGTGTCCTCGCTCACGCGGTAAAAGACGCCGCTGTTGCCTTTCGGGGAGACGTTCCATTCGAGCGTGAGCTCGAAGTTCTTGAACTTCTCGGTGGTGATGATGTCCGCCGCCGGCCGCACCCGTGTGAGCGCACCCTCCCTGACTCCCCACCCTGACGGGATCGTGTCCATCTTCCATCCCCGCCATCCGGTGGTGCTGTGGCCGTCGAACAAGAGGCGCCACCCTGCGGCGCGCTCTTCTGGGGTTAGGATGTTGAGCCGCTCGGTCGCACTACCGGTTGCCGCTTGCGCGAGGGCCATCCGCGGCGCGGCGACGGCAGTGAGCGCCAGTGTGAGACCGCTCGCGAGCGCAGTCACCAGCCTTGCGTGGGTCACGGTGTGTCTCCTGTAGAAACGAGGTTCAACACTACCACCCGCAGGTGGAATGGGAAGTTCAAGCGGCTCGCCTTGCGTTGCGCCGGCGCGACGGCGGCTCAGTCGGGCATGCCCGCCACTTCCTTGAGTCGCGTCTCCACGGCGCGCCGGGCCCGCTCGCTGCGTGTGATGACGAGGACGGCGTCGTCACCCGCGACCGTCCCGATGATCTCCGTCCAGCCGGCAGCGTCGAGCGCGAGTCCGAGCGCCTGGGCGCTCCCCGCCGGTGTCTTCAGCACGAGCAATGGGCCGACCCCGTCCAGCGAGACGAGCGTCGTGGGCAGGAGCTGCTGCAGCTGCGGCCGGATCGCGCCCCCGGTCTCGGGCGGCGGAGCATAGTGCGAGCCGCCGTCCGGCGCCGCGACCTTGGCGAGCCCCAGGTCACGGATGTCGCGCGACAGCGTGGCCTGGGTGACGTCGAAGCCCTCGCCCTTGAGGAGCTCACGCAGCTGCTCCTGGCTCGCGACGGTCTGCGAGCGGACGATCTTCAAGATCGCCGCGTGGCGCTGCGTTTTCATTGGGCGGGAATGTAGCCGCGAACAGGGCGGCCGGCGACGACGGTAAGCAAGGCGGTGGAGGATGGTGGAGGGCGGTGGAGGGCGGTGGAGGGAAACACCGCAAGATCCGCCTGCTTCCCTACCTCGAGCGAGCCGATCTCGCGGTCGAGCCCGAGCGCGCGGGCCCCGTCGATCGTGAGCATCCGGAGCGCGTCCGCGCCGTCGAGCCCGGCCGCCGCGGCCTCGGCCCACAGGTTCACATCGCCCGCGCTCACTACCGAGTCGGTGCCAAACCCGACCGGGATCCCGGCGGAGCGGAACGCCGCGAGCGGCGGCGCGCCGTGCCCGTGCGCCCGGTTGGAGCGGGGACAGGCGGCCACCGCGCCACCCGAGTCTCGGAGAATTGCGATGTCCCGTTCGTCCACTTGGACACAGTGGATGAAGAGCCACCCCGTTGCACGTTCCAAGACGCCAAGTTCCAAGAGATACTGCACTGGCGAGCAATGACGCGCTTGCACGGGAATGCCGCGGGCTCGTAGCGCCTCGGCGAACGACCCTGCCCCGTCGCGCACCAGGGCCGTCTCCTCGCGCGACTCGGCCAGATGCACGGCGAGTGCCAGACCTTCGCGCCGCGCCAGCTCGGCCACGGCCCGATACAGCGGCTCGCTGACGGTGTAGGGCGCGTGCGGCGAGACGCCCAGCCGCGAGCGGCTGGTGGCGACGGGAGCGAGGCGGACCACGGCAGCCTGCAGCTCGGTGAGGCTCGCCGCGCGGTGCGCCGGATCGGGGCCGAACACTTCCTGGTAATAGATGCCGCGCGCGCCAAGGCGGGCGAGCGCGCGCAAGGGTGCCCCGGTACTCCCCGTGTCCGCGACGCAGGTGACGCCCGCCGTCCAGCAGTCCCGCACTCCCTGCTCGGCCGAGTGATCGAACTCCTCGGGCGTGGTCGCGTCTTTCAGCGCCCGGATCGTTCGGATCCAGCGGGAGAACTCGCGCTCCGGATTGCGGCCGGCGAGGTGGGTGAGCTCGAGGTGGGTATGGGTGTTGACGAGCCCCGGGACCAGCACGGCGTCGGGGAACTCGACGCGGCGCGCTCCCGGGGGATCGGGCACCTGGGCGTGGGCGCCGACGGCGGCGATCCGGCCGTCGTCCGCAACGAGAACGGCGCCGTCCGTAATGGGCGGCGCCGTGACGGGGTGCACGGACCCTGCGCGGATACGGAGCACTTAGGGGCTCGGGACTCGGGACTCGGGACTCGGAGGCTGCCGAGTGGACGCCCTAGCCCCTAATCCCGAGTCCCGAGTCCCTTCTCTCACGGCGAGATCCCGGTGCCGAATGGCGCGTGCACCGGGCACGCCTGCGTCGGCTCGGTGCCGGGATAGAACCAGTCCCAGTGCCGCACTTCCTGCGGGCAGAACAAGGTCGCGAGATAGCCGTTCGACCAATCCACTTCGCGGGTGACCAGCGAGTCGGGGCGCTCCCAGTCGGGAGGCGGCGGCCGGCGGTCGTACACGTCGCGCATGAACGCGGTCCAGGCGGGCGCCACGATGCGCCCGCCGCCCGCGTTGTGCTCGAGAATGCGCTGCTGGATGTCGTAGCCGACCCAGATCCCGGTCACGAGCTCGGGGGTATAGCCGATGAACCAGGCGTCGGTGTAGTCGTCGGTGGTGCCGGTCTTGCCGGCCGCGGGATAGGTGAAGCCGCCCTTCCAAACGGCGGTGAATGCCGTGCCGCGGCGGATCACATCCTTCATCATGTCGACCATGAGCCAGGCGTGCGACGAGTCGATCACGGTCTGACGACGGATCGCGGGCTGCCACAGGATGTTCCCCTGACGGTCTTCGACGCGCAGGATGCCCTGGTACTCGGCGCGGGTGCCGAGCGTCGCGAACGCGGTGTAGGCGCCGATGATCTCGATCGGCTTGACGCCCCTCGCGCCGATGAGAATCGGCAGGAACGCCGGCAGCGGGGTGGTGATGCCGTAGCTGCGGGCTTCGCCGATCACCGTCTCCACGCCCAGCGTCTGCCCGAGCTTGATCGTCGCGAGGTTGCGCGAGAGGTACAGCGCCTCGCGCATGGGGATCATGCCCAGCGTGGTGTCGTCGTCGTCCTTCGGCTGCCACAGCGTGGAGTCGAGCTGGATCACGGGCGGGTTGAGCGGCGAGTCGTCGAGCATCTCGGTCACGGGGTGGCCGGCGCGGACGGCCGCGGAGTAGACGAACGGCTTGAACGTCGAGCCGGGCTGGCGGATCGCCTGGGTGGCGCGGTTGAACTTCGAGTCGTCGAAGTCGCGCCCGCCGATCATGGCGCGGATGTAGCCGGTGTTCGCCTCGAGCGTCACGAGGGCACCCTGCAGGTAGCGGGTGAAGTCGCCGTGATCTTCCCCGGACGCCTTGGACGATTCGAGATACTCGCGGTAGGTGATGCGGCCGGGGAACTTACCGTTAGAGTACACGCCGGCTTCGATGGCGTCGAGCTGCGACTGGAGGGCGCGCTCCGCCGCCTCCTGCATGTCGAGATCGAGCGTGGTGTAAATGCGCAGGCCGCCCTCGTACAGATCGCGCCCGAACTTCGCGTCCAGCTGCACGCGCAGCCATTCGACGAAGTACGGCGCCACGTCGCCGTAATTGGTGCGGTTCCCCGTGAGCACCAGCGGGTAGGAGCGCCACAGCTCGCACTCCTCCGGCGTGAGGAACCCCTGATCGCGCATCAGGCCCAGCACGACGTTGCGGCGGCGCACGGCCCTGTCGGGATGGGTGCGCGGGTTGTAGTACGCGGGCAGCTTGGGGAGCGCGGCGAGCATCGTGGCTTCGGCGACATTCAGCTGCTTCGCGTGCTTACCGAAATAGATCTGCGACGCCGCCTCCACGCCGTGCGCCCCCGCGCCCAGGTTGATCTGGTTCAAGTACAGCTGGAGGATCGTGTCCTTGGGGAAGTTGCGCTCGATCTCGACCGCGACGCGCGCTTCCTTGAGCTTGCGCGTGAGCGTCTTCTCGCGGCTGATCTCCTCGGGGAAGATGTTGCGGGCCAGCTGCATCGTGATGGTCGAGAAGCCCTGCGCGAAGCCGAGCGAAAACACGTTGGCCTTGATGGCGCCGAGGATGCGCCAGAAGTCGATCCCGTGATGCTCGTAGAAGCGCTTGTCCTCGGTGGCGATGAACGCCTGGCGCACGGGCAGCGGTATTTCGCCGAGCGGTACCACCGTGCGCCGCTCGGCCCCGAGCTCGCTGATCAGCCGTCCGTCGGCCGCGTAGATCTTGGACGTCTGCACCTGGACGTTGCCGCCGGCGCTCGCGGGATTGAGGCGCGAGATGCTGGGGCAATGCTCGCCCGCGCACACTCGCGTCCACGCGCCGTAGGTGAGGCCCAGACCGTAGGCGGCGACGAGCACCGCGACCGCGATCACGCGGCGACGGGTCTTGGGATTGTGCCACCAGGAGAGCGGTCCGGGCAGACTGGCGGGTGCGGGTGCGGGGATGGACGCCATCGCGTTACAACCTAGTGAGGTCGCCGGGCGCTTGCCAGCGGTTGGGGGTTCTCGTACGATTCCGCGCCATGCCGGACCTCCTTGCGGAGCTCGAGTGGCGGGGCTTCATCCATCACGCCACGCAGGACCTCGCGGCTCACCTCGCAGCGGATCGCCGTACGCTGTACTGCGGCTTCGACCCCACCGCACCCAGCTTCCAGGTCGGGAACCTGATGCCGCTGATGCTGCTGCGGCACTTTCAGCTCGCCGGCCACCGACCGATCGTACTGATGGGCGGGGGCACCGGCCTGATCGGCGATCCCAGCGGCAAGAAGAGTGAACGGCCGCTCCTCTCCGAGGAGCAGATCCGAGAGAACGTGCGACGCCAGCGCGACCAGCTGGTGCGGCTGTTCGACTTCGACGCGAAGGAGACGCGTGCGCTCGTGCTGAACAACGCCGACTGGCTCGTGGAACAGCGGCTCGTGGCCTTTCTGCGCGATGTTGGCAAGCACTTCAGCGTCAACGTGATGATGCAGAAGGAGTCCGTGAAGGCTCGACTCGATGCCGGAATCTCCTACACCGAGTTCAGCTACATGTTGCTCCAGTCGTACGACTTCTTGCATCTCTATCGGAAGCAACAGTGCACTATCCAGGTAGGGGGCAGCGATCAATGGGGCAATATCACTGCGGGGATCGACCTGATCCGGCGCGTGGAGGGCGGCGAAGCGCACGGACTCGTCGCCCCGCTCTTCACGACCGCGTCCGGAGCGAAGTTCGGAAAGACGGAAGGCGGTGCGGTCTGGCTCGATCCCGCCCTCACGTCACCGTACCAGCTGTACCAGTTCTGGATGAACACCGACGACCGGGACGCGGAGCCCTACCTGAAGCTTTTCACCCTGCTCCCGCAGGACGAGATCAAGGCCCTGGTCAAGTCGCATCATAAAGACCCCAGCCGGCGCGAGCCGCAGAAGAAGCTCGCGCTGGAGGTCACGCGGCTGGTGCACGGCCAGGATGCATGCAACAGCGCCGTCGCCGCGACCGCGATCCTGTTCGAGGAATTCAGCCCGCGCGAGGCGGAGCCGGGAGCGTTCGACGCGCTCGCGCAGGAAATCCCAACCGTCGCGCTCGACGGCTCCGACGGCCTGACGCTGGTTGATGCCATCGTCCGCGCGGGCCTGGCGAAGTCCAAGAGCGAGGCGCGCCGCGCGATCGAGCAGGGTGGGATTTACGTGAACCAGGAGCGCGTGAAAGACGCGGCGCGGACGCTCGCGGCGGCGGATTGGCTGGGAGGCCGCAACCTGCTGCTGCGCAAGGGAAAAAAAGACTACGCCTTGTTGCGCGTGGCGCGCTGATGTTCATCGGCCACTACGCCCTCGCGCTCGCGGCCAAACGCGCCGCGCCACGAGCCTCCCTGGGCACGCTGTTCGCGGCCACTTCGTTCGCCGACTTGCTCTGGCCCCTCTTCTTGCTGCTGGGGTGGGAACGGGCCCACATCGTGCCGGGGCCGAACCCGTTTCTCACGCTGTGGCTCGACTCCATCCCGATCTCACACAGCCTCGTCACGCTCATCGGATGGGGTGCCTTGTTCGGGTTCGCCTACCGCACGCTCACGGGCGACGGACGCGGAGGCGTCATCATCGCCCTCCTGGTCGTGAGCCACTGGGTCCTCGACTTCGTCACCCACCGCCCGGACATGCCGCTCTACCCCGGGGGTAGGGGCTTGGGGCTCGGGCTTTGGAACTCCGTCTCGGGAACGGTCGTGACCGAGAGCGTGATGTTCGCCGCGGGGTTATTGCTGTACGCTGCCGGCACCCGGGCGCGCGACGGCGTCGGGCGCTACGGATTCTGGGCGCTGATCGCGGTGCTGCTGTTGTCCTACGGGGCCTCCTTGTTCAGTCCACCGCCACCGAGCGAGACCGCGCTTGCCGTGGGCGGTATCATCTTCGGGTGGCTCTTTGTAGTCTGGGCGTGGTGGGGAGATAGACACCGGGAGAGCGTTGCATGACGGCACGACGCCACGTTCCACGAAGCAGACTGTCGTGCAACGTGGCGTCGTAGCGTCGTGTAACGCTTTACTCTAGCTGGTCCAGCACATCCAGGACCCGCTCCATCTCTTCGACTGTGTTGTAGCAGTGCGGAGCCAGCCGGATGGCGCCCTCACGCAGCGAGCACACGACATGCGCGCGCTTGAGCGCATGATACGCCTCGGCGGGATGCGCGGGCGCGAGGCATACGATGGCCGAGCGGTGCGCCTCGTCGGAGGGTGACACGACGCGGATGCCGTTCTCGTGGGCCCAGTGCAGCACCGGCTCGTGCAGCGTGCGGGCGTATCGCGCGATGTCGTCGATGCCCAGCTCGGCGAGCATCCCGACCGACGTGGTCATGCCGTGGAAGTCCTGGAACGGCAGCGTGACCATCTCGAAGCGGCGGGCGTCGGCGCGGAAGGTGGGGTTGTACTCGGTGAGGCGGGAGAAGTCGTCGGTGCCTTCGAACGCCATCCAGCCGGTGACGGCGGGCTCGAGCGCCGAGATCAGCTCGCGCCGCACGTAGACAAAGCCGGAGCCCCAGGGCGAGAGCAGCCACTTCTGGCCGCCGCACGCCAGGATGTCCACCGGCGTCTCGCGCACGTCGAGCGTCGAGTTCCCTACGCCCTGAATCCCGTCCACCACGAGAAACGTCCCGTTGGCGCGGCAGGCGGCCCCGAGCCGTCCCAGATCGGCGCGGTACCCGTTGGCGAACTGGACGAACGAGACCGCGAGCACGCGCACGCGCGGGTCGTGCAGGCGCTCGACGAGATAGTCCTCGTCGGGCCAGCCTTCGGTCGCGCATGGGGCGAGCTCCACCTCGATTCCCTGTTTCCTGAGCAGCAGCCACGGGTACACGTTGGCGGGGAACTCGCGATCGGACACCAGCACCACGTCGCCGCGCGTGAGCGGCAGAGCGCGGGCCGCGAGGTTCAGGCCGTGGCTGGTGTTGGTGGCAAGCGCGATCTCGGCCGGGTCCGCGTTGAGCAGGCGCGCGACCGCCACCCGCGCCGCCTGCAGCCCCGCCTGCAGCTCGCGGTCGGGGAGGAGGTGCGGAGCGGTGCGCTTAGCCGTGAACTCGTCGAGCACACGGCGGGTGCGCTCCGGGATGGGCCCGATGGACGCGTTGTTCAGATACACGGTGTCCGCCGTCCAGGGGAATTCGGCGGCCCGGAGAGCGCGGAACTGGTCACGCAACGCGCGCAGGCGGGTCGGGTGGTAGGCGATGTCGGTCATGATCGCACGTCCAGCGCGTCTCGTAAGCCGTCGCCGACCAGATTGACGGCCAGCACAGTCAGGCCGATCGCGAGCCCGGGAAAGAGCGACACCCACGGCGCCACGCGCAGCAGGTCGCGGCCTTCGGCCACCATCGCGCCCCAGGAGGGCGTGGGCGGCGGCGCGCCCAGCCCCACGAACGAGAGCGCCGCTTCGGCCATGATCGCGCCGCCGACGCCGAGCGTGGCGGCGACGATCACCGGCCCGAGCACATTGGGGAGCACGTGGCGCGCGGCGAGCCGCGCGTCGGAGGCACCGAACGCACGCGCCGCGTGAACGTAGTCGAGGCGGCGCACCACGAGCACCTGCCCGCGCACCAGGCGCGCCATGCCGGCCCAGCCCACGACGCCGATCACCACGCACACGACGGGCAGCGTGGGCTTGACGGCGGCGGCGACGGCGATGAGCAGGAGCAGCGACGGGAAGGCGAGGGTGACGTCGGCGGCCCGCATCACCAGGGCGTCCACGGAGCGCCCGTAGAAGCCCGCCGCGAGGCCGAGCGTGAGCCCGACCCCGAGGGCGATCAGCTGACTCAAGAGCCCCACGGCGAGCGACAGGCGGGCGCCGAACAGCAGGCGACTGAGGACGTCGCGTCCCTGCGCGTCGGTGCCGAGCGGGAAGGCGCGCGACGGCGCCTGCAACGCGGCGGCGAGCTGACCGTGATACGGATCACCTGGCGCGAGGAGCGGCGCCGCGAGCGCCGCGAGCGCGAGTGCGACGACGACGGCGAGACCGGTCAGAGTCCAACGACTGCGCACGACGCGATGACGCATGAGTAGCGCGGGGCTGGGGATCACGACTACGTTACTCGGAGGCTCACCTTCCGGGCAAGCGGCGGGTCACGTGGACAGCCAAACGCGATTCACCCTCGTGTTGGGCGGCGGCGGCATGAAGGGCGTCGCCCACATCGGCGTGCTGCAGGCGCTCACCGAGCGCGGCCTCGTACCGGCGCAGATCGTCGGCTCGAGCGTCGGCGCGATGGTGGGCGCCGCCTGGTCCGCGGGACGGAGCATCGCCGAGCTGCGCGACGTGGCGATCAAGCTGCGCCGCAAAGACGTGTTCGTGGTCGCCCACGCGGACATGGCCTTCAAGCGAATGCGCTCCCCCGCCCTGTTCCGCCGTGAGCCCCTCGACCTCCTGATCCACCGCCTCGTCGGCGACGCCACCTTCCAAGACCTCCACCATCCCCTCATCGTGAACACCGTGGACGTGAACTCGGGGATGCAGGTCTTCTGGGGGCTCGAGGGGCTGGACGAGGTACCGGTGAAAGACGCCGTGTTCGCGTCGTGCGCCATCCCCGGCTTCCTGCCGCCGCGCGAGATCCGAGGACGCTTCTACGTGGACGGCGCCACCGTGGACAACCTGCCGGTCGGCACGGCGCGCATTCTGGGCGCCGACGTGATCCTCGCGGTCGACGTGTCCGCGTCGAACGCGTTTCGCGCGGACACCCAGGAAGACGGGTTCTCCGCGGTGTTCGCGCGCGCCACGGAGATCGCGATGCAGTCGCTGCTGGAGCTGCGCATGCGCGAGTGGACCACGCCTCCGATCTATTACATCCACCCGCGCGTAGAGCACATCTCCGCCTTCGACTTCGATCACCTGCGTGAGATTGTCGAGGAAGGGTATCGCGCCACCGTGGCCGGGCTCGACCGCCCGTCCGAGTGGCCGGCCCCCGGCGATTCGGGCGTGTATCCGCGCCGGGCCGTGACCATCCGGGTGCAGCGGGAGCGGTGCATCGGGTGCGGAGCGTGCCTGGTGCAGGCACCGCCGGGGATGTTCGTGCTGGACGCGCAAGGCAAGGCGGTCGTCACCCGGCCCGAGCAGGATTGGTCGCCCATCGACGGCGAATTCATCCGGCATTGCCCCACGTACGCGATCAGTGTGCGCCCCGCCGCCGCGCCCAAGGCGGCGGACGCGGCGGGTTAGCGCAACCGGTAACGGTACAGCGACGCATCGGGCGCGTCGCGCTCGTAGATTCTCGCTCCCCCAGCCGCGTCCAGACCCGCCAGCAGGTCGTCGGTCTCGTGCGCAAAGCCGAAGGCGAGGAGCACCCATACGTCGTGATCCCCTGCCGCCACGATGCGCTTCACCTCGTCCTCCACCCAGCCCGAGTCGGGGCGTAATCGGGAGAGCCCGGCCAGGTCGCGCTTCTGCATCCCGGTCGCGAGGCCGATAATCTCGGCGCGCGCGCCCCCCTCCCAGCGCCCGACCAGCGTGGCGGTCTCGTCCGCGCGAACCCGACCGCGCGCCGGCGCGTTGTGAAACGCTGGGCCACCGGGACCGGCGAGCCGCCCGAGCCAATGGAGTCGGGCCGTGTCGGGCGCGGCCCAGTCGGTCGTGTAGAACGCCCACATCGGGAGCGCGTTGGCCAGAACGTAGACCGGTGTCTCGGGCGGTGATGCCCGCCGCAACTGCTGCACCAGGGACGGCAGGTCCGGAGCCGGGCGCCGTCGCGTCGCCGCGGCCTCACTCATCAACGCGAGCCATACGACGACCAGGACCCACGCCGCGCGCGCGGCCGCAGGACGTCGCACCCACGCGATGCCCGTCACCACGGCTTCGGCCGTCGTCAGCATGAGCGGAGGAGCGGCGTAGATCATCAGCCGTGCGGCAATGGGATAGCCACCGACCGTCGAGGCCACGAGGGCGGCGACCACCGGTCCCACCGCGAGCACGGTGGCCCAGAGCCCCCACCGCCTGCCCAGCCCCACCGACCCGATGCCGCACACGGCGAGCAAGACGACAATCACGAGGAAGGTGTGAGGTCGCGACCCGATGAAAAAGGGAAACAGCGTCTCCCGTGCGATGAGGGGCAGGCGCTCGACCAAGGACGGCGAGCCCGGCGCAAGGAAGCTCCAGGCCCAGAACTGCCGCATGTAGCCATCCGTCGCCACTCTGCGATACAACGTGAAGTACAGCGTGGCAAAGATCGCGCTCCACACGGCGGCGCCCGTCGCGAGGCGCCACACCCATCGCGAGACCCGCCGCACCCGTGGGTCGAGGGCGAGCGCGGCGGTGAGCCCGGCCAGCACGAAGGGCGCGGGCTGAGACGCGAACAGCGCCACCGCTCCCGCTCCGAGCAGCTGCCACCAGCTCCCCGCTCGTTCAGGCTCATTGGCGGTGTCGAGCGCGAGCCAGACGAGCAGGACGGTGACGAGGGCGTCCATGGCGTATGGCTTCACGACGCTCGAGTAGCGCACGAGGATCGGCGCGCAGGCCGTGAACGCCGCCGCCAACACGGCGGCCCGCGGCTCGAGCAGCCGGGCCGCCAGTTTCCAGGTTGCCCATGGGAGCACCACGCCCGCGATGAACGGCAAGCCACGCAGGGCAAGCGCGCTCACGCCGGCGAGCCGAGTCGCGAGGTGCGCGCCCCACAGAAACAGGACGGGCGCCGTTTGACCGTAGTCCAACGGCTGCAGCAGTCCGGCGTAGCCGCGCGCGGCGATGTTCAGTCCGACCATCGCTTCGTCGATGTCGAGCGGCGTGAGGGCGGCGAATTCGCCAAGCCGCAGTGCTGTGCCGACGCCGAGGACGAACCCGAGTGCGAGCCACAGACGCGGGGACACGGGTGCGAAGATTGCGGGCCAGGTGCGTGAACGGCAAGTTGCAGCCCGTGAGCATGTGGACGCGCCGCAGACGGGCGCTTTGGATCGTCGCGTTCGCGATCTACGCGGCCGTCGCCATCGAGGTCGGCGTCCGGCGAGGCAATGACTTCGAGGCGGAGCTGGGGCAGAGCGAACGGTTGCTGCACGGCAGTCCGCTCTTCGCCGCCGTGAGCACGCGGATCGGCCTGCCGTGGCCCCCCTTCAGCGCCCTCGCGCTCACCCCATTCGCCGTCGTGGCGCGCCTCGATCTACAGCTTTCCAAAGCGCTGTGGGCTGTCCTGAGTCTCGCCTGTCTGCTCTGGAGCGTGTGTCGGGTCCCGTCGGAGCGCCGTTGGGCCGTGGGCTGGGCGCTCGCCGCCGTGGCCGTGCCGCTCCATCGCAACTTCGAGGACCTGAACATCAACTGCGTGCTGCTCGCGCTGACGCTCGCCGCCGTCGCGGCGCTGGACCGCGGACGCGAGCAGCGCGCCGCCGGCTGGATCGGCGTGGCCACGGCGCTCAAGGCGTTCCCGGGACTGCTGCTCGGCTACTTCGCCTACCGACGGCGCGGGCGAGCGTTGGCGCTCGGCGCAGCCGTGGCGGCGGGACTCACCTTCGGAGCGCTGCTGCCCTATGGGCTGTCCGGGGCGGGGGAAGGGTTGCGCGACTGGCTCACGCTGTCGGCGCCGGGAAACTGGAACTGGTCGGGAGAGAGCAACCAGTCGCTCGCCGCCATGGTGGCCCGGCTCCACGGGCCGCCACTGCTGCTGGTCGCGCTCGACCTGCTCTGTCTGGGCGCCGGGCTGATGGCGCTGCGTCGGCGCCGGGCAACGAGTGGAACGACGCTGCCGGACGTCGCGGCGGTAACAGTCGTGGCGGTGCTGCTCTCACCGATCGCCCACACGCACTACTTCCTGCTGGCATTCCCCGCGTGGGTCGTGGTCCTTCAGCATCCTCCGGCGCGCGAGGGTCGGCGCGCTTGGATCGCCCTGCGGCTCGCAGCCGGGTTGGCGACGTCGGGTGTGCTCACCGTGTGGTCGCTCGAGCTACGACACACGCTGCTCGCGCATTCCATCTATACCTGGGGAGCACTGCTCCTGTTGAGCCTGCTGGTGCTCGAGCGGCCACGCGAGATCGCGGCGAGCCCGCCCTAGGCGGGCTGGCCGCGCGTCACCTCCGCTTCGATCGCCCGCAGATCGCGCACCACACGATCCCAGTTGAAGTACGTCTCCACCGCGCGGCGGCCCGCCTGTCCCATGCGCTTGGCCGCCCCGGGGTCCGCCAGCAGGCGGCAGATCGCATCGGCGAAGGCGGCGGGGTCCTCGGGAGGCACGAGGAACCCGGTCTCACCGTCCCGCACGGCGTCCGGTATGCCGCCCGAATTACCTGCCACCACCGGCAGGCCGCACGCGGACGCTTCCACCAGCGAGATCCCGAACCCCTCCACGCCCAGCCGCTCGGCGCGCCGCGAGGCGCCGACGTACACCGACGCGAGATTGTAAAACGCTGGCAGGTCCTGATCGCCGACGCCGCCCAGAAAGCGCACCCGGTCGCCCAGCCGGAGCTCGTGTGCCCGCTTCTCCAGCCGCTCGCGGTCGGGACCCGTCCCGGCGACCGCGTAGCGCACGTCCGGAGCGCGCTCGAGGATAGCCGGCAGCGCCTCGATCACCGTGTCCATGCCTTTGTGCTTCTCCAGGCGGGCGACCGTCACGAGCCAGCGGCTGCCGTTGTCGGGCAGGTCGAACCGCTCGCGCAGCGCGTGCGCATCGATACCGGGCCGGAAGTAGCTCGGGTCCGTGCCCAGGTGCACGACACGGAGCCGCCGGCCGTGCCCGTCGAGGCCCAAGTCGCCGAGCAGTGAGAGCGCGAGGTCGCGGGTCCAGGCGCTGTTGGTCATCAGGACCGCGGCCCCGCCGAAAATGACGCGCGCCGTGCGGCGTTTGAGACCGGAGTGTCGGATCTTGTGCTGCTCGCTCAGCAGATCGGCGCCGTGGAAAAAAATGCCGTAGGGGATGTGCAAGCGCTCGTGCACCCAGCGGGCCGGGTACCCCGCCGGCTTCACGTTGCCGCAGTGCACGAACCGGACGCGATGCTGGCGCGCCAGGCTGGCCGCGCGCCGCGACCAGAACAGGACGGCCGGCAGCGTCTTGGTGCGGCGCACGCCGATGGGGAGACGGTCCACGATGGCCGGGAGACCGCTGTCCACTTCGGATGCGTCGGGATCGGCAGGGGTGGAGACGACGAGCTCGCCCCGTGGGAACCGCTTCGCCAGCTCGCCGTGCAATCGGGCGATGCCGCCACCCATCGGAGGAAAGTCCTGCGCCAAGAGCAACGTGGTCATCGCGACTAATTTAGGGTCGCGACCGGCGGAATTCCCGGTCGATCCGGAGCAGGTCGGCCGTGACGCGATCCCAATTGTAGTAGTGCTCCACCGCCGCGCGCCCGGCGGCGCCCAGTCGGCGGCGCAGGGCATCATCCTCGAGCACGCGCACGGCGGCCGCTGCCAGCGCGGCCGGGTCTTCCGGATCAACGAGCAAGCCGGTTTCGCCCTCGCGGATGGCCTCGGGGATCCCGCCGGAGCGGCTGCCGATCACGGCAAGGCCGCACGCAGCAGCCTCCACACAAGCGATTCCGAATCCCTCCACTAGCAGGTCGTGTCGCCGGGACGCGAGTACGAACACGTCCGCCGCGTTGTACAGCGCAGGCAGCTCCGCGTCGGGAACGAAGCCCAGCAGGCGCACCGCATCGCCCAGACCGAGCTCCGTGACGAGCGCGTCGAGTGTATCGCGCCGGCTCCCCACGCCGGCGACGGCGTAGCGCGCGCCCGGAACCGAGGCGCGGATCGCGGGGAGCGCCCGGATGACGGTGTCGATCCCCTTGTGGAAGTCGAGCCGGGAGACCGTGAGCAGCCAGGGGCCGCCGTCGAGCCCGTACTTCCGCCGCACCGACGCCGGATCGATCCCCGGCCGGAAATGAGAGGGGGTGGTCCCGAGGTGCACGACCCGAACGTCCGCGGCGAGCGCGTGGCAGCCGAGGGACTCGAGCACGTCGCGGGCGAGATCCGCGGTCCACCGGCTGTTGGCGACCACTACCGCACAGCCTTCGAGGATGCGCCGCGCCGTCCATCGCTTGAAGCGCGAGCGACGCACCTTCGCCTGGAGCAGCAACAGGTCCGCGCCGTGCGCCAGTACGCCGAAGGGTATCCCGCGGCGCGCGTGCAGCCACGCCGCGGCGTATCCCGCGGGCTTGACCTCGTCGCACCAGGCAAACGCCGGCTCGGTCCGGCGCGCCAGCGCCGCGGCGCGCCGGGTCCAACGGAGCAGCCCGTTCAGCGTGCGCAGCCGCTTCGCACCTACGGCCACGCGGTCGATGGTCTGGCGGAAACGCGCGTCGCTGGCATCGCTTCCCGGCCAGGTTCCCGTGGAGACCACCAGGCCGTGCTCGGGATAGCGGAGTGCGACCTCGCCCATCATGCGGGCGATGCCGCCCCCGAACGGCGGGAAGTTGAGGGCGAGGAGGAGGGTGGGGGGAGGGGGGGGGCTCAACCGCGCCGTCGCTCCAGCGCCTCACGATAGACCGCCTCGGTCCGCTCGGCGGTCCGCTCCAGGGTGAATTCCCGCCGCACGCGGTCACGCCCCGCCCGCGCGATCCGCTGCGCGAACTCCCGATCGCCGAGTACGCGCTCCAGCGCGCCGGCCCAGGCCAGGGGATCGAGCGGGGACACCAGCACGCCGGTTTCTCCCGACGTGATCACGTCCGGGTTTCCCCCGGCCCGGGACGCGACCGCGGGCAATCCCAGGGCCATCGTCTCGAGCAGGGCGATGGAGAGCCCCTCGATGCGCGACGGCAGGGCCGACACGTCCGCGAGGCGGGCGAAGGCGAGAGGCCGCTCGGTGAACGGCACGTACACCACACGGTGGCGTTCCGGCAGCGTACGCTCGATCGCGCGGAGCGCGGGATCGCTCTCGATGCCTACGCACGCGACCACGACGGGCCGCTGCAGGGCCGCGACGCCCTCGAGCAGGACGTGCTGGTCCTTGCGGCGCGCCAGCACCAGCACCACCGGGCGGCCCGCCGGGTCGCCGAGGGCGGCCCGCGCGGCGGCGACGTCGGCGGCGGACGGCGGCGCGTCGACCCGGTCGCAGTCGATGCCGTTGGGCGCGACGCGGAGGCGGGCGCGCGGGTGCAGCCGGCGGCGCAACGCGCGCGCCACCGCCGGGCTCACGGCGATGGTGCGATCGGCCGAGAGCGCCACGGCGACCAGCTCGGGCGTGAGCGTGAGCGGCATGGTGTGGCGCGTGACGACGAAGGCACGCGGCAGTCGTCGCCGCCAGCGCAGCCAGGTGAGCGCGCGGCGGTCGCGCGTGGCGTTGCTGTTCGCCACGTCCACGCCCTCGCGAGCCATCACGTCGCCGAGCGAAGCGGCGAGCGGGCCCAGGCGACGGAAGTCCAGGGGGACGAGCTCGAGCCCCGCGTCGGCCGTAAGTCCCGCGAGCATCGTCCCGGGCCGACAGCCGATCAGCACGCGATGCCCGCGCCGCGCGAGCTGGCGGCTCAAGTTCGCGATCGCCACCGTCGAGCCGGATCCGCCGCCCTGGTGCGTCAGCTGCAGGATCGTGAGCGGCCGGGCTGGCATGGCTCGAAGCTAGTGTTTATTGTCTGGCGCCAGTAGAGGAGGGAGCCCGCTGAAAGCCAAGGAATTCGTCTACCTGCTGGGGCTCAAACCGAAGCCGCGGACCTACGGATTCGCGATCGAGGCGCACGACCTGGCGCGGGAGGGTCGGATCGAAGTCGCGCGCTGGCTGCACCCCGGCGCCTACCGGATCGCGGCGGCGCAGGTCCAGGCGGTCGTCGAACAGCTGCGCCGCTTCCTCCGCGCCGGGGACGTCGCGATCGACATCGGCGCGCACACCGGAGACACGACGATCCCCATCGCCCTCGCAGTCGGGGCATCGGGGGTCGTGCTCGCGCTCGAGCCCAACCCGTACGTGTTCCCGGTGCTCGAGCGCACGGCCGCCCTGAATCGCGACAAGACCAACATCGTGGCCCTGAACTTCGCGGCGATGCGCACCGATGGGACGTATGAGTTTCGGTACGGCGAAGCGGGGTATTGCAACGGCGGCTTCCATGAGGGAATGAGCAAATGGCTGCACGGCAGCGCGTTCCCCGTGCAGGTCCAGGGGAGGAACCTCCAGGTCTTTCTCGAGGACTCCTACGCGGACCTGATTCCGCGACTCCGGTTCATCAAGGTGGACGCGGAAGGGTTCGACCTCGCCGTCCTGCAGACGCTCGAGCAGCTGATCCGGAGCCGCCGGCCCTATCTCCAGGTGGAGATGTTCAGTCTGCGAAAGTCGACGCCCGCCTATCGCCGGCAGCTGTACGATTTCCTGGTGAGCCACGGGTACGACGTGCATCGGAGCGACGGGAGCGAGGCCTTGGTGAGAGAGCTCGTCACACCGGCGAATCTGATGCAGTGGAACGTGTACGACGTGTTCTGCGTCCCGAAGGACTGAGGCCTCCGAATGCGGGTCGTGGTCGCCTCTCACCAGCCGCTTCCCGCCAAAGGCTACGGAGGGCCCGAGCGCGTGATCGTCGCGCTGGTGCGCGGACTCGCCGCGCTCGGGCACCGCGTCACGCTGCTCGCGCCGCCCGGCACGCGCGTCCCCGAAGCGACCGTGATCGAGGTGCCGTCGCGCAAGCTCGCCGACCCGGACGGCGTCGCGTCCCACCTGCCGCGCGACGCCGAGATCCTGCATGCCCACTTCCCGCTGCGGCGCGACCCGGCGGGCATCCCCGTCGTCCAGACGATCCATCGCAACCTGAAGCCCGGCGCCCCGCCCTCGCCCCGTGCGATTTTCCTGTCGCGCGACCACGCGCGCCGGCACGGGAGCGAGGTGTTCGTCTATAACGGACTCGATCCGGCCGACTACGTGTTCCGCCGGTTTCCCAAGCGCGCCGAGCAGTACGACCTGTTCCTCGGCAAGCTGCACAGCGCCAAGGGCTATCACTGGGCGGTCGAGGCCGCGAAGCGTACCGGGCATCGCCTGATCGTCGCCGGCGGCTGGCGGCCGAGCTTCACGGGCTCCGTGAAGTACGTCGGTGAAGTCGACGGCACGACCAAGGCCGCGCTGCTGGCGCGCGCCCGCTGCCTGTGGAACCCGGCGCAGTGGGACGAGCCGTTCGGGCTCGTCAGCGTCGAGGCGCTGCTCTCGGGGACGCCCGTGCTGGGCACGCGACGCGGCGCGCTGCCCGAGCTGGTCACGCCCGCGGTCGGGGCCCTGTGCGACACGATGGACGAGATCATCGCCGCCGCCGAGCAGATTCAGTCGCGCGACCCGGGCGCGTGTCGGGCCCATGCCGAACGCTTCTTCACGCACCTCGTGATGGCGGGCGAATACCTGCGCATGTATCGCCACGTGCTCGAAACGGGCACGCTGCCCGCCGGACGAACGACGTCGCCCGTTCCGGCATGACTCGCCTGCACGTGGTCGTCGGCATGACGGCGATCCAGCGTGCGTTCGAGAAGCGGCCACTCCTGGCGGTGGTCGTCCTGGCCGCCAGCGTCCGCGTCGTCGCCGCGGTCTTCAGCCGGGGCTTCCTCGCCATCGATGACCATCACGTCCTGGTGGACGCCGCTGACCGCCTGGTGGGCGGCCCGGGGCTCGACACCGGCTTCGTGCGCTCCATCCTGTACCCGGGCACGGTCGCGCTCATCATGCGGGCCACGCAGGCGATCGACGACCCTTCCCCGGCCACGCAGCTGCTCGTCGTTCGCCTGGTCCAGGCCGTGTATTCGCTCTGCGCGGTGTATTTCGCGTACCGCGTCCTGGAGCGGCTGGCCGGGCCGCGCACCGCGTTGCTCGGTGGTCTGCTGACCGCGACGTTCTTCGTGCTGCCCATCACGTCGGTGCACCAGTTCGAAGAGGCGGTCTGCCAGGTACCGCTGCTCGCGAGCGCCTGGTGGATCCTGAAGACACCGGAGCCTCGCCGCGCTACGCTGCTCGCGCTGCTGTCCGGCACGGCCCTCGGGCTCGCCCTGGTCGTGCGCTTCCCACTCATCACGTTCGTAGTCCCGTTCGCGCTGTGGGTCGTGTGGCGCGAGCCGTTCCGCTGGCGCGGCGCCGCGTTCCTCGCCGGGGTGACCCTCGTCCTCGCCCTCCAAGGGTGGAGCAATCAGCTCGTCAACCACGAGTGGGGGTACTCGTTCCAGAAGTACTACGGGCCGCTGCTCCACTTCCCGCCACGCATTCTCACCCAGTCGGAGGGCTATCCGCACGGTGCACCGTGGACGTACGCGGCGGTCCTGCTGGCTGCGTTTCTGCCTCCATTCTCCCTCGTGCTCCTCGCCGCCGCCGCGCGCGGGGGGACCGAGCTGCCGCTGCTTGGCGTGCCTACACTCGTCTTCCTTGTCGCACAAAGCGTCATCGCGAACCGCCAGGAGCGGTTCTTGCTGCCGGTGCTGCCCGTGATCCTGGTGCTGGCGACGCTCGGGTTCGATGCCGTGGCCGCATGGTTCGCTCGGCGCTCGTGGATGGGGGTGTACGCGGGGTTGTGGAAGTACTACTGGGCGGTGAACGGCGCGCTGCTCGTCGGAACGCTGTTCGTGTACGGCAAGAAGGATCGCGTGGCCCCCCTCGTGTACGTGCAGGCGCGGCACAACGCGACGGGCGTCGCGGTCGCGGAGTTCACCTACACGTTCCCCGTCCCCGTGTACTATCTCGGCTGGCCCCGGCCTCCGGTGTTCGTGCTCGAAGACCGCAACGCCGTCGCCCGCGACGCCGCCACGGCCCGCGCGGCGAAACCGTCGCCCAACTACGTGATCCTCTACAGCGACTCGGTGCCGGCGGACACCCGGCTGCTCGAGCGGGCCTTGGGCGTCCGGCTCGCGTCGGCCACCGCCGTTCGGCCGAGCCTCGGAGACCGGCTGGCACACCTGATCAACCCGGCACATAACCACGCCACCGAGGCGGTCGTGCTGTCTGTCACACATCTCACCGCAGCGCCACCGTAAGCAGCTCCTCGAGTCGATGGCGCCAGGTGTGCTCGCGCAAGGCCCGCTCGCGGGCTGCGGCGGCCAGCGACCGGCGCGTGGGCTCGTCCACGAGGAGCTCGTGCGCCCGGGCGCGCAGCTCCGCGACGCTCCGATACAGCACGACCTCGCGCCCCGGAGTCAAGTGGCGGGCGATGTCCGCCTTCGCATCCGAGAGCTGGGGCGTGCCGACGGCGGCGAGCTCGAATACTCGCATGTTGGCGCCGGTGCCATAGCGCGTGGGGTCGCCGCCCGGCCCGAACTGCTGGTGGATGTTCACTCCCACGGCGGCACCCGCGAGCGCGCGCACGAAGGCGTCGCCGTAGACCGCGCCCCGCGGCCATCCCGGCCCCCAGACGACGAGACCGAGATCGTCGAGCGCGTGCACCACGCGCTCGCGCACCGGGTCGCGCGAGCCCACGAACCCGAGCGGCGCGGTCGCGGGCGAGGCGGCCGGCGGCGACCGCAGGTACTCCGGATCGCAGCCGAACGCGAGGTAGTGGGGACGGCCGCCCGCCGAGCGGTAGCGCGGGAGGCTGGAGCTGTCGTGAGTGAAGCAGCAATCGTAGGCGGGCGCCAGCCGCGTGGACGTCTCGTGGTCGTGCGGGTCGTCAGGGAACCAGTTCACCCAGCGACCGCCGAACCGCCGCCGCAAGTCCACGACCACCGCCGGATCGAGCTGCGCTCCCTTGAAGACCAGCACCACGTCGGCCGGGTGGCGGCGCAGGCGGACGGCGAGCCGGTCGCCGAGACGGCGCCGGAAGATCGAATTCCAGCCCCGCGGCCGCTCTTCGCACGGGCGCAGCTCGCAGCCGAGCGATCTGAGGGCCGCCGCGAGGGAGAGACCGCTCCGGTGATAGCGACGATTGAACGCGGCGACGAGCACCACCCGCAGTCCCGCGAACGGCGAGGGCGGCGCCGCCGTCATACGTCGACGTAGTTGCGGTACTCGAACAGCCGCATTCCGGTCAGGCGCTCCATCCAGTGAGACAGATAGAGTCGGACGTGCCCCGGCCGGAAGCGCCGCGGGCCCACGACCGGCCCCGTCACGGCCGCCTGCTGGGCCGCGATCCACGGCTGCGCAACCCGCGGGTGAGTGCCGCTGAACCGGCGCAACAGCGGCGTCCAGTCGAGCGTGTCGCGCGCGGCCCGCCGCTCCCACCGGTCGGCGGCCTCCGTGAAAACCTCCTTGGCGGCGATGACCTTGCGCCGCAGCGCCTGCGGCGGCCGCGCCCAGCCGTAGTGGAACATCGGCGCGCCCGTGGCCCGCGCGCGCACGCGCCGCTCCGCGGCCCCCACACGAAAGCCCTGCGCGTCCCGGTAGGAACGGATCTCGCCGCCCAGCCGTACCACGCGCACCTCGCGGCGGTACCAGTGCCGGTCGGTCGCGATGGTCCGGAAGTCGCCGTAGAAGTGGAGATAATCGACCAGCAGGCCCTCGACGTGCGGCTCGGCGTCGCACCGGCGCAGCGTCTCGCGGATCAGGGCCGCGCCGGACTCGTGTAGCACCTCGTCGGCCTGGATGTAGACGCCCCACGCCCCGCCGCAGGCCGCCATCGCCCGATTGGTCTCGTACGAGAGCGTGCCGCCGCCGCGCGAGAAATCCCACACGCTGTCGAGGATGCGGACGCGCGAATCGCCGATCCCGGCCACGAGGTCACGCGTCCCGTCGTCCGAGCGCCCCACGTTGACCACCACCTCGTCGCAGATGTCGAGAATCGAGCGGATCGCGGGCACGATCGGGTAGTCGAGCCGGACCGCGTTCCGGACGATGGTGAAGCCCGAGAGCACGTCAGGGTCGGAATTGCATGTCGTGCAGCCGCCGATACAACCCGCCCGCCGCGTACAGCGTAGCGTGCGTCCCCTGCTCGACGATCCGCCCGTCGGCGAGCACGACGATCACGTCGGCGTGCTGCACGGTGGCGAGCCGATGGGCGATGACGAAGGTCGTGCGGTGCGCCATCAGCCGGTCGATCGCCTCCTGCACCAGGCGCTCGGACTCCATGTCGAGAGCGCTCGTGGCTTCGTCCAGAATCAGGATCGGCGGGTCGCGCAACAGGGCGCGCGCGATCGCGATCCGCTGGCGCTCGCCCCCGCTGAGCCGCATGCCGCGCTCCCCGAGGACCGTGTCGTAGCCGTCGGGGAGCTGCGACACGAAGTCGTGCGCGTTGGCCGCGCGGGCCGCGGCCTGCACCTGATCGAGCGTGAAGTCGTTCCGCCCGTAGGCGATGTTCGCGAATACCGTATCGTTCAGGAGGATCGTCTCCTGGGAGACGATACCCATGAGCGACCGCAGGCTCGAGCGTGTGCACCGGGTGAGCGGAACGCCGTCCACCGTGATCGCGCCGCCGGTCGGCTCGTAGAAGCGCGGCAGCAGGTCCACCAGCGTGGTCTTCCCCGCCCCGGACGGGCCCACGACCGCCGCCACCTGACCGCGCCGCACCTCCAGGTCGACGCCCTGCAGCACGGGTGCCTGGCCGTTGTAGGAGAACGTGACGCCGCGGTACTCGATGCACCGCTCGAAGCGCGCGGGCACTTCGCCCGGCCGGTCGCCTTCCTCCGCGGCGAGGTCGAGCACCTCGAACACGCGATCTGCGGCCGCGAGCGCGGTCGCCATCGCCGTGGGGTAGTTGGCCACGGACTTGACCGGCGACATCAGGCGCAGCGCCACCGCGATGAACGCGATGAACACTTCCGGCCGCAGCAGCGCGGCCTGCCCCAGCGCCAGCCGCGTCCCGACGGCGAAGATCAACACGATCACCGCCCCGGCGAACACTTCGCTCACCGGGCTCGTGAGCAAGGCGTAGCGCTGCGCGCGCAGCACGCCCTTGCGGTAGCGGTCGGCGAGCCGGCGGAACCGATCGGCTTCGAAGCGCTCCGCCACGTACGCCCGCACCAGCTTGATCGAGCTCACGAGCTCGCTCACGAGACTGGTGAGCTCCCCGCGCTGGTCCGCCTGCTCCCGCGAGCGGCGGCGCACCTTCCCGACCATCGGGCGCACGATGAGGACCAGGAGCGGCGCGCATACCAGCGCCACGAGCGTCAGGCGCCAGGAGAGGCCGATGAGGATCGCGAGGTAGACGACGATGAGGCTGGCATTCTGCAGCAGCGACGCGAGCGCGGCGGTGATCGTCGTTTTGACCTGGTCGGTGTCGTTGATCACCCTGGCCAGGAGCTGCCCGCCGCGAGTGCGCTGGAAGAAGGCCAGCGGGAGCACCTGCAGGTGCTCGAACAGATGCACCCGTAGATCGCGCACCACGTGCTCCTGGATGGCGACGCTGGCGAGGGCCGCGCTGTACACCAGCGCGTTCTTGACGACCAATGTGGCGAGCAGGACCAGAACGACGTTGCGCAGCGCGGCGTCCGGTGCGCTCGCCGCGAGCAGGGGACCGACCACCGTCGCGAGCAGCCGCTCGACCGCCGATCCGCCCGTTGTCGGCAGCGCCTCCTGTCCGAACAAGGTGCGCAGGAACGGGATGAGCAGCACGAACGTGACGCCGTCGAGCACCGAGGCGAAGACGGTGGTGGCGAGGTTGACGACGAACAAGGGTGTGTACGGACGGAGCAGCAGCAGTAGCCGCGTGCTGCGGCTCATCTCAGCGCGCCCCTCCCGCACTCCCCTGTCCGCCCGCCCTTTGCCCGCGGCCGCGCGGCGTGAGCAGCGCGACCGGCAGGATCATTTCTTCCGGCGTCACGCCGCCGTGCAGAAACGAGCCGCGATATCGGGCCTGATACTCGCGCAGCTTGGTGGGATAGACGAAGAAGCGGTCCGTGGTCGCGAGCAGGAGCCGCACGCCGAGACCCATGCCCGGCAGGCCGAAGGCCTTCAGGTCCTCCACGACGATCGCAGCCTCGGAATCCTCGCTGCGGAGATCTTCGCCGAACTTGTAGCGCAGGTTGGCGGTCGCGTCGCGCTTGGCGTACACCGTGGCGGGCGTCTCGCAGTGGATCGAGCCGTGGTCCGTGGTGAGCAGCACCGTTACGCCCCGGCGCTCGGCCTCGCGCAGCGCCGCCAGCACCGGAGAGCGCTCGAACCACGTGCGCGTGAGGCTCCGCAGCGCGGCCTCGTCGCGGGCGACCTCGTACAGGATCGCGCTCTCGGAGCGCCCGTGCGTGAGCTGGTCCACGAAGTTGAACACCAGGGCCGTGACGCCGTCCTGGGCGAGGTGCGCCGGGAGGCGGCGCACCAGGTCGCCCTCCCCCGAGCTGAACAGCTTCTCGTACCGCACCGGGACGGGTCGCCCGGTGAGCTCGCCCAGCTGCTCGGCCAGGAGCTCACCCTCGTGCGCGTTGAGACTCTCCTCATCGGACGGCTGTCCCCACCACCCGGGATGCCGTGCCGCGATCTCCATTGGGAACATCCCGGAGAAGATGGCGTTGCGCGAGAACGGCGTGGCGGTCGGGAGGATGCTGTAGTAATGCGACTCCTCGACGTCGAACAGCGGCGTCACCAGATCGCGCAGCACCTCCCACTGGTCGAGCCGCAGACAGTCGACCACGACGAACAGCGCGCGCCCCTCGGCCTTGAGCACCGGCACCAGAAACTCCGCTCCCACGTCGACCGAGAGCGGCGGCCGGTCGCCTTCCGGGGCGGCGAGCCAGCGGGGATACTGCCGGGCCACGTACTCGGCGAAGTCCTTGCGGAGCGAGCGCTGCAGCGCGCGCAGCGCCTCCGACAGCCCGGGCTCGTTGGCGGCCGCCAGCCGCACTTCCCAGCGGGCCAGCTCGGCCACCAGCTCGATCCATTCGCGCCAGGCGAGGGTCGCGCCACGGCGCCCTTCGAGCTCGCGGAACCGGGTGACAAAGTCGCGCGCCAGACGCTGCTGCCGGATGCGGTCGCCCTCGAGCAGGCGCGTGACGACGGACAGGATCTGGCGCGGCTGGACCGGCTTCACCAGATAATCGTCGACCTCCACGCCGATCGCTTCGCGCAGCGTCCCTTCGTCCTCGCTCTGGGTGACCATGACTACGGGCATCCCGGCGTCGATGGCGCGGATCTCGCCGATCAACTCGAGCCCGCGCCGCCCGGGCATCTGCTCGTCGAGCAGCACGATGCTGTAGGACTGGCGCCGCAGCAGCGCGAGGGCGTCGTCGCCGTGCGCCGCCGATGCGATGGTGAACCCCTGGGCTTCGAGAAAGCGACGGTGGGCGGCGAGCCCCTCCACTTCGTCGTCCACCCACAGAATGGTCTTGGGCCGCGCCATAGGCCTAAGCTAATGGCGACTGGCGAACCCGGGCAACGCAGGACTTATTTCGCAGCGTGCTGTGCGTCCTCCTCGTCCGGTTCAGCTCCATCGGCGATATCCTGCTCACCACGCCGCTCGTGCGCGCGCTCGCCCGCCGCCACCCCGAGGCCAAGCTCGTGTACGTGACGAAGCGCGCCATGGCGCCGCTCGTCGCCGACAACCCTCACCTCGGGGAAGTCGTGGCGCTCGAGCCGGATGAGCCCCTGCGCCACCTGGCCCGGCGGCTGCGGGCCCTGGCGCCGACGCACGGGCTCGACCTGCACGGCAGCCTGCGCAGCGCCGGACTCCGTCTGCTCGTGCGGTGTCGCTGGTCGGGGTACCGCAAGCGCAAGCTGGCCCGCACGCTGCTCATCTCCACCAAACTCGACGCGTACCGCCGCCCCACGCCGGTGGCCGAGCGCTACTTCGAGGCCGCGCGCCAGCTGGACACCCGGCCCGACGGCGGTCCCCCGGAGTTCCGCCTGGGCGCGGGGGCCACGGCGCGGGTGGCGCAGTGGCTCGCGGAGCGCGGCCTCGCCGACGCGCCGCTCGCCGCGCTCGGGCCCGGCGCCGCCCACGCCACCAAACGCTGGCCCATCGCGCATTGGGCCGCCCTGGGAGAGCGGCTGCGCGCGGCCGGGTACGGGGCGGTCGTCGTCGGCGGACCCGAAGACCGCGGCCTGGCGCAGCAGCTCGTAGCCGGGGGAGCGGCGGCGAGCGCCGCGGGAGAGTTCTCCCTGCAGGAGACCGGGGCGCTGCTGCAACGCGCCCGCGTCGTCGTGTCGGGGGACACGGGCATCATGCACATGGCCACGGGCGTCGGCACCCCCGTGGTCGCCCTGTTCGGACCCACGGTCGCGCAGTTCGGGTTCTTCCCGTACGTGGCCCCTTCCGTGGTGCTCGAACGGCAGCTCGACTGTCGTCCCTGCTCGGCCACGGGCACGGCGGCGTGCCCCCTCGGCCATCACCGCTGTCTCGCGGACATCGTGCCCGCGGACGTCGCCGCCGCGGTGAGTCGCCTGGTCGCGTGATCCGCGCCACCACGCCGACGGAAGAACGGCTGATCGGCCTCGTTGCCGACGCCGTGCGCGGACCCGCGCGCCAGGGTCTGTTCGCCCTGTGGCTGGTCGTGCGCTCCGCCGAGGCGCTGCTGCCCCCGTACCCCGTGACGACACGGAACCACCGCCGCCGGCTCCAGGCCCTCGAGGCCCGGCTCGCAAGCCTCGCCCTGTCGGGGCCGCTGCGCCGGGCGCTCGCCGCGGCGAGCCAGCAGCTCGAGCCCGCCACCCCCGCCGCCGCGGCGCTGGTCCTGTCCCAGCTGGTCGCGCCGGCTCGCGAGGTGCTCGGGCCCGAGGCGGGCGAGGCCCTCGCCGTTGCCGCCCGAGCGGCACGCATACATCTATAGAGACTAGACGGGTAGACGGGTAGACGGCTAGACGGACAGGAGCGGCCTGCATGACGAGTCGTCGGTTCCCGAAGCGTCCCTCCCAGTCGCCAGCCCCCTCGGCCGAGTCCCTCGTCGAGCGGGTGGATCAGCAGCGTCCGGGCGACGTGCCGAGCGACACCATCCCCACGGGCTTCCCGTCCATCGACCGGCTGTTGGGGAGCGGGTTGCGGCGTCGCGACCTCGTGGTGCTGGGAGGCGACATCGGCTCCGGCAAGTCGGCACTGGCGCTGGGGCTCGCCCTGCGCGTAGCGCAGCGCGGCACCGGCGTCGCGCTGTTCTCGGGAGAGATGGACGAAGAGCGGCTCATGGAGCGCGCGCTCGCGATCGAGGGGCGCGTGGCCGTGGACGAGCTGCGCGGCGCCAAGCTCAATGACGAGACGCGTGCCGGCATCGGCGGGGCGGCAGTGCGACTCCGCGACCTTCCGCTCACCAGTCTGCCCCTCGCGGCGCCGGACTTCGAGTCCGTCGCCCGGCGGCTCGAGCCGCTGTCACCGCTGGGCCTCGTGATCGTCGACTACCTGCAGCTCGTGCCGTCGCCCGCGGGCGTGACCCGCTCGACGCAGGACGAGGACCTGGCGCTGGTGCTGCAGCGGCTCAAGGCGCTGGCGCTCGAGCGCCAGGTGACGCTCCTCGTGGTGTCGCAGCTGCCCCGCTTCGACGCCAAGCGTCCGAACGCGAGGCCCGCGCTCGACGACTTCGGCCACCTGGGGGCGATCAAGCAGCACGCGGATCTGGTGCTCGGGCTGTACCGCGAGGAGATGTACAATCCCGGCTACGGCGTGGACGGCGCCACGGAATTGATCGTGCTCAAGAACCGCAACGGACCGACCGGCTTCGTGGATCTGTACTTCTACCGGCGCTGGATGCGGTTCGAGGATATGCTGGACCCGGACCGGTGAAACTCTTAGGTTGTTGCACGACGCCATGACGCCACGTTCCACGATTTCCACCTCGACGTTTCGTGCAACGTGGCGTCGTGCCGTCGTGTAACGTGAGGTAGCGCATGGCCGGTCACAGTAAGTGGAAACAGATCAAGCGGAAGAAGGCGGTCACCGACGCGCGCCGGGGGGCGCTCTTCACCAAGCTGATCCGTGAGATCACGATCGCCGCCAAGCAGGGCGGCGGCGATCCCGCGGGGAACGCCCGGCTCCGCACTGCCATCGACGCGGCGAAGGCCGAGAACATGCCGCTCGACAACATCGAGCGCGCCGTCAAGAAGGGGACCGGCGAGCTCGAGGGCGTGACCTACGAAGAGGTCACGTACGAGGCGTACGGTCCCGGCGGGGCGGCGCTGCTCATCGAGGCGACCACGGACAACGCCAATCGTACGGTCGCCGAAATTCGCCACGTGTTCCAGCGTTACGGCGGCAACCTCGGCGCCGCGAACTCGGTGGCGTGGATGTTCGACCGCAAGGCCCAGATCACCGTGGATGCCACGCGCGCCGAGGAAGACGCGGTGATGGAGGCGGCGCTCGATGCCGGCGCGGAAGACATGGTGCGCGAGGGCGAGGCGTTCCTCATTACGGGTCCCGCGGGGCGGCTGCATCTGATCAGCGAGCAGCTCAAGGCGAAGCGCATCGCAGTGCAGGCCGCCGAGATCGCGATGCTCCCCAAGAGCACCGTGAAAGTGGACGGCAGGGACGCGAAGCAGCTGCTCGCGCTGATCGAGGCGCTCGAAGAGATGGACGACGTCGCCAAGGTGTCGTCCAACTTCGATATCGACGCCGAGGCGCTGGCGGCGGCGACGGCGTGACGTGAAGGTCCTGGGCGTCGACCCGGGCACCTCGGTCACCGGCTACGGCGTGATCGAGACCGGGAACGGCTCGGGGATGGGCCGGCTGGTCGAGTGCGGCGTGATCCGGCTCGGCGGCCGCAGCCCCCTGCCCCGACGCCTCCACCAGCTGCACGCACACATCACCGATCTCATCACACGGCACCACCCGCACGCGCTGGCGCTGGAAAACGCCTTCTATGGTCGCAACGTCCACACGACGCTCGTGTTGGGCCACGCGCGCGGGGTCGTGCTGCTCGCCGCCGAGCAGGCGGGCGTGGTCATCGCCGAGTACGCCCCGGCCACGATCAAGAAAACGGTGGTCGGCGCGGGCGGCGCCCCGAAAGCGCAGATCGGCCGCGTGGTGGCCCGCCTGCTGCGGCTCAGGGAAGCGCCGCAGCCCGCCGACGCGGCCGACGGCGTGGCCGTGGCGCTCACGTACATCCTGCGGACGTGATCGCCCAGGTCGCCGGTCGCCTCGCCGCCAAGCAGGCGGATCGCGTGATGATCCACACGGCGGGCGGCGTCGGCTACGAAATCGTCGTCCCGCTGGGCGTGATGGAGCGCCTCCCGGCTGTGGGCGAGACGGTCACCCTCGCCACCGAGCTGGTGGTGCGCGAGGACGGCTGGTCGCTGTATGGGTTCCAGGACGACGCCGGGCGCCGCTTCTTCCAACGGCTGATCGGAGTGAGCGGCGTGGGGCCGAAGATCGCGATCGCGTTGATGTCCGCGCTGGGGGTGGAGCGTGGGGCGCGCGCGGTGAAGGAGCGCAACATCGCGCTGCTCGCGTCGGTGAGCGGGATCGGGAAGAAGACGGCCGAGCGGCTGGCGCTTGAACTGGCCGACAAGCTCGACGAGTTTGAGGAAGCGACGGGGGCGGCGGGGGCGGGGGGCGCAGCGGCCGCGGGCGGCGGCGCGGCGGAGGCGGCGCTGCACGCACTCGAGCGGCTCGGCTACGCGACCGTCGAGGCCGACCGCGCGTTGCGCCAGGCGTTCGCGGCGGACGGCGGGCGCGCGGGGGAAGGGGGCGTGGACACGGAGACGCTGGTGCGGCGCGCCCTGCAACTGCTCACGAAGGGATGACCATGGCCATCACCGCTGAGTGGAGTTGCACTCGCTGCGGCTCGACCAACCGGCTGCTCGTGCCCGACGGCGCGACGCGCGCCACCGACGCGTGCGTCGCCTGCCACACCAGGCACGCGCTCGAAGCCGACGCGCGGCCGGTGCGGTGGCGGGCGCGGCCTGTGGGGAACAAGGCGGCGTGAGCACCCGGTCGCGGACGCAGGTCACCACGCCCGACGCGCTCCCCGACGAGCGACTCACCGACGCCGCGCTGCGGCCGTCGGGCCTCGACGAGTTCGTCGGCCAGGCGAAGGTCAAGGAGTCGCTCCAGATCGCCATCGACGCAGCCAAGCAGCGGCGCGAGCCCCTCGACCACACGCTCTTCTTCGGGCCCCCGGGCCTGGGCAAGACGACGCTGGCCCTGCTCATGGCGAAGGAGCTGGGCGTGAACGTGCGCACGACTTCGGGCCCGGTGCTGGAGCGGCCGGGAGACCTGGTCGGGCTGCTCACCTCGCTCCAGGCGAACGACATCCTGTTCATCGACGAGGTGCACCGCCTGCGCCCGGCGCTCGAGGAATTCCTCTATCCCGCCATGGAGGACTACCGGGTGGACGTCCGCATCGCCGACGGTCCCCACGCGCAGACCATTCCCATGGCACTCGAGCGCTTCACGCTGATCGGCGCGACCACCCGCTTTGGGCTGCTCACGCCGCCGATGCGCGCGCGTTTCGGGCTGGTGGAGCGGCTCTCGTACTATCCGCCGGATGACCTGGCGCAGATCATCAGTCGCTCGGCCGGAATCCTCGGCGTCCCCGCGGATGCGGCCGGCATCGCCGAGATCGCGCGCCGCAGTCGCGGGACGCCACGCGTGGCGAACCGGCTCCTCAAGCGGGTGCGCGACTATGCCCAGGTGCGTGCCGGCGGCAAGATCACGGCCCCCGTGGCCGGCGAGGCGTTGCTACGATTGGACGTGGACGAGTTCGGCCTCGACGACATGGACGGGCGGATCCTCAAGACCATCATCGAGCAGTTCGACGGCGGCCCGGTGGGACTCACCACGATCGCCGCCGCCGTGGGCGAGGATGCCGGAACGCTGGAGGAAGTGTACGAGCCGTTCCTCATGCAGCAGGGGTTCCTGGCCCGCACGCCGCGCGGCCGCTGCGCCACGGCGGGCGCGTACAAGCATTTCGGCTTTACGCCCCCACGGAGCGCGGAACAGCCGACGATGTTTGACGGCTGACAAATGCGGAATTCGGAATGCGGAATGCGGAATCGACGCCCGCCCTTCCATTCCGCATTCCGAATTCCACATTTCGCATTCTCATGTACCGCACCTCCGACTTCGATTACGATCTCCCTCCCTCCCTCATCGCTCAAGACCCGCTTCCCGCCCGGGCGGCGAGCCGGCTCCTGATCCTGGACCGCGCCAGCGGAGCGATCCGCCACGGGCGGTTCGGCGACGTCGTCGATCTGGTGGCGCCCGGGGACGCGCTCGTGCTCAACGTCTCCCGGGTGATCCCGGCGCGACTCCACGGTATGCGGGATGCGGGATGCGGGATGCGTGGCGCCGCCGGCAAGGCGGAGCTCCTGCTCGTCCGCGAGCTGACCGACGGCACCTGGCTCGCCATGGGGCATCCCGGCGGCAAACTCAAGCCGGGACGCCGTGTAACGTTCGGCCCGGACAGCGTCGCGGAGGTCGTCGAGGCCTTGGGGGGAGGACTGCGGCGGGTGCGGTTCGTCGGGCCGCTCGACGCTGCGGCCACGCTCGCCCGGTACGGCGAGGTGCCGCTGCCGCCCTACATTCGCCGTGCGCCGCGCCCCGAGGACCGCGAGCGCTACCAGACCGTGTATGCGGCGCATGACGGCAGCGTCGCCGCCCCCACCGCCGGGCTGCATTTCACGCGCGACCTGCTGGACCGGTTGCGCGACAAAGGCGTAGCACTCGCCGAGCTGGATCTGCATGTCGGCCCCGGTACCTTCAAGCCGGTCGAGACCGACGACCTTGCGCGCCATGCGATGCACGCCGAGCCGTACCGCGTGAGCGACGAGGCAGCCGGTATCATCAACGAGAGACGGGAAGCGGGAGGTCGGGTCTGGGCGGTCGGGACGACCGTCGTGCGCACGCTCGAGACCCTCACGAGCGAGGGTGGCCGCATCAGCCCGGGCGCCGGTGAGACCCGGCTGTTCATTCACCCCCCGTACGCGTTCCGCGCGGTGGACCGGCTGCTCACGAACTTCCATCTGCCGCGCTCGACGCTGCTCATGTTGGTGTGCGCGTTCGGGGGCTATAAGAACGTCATGCGGGCGTATGGGGAAGCGGTGAAGGAGGGATACCGGTTTTATTCGTATGGGGATGCGATGCTGGTCGTATAAGTGCGGAATGCGGAGTGTGGAGTGCGGAATCGAAGGACGAGCTTCGACTCTGCATTCCGCACGCCGCACTCCGCACTAGGCTCCATGTTCGAGTTCACCATCGAAGCGACGTCCGCCGCGGCCCGGGTCGGTTCGCTCACGTTGCCTCACGGGTCCGTCCAGACGCCCGTCTTCATGCCGGTCGGGACGCAAGGGACCGTGCGAGCGCTTTCTCCCAACGACCTCCGCGCCGCGGGCGCGACGCTCGTGCTCGCCAACACCTATCACCTCCACGTGCGCCCCGGGGAGCAGGTCGTGGCCCGGCTCGGCGCACTGCACCGCTTCATGGCATGGGATCGGCCGTTGCTCACCGATTCGGGCGGCTTCCAGGTGTTCTCGCTCGAGGGCTTCCGGCGCGTGGACGAGGACGGCGTCGAGTTCCAGAGTCACGTCGACGGCGGCCGCCGCAGGCTCACGCCGGAGCGCGCCACGGAGATCCAGTGGACCCTGGGCGCCGACATCGCGATGGCCTTCGACCACGTGGTGGCTGGCGGCGCCGACGAGCCGACCGCCCGCGACGCGCTGGAGCGGACGCTGCGGTGGCTGGAGCGGTGCCGGAAACGGCACGAGGAACTGAAGGCGTCACACGACGCCACGGCGCCACGTTCCACGAGCGATGCCGGGCCTTCCTTGGAACATGGCGTCGTGGCGTCGTGCAACCAGACTCTCTGGCCGATCCTACAGGGCGGCACGCATCTCGAGCTTCGCATCGAAGGCCTGAGGCGGATCCTGGCGCTCGGCCCCTGGAGCGGTGTCGCCATCGGCGGCCTCTCCGTCGGGGAGCCCAAGGCGCTCATGTACGAGATGCTGGAGCGGCTCGAGCCGAAGCTCCCCGCCCTGCCGCGTTATCTTATGGGCGTGGGGTTTCCGGAGGATCTGGTGGCGGCGGTGGAGCGCGGGGTGGACCTGTTCGACTGCGTGGCGCCGACGCGCAATGGGCGGAACGGCTCGGCCTTCACGCCCGACGGCCCGGTCAACATTCGCAATGCCGAGCACCGTGAGGACTCGCGCCCGCTCGACGATTCGTGCGACTGCGAGACGTGCACCACGTTCTCGCGGGGGTATCTGCGCCATCTGTTCGTCGCGGAGGAGCTGCTGGGCCTGAGACTCTTGTCGCTGCACAACGTCCGCTACTTGATCCGGCTCGCGGAGGACATGCGGGCCGCGATCCGGCGGAACGCCTTCGGCCCGTGGGCCGACGCCTGGCGCCGCCGCTACCTGCGATCGGGATCCGCATGACCGTGCTCCCAATGCTCGCGCTGCTCTTCGCCCCGTCCGGCCAGAACGCTTCGGGTGGGCTCACCATCTTCCTGGTCCAGATCGCCGCGCTCATCGCGATCTTCTACGTCATGCTCATCCGCCCCCAGCGCAAGCAGCAGGAGCGCCACCGCCAGCTGCTCGGCTCGCTGCAGCGCGGCGACAAGATCGTGACCTCGGGCGGCATCATCGGCGAGGTCGTGCACTTGAAGGACGACGAGGTGACTGTGAAGAGCGGCGAATCGCGTGTCGTGGTGATGCGCAGCAACATCGCGAACATCCTCAACCGGTCGATCGAAGCCAAGACCCCGTGACGGTCCGCAAGCTCCACCTGCTCGGCTCGCCGGTGCTGCGGCAGCGCGCGGCGCCCGTCGCCGCCGTGGACGCCGCGGTCCGCGAGCTGGTGGACGATCTGTTCGAGACCATGCGGGCGGCCAAGGGAGTGGGCCTCGCCGCCAATCAGGTCGGGATCGCACGCCGCGTCGCGGTGGTGGACGTCGGCGAGGACGATCCCCCGCCCCTGGTGCTCGTCAATCCGCGGATCGTCACGGCATCGGACGAGCGCGAGACGGCCGAGGAAGGCTGTCTCTCCATCCCCGACATCTACGGCGACGTGGAGCGCGCCCTCCACGTGACCCTCGAAGCCCTGGACCAGGACGGCCGGCCCTACCGCACCGAGCTGTCGGCGTTCAAGGCGCGGGCCGTGCAGCACGAGATCGATCACCTCGATGGCGTGCTGTTCCTCGACCATCTCAGCGCGGTGAAGCGCGGCCTGCTGTTGGCCAAATGGAAGAAAGCCCGCAAGGGACAGTCGGGGTACCTGAAGGAGGTCACGCCGGAGCCGGCGGGCGAGCTGTAGTGCGCGTCGTCTTTTTCGGAACGCCCGAGTTCGCGGTCCCGCCACTCGAGGCGCTACTGGGCGAGGGCTTCGACGTCGTCGCGGCGATCACGCGGCCCGACAAGCCGCAGGGGCGCTCGCGCTCGACGGCCGTACCGCCGCCCGTGAAACTGGCGGCCGAGGCCGAGGGCGTGCCGGTGCTCCAGCCGGCGCGGCCCTCCGACCCCGATTTCGTCGCGCGGGTCCGCGCGCTGGCCCCCGACGTGGGTGTCGTGGTCGCCTACGGGCACATCCTCAAGCCCGACCTGCTCGCGGTGCCGCGCCGCGGCATGGTCAACGTGCATCCCTCGCTCCTCCCCGCGCTGCGCGGTGCGGCTCCCGTCGAGTGGGCCATCCTGAACGGCTTCGAAACGACCGGCGTCACCATCATGCTGATGGACGCGGGGCTCGACTCGGGCCCCATCCTCCACCAGATCCCCCACCACATCGACCCTGAGATCACCGGCGGCGAGCTGTCCGAGCATCTGTCGGAGATGGGCGCGCAGGCGCTGATCGAGGCCCTGGCCTTGCTCGAGACCGACGGCCTCAAGCCGCGGCCGCAGGATCACGCCCGCGCGACCTACGCGCCCAAGCTCACCCGCGACACCGCGCGGATTGCCTGGGCCGAGTCCGCCGAGCGGGTGACCCGGCTGATCCGCGCCCTCGACCCCAAGCCCGGTGCGTGGACCGAGCTGGAGGGTCGGGAGGTCAAGCTGTTCGGCGCTCGCGCAGCCGAGGGGGAGGGAGCGGGCGAGCCTGGGACGATACGGACGACGGATGACGGATTACTGATTACGACGGGGGGCAGGGCGGTGCTGGTGGAAGAAGTCCAGCCCGCTGGAAAGCCGCGCATGACCGCTGTCGACTGGGTGCGCGGGCGCGGGGTGCGGCCGGGGGGGGGCCAGCGGTTCACGTGACGCGGGCCGGGAGGGGAGCCCTCCCGCGGCTCCACGCCGTCACCGATGAGCGCATCGCCAAAAGGCCCAACCTGGACGACGTCGCCCGCGCCCTCGTGGCGGGCGGCGGCGAGCGGCTCGCGCTCCACGCGCGCGGCCGCGGCCTGTCCGGATTGGAGCATTACCAGCTCGCGAGCCGTCTCGCCGTCTATCCGTCTACCCGTCTATTTGTGAACGACCGCCTCGACGTGGCGCTTGCCGTCGGCGCCGAGGGGGTTCAGCTCGGGACGGCGAGTCTCGACCCGCAAGATGCCCGCCGCCTCGAACCTCGGTGGTGGATCGGCAAGTCGGTGCACGACGTGGGCGAGGCGGCAGCCGCGCGCGCCGGCGGAGCCGACTATCTTTTAGTAGGGCCGGTATACCGCACCGCCACCCATCCCGACCGCGAGCCCCTGGGATTGGCGCGGCTCGGGCCGATTGTCAGCCTGGGCCTCCCGGTGATCGCGATCGGTGGTGTGACACTCGAACGGGTGGGCGAGGTGCGGCGGGCCGGGGTCTATGGGGTCGCCGCGATCCGAGCGCTGTGGGATACGGCCGACCCCGCCCGCGCGGCGCGGCAGATGCTCGAGGAGTGGCAGGCGTGACCGATTCGATCGACGTCATGGTGAACGGGGAGCAGCGTAGGGTGGCGCGCGGCGCCACGCTGCTCGAGCTGCTCCGCTCGCTCGAGCTCGACCCCCGCGCCGTGGTGGTCGAGCACAACCGCGCGATCGTGCGGCGCCCCAGACTGGGCGACGTCACGGTGGCCCCGGGCGACGCGATCGAGCTGGTGCATTTCGTGGGAGGGGGCTGACACGCATGACTACAGCCGTAGACACCATCCGGGACACACCGTTCGTTGTGGGCGGCCGTACGTTCCACTCGCGCCTCATGGTGGGCACGGGCAAGTATCGCGACAATGAAACGATGGCGGGCGCCATCGAGGCCTCGGGCGCGGAAGTCGTGACCGTGGCGGTGCGCCGCGTGGACCTCGATCGCTCGAAGGAGACGGGGATCCTGCATCACCTCGATCCGAGCCGGCTCTTCCTGCTCGCCAATACCGCCGGCTGCTTCACGGCCGACGACGCCGTGCGCTACGCCCGGCTGGCGCGCGAAGCCGGGTTCAACGAGTTCGTCAAGCTCGAGGTGATCGGCGACCAGGAGACGCTCCTCCCCGACGTCCAGGGCCTGCTGGACGCGGCGCGTACCCTTGTGAAGGACGGCTTCAAGGTGCTGGCCTATACGAACGAGGATCTGGTGACCGCGCTGCGCCTCGAGGACGCGGGCTGCGCCGCCGTGATGCCGCTGGCGTCGCCGATCGGCAGCGGCCTCGGGCTCCTGAACCCGTACGGCATCCGGACCATCAAGCGGCGGCTCAGCGTGCCCGTCGTGGTGGACGCCGGCGTCGGGACGGCCTCGGATGCGTGCGTGACGATGGAGCAGGGCGTGGATGGAATCCTCATGAACACCGCGCTGGCGGCGGCGCGAGACCCCGTGAGCATGGCGCACGCGATGCGGCTGGCGGTCGAGGCCGGGCGGACCGCCTACCTCGCGGGGCGCATGCCGAAGCGTGAAGTCGCCGTGCCGTCGTCCCCGCTCGAAGGGATGCTGGATTAGCGACGCCACCGCCGCCCGGCGCGCGGCGCTGCACATCCTCCAGGCGGTGCGCTCCGGCGGCACCTTCCAGGCGGCGCGTGACCGGGTGCTCCCCACGCTCGCCCCGCGCGACCGCCGGCTTGCCTACGAGCTCGCGGCCGGCGTGCTGCGACGCCAGGCGGACCTCGACCGCCGGCTCGGCCTACGCGGCGCCGACCCCCGGCTGCACGACGTCTTGCGTCTCGGTGCCTACCAGCTGGCCGCATTGGCCCGTGTGCCATCGTATGCGGCGGTGGCCACCAGCGTGGAGCTGGCGCGCGGACTCGTCGGCGAGAAGGCGGCGCGCTACGTGAACCAGGCGCTGCGGAAACTGCAACGGGGCTCGGGGCTCGGGGCTCGGGATCCGGGCCCTACCCACCCCAGCTGGCTCTTCGATCGGTGGTGCTGCCAGTTCGGGCCTGGGGAGGCGCACCGCCTCATCACGTGGAACGACACCAAGCCGCCCCTCACGCTGCAACCTGTCCGCTGGGGCATCTCAGAGCTCGCCTCGCGGCTCCGGGACGCGGGCTTCGGTGTAACAGAGGCGCCATTCGGAGCGGGCCTGCGCGTGATCCCGAGCCCCGAAGCCCGAGTCCCGAGCCCCGCACGGTTGCCGGGATATTCGGAGGGCGCCTTTATCGTCCAGGATCCCGCTCACGCCCTCGTGTGCCGCTACGCCAGCATTCCCCCCGGCATGCTCGTGTACGACGCCTGTGCCGCGCCGGGCGGGAAAGCCGTGATGCTCGAACGGGCCGGCGCGCGCGTCGTGGCGGGGGACGCCCGGCGCGAGCGCATCCGCCGCCTGCTCGAGACGACGCGGCGAGCGGGAGTGGCGATTCGAGTGACGGTCACCGATCTTCTGTCGGCGCCGTTCGCGCCGGGAACGGTGCCGGCCGTGCTGGTGGACGCCCCCTGCTCCGCTACCGGCACCATGGCGCGACATCCGGACGCCCGCTGGCGGGTCACGCCGCGCGCGATCGTGCGCATCGCCCGGCTGCAGCGGGCGCTGCTCGAGGCGGCCGCCACGCTGGTCGGTCCCGGGGGGTTGCTCGTCTACAGTACCTGCTCGCTCGAGCCGGAGGAGAACCGTGACATCGTGACCCAGTTCCTGGCGTCCCACACCGACTTCGCGCGCGCGCCCGTGGCGGCGGCCGTGCCGGCTTCCCTGCTCACTCCGGACGGCGACCTCCAGTCCCTGCCACAGCGCGACGGAATGGACGGCGCGTACGCGGCGCGCCTCACGCGGACGCGCTGATGCAGCTCCGCCGCCATGTCCCGCCGCTGCAGGAGTGGAAACTACCCGCGTTCGTCGAGCTGTCCGGGGCGCGGCGCTGGGGGTTCGCGCTCGCCGGAGCGATCGTGGCTGGGTATCTCACGGCGTACCTCGTGCTCTTCCCCGCCGCGATTCTGCACGGCCACGAAGTGGTTCCCCGGGTGTTGGGGCTGTCGTTGCAAGAGGCGTCGGCCGCGCTCCGCACGGCGGGCCTGCAGGTGCAGGACGGCGGCTCGGAGTCGCACCCCACCGCCCCCCAGGGCACCATCGTCTGGCAGGACCCGCCGCCCGGCGTGAGCGCGCCCGCGGGGTTGCGGGTGACCCTGGTGTCGAGCGATGGGCCGCCCAAGATTCCGGTACCCCACGTGACCGGCCTCGATGGACCGCTGGCGCAGCAGTTGATCGTCGCGGCCGGGCTGACTGTGGCGCAGGTGGAGTCGGTGCAAGCGGCGGCCGCCCCCGGCGTGACGATGCTGACCCGGCCCGCCGCCACGACGCTGCTCGCTCCGGGGGCGCCCGTGACGGTGGTCGTGAGCCGGGGCGCCCCGACGATCGCGGTGCCGGGGCTGCTCGGCCTGTCGCAGTCGGATGCGCGCACCCGTCTGGAGCAGCAGGGCCTCGCGCTGGGCACGGTGACGCGGCGTCGCTCGGGCGAAGGCACGCCGGGCACGGTGATCGCGCAGCGGCCGGCGGCGGGGACGTTGGCGGCCCCCGGTACCGTCGTGGACGTGGTCGTGGCCCGGAGCCCCTGATGGTGATCAACAGGATGAACGGCATCCGTATCGCGCCCAGCCTCTTGTCGGCCGACCTCGCGCGCCTCGCCGAGCAGGTGGGCCAGGTGCTCGCGGCGGGCGCCGATTGGCTGCACGTCGACGTGATGGACGGACGGTTCGTGCCGAATCTGACGTTCGGTGCCAACATGATCGAAGCGCTGCGGCGGCTCACCGAAAAGCCCATCGATGTGCATCTCATGGTGCTCGAGCCGGAGCGCTACCTCGAGGCCTTCGCGGCAGCGGGTGCGTCCGTGTTCACCTTCCACCCCGAGGCCACGCTGCATGTGCAGCGTCAGCTGGCCGCGGCCCGGAGCCACGGCATGCTCGCCGGGCTGGCGCTCAACCCCGGCTCGCCGCTCTCGCTCGCCGAAGAGGTCATCGCCGATGTGGATCTGCTGCTCGTGATGACCGTGAACCCGGGGTTCGGGGGCCAGTCGTATCTCGCCTCCTCCGACGACAAGATCCGCCGCGCGCGCGAGCTGCTCACATCGCGCGGCTCGCGGGCGTTCCTCGAGGTGGACGGCGGCATCACCGCGCAGACCATCGCGGGCGCGCACGCGGCGGGCGCCGACACGTTCGTCGTGGGGAACGCGATCTTCGCGAGCCCCGACCCGGCGCGCGAGGTGCGGGAGCTGAAGCGCCGCTGCCTGGTGACGGTATGAGCGACGCCCGACGCTGGTCGTTCGTGGTCGGCGTCGCCATGGCGGTGGTGTTCGGGACCGCCCTGGCGGTGAAGATCCGTCCCCAGATCGACCTGCTGGGCGTGGGATCGCGCGCGCCGGGCTTTCACGCCAAGAACCTGGCCACCGGACGCGCCACGACGCTCGCGGACTATCGCGGCCGGGTGGTGCTCCTGAATCTCTGGGCGACGTGGTGCGAGCCGTGCCGTATCGAGATGCCGTCGCTGGAGCGGCTGTCCCACAAGCTCGGGGGCAGCGGTTTCACCGTGGTAGCGGTGAGCATCGACGAGGACGGCGACTCGGTGGTCGCCGCGTTCGCCCGCGGCCTGGGACTCACCTTCGACATCCTGCACGACCAGTCCGGGGCGATGAAGCAGACGTACCAGGCCACGGGCGTGCCCGAGAGCTGGCTGATCAGCCCCGACGGCGTGATCATCAAGAAAGTGATCGGGGCCTCCGAATGGGACGGCCCGGTCAACGAAACGCTGGTCCGGCGGCTCCTGGATGAGAGATGAGAGATGAGCGTCCGCGCTAGCCTCGCGCAGCTGCTCGTGCGCAACTGGCCGATCAAGCTGGCGGCCGGGTTCTTCGCCGTCATGCTGTACGTCGCCGTGGCGGCCCAGCAGCCGCTGGCGCAGAGCTTCGCCATGCGGCTCGCCATCGCGATCCCACCCGGGCGCAGCGTGCGCCAGCAACCCGCCGGCGTGGCGGTCGTCATCACGGGCAAAGGAAGCGAGATTCTCAAGCTCCGCTCCTTCCCACGCGTGATCCGGAAGGTCATTCCCGACACCTTCTCGGCATCGGCGTGGCACGTGCAGCTGCAGCCGACGGATATCGAGCTGCCCAAGGGCAGCGACGTGCAGGTCGCCGACATCCGGCCGCGCGATATCGAGGTCGTGCTGGATTCGGTCGTGCACAAGGACGTCCGCATCGTGCCGCGCGTACGAGTCGAGGCCGAATCGGGGTACGTCATGCGCGGGCTATCCATCACGCCGAGCATGGCCCGTATCATCGGCCCGGCGAAGAGCGTCGCCCCGATCGACTCGGTGACCACGCTGCCGACGGTCATCTCCAGCGTGAACGGCCCCTTCTTCCGCACCGTCCCCCTCGATACCGCCCCGCTAGGGCTAGTGCGCATCGCCCCGAAGGAGGTGCGCATGGCCGGCGAGGTCGCGGCCATCGTGGAACGCTCGCTCTCCGGCGTGCCGATCACGACCGCGGCGTCGGGCTTCACGGGGTTCCTGCTCTCGGTCGAGCGGGTGGGCGTCACGGTGCGGGGCCCCGAATCGAGGGTGAACACCCTCACCCGCGACAGCGTGCGGGTGGTGGCGCACCTCGTGGGCAGGGCGGGACCGGGCGGCTACGCCCGCCTCACGGTGAGCGCGCCCCCCGGCATCGTGGCACACGCCGTGCCCGATTCCGTCTCCCTGCGACGCAAGACTGGCCGTGGCTGAGGTCGTCCTCGGGATCGAGACGTCCTGCGACGAGACCTCGGCCGCGGTGCTCGTGGGCGAGCACCGCCGTCCCGAGCTCGCCGGGCTCGTGATCCTCTCGCAGGACGTGCACCGGGTGTTCGGCGGCGTGGTCCCGGAGCTCGCGAGCCGCGCCCACTTGTCGGCGCTGCCGGCCGTGGTGGACCGCGCCCTCGCTGAGGCCGGAATCGGCTGGAGCGCCGTGGACGCCGTCGCCGTGACTCAGGGACCGGGGCTCGTGGGCGCGCTCCTGGTCGGGGTGGTGTTCGCCAAAGGGCTGGCCTACGCGGGCGACCGCGAGCTGATCGGCGTGCACCACATGGAAGGACACCTGTTCGCCCCGCTCGTGGAGGACCCGGACTTGGCGCCGCCGTTCGTCGCGCTGCTCGTGTCGGGAGGTCACACGCTGCTGCTCGACGTGCCCGCCTGGGGGCGCTACCGCCTGCTGGGCGCCACCCGCGACGATGCGGCCGGCGAGGCGTTCGACAAGGTCGCGACCCTGCTGGGCCTAGGGTATCCGGGCGGCCCGGCGATCGAGCGGCTCGCCGCCCAGGGTGATCCCACGCGCTTCTCGTTCCCGCGTCCGATGCGGGACGAGGGATTCGAGTTCTCCTTCTCCGGTCTCAAGACCGCCGTGCTGCGGGCCGTGCGCTCGAGCGACGATCTCGAACGCGATCGTCCGCATCTCGCCCGCGGGTTCCAGGACGCGGTGCTCGACGTGCTGGTCACCAAGCTCGAGCGGGCGGTCCGCGTCACGGGCCATCGGACCGCCGTGCTGGGCGGCGGCGTGGCGTGCAGCCGGGCGCTCGCCGGTCTCGCCGCCCGCCGCCTCTCCGACGGCGGGCTCGCCCGCGTGGCGGTCGCGAGCCCGCGCCTGAACGCCGACAACGCCGCCATGATCGCCCGCGCCGGCTGGTACCGCCTCGGCCTGGGAGAGCGCAGCGACTGGACCCTGGACGCCCGGGCGGACCTACCACTGCCCGGCCTGGAGCCGGCACCCACCACCCTCGGCGCAGCCCGCTCATGACGATCTATCCCTTTGGCTTCACGATCCCGCTGCCCCGGATCGACATCTTGTTCATCCATCTGGGCCCACTCCAGGTCACCGGCTACGGGCTGATGATGATGGTGGCGTTTCTCATGGCGGGATGGGCCATCCAGGTCGACCTGCGGCGCCGCGGCATGGCGGAGGAGTACGCGGCCGACATCGTGTTCGCCGCCGTGGTCGGCGGCATCGTGGGAGCGAAGATCTGGTACGTGCTGCTGACGGGTGAATGGGAAGCCCTGCTGCGGCGGGGCGGGTTCGTCTGGTACGGGGGCTTTCTCGGGGGCGTGGCGGCCGTGCTGGCGACCGGGTGGTGGAAGCGCGTGCCCGCCCGCTGGACGATGGAGCTCACCGCCGCTCCCCTCGCCCTCGGGTACGCGCTGGGGCGGGTCGGGTGCTTCCTCGTCAACGACGACTACGGGATCCCGTCCACCCTGCCCTGGGCGATGAAGTTCCCGCACGGCCTTCCGCCCACCACGGTGGCCGAGCTGAGCAACATGCACGTGCGCTTCCCGCCCGGCACCGACCCCATGCAGGTGGTCGCGGTGCACCCCACGCAGATCTACGAGACGGCCCTGATGCTGCTCGCGTTCGCCTGGTTGTGGCGGTTACGGGACCACCGACACGGCACGGGCTGGCGGTTCGGGGTCTATCTCGTCCTGGCAGGAGCGGAGCGCTTCCTGGTCGAGACGGTGCGCGCCAAGGACGATCGCCTGCTCGGTCCGTTCACCCTGGCCCAGGTCACGAGCGTGCTGCTCGTGCTGGCGGGGGTGTGGCTGATGCAGCAGCTGCGTGCGCCCGAGCCGGCGACGGTGGCGGTGCCTCCCGCGCTCAAGCCGCAGCCCCAAGCTCAAGCGACGCCGTAGCGGGGGGCTACGGGAACGACGGTCGCCGGCGATCCGCGCCCGACCCGGCGGACCGGTCACGCTGTAACCACACCACGGCCACCAGCAGCAGGACGATGAGCAGCAGCTGGAGCGCCAGCGATTGCACCGTGGGATAGATGCCGAGCACGGGGATGCGGGGCGCCCACGGGACCACGCTCACCCGCACCAGTCCCGACTCCTGCAGGTCCGCGATGCCCTTTCCCGCGAACACGAATGCCATGTAGTAGAGCATCGCGCTCGTCACGGCGAAAAACGGCTTGAGCGGCACTTTCATTCCGAAGCGGTCGACCGCCACGTAGACGATCACCAGCGCCAATGCCCCGGTCGCGATGCCCGCGATCACTCCCACGACTCCGGCGGCGCTGCCCGATCCCGCCGAGGAGAGCAGGGCCTTGTAAAAGAGGATGGTCTCGAACCCCTCCCGATAGACGGCGAGGAAGGCCACCGACGAGAGCGCGAACCCCGACCCGGTCGACAGCGCGTCCTCCATCCGGCCTTTCACGAAGGCGTTCCACTTGGCGACCTCGATTTTCGAGAGCAGCCAATAGCTGACGTAGAAGAGCACGGCCGTGGCGAGGAGCATCGTCCCGCCCTCGAGCGCTTCCCGCTGGCCCGGCGTGATCTCGAACAGCAGCTCGATCACCACGGCGGTGGCGGCGCTCGCGGCGACCGCCGCCCAAGCGCCCCGCGCCACATGCCGCCGGCGCTCGAGCGCGCCCGCCTTCGAGAGAAACGCCATCAGCGCGGCCACGATCAGGATCGCCTCGAAGCCCTCCCTGAGGAGCAGCACGAACGACTGCACAAACAGGCTGGCGCTCGAGCTCCGGTCGGCCACCAGCCGCTCGGCGCGCTCCAGGTCGGCGAGCAGCCGGGCGTGGATCGCCGCGAGCTCGTCCGGACCGGCGCCCGCCGCCGCCCGGGCGCGCAACAGCGTGAACGCCTGCTCGAGGTCGCTCGCGAGGGCCGGGTTCTTCACCCGCACGTCCGTCTCCACCTGCTCGAAGGTCAGGTAGGCGTCGAACGCGATCTTGTCTGACCTGAGCGCGACGCCCGAGTCGAGTTGGCGCCGCACCACGGAGAACGTCGCCGCCGCCGGGGACGCCTGATACTTCTGGCGCTCGGCCGTGGGCAGCACGCGCAGAAACGCCACGATCCTGGCCGCGTCCCCGGGATCGAGCGTGCGCGCGAAACCGGGCATCGCGGTTCCCGGCCGACCCTGCAGAATCAGATCCTCGAGCTCGCGGTCTGTGAATCGGCCCTGGACGGCCAGGTCCCGCAGCGCGGGCGGCCGCACGGAGAGCGTGGCGGCGAGCAGACCGTCGCCGCCACCGGTGGCGCCGTGGCAGGACGCGCACGTGGTCGCATAGCGCCCCTCGCCCTCGCGGACCAGGCCCTCGTCGGCGCGCAGCGTCGCCACGTACGTGGCCACGGCCCAGCGGTCCTCCGGGGAGAGCGTCTCCTCGAACTGCGGCATGGCGGTGCCGGCCACGCCGAGCGTGATCTTGCGATACACATCCAGCGGCGAGACCGTGCTCATCGCATCCCGGTCCGCGAGGCTTGCGGGCGGGGGACCCTGCAGGTGCTTCGCTTTCGGCCCGTCCCCGCGCCCGGTCGGACCGTGACACTGCGCGCACTGCTCCTGGTAGACGGCCGCGCCGCGTACCAGCGACGGCGGGCGCGACGGGAACGTTTCGAGCGCACCTCCCACGACGGTCGCGATGTGCTGCACCAGCAGCGCGGCGCGCGCCGCGACCGCGGCGGGTGGCGCGGCGCGGTCGAGCATCGCCCGCAGCGCCACGAAGTCGGAGTCGGCCGTCGCGCGCACTGCCCGCGGAAGCGAGCCGATGTCGAGCCGGGCCTGGTCGAGAAACTGCTTGGCCTCGGAGACCTCCTCCGGGTTCGTCACCCGGCCGCCGCCGGGCGCAACACCAACGGCGTACTCCTTGGCGGCGAGCGAAGCGGCGGCCACGATGCGTCGGGCCACGGTGAGCGAGTCCATCGCTTGCGCCCCGGCGGACGCCGCGATGCACGTGCCCAACAACAAGCCGACCATGGACTTACGGTAGATGGAAACGGTTCTCGGGAGGAGGATTTTCAATACTAGAGTAATTCTGTCGGGAATGCAAGGCAATCCATCACACGCGCTCCAGCACCACCACGGCTATCGCCGCCTGATGCGTGTGGGAGAGCGACAGCAGCACGCGGTCGACGCCCAGCTCACGCGCCCGTCCTGCCGCCGTGCCGCTGAGCCGCACGTCCGGCCGCCCGTCGGGCGCGCGCGTGATCTCGATCTCACGCCACCCGATGCCGCGTGCGAGGGCCGTGCCCTGGAGCGCCTTGTAGACGGCCTCCTTAGCGGCGAGGCGTACGGCGACATGGGTCGCGGGGTCGGGCCGACTCTCGCAGTACGCGCGCTCATCCGGTGTGAGCAGGCGCTCGAACACCCGGGCGCCCTTATCGGCGATGATCGCCGCGACGCGGGACACCTCCACGAGGTCGACACCCACGCCGATCGCGCTCAGAAGCCAAGCCGCGTGGCGAGCCACGCGGGGGCGGGAGCGTAGCCGCCGAGCACGAGGCCCAGCCAGATGAGCCCGACCGCGAGCGGCGTCCACAGCACGATCACGGGCCAGAGGGATGGTCGCCAGCGTGCGATGGCCTCGGTCTCGAGCGCCCAACGTCGCCGCTCTTCGGCCACGGCCGCCTCGAGCGCGAGCCAGGCCGCCTCGAGTCGCCGGGCGGCCGCCCGAAGCGCGTCTTGCCACTCGGCGTGGATCGTCTTGTCGAGGACGCCCGCGTCGCGGGCCCGGAGCCCTGCGGCGTCGAGCGCGTCGAGCGCGGCGACGAACGCCTCACCGCCGGCGGCCAGGCGGGCGCCAATGGCGCGCTTTTCCGACCCGGTGAGGAGCCGGCGGCGGCGCTGCCGTGCGGGCATACGGGCGCGCCGCGTGGCGCGGTCGATTTCGCCGTCCAGCGCCGCCGTCACGCGCTCGGCCGCCCGCTTCACCGCTGCTTCCCACGCCGCCAGCCACGCGTTGCGGCCCGCGGCCTCGATCACTTCCTTACGCTGGTCGCGCGCCGCGGCGGCGCGGGCGCGGCCGCCCAGCTCCATGACGCGCGTCGCCAGGTCCTCGCGCACGTCGTCGAGCGGCACCCATGGCTCCTCGAGGCGACGCGGCACCAGCAGGCGCCCGAGCGACGACGCGAGCTCCGGCACCCGCAGCGGCATCGGGATCTTCACGCCCGGGCTCATCGCGCCAGCAGGGCGGCGCGGCCGGTGCGCCGCTCGAAGGCGGCGACGAAGTACGGTAGCGATTCCGCGAGGAAGCTCGCGCGCGCGAGGCCGGTCGCCGCGATCGCCCGCTCGATACCGGCAGGCTCACCCTCCACCTCGATGAGCACGTCCATGTCGGGATACCACTCGAGCCGCAGCACCGCCTGCCCCAGCCGGTAGACCTCGACCCGCCGATCGATGCGCAGCGACACGGCGAAGCCGAGCCGCTCGAGGATGGCCAGCACGCTTTCCGGATCCGCCACGCGCGCCTCGGCTTCGGCGCGGTGACGGTATCGGCCCCGTTGCGAGTGCGGGCCCTTCCACGCGAGCACGCCGTAGGCGGGCGCGCCGTCGGCCGGCCGGAACACCCGCAGCCGCAAGACCTCGTCGCGGTCCGCCAGCCGGCCACCGCGGTCGAGGCGCCGGTCGAGCATGTCGCCCTGGAACTCGAGCACCGCGCCGGCGCGCACCAGCGCGCTGCGCAGCGCATCGGGATCTTCGAGCCGCGCCTTGACCTCGAGCTCGTCGACGGCCGGGGGAGCGGGGACGGGGACGGGGGCGGGGGCGGGGGCGGGGGCGGACCGGCTCACGTGAAGATGGCGTCCAGCACCGCGGCCGTGTCGGCGAGTGTCGCGAACACGTGGGCGGCCCCGGCCGCGCGCAGGGCCGCCACGTCGTAGGAGCCGGTGGCGACGGCCACGCTGCGCGCGCCGATCGGCCGGCCGCACGCGACGTCGTCCGGCGTGTCGCCGATCACGACCACGTCGGCGCCCGCGAACCGGCGGCTGGTGAGCGCGGCCGCGCGCTGTGCGGCGACCGCCGGCAGATCGGCCCGCCGGGCGGAATCCGAGCCGTAAGCTCCGACCCGGAAGCGCGCCGGGTCGAGTCCCGCGGAGCGCAGCTTCAGCGCCGCGCCGGGCGCCACGTTGCCGGTCAACAGGCCCACCAGCGCCCGTTGCCCAACCTCGTGCGGCTCGAGGGCGGCGAGCAGCTCCCGCGTCCCCGGCATGAGCTTCGTGGTCTGGGCGGGGCTGGCCAGCTCGCTGCGCAGGTGTTCCACGTAGCGGCGGCACACGGCGTCGATCCGACCCACGTCCTCGGCGGCCGGGTGACCGGCCAGCGACAGCAGCTCACGCACGATCTGCGGATCGGTCTTGCCGTCGAACCGGTAACGCTCGATCGGCCCCGCCGTGCCCGCCTCGTCGAGCAGCGCGCGGTGAATCGCCCGCCGACCGGCGCCGTCGGTCCAGAGCAGGGTGCCGTCGATGTCGAAGAGGACGAGCTTCATGACGAAAAATAGACGGTTAGACGGATAGACGGGTAGCGGATCGGAGGGATGAGACGCTAGGACTGCCTTTTCCCTCGTCCTGGAAGCCGCTGCCCGTCTACCCGTCTAGCCGTCTGACTTCGACGAGGTACTGCCGCAGCCCCTTCATCCCTGGCGCGTCGTCGAACAGATTGTCCGTGCCGACGCCCCCGCGCGCCAACGCGGAGTGCACGATGTGACCGGCCCCCGCCCACAAGGCCACGTGAGCAATGCGGCGGCCGTCGGCGAAACAGAGGATATCGCCCGCATTGTAGCCGGCGCCGGAAGGGTCGATCGCGACCGCGCGGCCGGTGAGCGCCTGCTGATCGCTGTCACGCGGCAGGCTGATGCCCCGGGCCGCGTACGTCGCCTGCACCATCCCCGAGCAATCGACGCCCCATTCGGTGCGTCCCCCCCACAGGTACGGGGCGCCCGAGAACCAGCGCCGTGCCCACTCGGGAGCGGCCAGCAAGCGCGCTTCGGCCCGGTACTCCGCTTCCGGTCGCACCACGCCCCACGCGACGCTCCACGCGCGCCCGTCCGCGGTGTCCACGAGCCCGTCGCGGCGCAATACGACGCGCGCCCCCAGCGCCAGCCGGAAGCGCCGGTCTTCGAACTTGAGCTCGGCGCCGAGCGATCGCGCCGTGGCTCGCGTGGTCCAGTCCTCGGCCCAATCGTCCGACCCGGTCGCCACAAAACCCGCGTGGACCCAGCCGTGGTAGCCGTCGGGCGCGCGCACCCGCAGCCATGTCCCGTCGCGCCGCTCGAGCAGCGCCAATGGCTCCCCGTGCAGCAGCTCGCTCACCCGGTCGGCCGCGATCCGCGGCTCGCGCAACAGCGGCGCGACAGCGGCCGTCGTCACGGCCGCGGGCTCGTCCCGTACTGAGGCGTCGGGCAGGAGGCGGATGTCGGCGGCGTGGTGCGCCGCGGCGGCGATGCGCCGCAGCTCGTCCAGGGCGTCGCGACTCGTGGTACACCCGGCGAGCGCGGCCGGCAGGACGGCCACGTCGAGCACACCGAGCCGCGGGTCGGGCACCCACTTGCGCGCCACGTCTCCGACGTCGCGCTCGAGACGCTCGGTCACGGCTTGGCGCCGTCGGCCAGTCCGGGCACGGCCCCGAGCCCGCGCGCCAGCCGCACCGCGCGCTCCACCGCCACCGGCACCGCCAGCGCCGCCAACGCCTCCGCCTGGATCGGCGTCGCGGGCGCGGTCGCGACGGTGCTCACGGCGAAGACGACGTCGCCGTCGAACAGGGTGCCGTAGGGCACGATGCGGCGCGCGAGCGCGTCCCCCGCCGCGTGCGCCAGGCTCTCGAGCGCCGTGCGATCGAGTGCCGCGTTGGTCGCGACCACGGCGAGCGTCGTGTTGGCGCGGCCGAACGGGGCGCCCCCCGCGGCGAAATGCTCGAGCGCATCCGCGAACCGGCCGTCCGGGCCGCGCGCGCCCGCGACGATCGACCCTGACCCGTCCAGGATGTCGCCCACGGCGTTCACCACCACAAGCGCGCCCACCACGATGTCTCCCCGGCGCACGGCCCACGTCCCCACGCCGCCCTTCATGGCGCGGCCGGGCCCCAGCGCTTTGCCCACGGTCGCGCCCGTGCCCGCCCCGACCGTCCCCTCGGACACGTCGGCAGATGCCGCGCCGCACGCACGATACGCGTCGTCCGCGGTCGGCCACCGGTCGGCCTTGCCACCGGGCCCCAGATCGAAGTCGAAGATGACGGCGGTCGGCACGATCGGGACGACGCCCGCGGGCCCGAGCGGCAGTCCGCGACGGCGCTCGCGTAGCCAGCGCATCACGCCGTCGGCCGCGCCCAGCCCGTATGCCGAGCCGCCGGTGAGCAGGATGGCGTCGATGCGGCTCACCAGGTGGCGCGGGTTGAGCGCGTCGAGCTCGCGCGTGCCGGTGGCGCGCCCGCGCACCGCACCGGCCGCGCGCATCCCACCCTCGGGCGCGAGCACGACGGTGCACCCGGTCGCCCGCGGCAGGTCGGTCCAGTGACCCACGGCGAGCCCCGGGACGGCGGTGATGCTGGTGGGATCGGACGACGTCATCGGAACGCGGAAGTTAGCTCGGCTTGCTGGCCTTGTAGAGGGTACATACGTTAGCGCATGCCCAACCCCCCGACGCAGGACCAACCGACCACGGTGCTGGTGGTCGACGACGAAGACGGCATCCGCCAGGCGCTGGACCGGTTTCTGAGCCGGCTCGGCTACCGCGTGCTGCAGGCGTCGAGCGGTGCGGAGGCGCTCGACCGCCAGGCGGCCGAGCAGCCGCAGGTGATGCTCTCCGACATCCGCATGCCCAACTTGAGCGGCGTGGAGCTCGTCCCCAAGGCACTCGCCGCCGACTCGGATCTGGCCATCATCATGCTCACGGCGATCGACGAGCCGCGCACCGCGATCGAGTGCCTCAAGCTGGGGGCGTATGATTACCTCATCAAGCCCGTCGATCTGGACGAGCTGGAGCTGTCGCTGCAGGGCGCCCTGCGGCAACGGCAGCTCGAGGTCGACCGACGCGAGCTGGAGCAGTGGCTGGCGCGCGAAGTCGCCGTGCGGACGCGCGACCTGGAGGAGCGCACCACCGTTGTGGAGGATATCGCGCTGGCCGCCCTGGCGGCCGCGGGGGACTGGGCCGGCGTCGGCGACGCGGTACAGAAGCTCGCGAAGGAGCTCGGGACCTCACCCGACGACGTGCAGCGGGAGATCCGCAAGCGGCGTGGCGGGAGCTAAGCCTGCTTCGACGCCTTCGCCTTCTCTTCGCACGCCTTGCAGCGCGTGACCCCACGGAACGAGCAGATGAGACAGATGAAGGTCCCGCAGTCCGCGCACGGGTAGCCCTCCGACGCACGCTCTTCATTGCCGCAGGAGCGGCACACCATCGCATCGTGCTCCATCAGTTTCGGCTTCTCGGTCATGGGCGCCTCAGAGGTCGAGCTGGTACACCTTAATCTTATTGATCAGCGTCGCGCGCGAAATGCCGAGCTCCAGGGCGGCCCGGGTGCGGTTGCCGCCGTGGAACCTGAGGGTCTTCTCGATATGCACGCGCTCCACGTCCGCGAGCGCCTGCGGCTGGTGGCGTTTGTCCCCTCCCCCCTTGCGCAGGTCCGCTGGCAGATGCTCCACGCCGAGCTGCGCCACGCCGCGAGCCAGGATCATCGCCCGCTCGACCACGTTGCGCATCTCGCGCACGTTCCCGGGCCACGGGGCGGAGAGCAGGCGGTCCAGCGCCTCCGCGCTGCAGGCGCTGGGGCACCCGGGCATCTGCGGCGCGAAGTCGGCCAGAATGCGGGTCAGGAGGGCGAGCCGGTCGTCGCGCGACCGCTCGCGCACGGCCGGCAGGCGCAGCGGCATGACGCTCAGACGATAGTACAGGTCCTCGCGGAAGCGACCGGCGCCCACGTCCGCGACGAGATCGCGATTGGTCGCCGTCACCAGGCGGACGTCCACCGTGATCTCACGGCTACCCCCCAGGCGGCGGAAGGTCTTGGTCTCGAGCACCTTCAGCAGCTTGGGCTGCAGCTCCGGCGCGAGATCACCGATCTCGTCGAGGAACATCGTCCCGCGGTCGGCCAGCTCGAACAACCCCTGGCGGCGCTCCTTGGCGTCGGTGAAGGCGCCCTTCTCGTGTCCGAACAGCTCGGACTCGAGGAACGTGGCCGAGAGGCCGCCGCCGTTCACCTCGACGAAGGGACCGCTCGCCCTGGGCGAGAGGTGATGGATGATGCGCGCCACCCAGCCTTTGCCCGTACCGCTCTCCCCGGTGAGCAGCACGGTCGAGCGCTCGCTCGCGGCGAGCAGCTCGATCTGGCGCCCCAGCTCGCGGATCGCCGGCGACGTGCCCAGCGACTCGAGCCCCGCATCCTCGTGCTCGCGCGCCCGCAGCAGCGCGTTCTGGCGCACCAGGCGGATTTTCTCGGACACGCGCGCCGTCGCGGCCGCGAGGTGGTTCAGGTCCACCGGCTTGGTCAGGAAATGCTCGGCCCCGAGCTGCATCGCGCGCACGGCCGTTTCGATGTCCCCCTGGCCGGTGAGCAGTATCACCGAGCCCCCGCGCGAGCGCAGCCGCTCCAGCACCTCGAGCCCGCCCACATCGGGTAGATGCAGGTCGAGAATCACCACGTCGGGGCGGAGCCGGTCGAACGCCTCGAGACCGGCCTGCGCCGTCTCGGCCCGCCCCACCTCGTAGCCGATCCGATCGAAGTAATCCCCCACGGCACGCAGCACGTCGGCGTCGTCGTCGATCAGGAGAACGCTGTCAGGCATGCGCCTTCCCGAGCGGCGCCGTGCGGGGATCCACGATCACGCGCAGGGCGCCCGGCAGCAACCGGGCCTCGAACGGCGCGTCGCCCGCCGGCTCGCCGTCGAGCTGCATCGGCCGGGGCGGGCCCTCGAGCACCTCCACGCGCACCGTCCGGCCGCGCCCGAACCAGAGCCGCCGCGCGCCATTGCGCGGCCGCCGCAATAGCTCGAAGAACGCGCTGAGGCTCTCGAGCGCCCCCTCGGCTCGGAGCACCAGCACGTCGAGCCAGCCGTCGTCGGGGGCCACGTTGTCGCGCAGCCGCAGAAACGGGGGCACCAGCTCGCCGCAGTTCGCCACCAGGACCATCGCCGCCGGCAGCTCGTGCGCCACGCCGTCGACCGTCACGCGATGCAGCGGGCTCGTCACGTCGGGGAGGGTGGCGAAGGCGTGCATCACATAGGCCGCCATCTTCCAGCGGCGCTTCTCGGCCGCCCCCGTCCGCGCCATGAGACGGGCGTCGAACCCGGTGCCGCTGCACACGGCGAAGTAATGCGTGCCGTCGGGGCGCTCCACCGTGCCCAGGTCGATCGCTGCCGTCCGGCCCGCAAGGATCACGCGTGCGGCCGCCGCCGCGCCCCGCGGCAGTCGCAGGTTGCCTGCCAGCAGGTTTCCCGTCCCGCCGGGGACGAGACCGAGCGGGATGCCGCCGTCCGCCGCCCCGGCGGCGATCTCCATCGCGGTGCCGTCACCGCCGTAGCACACCAGGGCGTCGAAGCCCTGCTCGGTCGCCTCGCGCGCGAAACGGCGCGCGTCCCCCGCCTGCGCCGTGGCGCGTACCTCGACGGTCCAGCCGCCACCGCGCAGCGTGTCGCGAATCGCCGTCACCGCGCGCGCGTCGGTGCGCGCCGCCGCGGGGTTGGCGATCAGCAGGGCCCGCGTCATGCTCAGTAGCGCCGCTCCCAGAACAGGTCCAGCCCCACCTGACGGGGCACCGTGGTCGCCTGGCCGCCGCTCGAGGCATCGGGCAGGCACGTCTGCACGGGCGCGAAGCTCGCCTCGGTGCGCCACTCGGGGCTGATGCGGAACTGGAGCGACAGGCCGAGCAGGTTCTGCACGCCCCCTTGGCCCCCCTGGCAGTAGCCGGCGTTCACCACCAGGAACGTTTTGGGACCGAGTTGTCGCCCCACGGCGAGCTGCAAGCTCGACAACGGGGTTCCCTGCGCTCCCCCACCGGGCTGAATCTCGACGTAGTCCACCGGCACGCCGCCCGAGACGATGGTCTGCTCGATCTCACCCGACAGGACGGAGAACGCGCTCTGTAACATCGCCCGCTGATCGGCGATCCCGCCTTGATCGCCCGCCAGGTCCACGCTGCGCTTGCCGAGCAGCAGCAACGAGATCAACTCCGTTTGGGACAGGTCCTGTTTCTCCGCCGCGAGGGTGATCTTCGGCACGATCAGCGTGCCGGTGATGTGCGCCACGACGGTGATGTCTTCGTTGGGGGCCCCGGGCGTGGGCACGGGATGGACCACGTGCTTCGCCTCGATGTCGAGCGCCGCGTCCTGATCCGGCGTGCCGAAATACCGCACCGTTCCCTGCGAGACCACGAACTCGCGCGACACCGGCCCGACCTTGAGGCGGTACGTGCCCCGCACGGCCTGCAGGGTGCCGCTCACGAGATAGAGATTGCGTCGCTTGGTGAGTCGCGCCGATCCGGCGAGCTGAATGTTGGCCTCGTTCGAGCGCAGCCAGACGTCGTTCCCCATCTCGAGCCCCAGGTCGTCGATCCGCAGGCTGTCGAGGAACACGTTCTGGAACTCCGGGCCGAGGCGTTGCTGCTCGATCAGCGAAGCGAGCGACGTGTCGGCGAGCTCGTCCAGGTTCACGATGCGCTTCTGCACCAGGTCCGCGAAGTAGAGGGCGCCCGATGTCACGTTGACCTGCCCGGTCAGGGTGGCGCCGAACACGGGCCCCTGCAGCGTGAGCCGCCCGCTGGACGTGATGGTCACGTTGTTCTTCAGGTCCAACGCCTTGAACTGGTCGGCGGCGATCCGCAGGTCGAGCACCGGGTGGGTGAGCCGCTCGAGCCGCACGACACCGGATACGTCCGCCCGGCCCCGCTCACTCGACGCCGACAGCGCCTGCACGGCGATCGAATCGCCCGACAGCGCCAGCCGGCCGTTCACGGCTTCGTAGCGGACGTTCAATGCCGGAATGGTCGCGGCGGCGTCGGCGATCTGCAGGGCGCCCCGCAGCCTGGGCGCGTCCCACGTCCCCGCGATGCCCAGGTCGGTCGAGAACACGCCGGTCACCTGGCGCACGGCGGGCGTGAGCGCTTCCAGCACGGCGAGGTCCACGCTGTCGGCCGTCGCCCGCACCGACAGAGTATCGGCAAGCTGCCGGCGCTCGACCGGCATGATGGCGAGGTCCAGCGGGAGAAACGCCCGCACGGCGAGGATCTGCTGACCGGAGCGCCACAGGTGCACCGCCGTGCTCAGCCGGCGGTCACGATACTCGAAGGTGCCGTCGACGAAGGGGGCGCGGAACTCGCCGAACCGCCCGTTCGAGAGCGAGAAGGAGCCGCTCGACACCGGACTGGCCCGACTGCCGGAGAGGCCGGCGGTCGCGCTCACCGTCCCCCCCACGCCCGCGGTGTCCTGCTCCAGCAGCGCGTACATGCCCGCCAGCGGGAAGGCTTCGAGCTGCAGGTGCGCGTCGGCCCGGCCGCGGGTGGGAAGGTCGCCTTGCAATGTGAGCTTGCCCGACCCGTACACGCTCTGGAGTGCCAGCCGACTTACGCGCGCCGCCGAATCGGTGACGGTGAGCTCAGTCGGCCGCTCCAACACCCAGACGTCGCCGGGGAGCTGCACGGCGAGGGAGTCCAGCCCCACGGCCCGTACCGTGCCGGCGGGGCCCGGGCGGCGGGCGAAGCGCCCCCCGGCGAGAAAAGCACCGCCCGCGCCCATGCGCGAGCGGGCGAACCAGGTGAGCGAGTCGAGGGTCCCGCGCCCGCCTGCCGCCGCCCCCGAGAACCCGAGCGTGCCGTAGGCGAGGGAGTCGAGCGTCGCCTCCAGCGCGAACGTGGGCGTGGGACCGGGCTGCCACTGCAGGCGGACCCGGCCGGCCGGCACCAGCCAGCCGTGCCACGCCACCCGGTCGACGCTGGCGCGCACGTCGACGCCGAGCGAGTCGAGCGAGCCCCCGAGCGTCGCGACCACCCGGGCCGATCCGACGAGTGGGCGAATCGGCCGGGGGTCGGGGTCGGGGTCGGGGTCGGCGCGCGCCGCGTTGTCCCGCTGCACGAGCCAGGTCACGAGCGAATCGATGGCGCTCAGGCTGTCGGCGTCGAAATCGAGGGCCAGCTGCCCGCTGGCACCGCGCGTCCAGCCGAGCGAGCCGGAGCCGGTGGTGACGAGCCCCGGTTGCGCCAGACGCAGCGAGTCCACGTACACGCGGCGGTCGGCGAGCCGCAGCCGCAAGGCGCCCGAGTCGAGCCCTGCCCCCGCGAACAGCGACGGGCCGAGCAGTGCAGTCACCGCGCCGCTGGGTGCGACGCCGCTGTCGCCCGTGAGCGCGCCGCGCAGGGTCAGGCCGAGACGCGAGGGCGGGGCGCCGCTGAGCCACTGCGCCAGGTCCAGGTCGCGGGTGGAGAGCTCGAACTCACGGGCACCGTAATGCGGCAGGTCGAGGGCCAGTACGCCGTCGGCGCGCACGTCGCCCCCCTCCGCGGCGTGCAGCTCGGCGTGCATCTCCAGGGCGCCGAGCGGGCCCGCCAGCTTTATCGGTCCGGACACGGCGCCGTGCAACGGCAGCGAGGGGAAGCTGCCCTTGAGCCCGTCGAACGAGAGCGAGTCCGCCGTCGCGTCGCTGTAGATGCCGAGCACCGCGCCGCGCGTATCGAGCCGCACCGCGCCCGTCAGGCGGCTGGGCGGCCGGTCGCCGTCCCGCTGCTCCAGCGTGCCCGTGAACTGCGCGTTCTTGAGCGGCCCTGCGAGGCTGCCCGTGGCGAGGAGCATGCCGTGCAGTCGCACCGCGGGCGCGAGCCGGGCCACCGTGCCCAGGTCGACACTCGCCGCCTCGACCGCGAACGGCTGAAACCGGATGCCGTCGGGCGCCTTGAGGTTCACCTCTCCCTTGCCCCGCAGCCGGGTCTCGGGCCATCCGGGCACGAGCGAGTCGCGGAACGACCAGTCGGTTTCGAGCGCGAGCGCCGTGAGCGGTCCCGTGGCGACGGTGCGCCCGCTGAGCCGTCCCGCAAAGGGGAGCGTGTCGAGAAACGGCCGGGCGAACTCGAGGTCGAAGTCGCGGGCGTCGAGATCGGCGTCGCGCAGCGCCACCAACCCCGAGTCCGCGACGCTCAAGGCCGTGACCCGGCCCGCGACCGTGCCGCCCGCATACGCAAGGCGCAGGGAATCCACGCCGACCTCGAGCACCCGGCTGCCATGCGAGCGCACCCGCACGTCCCCCGAGAGCACGCCCGTGGCGGGCGCCCCGGTGAAGCGGCGATCGATGAACGGGAAATCGCCGAGCGTCGCCGAGTCGGCACGCAACCGGAGGTCGAAGAGCATGGTGCCGCGCGGCCAACGCACGGCGCCGCGGGCGTTGCGCAGCCCGGACGCGGGCAGCTGCACGCGGGCGAGGCGTACCTCCATCGAGTCGCCGATCACGTGGAGCCGGCCCGTGAGGTCGACGAGCCGCACGGCCGGGTCGGTGCTCTCGAACGCGAGCCGCGACACGTCGATGCGGATACCACGCTCGCGGGGCGAGGAGACCTGCAGCGCGGCGAGGTGCGCGTCCAGATGCTCGAAGCGCCGCACCCGCAGCCGGCCGTTCGGTCCGCCGCCGGCGATTTCCAGCGCCGAATCGCCGGGCATGGGCTGGCGCGCCTGCAGCCGCAGCGTCACGCTGCCGTCGGTGATGCGGACGTTCCGCAGCAGGATGAGCGCCGGCGGCCCGTGCGGTCCCTTGTCCGGTCCGCCCAGACGGAGCAGCTCCTCGATGTTGAGCCGCCCGCTCGGGTGCTGCACGATGTTGATCACCGGCCGGCGCAGATCGAATTCGAACAACACCGCCCGCCCCGCCGCAAAGTCGAAGGGGTTGTAGCTCACGTCCGCCCGCGGCAGCCAGGCGACCAGCGTCGTGTCGGCGTCGAACAACCGCACCTGGGAGAGGGTGAGGCCCGTGAGCAGCGAGCCGCCGACGTCGCCGATCTCGATCGTGCCCGTGAACACCTGGTGCAGGGCCCCCGCCGTCACGCGCGTGAGCAAGGCGCGTCCCGCGTCCGTGCCCACGAGCGACGCGAGCGCTCCCAGGAAGCAGGCGAGCAGCCCGGCGAGCATCCACAGCGCGACCCCGAGGGAGCGGCGGACCATCAGAACGCCTGTCCCACGGCGAACTGCACCACGACCCGCCGCCAGAATCCCGCGGGCAACAACGGATGGATCGGCACCGGGTTGCCGGCCAAGTCGGTGACGGCCGTGAGACTGTTGGTCGTCCGGTTCAGCAGGTACAGCGCCCCCGCCTCGGCGGGATAGCCGTTATAGGCGGCATCCAACCGCACCGGCCCGAGCGGCGTCACGAACCGCACGCCCACGCCCGGCGTGAATCGCACGCCCCGGACCGTCGGATCCTCGCGCTCCCACACCTGCCCGACGTCCGCGAACACGGCCACGCGCATGCGGTCGGGAAATAGCGGCGTCGGGAACCGGAACTCGGCGTTGGCCACGAAAATCGCATTGCCGCCGGTGGCGGACGCCTGCAGGTTGCGGTAGGTCGTGTCGCCGCCCGTGACCTCGATGGAATCCGTGACGTACACGCGCGGACCGAGCTCGTTGCGGGCATACCCGCGCACCGAGTTGGGACCCCCACCATAGAACCGCTGATCCGGCGGCACGAAGCGGACGCTCTGGCCGGCGAAGCTGATCCGGCGCGCCGGCAGGATCGTGCCGCCCAGCACGCGCCAGGCGAACGCGCCGCGGCGCCCGAGCGGGTAGTAGCGCGACACCTCGAGCTGCCCACGGTTGAATTCATACAGCGTGTCCGACCCGACCAGCCGTGACGAGTGCGTCAGCGAAGCCGTGACGATGCCCCCCGCCGTAGGGTCGAGCACCGAGTTCGTTTGGTTCCGCACGCCCGAAATCGTCACTGCCCCGAACCGCCGCCGGTTGGAGAGGAACGCCTGCTCGGACGCGTCGCACAACCGGAACAGCTGACAGTAGATCGCGGGGGCCGCCGTCGTCCGCCCCACCGAGTAGCCGTAGCCGAGGGTGACGGGAATGTTGCGCCGGGCGTTGAAGGTCATCGCCAGATTCGCCCCTACCGCCTGGCGCGTGTAGGCCTTGAACTCGGAGCGCCGCTCGGCAAACAGCGCGACGCTCGCCGTATGGCGCGGCGACAGGAACGCCGGCTGGCGCAGCGTCAGCGTGGCGTTGTAGTTGGCGGTATCGGACGTCGGGTCGTCGTGGAGCGGGTGACACACGTTCCGCTTGAACCCCGCATCGGCGGGAATGCCGACGCCGAGCTTGGAGAGCTGCCCGGTGAGATCGAGCGAGCGGGCGCCGCCCAGGAAGTCGTAGGCCGTCCAGCCGCTCTGCACTCGGAAGCAGTCGAGCGAGCCGTATCCCGCGCCGATCCGGATGCGCCGCAACGGTGCTTCCGCCACGCGCACGATCACCCGCACGGTCGAGTCGCCGCCGGGCCGGGGCGCCGTGTCGGCCAGCACCACGTTGACCGAGCGGAACATCCCCAGCCCGTACAGGTCCCGCTGCGTCACATACAGCTGATCCTGCCGGAACCAGTCGCCCGGCCGCACCGAGAGCATGCGCCGCACGCTGGTCGTGTCGACTTGGCCGGCGCCCGTGATGACCACTTCGCCCACCCGCATCCGCCGACCGGGGACGCCCTCGAGCGACGCCACCGCCCGGAGCGCGGCCGCGTCCACGTCGTAGCTCTTCAGCACGTCGGCATACGGGTAGCCGCGGTTCTTGAGTCGGCCCACGATCGTGTCGGCGGACGCCTGGAACAACGCCCGGTTGAACGGGTCCCCGACCTGGAGCGGCAACGCGCGCTTCAGGGCCGGCACGTCGAGAATCGAGTCGACACCGAGCACGTCCAGCGTGGTGAGGCGCACCGGGTCGCCCTCATAGATCCGGAACGTCACGTACACGTCCCGCGCTTCGCGGCGCACCACGGTATCGACCACCGCGTTCATGTAGGCGCTCTGGCGGTACAGCAGCAGCAGCCGCACCACGTCGCGCCGGAACTCGAGCTCGTTGAAGTACCGCTTTTCCCCGAGCCACGGGATCCAGCGGAGATACCACTTGGTCGCGAACGCGCTTGAATTGGTGGTCGCGATCGCGGTGCTCAAAGCGTAGTCGTCGATGGCGTGATTGCCCTCGAAGGAAAGCCCGCGGACCACCCGCTGCGGCTCCTGCTGCGCGGCGAGGCGAGCCGCCGCGAATACGGCGACGACGAGGACCGGGAGAGACGCACGCAATTGACGCGGTCGGGCTGCCTTCCTATGTTGGCTCGCTCCCGCCACACTGTCAACCTTTTCGACACTCGACCCCATGCGCGCGCGCTCCGTCCTCTTCCACACCGCCCTCGTCGCGGCCGCCGCATGCGGTCGCCCGGCCGCCGGGCGCGCCGGGGTGGTCTACTATGAGTCCTACGACCCGCGCTCGCTCGATCCCGCCCTGTCGACCGACGTGCCCACCGGCGAGATGGTGACGCTCGCGTTCGACGGGTTGACCCAGTTCGACCCGGACGGCCGGCTCGAGCCGGCGCTGGCCGATCGCTGGACCGCGTCGCGCGATGGTCGACGCTACGTGTTTCACCTGCGAGCGGGCGTCAAGTTCCATAACGGGACGCCGCTCACCGCCGCGGCGGTGCGCGCCAGCTTCCTGCGGGTGCTCGCGCCGGGCAGCAAGGGCGGTCGCCCCTGGCCGCTCTACCCGATCGCCGGAGCCGAAGCATACGCGGCGGGGCGCGCCAGCGACGTCAGCGGCATCACGCTCGAGGGCGACTCAGGGGTGGCGTTCGCGCTCACCGAGCCGCTCGCCATCTTCCCCAAGTTTCTCGCCATGCCGGTCGCGAGTGTTGTGCCCCCGCCCCCGCCGCTTGCTTCGGACCTGGGCCAGCAACCGATCGGCACCGGCCCGTGGCGGTTCGTAGCGTGGCAGCACGACGATGCGCTCACGTTCGCCCGCAATCCCGACTACTGGGGGGGTGCCCCGCTCGCCGACACCCTGATCGTGCGCATCGTCCCCGAGCCGCTCACGCGGGCCGCGGAGTTCGAAGCGGGCCGGCTGAGTGTGATCGAAGTACCGTTCGGCGAGACCGCGCGGTGGCGCGCGCAGCATCCCGACTGGCTGGTCGAGAAGCCGGCGCTGCGCGTGGTGTACGTGGCGCTCAACAACCGGCGCGGGCCGCTCTCCGACGCACGCGTGCGCCAGGCCCTCAACCAGGCGGTGAATGTCCCGGAGATCCTGGCGACGGTGTACGGTGGGCGCGGCGTCCTGGCGCGGGGCGCGATCCCGCCGGCGCTGCCCGGAAGCGACACGACGCGGCGGGCGTACGGCTACGATC